>Ga0208518_100087_pt1 | contig 53238 bp, 46 predicted proteins | sample LakWasM127_HOW14_2_FD_183937 | JGI IMG/M metagenome (GOLD analysis project Ga0208518, IMG submission 183937) | Freshwater sediment methanotrophic microbial communities from Lake Washington under simulated oxygen tension - Sediment Metagenome... | ecosystem: Environmental > Aquatic > Freshwater >...
AGGCCAGTGTGTAGTCGCGCTGCGTGCGTTTGACACTTGATTCCATGACACATGCCCTTTTTGAAAGGTCCATGTGTCAACGCCGGGTAGGACGGGTCAGATCCATGAAAAAAGCGCTCCGTAGAGCGCTTTTTTTGTAGCCCCCAACCCTTGCGGCACGGGGGTGCAGGCACCGTTCAGTGCTGCAGGATCTTATTGAGGAAGTCCTTGGTACGCGGCTGGCGTGCGTCGGGGTTGTTGAAGAAGTCGTCCTTGGAGCAGTCTTCCAGGATCTTGCCGCCCACGTCCATGAAGATCACGCGGTTGCTCACCTTGCGGGCAAAGCCCATTTCGTGGGTCACGCACATCATGGTCATGCCTTCGTTGGCCAGGCCCACCATCACGTCCAGCACTTCGCCGACCATTTCGGGGTCGAGCGCGGATGTGGGTTCGTCGAACAGCATCACGATGGGGTCCATGCTCAGCGCGCGCGCAATGGCCACGCGCTGTTGCTGACCGCCCGAGAGCTGGCCGGGGAACTTGTCCTTATGGGCGATCAGGCCCACGCGCTCCAGCATCTTGAGGCCGCGCTTCTTGGCGTCGTCCGCGCTGCGGCCCAGCACCTTGATCTGCGCAATGGTCAGGTTGTCCGTCACCGACAGGTGGGGGAACAGCTCGAAGTGCTGGAACACCATGCCCACGCGGCTGCGCAGCTTGGGCAGGTTGGTGCTGGGGTCATGCAGCTTCACGCCATCGACCGTGATCTCGCCCTTCTGGAAGGGTTCGAGCGCGTTGATGGTCTTGATGAGTGTGGACTTGCCAGAGCCCGAGGGCCCGCAGACCACAACCACTTCACCCTTGTTGATGGTGGCCGAGCACTCGTTGAGCACCTGCACCGGGCCATACCACTTGGATACGTTTTTGAGTTCGATCATTTCTTTTTCCTCAATCCAATCTCTTTTGCACCAGCCTCGATCAGCGGATGATCGCGATCTTCTGGTGCAGGCGCTTGACCGCCCAGGACAGCGCATAGCACATGATGAAGTACAGAACCGCAGCGGCCAGGTACGCCTCGATCGGACGACCAAAGTTCTTGCCCGCCACTTCAAAGCCCTTGAGCATGTCGTAGGCGCCAATGGCATAAACCAGCGACGTGTCCTGGAACAGGATGATGGTCTGGGTGAGCAGCACGGGCAGCATGTTGCGGAACGCCTGGGGCAGCACCACCAGCTTCATGTTCTGGCCGTAGGTCATGCCCAATGCCTGGCCGGCGTACACCTGGCCGCGTGGGATGGACTGGATGCCAGCGCGCATGATTTCGCTGAAGTACGCTGCCTCAAAGGCAATGAAGGTGATGACTGCCGACACTTCCGCGCCAATGGGGCGGCCGATGATGGCGGGCACCAGCAGGAAGAACCACAGGATCACCATCACCAGCGGAATGGAGCGCATGCCGTTGACGTAGATGGTGGCGGGCACATCCAGCCACTTCTTGCCCGACAGGCGCATGAGTGCCAGCACGGTGCCGAACAGCACGCCCCCGATGGTGGCCACCAGCGTGAGGATCAGGCTGAAGTACAGCCCCTTGAGCACGAAGTTGGAGATCAGGTCCCAGTTGTAGAAGGAGAAATCGAGATTCATATCAATGCCCCCCTCCGGCCGCGCCACTCACGACCATGCCAGGGATGCGTGCGCGTTTTTCAATGAAGGCCATGATGCGGTTGATCGCAAACGCCGAGATGATGTACAGCGTGGTCACCGCCAGATAGACCTCGATGCCGCGCGAGGTTTCTTCCTGCGCCTGCATGGCGAACATGGTGAGTTCGGCCACCGACACGGCAAACGCCACGGACGAGTTCTTGAAGATGTTCATCGTCTCGCTGGTCAGCGGCGGAATGATGATGCGAAACGCCATGGGCAGCAGCACATAGCGGTAGGTCTGGAAGGTGGTGAAACCCATGGCCATGCCGGCATACCGCTGGCCGCGTGGCAGGGCCTGGATGCCCGAACGCACCTGCTCGGCGATACGTGCCGAGGTGAAAAAGCCCAGCGCCAGCACCACCAGCGCAAAACCGGGAACGCCCCGCAGCACCGGGAACAGGCTGGGCAGCACGTGGTACCACAGGAAAATCTGCACCAGCAGCGGAATATTGCGAAACAGCTCGACCCAGGCATTGCCCAGCCGAACGATCATCGGGCGATCCTGCAAGGTGCGCAGCGTACCGATGAATGAACCCAACACAAGCGCCAGCAGCAAGGCCAGCAGCGAAACGGACACCGTCCAGCCCCAGGCCGACAGCATCCAGTCCAGGTAGGTGATCTCGCCGCCTTTGCCAAAGCAGCCCTGCACCACATCCCGGTCCATGGTGTCCTGGCAGAACACCTGCCAATCCCAACTCATAGGAGCACCCCTTTAATTTTTGGTTTTGCGCTGGGGGACCCACTGGGCCGACCCAACAAAAAAGCCCCTTCAAACCAGCTGGCCGAAGGGGCACAAGCGTTGCAGAGCTTACTTCTTGGCGTAGTCTTCCATGGGCTTGTCGTTAGGCGATGCCCAGGCTGCCTTGGTAGCGTCGGACATCGGCAGGCCGATCTTGGTGTTGGTCGGTGGCACGGGTTGCATGAACCACTTGTCGTACAGCTTGGCCAGCGAGCCGTCGGCGATCTGGCGCTTGATGGAGTCGTCCACAGCCTTCTTGAACGCGGGGTCGTCCTTGCGCAGCATGCAGGCGATGGGTTCCACCGACAGCACTTCGCCCACGATCTTGTAATCGGCAGGGTTCTTGGACTTGGAGATGTTGGCAGCCAGGATGGAGCCGTCCATCACGAACGCGTCAGCACGGCCGGTTTCCAGCATCAGGAAGCTGTCGGCGTGGTCCTTGCCGAACACTTCCTTGAAGTCGATGCCGCCAGCACGTTCGTGCTTGCGCAGGGTCTGCACGGAGGTCGTGCCGGTGGTGGTGGCCACGGTCTTGCCGTTCAGGTCCTTGATCGAGGTGATGCCCGAGTTGGCCTTCACCACGGTGCGCACTTCTTCCACATAGGTGGTCACGGCAAACGCCACGTCCTTTTGGCGAGCAGCGTTGTTGGTGGTGGAGCCGCACTCCAGATCCACGGTGCCGTTGGTCACCAGCGGAATACGGTTTTGCGAGGTCACGGGCTGGTACTTGATATCCAGCTTGGGCAAGCCCAGTTGCTTCTGGATGTCGTGCAGAACGATCTCGCCCATTTCGGTGTGGAAACCCACGTACTTGCCGTTGCCCAGCGTGTACGAAAGACCTGAAGACTCGCGCACGCCCAGCGTCACGCTGCCGGAGGCCTTGATCTTGGCCAGAGTGTCATTGGCCTGGGCAAATACGCTGCCTGCAGCCAAGGCGGTCACGGCAACCGCGAGCAAATGTTTCTTCATAGGGATCTCCTTGTGTTGAAAACGAAAAAGGGGGGGATTTTAGAGACAGGGGCCAGCCGGGGGTAACCGGTCAGGACCGCACTCCAAAAAGGGGTAGCACGCAACCAGGGATATTAGTCAGAACGGGACCTGGTCGGTAGGGTATTTCCAGAAGTCGCGCAACAAGTAACTGACCGGCAGGCTCAGCACGGTGTTGTTGGGCGGAATGGCCTTGTTGAACCACTTGTCGTAAATCGGGTAAATCTCGCGGCTGGTAATCAGGCGGCGCATTTCCTCGTCCACCAGCTTTTTGAACTCAGGGTCGTTCTTGGGCAGCATGATGGCCAGTGGCTCGGTGGTCATGAAGCGGCCCACCACCTTGAGCGCCTTGGGGTCGGGCCGCCCGGCCGCCAGGCCGTACAGCAGCACGTCGTCCATCACAAACGCATCGGCCTCACCCTTCTCGACCATCTCGACCGCCTTGGCATGGTCGGGTGCCTCGACGATGGTGATGCCCATCAGGCGCTCGCGGTTGGCTTGGTCGGCCGCCTTCAGGGGCGTCGTGCCCTTGGTGGACACCAGCTTCTTGCCGTTGAGATCCTCCACCCTGTCGATGGTGCTGGAGGACTTGACCAGCAGCCGCGCGCCGGTGATGAAGTGGGGGATGGTGAAGGCCACCTTCTGGCGCCGCTCGGCGTTGTTGGTGGTGGAGCCACACTCCATGTCGGCCTTGCCCTGCTCGATCATGGCGATGCGGTTGGCCGGCGTGACAGGCACCAGCTCGATCTCCATGTCCTTCTTGCCGGTCTTCTTGCGCACCAGCTCGGCCATGCGCAGGCACAGGTCCAGCGCATAGCCCACGGGCTTGCCCGACTGGCTGTCGATGTACGAGAAAGGCACCGAGGATTCACGGTAGGCAATGACCAGCTTGCCACCGCCAGCCACGCGCTCCAGCACGCTGGCCTGCGCAGACGCACCGACCGCACAGCACAGTGCTGCGAGGCCCCAGGCCAATCCCCAATGCTGAACTTTCATACGATGCCTCTGTGAAGGAATGAACCGGGTTTGCAATCTTCGTGCCACCGTGGGGCCCTGCCAAGGCACACGCTGCTATCCACCGATCCGGCGATGGCGCAGACTGTACGTGTCGTTACGGTGAAATTCCAATGCCGTTTGCGCGCACAACTATGCAAAGTGTTTATGTCCGTATTTACCCTTAGCATGAGGCCGCTTGGGCCTGCAGGTAGGTCCACAGCGCCTGCGCCGTGCCTTTGGGGGTGTCCTTGCCATTGGGCTTTTCGCGGTAGGCACGCACATCCATGGTCATCTGCAGGCCTTCGGTATCGGGGGGCGCGGCGCTGACTAGGCGGCGCGAGCGCAGCTCCTTCTTCACGGCGCTGTGGGGCAAGAAGGCCACGCCATGCCCTTCCAGCGCCATGGCCTTGAGGCCTTCGGCCATATCGGTCTCGTACACGCGCTCCAGGTGAATGGGCGTCTGCGATTGTTTGAGGATGAGTTCGGTCACCCGCCCCAGGTAGGCGCCGGGCGCATAGCCCAGGTAGGGCAGCGGCTGGCCTGCGCGACCGGGCAGGCGGTGCACGGGCTGGCCATCGGCGTCGGCCTTGCTGTAGGGCGACAACACTTCCTGACCCAGGCTGACCATTTCATACCGATCGGCATCGAGCTGAAAGGGCTGCGAGGGGTGGTGGTAGGCGATCAGCAGGTCGCACCCGCCTTCGACCAGGCGCATCACCGCGTCGTGCACATTCAGCGCAATCAGGCGGCTTTTGAACGGGCCGAACTTGTCGTGCAGGCTGGACACCCAGGCCGGGAAGAACGTGAACGCTAGCGTGTGGGGCACGGCGAACTCGATCATGTCCTTGCCTGCGCTGGTGTGCGCGCGCAGCATGGCACGCGTGTTCTGCAGCGACTGGAGCATTTCCAGGGCCTGGTCGTACAGGGTCTTGCCGGCCGGGGTCAGCCGGGTGGGGTAGGAGCTGCGGTCCACCAGATCGGTGCCGGCCCAGGCCTCCAGCGCCTGGATCCGCCGCGAGAACGCGGGCTGGGTCACATGCCGCAGCTGCGCTGACCGGCTGAAGCTGCGGGTTTCCGCAAGACTGACGAAATCTTCAAGCCACTTGGTTTCCATCGGCGCATTATCCGCGCGCGGGCTGGAGCCTGCTGGCCGCAGGCATGAGGGTTTACACAGTGCGGACGCGGCGCACCAATGGTGTGCATGCATAGCAACCCATCGCATAATAGAAAGCGGCGCCTACAGCGCTCCGCGTCGAGGCCCCTGGTGCACAACACTGCCGGGCAGGGCGACCCGCATGCTCCCGTGTTTGTTCTCCTCCTTCCCCTGCCCCATGTCCTCCTCCTCCCCCCAAGGGCCTGCGACCGACGCACTGCCCGGCGCCGCGAGTCCCGAGGCCGAGCCCCGCTCGCTGCGCCTTGAAGACTGGCTCACCGTCATCGTCATGGCGGCCCTCGCACTCATCACATTTGCCAACGTGCTGGTGCGTTACTTCACCAACTCCTCGTTCGCCTGGACCGAAGAAATCTCGGTGTTCCTGATGATCGCGCTGGCGCTCATCGCAGGCTCGGCCGCCGTGGCACGTGACCAGCACATCCGCATCGAGTACTTTGCCGAGGGCGGCTCTGCCCTGCGCAGCAAGCGCCTGTCCATGCTGGGCGCGGCCACTGTGGCCCTGCTGTTTGGCGTCATCGCCGTCCTGAGCGTGCGCGTGGTGTGGGACGACTACAGCTTTGGCGAAACCTCCCCCGGCATCGGCGTGCCGCAGTGGTGGTATTCAATCTGGCTGCCCGTGTTCTCTGCGCTCATCACGGCACGCGCCATTGGGCTGTTCATCCGCCGCAGCCGCGGCGCGGTCAGCGATGCCGCCCCGGCGCACAAGGATGCGCAACCATGATCGCCACGCTGCTGTTTGTGGCCTTTCTGGGCCTGATGTTTGTGGGCGTGCCGATTGGCGCCGCGCTGGGCCTGGCCGGTGCCGCCGCCATCGCGCTGGCCAATGCCGACAGCCAGTGGTTCGGCCTGCTGGCCGTGCCGCAGAACTTCTACGCCGGGCTGGGCAAGTACCCGCTGCTGGCCATCCCCATGTTCGTGCTGGTCGGCTCCATCTTCGACCGCTCGGGCGTGGCGCTGCGCCTCGTGAACTTCGCCGTGGCCATCGTCGGGCGTGGCCCGGGCATGCTGCCTCTGGTGGCGATTGCCGTGGCCATGTTCCTGGGCGGCATCTCGGGCTCGGGCCCGGCCAATGCCGCTGCTGTGGGCGGGGTGATGATCGCGGCCATGTCGCGCGCGGGCTACCCGCCCTCGTTCTCGGCCAGCGTGGTGGGGGCCGCTGCGGCCACGGACATCCTGATCCCGCCCTCGGTCGCGTTCATCATCTACTCGGTGCTGGTGCCGGGCGCCTCGGTGCCCGCGCTGTTTGCGGCCGGAATGATCCCGGGCATCCTGGCGGGCGTTGCGCTGATCGTGCCCGCCGTGTGGATGGCGCGCAAGCACAAGATGGGCGCGCTCGAAGCCACCATGCCCCGCCCCCCATTCTGGAAGAGCCTGCGTGAGGCCACCTGGGGCCTGGCCGCGCCAGTGCTGATCCTGGGCGGCATGCGGGCCGGTTGGTTCACGCCGACGGAAGCCGCCGTGGTCGCGGTGTTCTACGGCCTGTTCGTGGGCATGGTGATCCACCGCACGATTTCTGTGCGCGACCTGTTCCCCATCTTGCGCGAATCGGGCGAGCTGTCGGCGGTGATCCTCATCGTGGTGTCGCTCGCGGGCATCTTTGCGTATTCACTCTCCACGTTGGGCGTGATCGACCCGGTGGCCAACGCCATCGTGAATTCGGGTCTGGGCGAGTACGGCGTGCTGGCGCTGCTCATCGTGCTGCTCATCACCGTGGGCATGTTCCTCGACGGCATCTCGATCTTCCTGATCTTCGTGCCGCTTTTGTTGCCCATCATGCAGCACTACCAATGGGACCCCGTATGGTTCGGCGTGATCCTGACCCTCAAGGTGGCGCTGGGCCAGTTCACCCCGCCGCTGGCCGTGAACCTCATGGTGTCGTGCCGCATTGCCGGTGTGCGCATGGAATCCACCGTGCGCTGGGTGGGCTGGATGTTGTTTGCCATGTTCCTCGTGATGGTGGCCGTGATCGCCTTCCCGCAACTGGCCCTGTGGCTGCCCGCCAAGCTGGGCTACTGACCCCTTGCCGACGAATTTCTAACCAGGAGACTGAAACAATGAAACTGCGCACCTTCCTCACTTCTGCCGTGGCCGCTGCCGCCGCCCTCGCCTTCACCGCCCCAGCCGCCATCGCGCAGACCGCGTACAAGAGCGAGTACCGCATGTCGCTGGTGCTGGGCACGGCCTTTCCCTGGGGCAAGGGCGGCGAGCTGTGGGCCAACAAGGTGCGCGAGCGCACCCAGGGCCGCATCAACATCAAGCTCTACCCCGGGGTGTCGCTGATCCAGGGCGACCAGACGCGCGAGTTCAGCGCCCTGCGCCAGGGCGTGATCGACATGGCCGTGGGCTCCACCATCAACTGGTCGCCCCAGGTCAAGCAGCTCAACCTGTTCTCGCTGCCCTTCCTGTTCCCCGACTACGCTGCCGTCGATGCCGTGACGCAAGGCGACGTGGGCAAGCAGATCTTCACCACGCTGGAGAAGGCAGGTGTCGTGCCGCTCGCCTGGGGTGAGAACGGCTACCGCGAAATCTCCAACTCCAAGCTGGCCATCAAGAGCCCCGCCGACCTCAAGGGGCTGAAGATCCGCGTGGTGGGCTCGCCCCTGTTCCTGGACACCTTCACCGCGCTGGGCGCCAACCCCACACAAATGAGCTGGGCCGACGCGCAGCCCGCCTTTGCCAGTGGCGCCGTGGACGGCCAGGAAAACCCCATCGCCGTGTACCAGGCCGCCAAGCTGCATACCGTGGCGCAGAAGCACATCACCATGTGGGGCTACGTGAACGACCCGCTGGTGTTCGTGGTGAACAAGGACATCTGGGCTTCGTGGACCCCTGCAGACCGCGAGATCGTGAAGCAGGCCGCCATCGACGCCGGCAAGGAAGAAATCGCCATCGCCCGCAAGGGCATGGTCGAGGCCGACAAGCCCCTGCTCAAGGAAATCGCCGCCAACGGCGTGACCGTCACGCAGCTGTCCGCCGCCGAGCGCGACGCGTTCGTGAAGGCCACGCGCCCCGTGTACGAAAAGTGGAAGGGCCAGATCGGCGCCGACCTCGTGGGCTCTGCCGAGAAGGCCATTGCTGCACGCAAGAAGTGACCCTTGAATGGGCCCGTCCGTCACCGGTGCGAGCAATCGCCCGGTGTTTGCCAAAGCCCCGCCATGGCGGGGCTTTTTGTTGGGCGTGCGCGAAAGCGACAGCTGGGGACGCGCCCGCGATTTCACTATCCATTTGATAGCATCCAAGGCATATTGCACTAGCGCTACCAGCCACTTTCACTTTAAACCATCGGGAACTGGGTGCTTGACCGCGTTTTTGCGCAGCTTGTGCTCCACGGCCTCGGCCAGGTCCACGCCCGCGTGGTCCGCGAGCTGCAGCAGGTACAGCAGCACGTCGGCCACCTCATCGGCAATGGGCTCCTTCAGCGCCGGGTCCTCACGCACGGCGAGCGACTGTTCCGGCGTCATCCACTGAAAGATCTCCGCCAGCTCGGCCGCCTCGACCATCAGCGCCATCGCCAGGTTCTTGGGGGTGTGGAACGGCTGCCACTGCCGCTCCGCAGCAAACGCGCGCAACCGGGTCTGCAGCGCCGTCAGATCGACAGACATTCCATTGCTCCTGATTCAATAGCTAACAGCGCATATTCCACTGGCGCTATCGACCTGCACAACCCCAAACCGGTCACACCGGCGTGACCGGCGCCTCACCCGCCAGATGGCGCCGGGCGTTCTCCATGAACCGGTCCACCGAGGCCTGAACGGCCTCGGGCGACCAGCCCGCCACATGGGGCGTGAGCACCACGTTGTCCAGGTCCAGCAGCTCGGCCGGAGGGGCGGGCTCGCTCTCGTACACATCCAGCCCTGCGGCAGCAATGCGGCCGTCGCGCAGCGCGGCGGCCAGGGCGGTGGTGTCGATCACGCTGCCGCGTGCGATGTTGACCACCACGCCCCGCGCGCCGAGCGCCGTCAGCACGTCTGCGTTGACCAGGTGCTTGGTGCCCGCACCGCCCGGCGTGGCGACCACGAGGAAGTCCGCCCATTCGGCCAGCGCGGTGACATCGGCAAAGTAGCGGTAAGGCACATCGGTGCGTGCACTGCGGTTGTGGTAGCCCACCTCGATCTCGAAGCCCAGCGCGCGCTGGGCAATCTTCTTGCCGATGGTGCCCAGGCCGATGATGCCCAGGCGCTTGTACGACACGTTGGGCGGCAACGGCAAAGCGGTGCGCCAGACGCCTGCGCGGGTGGCCTTGTCCAGCGGCAGGATGCGGCGCTGTGCGGCAATCAGCAGGCCCCAGGTGTGGTCGGCCACACAGTCGTCGTTGGTGCCCGCACCCGTAGCCACCACGATGCCCCGGGCCTTGGCGTAGTCCACCGCCACGTTCTCGTAACCGGCGCCCAGCGCGCAAATGAGGGTGAGCGCGGGCAGCGCATCGATCTGCGCCGGGCTCAGGCCCACCGCACCGATGGTGAGCACCACACGCACGCGGCTGCCGTGCTGCGCGATGGCGGTGGCGGCCTGCGGCGCGTCAGGGGCGTAGATCACTTCAAAGGTCTGGGCCATCTGGGCGATGTGCTCTTCAGACAAAAACATGAGGGCGAGAATGACGGGCTTCATGGATGACAAATCGCGAAACAAATGAAAGAGAGAAAGACGCTGCTCAAGCGGCGGCATCACTTTGCTGGAGCGACCACATGCTGGCGTAGCGGCCACCCAGGGCCAGCAGCTGCGCGTGTGTGCCGCGTTCGATGATGCGGCCCGCGTCCATGACCAGGATCTCGTGCGCGTCCACCACCGTGGACAGGCGGTGGGCAATCACCAGCGTGGTCTTGTTCTGCGCCACACCCTGCAGCTCGGCCTGGATGGCGCGCTCGTTGGCGGAGTCCAGCGCGCTGGTGGCTTCGTCAAAGATCAGGATGGGCGGGTTCTTGAGCAACGTGCGCGCAATCGCCACGCGCTGCTTTTCACCGCCCGAGAGCTTGAGCCCCCGCTCGCCCACCATGGTGGCGTAGCCCTTGAGCGTGCTGGCGATGAAGTCGTGGATGCGCGCGGCGCGGGCGGCGGCTTCGATCTCTTCCTGCGTGGCACCGGGGCGGCCGTAGGCGATGTTGTAGGCCACGGTGTCGTTGAACAGCACCGTGTCCTGCGGCACGATGCCAATGGCCTGGCGCACGCTGGCCTGCGTCACGCTGCGGATCTCCTGCCCCGCAATCGTGATGCGGCCCTGCTGGATGTCATAAAAGCGAAACAGCAGCCGCGCCAGCGTGCTCTTGCCCGAGCCCGAAGGCCCGACCACCGCCACGGTCTTGCCCGCCGGAATCTCGAAGCTGACACCGTGCAGGATGGTGCGCCCATCCTTGGGATCGTAGGCAAACACCACATCCTCGAAGCGCACGGTGGGCTGGTCCAGCCCCGCCAGCGGCTGGGCGCCAGGGGCGTCGGCCACCTCGCGCTCCTTGTCCATCAGCGTGAACATCTTGTCCAGGTCGGTCAGGCTCTGCTTGATCTCGCGGTAGATCACGCCCAGAAAGTTGAGCGGGATGTACAGCTGGATCATGAAGGCATTGACCATGACCAGGTCGCCCAGCGTCATGCGGCCATCGACCACGCCCTGCGTGGCGCGCCAGAGCATGGCCACCAGGCCCACGGCAATGATGAGCTGCTGGCCGGTGTTGAGCAGGGACAGCGTGGTCTGGCTTTTCAGCCGCGCACGGCGCAGGCGCTCCAGGCTTTCGTCATAGCGGCGGGCCTCGAAGCCTTCGTTGTTGAAATACTTCACCGTCTCGTAGTTGAGCAGCGAATCCACGGCCTTGGAATGCGCGGCCGAGTCGAACTCGTTGGCCTCGCGGCGGAACTGGGTGCGCCACTCGGTCACCAGCACCGTGAAGAGGATGTACAGCGCCAGCGCCGCCAGCGTGATCCACGCAAACCAGGCGTCGAACTTGATGGCCAGCACCGACAGCACCAGCACCACCTCAACCAGGGTGGCGACCACGTTGAACAGGGTGAACGAGATCAGCGACTCGATGCCGCGCACACCGCGCTCGATGTCACGCGTCATGCCACCCGTCTGGCGCTCCAGGTGAAACCGCAGGCTCAGGGCGTGCAGGTGCTCAAAGGTCTGCAGCGCAATCGAGCGCGCTGCGCCCTGCGTGGCCTTGGCAAACACCAACTCGCGCAGTTCGGTGAACAGCGAGGTGGACAGCCGCAGCGCGCCGTAGGCCACCAGCAGCCCCACCGGCACCACCAGCAGCGCGGCGGGGTCGCCCGGCTTCAGGCTCATGGCATCGACCAGCGTCTTGAGCAGGATGGGCACGCCCACGTTGGCGAACTTGGCGCCCACCATGAAGACGATGGCGGCTATCACGCGCCATTTGTATTGCCACAGGTAGGGCAGCAATCGGTGCAGGGTGACCCAGTCCGACTGGACCGGTGCGGGACTGGCGGCCGTGCCACTGGCGGTGGCACCGGGCGCGCTGGCGGCGGCAGGGGGGGAGGTTTCGCCGTGGTGGCGCATGGGGGACAATTCCGGTTGTTGTTTTTACCGACCTGGCTGATGCCCAGGTGGCTTTTTCAGGGCGCGAGGCCTTGTGAAACCACCGGTTTCCCCAAGGATTGGCTCAGCCCCAACCGAGATTGTGCCCATGTCTGCCGTTTTCAGCCCACCACCCGCCGCATTGCCCACCGACAAGGAGCTGGTGCTCAAGGTCATCCCCATGCCCGCCGACACCAACGGCAATGGCGACATCTTTGGCGGATGGGTGATGGCGCAGGTCGACCTGGCGGGCTCCGTGCTGCCCGCGCGCTACATCCAGGGCCGCATGGCCACGGTGGCGGTCAATGAATTCATCTTCAAGCAGCCCGTGCGCGTGGGCGACATCCTGTCGTTCTTCTCGGCCATCACGCGGGTGGGCAACACCTCAGTCACCGTTGAGGTGGAGGTGTATGCCGAGCGTTTTTCTGCCCAGGGTCAGTATGTGAAAGTGACGGAGGCGCGCCTGACGTACGTGGCCATCGACCACCAGGGCAGGCCGCGCCCGGTGCCCAAGCACAACGCGCCTGCGTAAGCGGATTCGTAGCAGCCCAGGTGGGTGGGCCGCGCCGGGCGGCGCCCACCCGCGCAACGGCCCAGGGCTTGGATCAAGCCGCCAACGCGGCGGGCTCTGCCCTCAATGGCGCTGCGGCGCGCTGTGCACTGCTGGACGAGGAGGTAGAAAACCCAGCCTCGATCTCACCTGCCAGCTGTCCACCCTCTTCCACCACCAGTTTGCCGTAGCGGATCTTGCCGTTGACCTTGCCGGTGCTGTAGATCACCAGCTTTTGCCGCACGGTGAGCGTGCCGTTGAACTCGCCGTGGATCTCGGCAATATCGATCTCGGCCGAGCCCTTGAAGGCGCCGTGCTCGGAGATCTGGATCACGCGCGAATCCATCGTGGCCTCGACCGTGCCTTCGACCACGAGCGTGTCGCAGTCGGTGATCTCCACGCCCTTGAGCTTGATGTTCGGGCCCACCGTGAGCTTGCTGCCCGAGCTGTCGCTGGCACTGGCCGACTTGGGGGCAGACGGAGCAGGCACCGGCTGCGCAGATGCGGCGCTGCTGGCCGCCGTGCCGCCCAATACGGAGCCTGAGGTGGTGCTGCTGCGGGGTTGGAACGACTCGGGTTCACGCTTGCCAAAGAAAGGGTTTTGCACGGCCATCAGATCTCCTTGAAAAGAGAGTCATCGTAGGTTTCGTGCCCCTGGAAAGATGCCTTCGTTACGCAAGAACGGTAACCAAACGGTTCTCTCGTAGCATGCGCTTGCAAGGCTTGCGGGATCACACATCCCGCGCACGGCAGCACGCCCGGATCAAGAAACGATGTACGCCGCAGCCCCCGCCGACATGATCTGCCCATCCGGCCCCAGAAACTCCATGCGTGTCGTGGCGACACGCGATCCCAGCCGCAACACCTGCGCGCGCAGCTCAAAGTGGCTGCCAATGCCCGGGCGCAGGTAGTCGATGCGCAGGTCGATGGTGCCCAGCTTGGCAAAGCGGTGCAGGCGCTGCTCGGGCGGCTCGTCCAGGTGCTTGGCGCCAATCGCAGCCATCACGGCCAGGCCGCCCATGGCGTCGAGCCCCGCACTGATCACGCCACCGTGAATGCGGTTGTAGGCGTAGTGCCCCACCAGGTCGGGCTTCATGTCAATGCGTCCCACCACGCCGTCAGGCGCCAGGGCGGTTACTTTGAGCCCCAGGACCTGGTTGAACACGATCTTTTCTTCAAAGATGGACTTGAGCCCGGCGATGAACTCGGGCTCGAAAGCCTGTGGCTGGGGGGAAATGGTTTTGCTCATGGTGTGCTGTGTGCGGACCTGCAGCGCGCTGCGCCCACCGGTCCGATGACTCCTGTTTTTATAGCTGCTGGCGCTTGATACACCAGCACCTGGAGGCATTTTGGCTTAAAACTGGCCGTGGCGTCCCTGCCCAGCCACAAACCGCGAGGCGCCACGCAGCGCGTCGGCCAGGCATTTGCGGCCACCCGCCCACTCCTGCAGCAAGGCCTGCTGCAAAGGCAAGCCCTCGGCGGCCAGCGCGCTGGCGCGGTCTGCACGCAGGGTGGCCTGCGGGAAGGCGGCCAACTGATGTGCCAGCGCCAGGGCGGCCTCCAGCGCCTGCCCGGCAGGCACCACGCGGTTGCACAGCCCCATGCGCAGGGCTTCGGCAGATTCCACCTTGCGCCCGGTCAGGATCAGGTCGAGCGCGTGCGACAGTCCGACAAGGCGCGGCAGGCGCACGGTGCCGCCATCGATCAGCGGCACGCCAAAACGGCGGCAGAACACGCCCATGTAGGCGTCCTCCGCCATCACGCGCAGGTCGCACCACAGTGCCAGCTCCATGCCGCCGGCCACAGCGGCGCCTTCGATCGCTGCGATCACCGGCTTGGACAGATGCAGGCGACTCGGCCCCATGGGCCCAGGCGGGTGGACCGCATCGGCCGTGAAGTCCAGCGTCTCGGCGAGCGCCTCGGGCGCAACGCCGTCGGCCAGCAGACGCGCGCCCGACTGCAGATCCCAACCCGCACAAAAATGCCCGCCAGCGCCCTGGAACACCGCCACATTGGCGCTTTCATCGCGCTCAAAGGCCAGAAAGGCCGCATGCAGCGCGCGGGCGGTGTGGGCGTCCACCGCGTTGCGCACATCAGGCCGGCGCAATGTCACCAGCGTGACACCGCCTTGCGTTTCAACCTCTACGGACATGCGGCTCTCCTGTGGTCCGGTGCTCAGAACCTGTTCACCCACCCGACGTTACTCCTATTGCGCAGGGTGCAGCGCTGCGTCAATATCCGCCGCTACCCGCTCGCCCACCCCATCAGGGTTAGCCCCGAGTGCGGTATGCACAGCACGCGTGCACCATTATTTATGCAAAGCAATCGCTTTGTAAAAATATTCTGCAGGACCTGCGCAAGCAACGATGCACCTGGCACATGCCCACAAGGCATACGCCCCGCTCTTACCCGCTTTGCGTATCACTTATTCTGGAGAGCCAGTGTGCAATTTGTGCAACTGTTGATCAGCGGTGTCTCCCAGGGGTGCATCTACGGCCTGATCGCGCTGGGCTTCGTGCTCATCTACAAGGCCACGGAGACCGTGAGCTTCGCCCAGGGCGAACTCATGATGCTCGGCGCTTTCTGCGGGCTGGCACTCATGACGGTGCTGGGCTTTCCCTTCTGGGTGGCCGTGCTCGCCAGCATCCTGGCCATGGGCTGCTTTGGCGTGGTGCTGGAGCGCGCCGTGATCCGTCCCATCCTGGGCCAGCCCGCCTTCTCCATCGTCATGCTCACCATCGGCATCGGCTACGTGCTGCGTGGGCTGGTGACCATGATCCCCAACATCGGCACGGAAACTCACACGCTGCCCGTGCCCTACAAGGACTTGTCGTTTCGCCTCGGTGCGCTGGTGCTCAACGCCGAGCAGCTGGTGGTGATCGGCGCCACGGGCGTGTTGTGTGTGCTGCTGTTTGCCATGTTCCGCTACAGCAAGCTGGGCATCGCCATGCAGGCGTCGTCCCAGAACCAGCTGGCCGCCTACTACATGGGCATTCCGGTGCAGCGGCTCAACGGTCTGGCCTGGGGCCTGGCCGCCGCTGTGGCGGCGGTGGCAGGCTTGCTGCTGGCGCCCATTACCTTCGTGCACGCCAACATGGGGCTGATCGGCCTCAAGGCATTCCCGGCCGCTGTGGTGGGCGGCTTTGGCAGTTTGCCGGGCGCCATCGTCGGCGGACTGGTGATCGGCATCGTCGAATCGCTCTCGGGCTTCTATCTTCCCGATGGGTTCAAGGACACGGCCGCGTACATCGTGGTGCTGATCATGCTGATGGTCAAACCCAACGGACTGTTCGGCGAGAAGCTGAGAAAGAAAGTCTGACCCATGCGCTTTCTCTTCAAGACCTCGTACGAGCAAGACATTCGCCTCGCCAAGCATGGCGGGCATGTGTTCTGGTACAGCCTGCTGTGCCTGGCGCTGGTCGCCGCGCCCTGGGTGGCGCCGGAGTACTGGCTGGCGCAGCTCACCTTTGTGCTCATCTACGCCATCGTGGGCCTGGGGCTGATGCTGCTGGCGGGCTTCACCGGCTTGTTCTCGCTGGGGCACGCAGCTTTTCTGGGCGTGGGGGCGTATACGCAGGCGGTGCTCACGGGCATGGGCTGGCCGTTTGCGCTGTCGCTGGCCTGCGCTGCGGGGCTGTCGGCCGCAGTGGGCGTGGTGGTAGGGCTGCCCGCGTTGCGCGTCAAGGGCATCTACCTGGGCATGGCCACGCTGTCGTTCGGGTTCATTGTGGAAGAAGTGTTTGCGCGCTGGGAGTCGGTGACCGGTGGCAACTCAGGCAAGCACCTAGTGCCGCCACAAATCGCGGGCTACTCGTTCGAGACCACGGAGTCGTTCTACTTTTTGTGCCTCGTGATTGCGGTGGTCAGCACGCTGGCCATCCTGAACCTGCTGCGCTCGCCCACGGGCCGCGCGTTTGTCGCCATCCGTGATTCAGAGATCTCCGCACAGAGCATGGGCATTCACCTCGCGCGCTACAAGACGCTGTCGTTCTCCATATCGGCCGCACTGGCAGGCGTCGGCGGTGCGTTGTACGCGCACAAGCTGCAGTTCATCTCGCCCGACCAGTTCAACATCCTGCAGTCCATCGACCTGCTGCTGATGATCGTGATCGGCGGGCTGGGCTCGGTGCATGGCGCCTTTCTGGGCGCAATTTTCCTGATCTCCATGCCACAGCTCATCTCCCTGGGCAAGGACTGGCTGCCGGACTCCATCGGCCAGTCACCCGGCCTGCAGGCGGTGGTGTACGGCGTCGTGCTGATCGCGTTTGTGCTGTTCGAGCCCATGGGTCTGTACGGCCGCTGGCTCAAGGTGCGCACCTGGCTGCAGATGTTCCCGTTCTACCGCAAGGGCTTGTTCAAGCGGCAGAAGTCGTTCCAGAAATCAGATCGCTTGAAATGAAGCCCCCCCTGAGTCGCCTCGCGCCTTCCCCCTCTCTCGATTCGCTGCGCGATTCGGGAGGGGAACGCCCCCAGCGCACGCAAGCGAAGCGCCGCACGCGCGGCTTGGCGGCCCTTGCGCGGGGGCACTGGCCTCGGTCACGCCAGTCGCAAAGGCTGCGGACGGCATTCAGCACACTGGACCTGTGAAATGACCCCAATTGCTGTACCCATGACTGACGAAATCCTGCTCAGCGCCCAGAACCTCAGCGTGCGCTTTGGCGGCGTGCTCGCGGTCAACAACGTGAGCTTTGACGTGCGCCGTGCAGAGGTGTTCACCCTCATCGGCCCCAACGGCGCGGGCAAGACGACGGTGTTCAACCTGATCAGCCGCATCTATACGCCCACCACCGGCACCATCGCCTATGCGGGCCCGGGCGGGGCCCTGCTGCCACTGACCGACCAGCCGCCGCACAAAGTGGCAGGCCTGGGCATTGCACGCACCTTCCAGAACATCGAACTCTTCGAGCACGCGAGTGTGCTGCACAACCTGCTGATCGGCCGCCACACCCGACAGCACAGCAGCCTGTGGGCCGAGATGTTCTTCACGCGCAAGGTGCGCGAAGGCGAAGTTCAGGCCCGGGAGAAGGCCGAGCAGGTCATCGACTTTCTCGATCTGCAGCACTACCGCGACACCATGGTCGCCGGCCTGCCCTACGGCGTGCGCAAGGTGGTGGAGCTGGCCCGTGCGCTGTGCACCGAGCCGCAGTTGCTGCTGCTCGACGAGCCCTCGTCGGGCCTGAACGTGGAGGAGACTGACGACATGGCCTTCTGGATACAGGACATCCAGCACGAGCTGGGCATCACCGTGCTGATGGTGGAGCACGACATGTCGCTGGTCTCCAAGGTGTCCGACCGCGTGCTGGCGATGAACCAGGGCGAGGTCGTGGCAATGGGCACGCCGCGCGAGGTGCAGTCGCACCCCGGGGTGATCGAAGCGTACCTGGGCACCATCGACGATGTGAGCAACCTGCGCCGCCCGGCGGGGTCTCACATGGGGGTTCGGGCATGAGCGCCACGCCGGGCCGCCCCAAGCAAGCTCGCACCGCAGTGCGCAGCACGGAGGTTTCCTAATGAGCGCCGTACTTGCCGCCACCAGCACACCAGTTGCTGCAGCCGCTGACCAGCCCCTGCTGCGCTTGCAGAACGTGGAGAGTGCCTACGGCCCCATCAAGGCCATCCGCGGCGTGAGCCTGCAGGTGCGGCGCGGCGAGATCGCCGCCGTGCTGGGCAGCAACGGCGCGGGCAAGACGACGATCCTCAAAACCATCAGCGGCATCATCGACCCCCGCAAGGGCTCCATCGAATTCCAGGGTGCCGACATCACCGCCAACGATCCGGCGGCCATCGTGCGCCGGGGCCTCATGCATGTGCCCGAGGGGCGCGAGGTGTTTGCGCTGCTCTCGGTGCGTGACAACCTGCTCATGGGCGCCTACACGCGCAGCGATGCCGACGCCGTGGCCCGCGACATCGAAACGGTGTATGGCTACTTCCCCATCCTGAAGGAGCGCGCCGCGCAGGACGCCGGCCTGCTCTCGGGTGGGCAACAGCAGATGCTGGCCATCTCGCGTGCGCTCATGGCCAACCCCGAACTCATCCTGCTCGACGAGCCCAGCCTGGGCCTGTCCCCCAAGCTCACCAAGGAGATCTTCGAAATCGTGGTGCGCATCAACCGTGAGCGCGGCACCACCATCCTGCTGGTGGAGCAGAACGCCAACATGGCGCTCAACGCATCGGACTACGGCTACGTGCTGGAGAACGGCCGCATCGTGATGGAAGACAGCTGCGAGCGCCTGCGCGAGAAGGACGACATCAAGGAGTTCTACCTTGGGATGAAAGATGTCGGCGTGCGCGGAGAGCGGCGCTGGAAGAAGAAGAAGACCTGGAGATAAGCGCAAATGTCTAACCTCTGGGACCTCAATCACATCCAGCCCGCAGGCACCGACGTGCTCGCGGGCGACACCATCGCCGCCATGTTCTGGAACGCCGTGGCCGAGCGCGGCCCGCGCGTGTGGATGCGCCAGAAGGAGCTGGGCATCTGGAAGAGCTGGACCTGGGACCAGACGGCCGAAGCCGTGCGGGAGATTGCGGGCGGCCTGATGTCGCTGGGTTTTGCGCCCGGAGAATGTGCATCCATCCTGTCCAACACCAACATTGAATGGGTGCTGGCCGATCTGGCCGTGCTGAGCTGCGGCGGCGTAGCCAATGGCATTTACCCCACTGACGCGGCGGCGCAGGTGCACTACCTGAGCGAAGACTCTCGCACCACCGTGCTGTTTGTGGAAGACGATGAACAGCTCGACAAGGCCTTGGAAGTGCGCAGCAGCCTGCCCCTGCTGCGCAAGGTGGTGGTGTTCGACATGGAAGGCCTGCGCAGCCTGAACGACCCCGATGTGCTGAGCCTTGCGGGCCTGCGCGAGCTGGGCAGGGCCTGGAATACACAACACCCCGACGCGCTGATGCAGCGCGTCAAGGCCTGCCGACCCGAAGACCTGGCCATCCTGGTGTACACCTCGGGCACCACAGGCAAGCCGAAGGGTGCCATGCACACGCACGCCGCGCTCACCTACACCGTGCGCGGCTACAACACGCTGATCTCGCGCAGCGAGGCCGACGAGACCATGTGTTTTCTGCCGCTGTGCCACATCGCCGAGCGCATGGGGGGTGAATACTTCTCGCTCTATACCGGCGCGCGCCTGAACTTTGTGGAGAACCCCGACACCGTGCCCGAGAACGTGCGAGAGATCGCGCCCACGGTGTTCACCGCCGTACCCCGGGTGTGGGAGAAGTTCTATTCGGGCGTGATGATCGCGCTCAAGGAATCCACACGCATGCAGCAAGCGGCCTATGCCTGGTCGATTGGCGTGGGCACCCGCATAGCAGATCGGGTGCTGGCCGGACAGCCGGTGGGCGGTTTGCTGAAGGCGCAGTTCATGCTGGCGCGCTTTCTGGCACTCAACAATGTGCGCAAGCTCATCGGCATCCACCGTGCGCGCTTTCTGGTCACAGGCGCAGCGCCCATTTCGCCCGATCTGGTGAAGTGGTACCTGGCGCTGGGTGTGCCCATGCTGGAGGTGTGGGGCATGACCGAGACCTGCGGCGCCTCCACCGGTGTGCCTGCCAGCCGCATCAAACCCGGCTCCATCGGCCCCGCGGCCAGCTACAACGAGGTGCGCATCGACCCCACCACGGGCGAAATCCTGGTGCGCGGCCCCAATGTGTTCAAGGGCTATCTCAACCAGCCCGAGAAAACCGCTGAAACCATCGACCCCGAAGGTTGGCTGCACACGGGGGATGTGGGCCTGATCGACGCCGATGGCTACCTTCGCATCACCGACCGCATGAAGGACATCATCATCACGGCGGGCGGCAAGAACATCACGCCGAGCGAGCTGGAGAACGAACTCAAGTTCAGCCCCTACATCACCGACGCGGTGGTGATTGGCGACAAGCTGCCCTACCTCACGGTGATCATCATGATCGACCAGGAGAACGTGGAGAAGTACGCACAGGACAACGACGTGCCGTTCTCCAACTACGCCAGCCTGACCCGCACGCGCGAGGTGCAGGAGCTGATCCAGGGCGAAATCGACCGCGTGAACGCCAAGTTCGCCCGCGTGGAGCAGATCAAGAAGTTCTTCCTGCTCGACACACAGCTCACTGCCGAGGACGAAGAGCTGACACCCACCATGAAGCTCAAGCGCAAGCTGGTGCAGCAGAAGTACGCACCGCAGATTGAGGCGATGTACCGGTAGGTGCGCACATCACGCAACCGCAGGGCACGCCCATCAGGATAGGGAAAGTGCTGGTGCCCCACCCCGGGCATCGTTCTATAACGAGCAACCGATTTCGATCCAACCAAAGGAGACGTGCCATGAAGTTTCATCACATTGCCGCGCTGGCCATCGTGGCCATGGCCGGAGGTGCTGCACAGGCGCAGCCCAGCCAGGGCGTGAGCAAGGACACCATCACGCTGGGTTCCATCCAGGATCTGTCCGGCCCGCTGGCGGGCTTTGGCAAGCAGGTGCGGCTGGGCATGATGCTGCGCGTGGACGAGGCCAACGAGCAAGGCGGCGTCAATGGCCGCAAGCTGGACCTGAAGGTGGAAGACTCGGGCTACGACCCCAAGAAAGCCGTGCTGGCCGCGCAAAAGCTCGTGAACCAGGACAAGATCTTCATGATGGTGGCGCACATCGGCACGGCGCAAAACCTGGCCGCCATGCCCGTGCAGTTCAGCAAGAACGTGATCAACTTCTTCCCGGTGACGGCCGCGCGGGAAATGTACGAGCCCTTCCACAAGCTCAAGTATTCGTTTGCCGCCACTTACTACGACCAGATCCGCCTGGCAGCCCCCAAGCTCATCAAGGAAAAGGGCGCCAAGAAGATCTGCACCATCTACCAGGACGATGAATTTGGCCTGGAGGTGATGCGCGGGGGCGAGGCGGCACTCAAGTCCATGGGCATGGACTTCACCGAGAAGACCTCGTACAAGCGCGGCGCTACCGACTTCTCTTCACAGGTCGCCAAGATGAAGTCGTCCGAATGCGACTTCGTAATCCTGGGCACCATCATTCGCGAGACCATCGGCACGGTCGGCGAGGCGCGCAAGACGGGCTTCAACCCCACCTTCCTGGGCTCCAGCGCCGCCTACACCGACCTCATCCACAAGCTGGGCGGCAAGCCCATGGACGGGCTGTACGCCACCATGACGGTGCAACACCCCTACCTGGATGAAGCCAGCCAGCCCATCCGCTTCTGGGCCAACAAGTACAAGACCAAGTTCAACGAAGACCCCACCGTGTTCTCGGTCTACGGCTACAACGCCATCGATGCCTTCATCAAGGCGGCCCAGAAGGCGGGCCCCAACCTGAGCACCGACAGCTTCATCAAGGCCATGGACACCATGGTGATTCCGCCCGACATGTTCGGCAGCGCCGAGGGCACCTTTGGCCCACAAAAGCGCCTGGGCAGCGATCTTTCTCGCCTGTCGCAGATCACGGACGGCAAGTGGAAGGTGGTCTCCGACTACGTCAAGCCATGAGCGCCTGACCCGCCTCCTTCAAGCCGCCTTCGGGCGGCTTTTGCGTTTCAGGGGGTGCATCCGGGCTCAGTCGGTGGCAGAATTTAACCAAGCAGTAACTTTGCATAAATAAACTGGTTTCCCCACCATGATCGAACGCACCCTCTTCCAGCCCGACCACCAGGCCTTTGCTGACAGCTTTCGCCGCTTCATCGACAAGGAAGTGACGCCCCACCACGCCGCCTGGGAAGACCAGGGCTATGTGGCGCGCGAGGTGTGGAGCCAGGCGGGCGCCAACGGCTTTCTGTGCATGAGCCTGCCCGAGGAGTACGGCGGCGCCGGGGCCGACAAGCTCTATTCGGTGGCGCAGATGGAAGAGCTGGCGCGTGCAGGCACCACCGGCATCGGCTTTGGTCTGCACAGCGAGATCGTGGCGCCGTACATCCTGCACTACGGCACTGAGGAACAAAAGCGCAAGTACCTGCCGCAGATGGCCAGCGGCGCCGTGGTGGGCGCCATCGCCATGAGCGAGCCGGCTGCGGGCAGCGACCTGCAAGGCATCAAGACCACGGCCATCAAAAGTGCGGACGGATCACACTATGTGCTGAACGGCAGCAAAACCTTCATCACCAACGGCTGGCATGCCGACCTGGTGATCGTGGTCGCCAAGACCGACCCGGCGGCCGGGGCCAAGGGCACCAGCCTGTTGCTGGTGGAGCGCGGCATGCCCGGTTTTGAAAAAGGCCAGCGCCTTAAGAAGATGGGCATGAAGGCGCAGGACACGTCCGAGCTGTTCTTCAACGACGTGCAGGTGCCGGTGGACAACCTGCTGGGCGGCCCCGCCATGGAAGGGCGTGGCTTCATCTGCCTGATGGAGCAGCTGCCCTGGGAGCGCCTGCAGATCGCCATCACCGCCGTGGCCGCCGCCCAGGCCGCCATTGACTGGACGCTGGACTACGTCAAGCAGCGCAAGGTCTTTGGCCAGAGCGTGGCGTCATTTCAAAACACCCGCCACACCCTGGCCGAGCTGCAAACGCAGGTGCAGGTGGCCCGCGTGTTCGTGGACAAATGCTGTGAGCTGATCGTGCGCGATCAGCTCGATACCGAAACCGCCAGCATGGCCAAGTACTGGACGACCGACCTGCAGTGCAAGGTGATGGACGAATGTGTGCAGCTGTTCGGTGGCTATGGCTACATGTGGGAATACCCCATCACCCGCGCCTATGCCGACGCACGCGTCCAGCGCATTTATGGCGGCACCAACGAGATCATGAAAGAAGTGATTGCGCGGGCCATGGGCCTGGGCAAATAACGGAATGCACCGCACCGTGAATAACGCAGTGCACAACGCCCTTCACAACGTACCAGTGGGCGCCGAATGCCGCTACAGATACCAGGCGGCGCGGGCTTCTTCGGGACTCAGCGGCGCACCAGGGCGGCGGTCGGTGACATTCAGCCAGGAGCGCACACCCTGGCTGCCGCTCAGCGCGCGCATCAGCAGCAAGCCTGCGCCAATGCCGCGTATGGCCGCCGAGCTGCGGCTGGGCGCCATGAAGGCCGCCACCGCCAGCGCGCTGGATGCTGCCAGCACGACATGGTGCTCCAGCGCAAACCCTTCGCGCGTGTCGTCGTATTCGATGGCGCTGCGAGCGATGCGCTGCAATGCAGGGGATGTATTTCGTTCCATAGCCAGAAATGTAGATAGCAACCGCTGAAAGATAGTGCAAAAACCACTGCACCCGCGTCAGAAAGCACCTTGTAGTGGCGTGAGGCAGCCCAGCTGCTTTATCGCCGCACTGCTTGAAGTTTAGAGAAACCACCGGAGACCATTCATGACCGAAGCCTATGTATTCGATGCGCTGCGCACCCCGCGCGGCAAGGGCAAGAAGGACGGCACCCTGCACGAGGTCAAGCCCATCGACCTGCTGGTGGGCCTGCTGACCGAACTGCAAACGCGCCACCGCTTTGACACGGCGGCGGTGGACGACGTGGTCATGGGTATCGTCTCGCCCGTGGGCGAACAGGGCTCGGTGCTGCCCAAGGTCGCGGCGCTCAAGGCCGGGTGGGACTTTCGCTGCGCGGGTGTGCAGGTCAACCGCTTCTGCGCCTCGGGCCTGGAAGCCGTGAACCTGGCCGCGCAGAAGGTGCGCAGCGGCTGGGAGGACCTGGTGGTGGCGGGTGGCGTGGAGAGCATGAGCCGCGTGCCCATCGGCTCCGACGGCGGCGCCTGGGCGCAAGACCCCGCCACCAACTCCGGCACGCTGTTCGTCCCCCAGGGCATCGGCGCCGACCTCATCGCCACGCTGGACGGCTACACCCGCGCCGATGTGGACGCCTTCGCACTCGAATCGCAGCGCCGCGCCACCGCCGCTCGCGCAGCGGGCTACTTCAAAAATTCGGTCGTGCCTGTGCGCGACTTCATCGGCCAGACCATCCTGGCGGAAGACGAATTCATCAAGCCCAAGACGACCCTTGAAGGCCTGGGTGCGCTCAAGGCATCGTTCGAGCAACTGGGCGGCATGGGCTTTGATGCCGTGGCGCTGCAGCGCTACCCGCAGGTGGAGCGCATCCACCACGTTCACCACGCGGGCAACTCGTCGGGCATTGTGGACGGCGCAGCCGCCGTGCTCATCGGCAACGAGGCCGCCGCCAAGGCACATGGCCTGACGCCGCGCGCACGCATAGTGGCCACGGCGCTCAGCGGCGCCGACCCCACCATCATGCTCACCGGCCCCGTGCCCGCTGCCAAGAAGGCGCTGGCCCGTGCGGGCATGACCATCGACCAGATCGACCTGTTCGAAGTGAACGAGGCCTTTGCCGCCGTGCCCATGCGCTTCATGCGCGAGCTGGGCGTGCCCCACGACAAGGTCAACGTGAACGGCGGCGCCATCGCCATGGGCCACCCGCTAGGCGCCACGGGCGCCATGATCCTCGGCACCTTGATTGACGAGCTGCACCGCCGGGGCCAGCGCTATGGCCTGGCCACGCTGTGCGTGGGCGGCGGCATGGGCATTGCCACCATCGTCGAGCGAATCTGATTGACTGGGAAGGAGACAACAACATGCAAACCATCCGCTACGAACTCATCCCCGCCCAGGGCACCGACGGCGAAGTAGCCGTCATCACCTTTGACGAAACCAATTCCCCCGTCAACACCATGTGCCGCCAGTGGCAGCAAGAGCTGGGCGAGGTCACCGCACAGGTGCTGGGCGACCGCGAACGCCTGGGCACCGCGCTCAAAGGCATCGTGCTGGCATCCGCCAAGACCAGCTTCTTTGCCGGTGCCGACCTCAAGGCCACCATGCGCCTCACGCCCGCCGATGCGCCCAGCGCGTTTGGCGAGATCGAGCGCATGAAGAAGCACTTTCGCACGCTCGAAACGCTGGGCATCCCCGTGGTGGCCTGCCTCAACGGCGCGGCGCTGGGTGGCGGCTGGGAAGTCGCCCTGGTGGCCCACTACCGCATCGCCGTGGCCGACCCCAGGATCCAGTTCGGCCTGCCCGAGGTCACGCTGGGCCTGATGCCGGGTGCCACCGGCGTGACCAAGATGACGCGCCTGCTGGGCCTGATGGGTGCGCAGCCCTACATCCTGGAAGGCAAGCTCTTCAACCCCGCCGAGGCGCTGGAGCTGCAACTGGTGCACGAGCTGGTGGCCACGCGCGATCAGCTGCTGCCCGCCGCGCTGGCCCACATTGCCACCCACCCGCACGCCGTGCAACCGTGGGACGACAAGAACTACAAGATGCCCGGCGGCACGCCCGCCAACCCCAAGATCGCCAGCGCACTGACGGTGGCGCCCGCCATGCTCAAGAAGACCACGCGCGGCCGCTACCCCGCGCCCGAGGCGGCCCTGGCCGCCATGGTCGAAGGCGCGATGGTGGACTACGACACCGCCCTGCGCATCGAAAGCCGCTACCTCGCCCGCCTGATGACCGGCCCCGTTGCGCGCAACATGATCAACACGTTCTTCTTCGACATGAACGCGATCAAGAGCGGCAAGTCGCGCCCAGGCTCGGCCCCACGCTACAAGCCGCAAAAGGTCGGCATCCTGGGCGCCGGCATGATGGGCGCAGGCATCGCCTGGGCCCAGGCGAGCAAAGGCATCGCCACCGTGCTCAAGGACGTGAGCACCGAGAAGGCCGAGGCGGGCAAGGCCTACAGCGCCAAGCTCACCCAGGCCCGCGTGGACAAGGGCCGCATGACGGCCGAGGCGCAGCAGGCGCTGCTCTCCCGCATCACGCCCACCGCCAGCGCGGCCGACTTGGCGGGCTGCGACCTCATCATCGAAGCCGTGTTTGAAAGCCGCGACCTGAAAGCCAAGGTCACACAAGAAGCCGAGCCGCAACTCGCACCCGGCGGCTTCTTTGCCAGCAACACCTCCACCCTGCCCATCAGCGGCCTGGCCACGGCCAGCAGCCAGCCCGAGAAGTTTGTCGGCATCCACTTCTTCAGCCCCGTGGACAAGATGAAGCTGGTGGAGATCATTCGCGGCAAACAGACTGACGACGAAACCGTGGCCCGCGCGTTTGACTACGTGCAGGCCCTGGGCAAGGTGCCCATCGTGGTCAACGACTCACGCGGCTTCTACACCAGCCGCACCTTCGGCACCTTTGTGATGGAAGGCGCCGCCATGCTGGGCGAAGGCATCCCCGCCGCCGCCATTGAAAACGCCGCCATGCAGGCGGGCCTGCCCGTGGGCCCGCTGGCCGTGCTGGATGAAACCGCGCTGACCCTGAGCGTGCACGTGCTGGACCAGACCCGCGCCGACTACGCGGCCGAAGGCAAAACCTACACCGCCACGCCCGGCGAGCTGCTGGTGGAGCGCATGGTCAAGGAACTGAAGCGCCCCGGCCGCGCCGGTGGCGGCGGTTTTTATGACTACCCCGCAGGCGCCAAGAAGCACCTGTGGCCGGAGCTGAAGCCTCTGTTCGAAAAGCCCGGGGTGGAATGGAGCGTGCAGGAGATCCAGGACCGGCTGCTCTACCGCCAGGCCATCGAGACCGCGCTCTGCCTGAACGAGGGGGTGTTGACCAGCGTGCATGACGCGAACATCGGGTCGATCTTTGGGATTGGGTTTCCGGCGTGGACGGGGGGAGCCGCACAGTTCATCTACGGAACTGGCATCGACGCCTTCGCAGCGAAGGCCAAAGAACTGGCTGGGCGTCATGGTCGGGGTTTCGAGATTACCGAGCCAGTGCGAGCCGTGATCGAAAAATTCAAACCGTCCTACTGAAGGGCTCGCGATGTCGGGTCGCCATTCACTCGGTGACCTTGTCCCTGGGCTCCCGCCAGAGCCCAGCGCGTATTGCGGCAAGATCTTGGACCGGCGCCTAGCGCACCGCAATCATCCGAACACCCAGCGCGATGAACACGGTACCGGCTAGGCGGTCGAGCCATTTGCCCAACTGCGGCTTGCGATTGATCCACCCGCCGACGCTGCCGGAGAAGTACCCGAGGACGCCAAACAGCACTGCCGCCTGCGCAGTGAACAGCAGGCCCAGCAGCCCCAATTGCAATTCCATGCTGCCGCGCGAAGCATCGACGAACTGGGGCAGGAACGACAGGAAGAACAGCACGACCTTGGGGTTGATCGCATTGGCGACCAAGCCCTTGGAGAAGGTGCGGCGCAGCGAATCAACCGGTGCCTGACTGTTGCTGCTTCCCTCAATGCGCACAGCGCCTGCGTGGCGAAGGGCCTGGATGCCGAGCCAAATCAGGTACGCACCGCCTGCCCACTTCAGCGCGGTAAAGGCCATGGGCGATGCGACCAAGAGCGCGCCCACGCCAATGACAGCCAGCACGGTGTGGCTGAGGCACCCCAACGCGCAACCCAGTCCAAACGCGATGCCGGAACGTCGCCCCTTGGACATGCCGACGCTGAGCACCATGAGGTTGTCGGGACCGGGCGTGGCGGTCAGCATCACGGCGGTGAGCAGAAAGGCAAGAATTTGGGTGGTGGTCAACATGGGCGGGGTTTGCTGGCACAGCAATCGCATGGGGACGACGGTGCCTGAAAGAAAGGCGGCATCGGGGCTGCTGATGCAAAAAACGCTAACAGCTATCGTACTGATAGCGTACAGCCCTTATGACACAAGCGCTGGCGGGAAAAATCATGGGTATTCTAGGGCTGTGCAGATGGATCGCGCCCCATGCCGCGCCTTACCGATCCAAGGCTACACAGCAGCAGCGCCCCGCGCAAATTGCTGCAATCCCTCCAGTTGCATGACTTCAATCGCGCCATAACGGATGCGCAGTAAACCCAAGTCCGCAAGTTTGTGCAGCTCGCGATTCACGTTCTGACGCGACAGACCGCATAGCCGCGCCAGCTCTTCCTGAGAAATCACCAACTGACGACTGGTTGATGGGTACAGCTGGGGGTTGAACAATTCCGCCAGGCAGTAGGCAACACGCGTGGTCACGTCCTGCAGTCGGAAGCTCTCGACCAGCGCAACGTAGTGGCCCAGCCGGGCATTGAGCTGGTCAATCACCCAGCGGCTGAAGCCACGGCTTTCGTCGATGAGCATCAGGAAGGTGTCGCGCGGCATGAATGCCACGATGCAGTCGCTGATGGAGACCACCGCATACGGACGGTGCTCTCCCTTGAGCGCCGCACCTTCACCAAACCACGCCCCGGCTGGCACACCGGCAAACGTGGTGCTACGCCCGTCCAGGGCGATGGTGTCCACCTTGAGCATGCCGTCGATCACGCCCATCCAGTGCATGGCGGGAGAGCCGCGCAGGCCGATGGTAGAGCCAGCCGTGAAGCGGCGGACCGTTGCGGCATGGCGGACGCTGTCCATCTGCGCAGGCGTGATGTGCATGGCCCAGGGGGATGCATCCAGAAATGCATGCAGGCGGGCGTTCATATCGTTCGTGTCGAGCATGGCCAAGCCATTTTGCGGCAATCGACGCTGCGCGAATGTCTTACAAACAACTTTCAACGGCGCCCCAACTTCCTACCATGCGCCCCTATGAACCGACTTGCACCACCGCCTCCCATGGCTGCCGAGACTTTGCAAAGCGCTGTGGACTGGGCCATCAGCTCTCGGCGTTCCGTTCGCGCTTTTCTGCCCACGCCGGTGTCGCACGCCGAGCTGATCTCCATTCTGGAGGTTGCCAGGTACGCTGCGTCGGGCATGAACATCCAGCCCTGGCAGGTGCATGTGGTTACCGGCGCGGCCAAGCAGCGCTTGTCGGCGCGTATGCGCGCTGCATTTGACGACCCGCAACAGATGTCTGCGATGGATGAACCCTACGCCTACTATCCACGCGAATGGGTGGAGCCCTACGTTGGGCGCCGCCGCGAGGTGGGGTATGGCCTGTACGGCCTGCTGGGTATCGCAAAGGGCGACAAGCAGCGCATGCACGAGCAACACGCGCGCAACCTGCAATTCTTCGATGCGCCTGTGGGGTTGTTCATCACCATCGACCGACTGATGGAACGGGGCAGCTTCATCGACTGCGGCATGTTCATGCAAAGCATCATGGTTGCAGCCCGTGCACGCGGACTGGACACATGCCCGCAGGCGGTCTTCACCACGTTTCACCGCCTCATCGCACACGAACTGGCCATCACCGACGACCAGACCTTCGTCTGCGGCATGAGCCTGGGCCACGCCGATCCGAGCCGACCCGAGAACGCACTGGTGAGTGACCGCATCCCCGTGACCAGCTTCACTCGTTTTCACCACGCTGCCCCTGCCCAGGACTCCATGCCATGACCACCACGCCAACCCATGCCCCTGACACCACCGCCCACATTCCAGCCTCATCCCCCTACGCGAACGGCCTGGACCGCAATGCTGCCAACCATGTGCCACTGACGCCGCTGCGTTTTCTAGACCGCACAGCAGACGTATACCCAGAGCGTATCGCCATCGTCCATGGACGGTTCCGCCAGACATGGCGGCAGACACGGGAGCGGTGCTACCGGCTGGCGTCGGCGCTGGTCCAAACCCTGGGCGTGCAGCCTGGCGACACCGTATCAGTGCTTGCCCCCAACACCCCGGCGATGCTGGAGGCACACTTCGGCGTCCCGCTGTCGGGCGCAGTGCTAAACGCCATCAACTGCCGGCTCGACGCAGATGGCGTGGCATTCATCCTGCAGCATGGGCAGGCCAGTGTGTTGCTGGTAGACCGCGAATTCGCACCCTTGGCGGCACGCGCCCTGAATAGCCTGCCCGCCACAGCGCCACGCCCAAGGGTCATCGACATCCATGACTTACTGGCGCCCGAAGGGCCTTCGATTGGCGACATGGAATACGAGGCCCTTTTGCAAAGCGGAGACCCCGCATTTGGCGGAGTGTGGCCTGCTGACGAATGGATGCCCATTGCGCTGAACTACACCTCGGGCACCACGGGTGACCCGAAAGGAGTAGTACCCAGCCACCGAGGCACCTACCTGATGAGCCTGCTGCAGATGACCGACTGGGCTTTGCCCCGTGGTCCCATCTACCTGTGGACGCTGCCCATGTTCCATGCCAACGGATGGTGCTTTACATGGGCCATTACTGCAGCTGCGGGCACCCATGTCTGCCTGCGCAAAGTGACCGCCGCAAACGTGATGCGCGCCGTCGCTGAGGACGGGGTGGACCACTTTTGCGCCGCGCCTATCGTGATGGCGGGCATTGCCAGCATCCCCGAAGCAGAGCAGAAGCCATTACCACGGCGCGTTCGCGTTCTCACTGCCGGTTCTCCCCCGCCAGCCAGCGTGCTGCAGGCGGTTGGCGCCATGGGCTTTGAAGTCGACCATGTGTTCGGCATCACCGAAATCTCGGGCACCGCTGTGAGCTGCGCCTGGCAAACGGACTGGGACGACTTGTCAGCGGGCGAAAAGGCGCGGCTGCAGGCGCGTCAAGGCGTGCGGGCCGCAGCGCTCGAAGGCCTGAGCGTGGCGGATTCGAACTCGCTCACCCCGGTAGCACACGACGCGCGCAGCGCGGGTGAACTGCTGATCCGCGGGAATACGGTGATGATGGGCTACCTCAAAAACCCCAACGCCACTGCGCAGGCCTTTGCGGGTGGATGGTTCCACACGGGGGATATTGCCGTGGTGTGGCCCGATGGCTACGTGCAGATCACCGATCGATCCAAAGACGTGATCATTTCGGGGGGCGAGAACATTTCATCCATCGAGGTCGAGGATGTTCTGCACCGCCACCCCAGCGTACTGCACGCTGCCGTGGTGGCACAGCCGGACGACAAATGGGGCGAGGTCCCCTGCGCGTTTGTCGAAAGCCGTCCAGGAGCCGACACCGTGGACGAAGCCACGCTCATCGCGTTTTGCCGTGACCAGCTGGCGCACTTCAAATGCCCACGGCGCGTGGTGTTCACGGAATTGCCAAAAACAGCGACCGGGAAAATTCAGAAATACCTCTTGCGCGCGCAAGCCGGCAGCACACAGGCCATCACGCGGCTGGCGCAAGCCACGGCGTCTTGCTAAAGGCCGCTGGCACTGGTCAGGTTACCGCGGAGCACTCGACAAGCCCAGCAAGGTCCGCGCCTCCTGCGGCGAAGCCACCTCCCGCCCCGCGTTGCGCGCGTATTCCGCCAGCTTCTCAATCAACGGCCCGTTCGACTCCGCCTTGGTCCCATCCGGCAGATAGAACGTGTCTTCCAGCCCCGTGCGCAAATGCCCGCCCAGTTCGGCCACGCGCTGGTGCACGGGCCAGATCTCGCTGCGGCCGATGACGGTGGCTTGCCAGAGGGCATCCTTGATTTTCAGCTTGAGCAATATGGGCAGCAGGTCCGGGTCGGCGGGCATGCCGGATTCGACGCCCATCACAAAGTTGTATTCAGGCAGGCGCTCGGTGTACATGCCGGTCTGCACATACATCTCCACGCAGCGGACGATGCCCACGTCGAAGCATTCGAATTCGGGCAGCGTGCCGGTTTCCAGCATCACGTCGATGAAGTCCTTGACCTTGGCGGGCTGGTTGTCGAACAGCATGGGCGGCCAGGCCCAGGTGCCGTTGCTGCGCACCTTCAGGTAGTTGAGCGAGCCGGCGTTGCACGCGGCCATCTCGGGGCGGGTGGCGCGCAGGCAGTCGAGCGGGCCCTGGTAATTGGGGCCGACCACGCCGGTGGTCTGGTTGATGATCAAACCCGGGCAGGCCTCGCGCATGGCTTGCACGCAGTCGCGCGCCACCTGCGGGTCCCAGCTGGGCAGGTGGCCTTTGCCGGGCTCCTGGTTGCGAAAGTGCACGTGGACCACGGCGGCGCCTGCGTCGTAGGCGCGGCGGGCTTCCTTAGCCAGTTGCTCGGGCGTGACGGGCACGTGGTGCTGGCCGGGGTCGGTCAGCACGCCGGTGATGGCGCAGGTGATGATGGCTTTGTTGCTGTGGTCGGTGCTGTGCATGGTGCCTGTCTCCTTCAAATGCCCAGCTGACGCGCAGCCAGGTCTTTCATGATTTCTTCTGCACCGCCGCCGATCATCATGACCTTGACCTCGCGGTAGATGCGCTCGCTGACGGTGCCGCGCATATAGCCCATGCCGCCGAGAATCTGCACGGCCTGGTCGGCGCAGAACTGCATGGTTTGGGTGGCGTGGTTCTTGAGCAGACACACCTGCGCTACCCACTCGGGGCCGGTGCGGCCCGCGTCGGCCTGCGAGGCCACGGTTTCGCACCATGCGGCGGTGGACTGGATGCGCATTTGCATGTCCACCAGCTTGTGGCGGATGACCTGGTGCTCTACCAGCGCGGCGCCAAAGGTCTTGCGCTGGCGGGCCCAGGCCAGGGCTTCGTCGTAGCAGGCCTCGGCAAAGCCCAGGGCCGATGCGGCGAGGCCAAAACGTTCACCGTTGAAGTTGGCCATGATGATGCGAAAGCCCGCGCCCTCTTCGCCCAGCAGGTAGCGGGCGGGCACGCGCACGTTGTCGAAGCGCAGGTGGGCAGTGTCGGAGCACAGCCAGCCCATCTTGTCGAGGCGCGTGCGCGAGAGGCCTGCGCTGTGGCCGGGCATGAGCAGCATGGAGATGCCGCCACTGCCCTTGCTGCCAGCGTCGCCAGTGCGCACAGCCACCGTGATCCAGTCCGCGCGCATGCCGGAGGTGATGAACACCTTTTCGCCGTTGACGATGTACTCATCGCCCTCGCGCCGCGCAGTGGTCTTGAGCTGGGCCACGTCGGACCCGCCCCCGGGTTCGGTGATCGCCAGTGCGGCAATCTGCTCGCCCGCCAGCACGGGTGGGATGACCTCGGCACGCACGGCGTCGCTGCCATGCGCCAGCACGGGCGGCAGGCCGATGTTGTGCGACAGCAGGCTGGCCAGCACACCGCCGCTGGCGCCGTGGCGGCTGAGCGCGCGCCACAGCGGCAGGCGCAAGGCGTAGCTTGCGGGTGTGCCGCCGTGCTGCTCGGGGTAGCCCAGGCCCAGCAGGCCCAGGTCGGCCGCGCGGCGGTACAGGCTGCGGGGGAACTCACCGGCAGCGTCCCACGCATCCACATGCGGTGCGATCTCGGTGCGGGCAAAGCGAGTGACGGTGTCGGTGAGGGCGGTGCGGTCTTCGTCGCTCACAGAACTTGCATCGGTTGTGGCGGTCATGCGGGCGCTCCTTGCTTGGCGGGTGCAAAGCGGGCCAGCACCTGGCCGGGCGACACCTGCTGGCCGGGGGCCACCAGCAGCTCGGCCACGGTGGCGGCGGCGGGGCTGGCCAGGCTGTGTTCGAGCTTCATGGATTCGATGACCACCACGGTGTCGCCCGCCGCCAGCGCCTGGCCTGCGGCCACGGGCAGCGCGACCACCTTGCCGTTGAAGGGGGCGCGCAACTCCGTCGCACCGCCCGCCGCACCCGCGCGCGCAGCGGGTTCCCACGATGCGTCTTCCACCCAGCCATCCACGCCACCGGTTTGCCAGTGCCAGCGCCGGGGGCCCACCGCCACGCAATGCACACCGCGCTGGGGCAGCTGCAAAGTCACAGGCTCTGCCCCGGCCTGTTCCACCAGCAGCCGCCCACCGCCCAGCTCGCGCACGGCAATGGAGTGCACCTCGCCCTGGTGGCGCAGCCGCAGGGGCCTGGCCATCGCACAAGGCAGGTCCGACGGCGTATTTGAAGCAAAAATGGCCGATAGCGCCGAAGGAATATGCACTGATAGCTCACTATTTAATAGCAACCGCTGCAGCTCCTGGGCGTGCTCCGCCAGGAACGGCACCAGCGCCTGCCCACTGGAAAACACCGGGTGCTGCAGGCACGCCGCCAGAAACGCGCGGTTGGTGGGCAGGCCCAGCACGCGGGTGCCCTGCAGCGCGCGCAACAGGGCAGCAATGGCCTCGGCCCGCGTGGGCGCGTGCACGATGAGCTTGCCCAGCATGGCGTCGTAGTGGGGGGTGACTTCGGCGCCCTCTTCCAGCGCGTGGTCAAAACGCAGCACGCCCGGCACGGCCCGCTCAAACGCGATGGCAGGCGGCGCGCTGAAGTGCAGCACGCGGCCCGTGTGGGGGCGGAAATGTGCGTCTTCGGCACACAGGCGCACTTCGATGGCGTGGCCTTGCAGATGCACCTGATCTTGCGTGAGCGGCAGCGGCTCGCCCCGAGCCACTCGGATCTGCCACTCCACCAGGTCCAGCCCCGTGAGCGCTTCGGTCACAGGGTGCTCCACTTGCAGGCGGGTGTTCATCTCCATCAAGAAGAATTCAGCCCCATCCAGAAGGAATTCCACCGTACCCGCCCCCACATAGCCAGCGGCCTGTGCCAGCGCCACGGCGCAGGCGCCCATGCACTCGCGCAGCGCGGCGTCCACGGCGGGGCTGGGGGACTCTTCGATGATCTTCTGGTGGCGGCGCTGTACCGAGCAATCGCGCTCGCCCAGGTGGATGCACGCGCCATGGGCGTCGGCAAAGATCTGCACCTCCACATGGCGCGGCTGCAACAGCGCGCGTTCGATGAGCAGGTCGCCACAGCCAAAGCCCGCCAGTGCTTCGGACCGGGCGCTGGCGAGCGCGGCGGGCAACTGCGACAGGTCGGTGACCAGGCGCATGCCGCGCCCTCCCCCACCCGCCACGGCCTTGACCATGAGGGGCGTGCCGATGCGTGCAGCCTCGGCGGCAAAGCGTTCGTCGCTCTGGTCGTCGCCGGAGTACCCGGGCAAGCAGGGCACGCCGTGCGCATGGGCCAGGGCCTTGGCCCCCGACTTGCTGCCCAATGCGCGGATGGCGGCTGGCGAGGGGCCAATCCAGGTCAGGCCCGCATCGACCACGGCCTGGGCGAAGTCAGCGTTCTCGCTGAGGAAGCCATAGCCGGGGTGCACGGCATCGGCGCCGGTGGCGCGCGCTGCAGCCAGCAGCTTGTCGATGCGCAGGTAGGTGTCGGCGCTGGCCGCTCCGCCCAACGCCACCGCCTGGGTGGCCTCGCGCACATGCAGGGCGTGGGCATCGGGGTCGGAATAGACCGCCACCGTTTCGATGCCCATGCGGTGGGCAGTGTGAATCACCCGGCGAGTGATCTCGCCGCGATTGGCGATCAGTATCTTTTTCATGGCTTCGCACTCCAGGGCGGCGCCTTGCGCGCAGCAAACGCCGCCAGCCCTTGCGGAGCCTCGGGGCCACGCAGCGCCTGCGAAAAAGCAATTGCCGCTTCGTCCAGCAGTGCGGGCAACGGCGTTTCGGCTTGGGCCAGCAACAAGCGTTTGGTAGCGGCCAAGGCCTGCGGCGCTGCGGCGGCGTGGCGTGCGATGGCAGCCCGTACAGCCGCATCCATGTCGCCCTCCACCACGTCATCGACCAGGCCCAAGCGCTGGGCGGCAGCGGCATCCCAGCGCTCGCCGGTCAGCAAACACCGCCGCGCAGCAGACGGGCCAAGGCGCCGCACCACAAACGGTGCGATCTGCGCAGGCAAGATGCCCAGCGTGACCTCGGGCGTGGCGAACTGGGCGCTGGTGTGGGCCAGCACATGGTCGGCGCAGCACACCAGACCAAAGCCGCCACCCATGGCCGCCCCTTCCACCCCCACGATGAGCCACTGCGGCAGCGCGCACAGGGCTTGCAGCAGAGTGCCAAAGCGGCGGTTCATTGGCACCAGCGGGTCGGATGCGTCCGCAGCCAGGGGCTGGCCGATGGTCTTGGCAAAACCGCCCAGGCTTCCGCCCGCACAGAAGTGCCCACCGGCACCTCGTAGCACCACGCCACGCAGGTCGGCATCGGCCGCGGCCCATTCGCACGCGGCCAGCAGGGCGTCCACCATGGCTTCTGACAGAGCATTGCGGCAGGCAGGGTCGTTGAGCGTCCAGGTTTCCACGCTGCCGCTGGCCAGCGGCGCGCGGGTTATCTGTAAAGGCATGTCAGGTCTCCACCGTGCTGCGCGCTACGCACGACATACGAAACTGGCGCGGCCCAGTGCCAGGGCAGCCGAGCAAGGGCCGCCCCGCAGCGAGGGCTGCGTCCCCCTGCCCGCATTGCGCAGCAATGCGAGAGCGGGGGGAAGCGACGAAGTCGCTCAGGGGGGTGTTGCTCATCTTTTGGCGATGCCCATAAGCTTGGCGAGGATGCCCAGCATCACCTCGTCCGCACCGCCGCCGATGGACGCCAGCCGCCCGTCGCGGTACATGCGCGAGACCTTGTTCTCCAGCGTGAAGCCCATGCCGCCCCAGAACTGCAGGCAGGTGTCGGGCACCTCGCGGTTCAGACGGCCGGCCTTGAGCTTGGCCATGCTGGCCAGCTCCAGCACGTCCTGCCCGTTCACGTACAGATCGCAGGCGCGGTAGGTGAGTGCGCGCAGCGCCTCGACCTCGGTCTTGAGCTCGGCCAGCTTGAACTGCACCCACTGCTGGTCGGCCAGCGTGCTGCCAAACAACTTGCGCTCCTGTGCGTAGTCGATGGTCCACTGGATGCAGTGGTTCAGCGATTCGAGCGTGCTGGCGGCGCACCACAGGCGCTCTTCCTGGAACTGCTGCATTTGGTAGATGAAGCCCTGCCCTTCGGCACCGATGCGGTAGCGCTGCGGCACGCGCACTTCGTCAAAGTAGATCAGGCCCGTGTCGCTGCTGTGCATGCCAATCTTGCGGATCTTTTGAGCCACCTCGATGCCCTTGGTGAGCTTGCCGCCCGGGCCATCCCGCATGGGCACCATCACCAGGCTTTTGTTCTTGTGCACAGGGCCTTCGCCCGTGTTGACCAGCATGCACATCCAGTCGGCCTGCAGGCTGTTGGTGATCCACATCTTCTGGCCGGTGATCACATAGTCGTCGCCGTCCTTGCGCGCCACGCTCTTGATGCCCGACACATCGCTGCCCGCCGCAGGCTCGCTCACGCCGATGCAGCCCACCATGTCGCCCGCAATCGCAGGGGCCAGAAAGTTGCGCTTGAGTTCTTCGCTACCGTAGCGCGCCAGCGCCGGGGTGCACATGTCGGTCTGCACACCAATGGCCATGGGCACGCCGCCGCAGTGGATGTGGCCCAGTGCCTCGGCCATGGCCAGGCTGTACGAATAGTCCAGCCCCTGACCGCCGTATTCCTCCGGCTTGCACAAGCCCAGCAGGCCCAGGTTGCCCATCTTCTTGAAGACCTCGTGCGCGGGGAAGATCTCGGCCGCTTCCCACTCGTCCACGTGGGGGTTGATCTCTTCGTCGATGAAACGCTTGAGGGTCTTCTGGATCTCGCGGTGCTCGTGTGTGAACTGCATGGTGCTTGTCTCCTGCTGTTGCGTTTGTATGTTTGTCTGCCTGCAAACCTCGATCACGAAAGCTGAAACTGCCCCAGCGGCTGTGGCCGCCCGTTGAGCACCAGCTCCACCTGGTGCGCGCCGGGGTAGTGGGTGCGTGTGGTCATCTGCTGCAGCGACAGCGTCTTGCCCACCGCCACGGTGGCGCCGGGGGCGATGTCCAGCGTCTGCAGCTTGAACACCTTGGGCGCCGCGCCGCCGTGGGCCTTGACGTAGTGCACCTTCAGGTCCGCAAGCACGCGCTGGGGCAGGGGTGTGGGGTTGTGCAGTTCGGCCTCGATGCGCACCTTGTCGCCGATGCGTGCGCGGGCGGGAAGCACGCGCGCGGACCGCACGTCCAGCGCCACGGCATGGCCCACGCCCAGGGCATCGAGCGCAGCGGCGTCGCCGCGTTTGATGAGAAAGCGCAGGCCGTGACGCACCAGGGCCTCGCGCGGGGCGGGTGCGCCCTGCAGCCAGGTGCGCGCGGTGCCTACGGCGAGGTCGGAGTGGTCCTTGGCGATATCGCCCAGGTGGTTGGCGACCGAGCGGCGCACATAAGACGATGGATCGTCCTTGAGCGCATCGAGCAACGGCAGGGCCAGCTGCGGGTTGTTCTGGAATGCAGGCAAACGCGGCGCCCAGGGCAGGCGGGGCCGCGTGCCTTCACTCACCAGGCGGCGCACATGGGCGTTGCCGTCGTGCGCCCAGTCACGCAGCCGCGCGAGCGTGGCCTGTTGGTGGTGCAGCAGGTAAGGGCGTATGCAGAACTCGGCGGTAAAGCGCTGGGTGAGTGCATGCTGCGCAGCCATCGCTGCCTCGAAATGCGGCAGACCGTGTGTGCCGATGTAGATGCTGTGCGGCAGGTACAAAAAGGCGCTATGGGGGCGGCCACCCGCGTCGGGCTCACCGGCGGCATCGAGGCCCATCGGCGGGTCCATCGAATCGACCAGCACACCCAGCGCGCGCGGCACGTCTTGCGGCAGGTGTGTCTGCAGGGCCTGCGCAATGCGCTGGCCGCGCGCCATCAGCTCCAGCGATTCGTAGCCGGGCTGTACTTGCTGCAGAAACGCGGTGGTGTCGAACTTGCGCCACGCACGGCGCACCATGGCCGCGATGCGCGGGGGCACGGTGTCATTCAGCAAGTATTTGAGAGGCTCGGCCATCGCAGGGGTTGCGTGCGAAGCGCCTACATCCGCGCCACGCCAAAGCTCAGGGGCCGCAGCGTGCGGGCCTGTGCCTCGGCACAGGTGTCCAGGCAAAACGCCAGCACGGCCCGCGTGTCGCGCGGGTCAATCACGCCGTCGTCCAGCAGCAGGCCGCTGGTGTAGAACGCATCGGCCTGGGCCTCGAACATGGCGACGATCTTGTCGAACTGGGCCTGCGATTCGGCCGGGTCGGGCGTGATGCCTTTGCGCGCGAGCGCCGCCTCGGTCACGATCTGCATGGTGCGCGCAGCCTGCTCGCCGCCCATCACCGCTGTCTTGGCACCGGGCCAGCAGAACAGGAAGCGCGGCGCATAGCCCCGCCCACACATGCCGTAGTTGCCCGCGCCAAAGCTGGCGCCGCACTGGATGGTGATCTGCGGCACGGTGGCGTTGGTCACGGCCTGGATCATCTTGCTGCCGTGCTTGATCATGCCGCCCTGCTCGCTGTCCTTGCCCACCATGTAGCCCGTGGTGTTCTGCAGGTAGATGATTGGGTGGCCCAGCTGGCACATCCACTGGATGAAGTGCGTGGCCTTGTTCGCGCCTGCCACGTCGATGGGGCCATTGTTGCTGATGAAGCCCACGGCATGCCCGCCGATGCGGCCCTGCGCGCAAAGAGTGGCCATGCCGTAGCGTGCCTTGAATTCGAGCAGCTCCGAGCCGTCCACCAGCCGCGCCATCACCTCGCGCATGTCCACAGGTTGGCGCAGGTCTGCGGACATCAGGGACAGCAGATCGTCGGCGGGCAAGGTGGGGCCGGGTGTGCTGGTTCGTGGGGGCATATTCCACCCCAGCTGCGCGACCACATCGCGCGCCAGGCCAATCGCCTCGCGGTCGTCCCGCGCCAGATATTCGCCCAGACCCGAGACCGCCGTATGCATCTCGGCACCGCCCAGTTCCTCCTCGGTCGCGATCTCGCCCGTGGCGGCCTTGAGCAGCGGGGGCCCGGCCAGAAAGGCGCGTGAGCGGCCCTGCACCATGATCACCACATCCGACAAGCCGGGCATGTAAGCGCCGCCTGCGGTGCCCGAGCCGTGCTGCACGGTGATCACCGGAATGCCCGCCGCCGACAGCCGCGCGAGGTTGCGGAACAGCGTGCCGCCGTGCACGAAGCCCTCCACCCGGTAGCGCATCAGGTTGGCACCCGCGCTCTCCACCAGGTGGATGAACGGCAAGCGGTTTTGCAGCGCGATTTCCTGCACGCGCAAGATCTTTTCCAGGCCCATGGGCTGGATGGCACCCGCCTCGATGCCCGAGTCGCTGGCCACCACCATGCAACGCACGCCACTGACAAAGCCGATGCCCGCGACCATGCCGCCACCGGGCACGGACTTCTCGGGGTCCTTCACGTCCTGCAGGTAGCCCGCCAGGGTGCACAGCGGCAGCCAGGGCGCACCCGCATCCAGCAGCAGGGCCACACGCTGGCGCGGCAGCAGCTGGCCGCGTTTTTCAAACTGGGGCAGCGACCGGGCCGAGGCGGCGGCGGCACGCTCTTCCAACGCGCGCAGGGCGTCCAGTCGGGCCTGCAGCGCCGCGCGGCGCTGCGTGGCCTCGGCGCTGCCTGGGTTGAATCGGGAAGTGAAGACGGCGCTCATGCGGCCTCGGTCTTGGGGGTGTGGGAAGGCGCAAACACCTGCGGCACCTGCGCGCGGTGAAAGCCGTCAAATGGCCGCACGGCCGGGTGTGCAGCGGCAGTGGCACCAGGCGGTCGCTGCGGCCAGCCCATGCGCACCTGGGGCCGTGCGCCGTCCACCCGCAACGTGGTGCCGCTGATGAAGCTGGCTGCCGGGCTGAGCAAAAAGGTGATGGCCGCCGACACCTCGGCCTCGTTGCCAAAGCGCCCAAGCGGCACCGTGCGCGGCATGGCACGCAGCATGTCTGCCGCCTCGGGCGGGTAGTTGTCCATGCCGCTGGAGGCGATGTAGCCCGGCGCCACGGCGTTCACGCGCACACCGCTGTGCGCCCATTCCAGCGCTGCCGTTTCCGTCAAGCTGACCATGCCCGCACGGGCAGCGCCACTGTGCCCCATGCCCGGCATGGAGCCCCACATGTCGGCCACGATGTTGACGATGGAGCCGCCGTGCTGCTCCATCCACTGCCGATAACACTCACGCGCCATCAGAAATCCGCCCGTGAGGTTGGTGTGCAGCACGGCCTCCCAGCCCTTGGCGCTGATGGATTCGAGCGGCGACATGAACTGCCCGCCCGCGTTGTTGACCAGCGCATCGATGCGGCCCTGCGCAGCGATGATCTGCTGCACCAGCGCCACCACACCTTCTTCGGATCGGATGTCGCACACCTCGCAGGACACGCGGCCGCCATCGGCGGTGATCTCTTCGGCCACGGCCAGCAGCTTTTCTGGCTTGCGCCCGACCAGCACCACATGCGCGCCCAGGTGCGCCAGTTCGTGCGCCGTGCACCGGCCAATGCCCGAGCCACCGCCGGTGACCACCACCACCTGGCCCTGGAACAGGCCCGGAGCAAACACTGACTGGTAGGCGTTGCGCGCGGTGGGGGCCATGGTGACTCTGCCTTGATGGGGTTGTTTGTTATGAACGGATGAACAAGGCGAGTGCCTCGTCGGTGAGCGCGTCGAGCGATTTGCCCTTCTTGGGCGAGAACCATTGCACCGCCCAGTTGAGCGCCCCAAAGATGAACAGCCGCGCCACACCGGGCTCGGCCTGCAGCGCGCCCTGCTGTGCCAGCACTTCCAGCACCGGCATCCAGGTGGCCTCGTAGCTGTCCTTGATGCGGGCAATGCCCTTGCGCTGCGCAGGCGTGAGCGAACGCCACTCGTACAGCATCACCGGGATGAAGCTGCTGCGGGGCCCGAGCAGGATCTCGAAGTGGTGTCGGATGAGCGTGCGCAGCTGTTCGCGTGGTGTGGCTTGGGCAGGTAGCGCATCCAGCGCCTGCTGCTGGCTTTGCGCGGCCATGGTCATACCCTCGCTCATCACGGCGTAGAGCAGCGCGCTTTTGCTTTCGAAGTGGTAGAAGGGCGAGCCGCTGTGCATGCCTGCGGCCGCCGCAATGTCGCGCGTGCTGGTGGCGGCGAAGCCCTGGGTGCGAAAGAGCTTGGCCGCGCCGTCCATGAGCTTGCGACGGCGGTTGCCGTCGTCCAGTTCTTCTGCGGTCTTGCGGGGGCGGCCGCGGGGGCGGCGGGTGGTTTCTTCGGTGGGGGATTGTGTTGTGGTTGCCGAGTTGGCGTTGAGGGGCGCTACGGCCTTGCTGCGGGGGCGGGCCGGGGGCTTCTTGAGAGTGGGGGCGATGGCGCGGGTGCGCGGCACGGGTGAGTCCATGCAGGCACGATAGCAAAACTGTTTATTTTTAGCAAGCAAGTGCTTTGTAAAAATAAATGGCTTGTCTGATCGTGATTGCTACGGGTGCTTTTTGAGGTGAAGCGCCAGTATTGACTACCTGATTTGCTATGTGTTTGTAATCAAACGGCGTGATTGTGCGAAGGGTGGAGGCCGGGAGTCGCCCGGCGTGCGAGTAACTTTCTTTCGCGTCGCCGAAAGAAAGTCACCAAAGAAAGGGCGACCCTACTGCGCGCGTCCCTTCGCTGCGCTCCGGGCAACCTGCGATGCTCGCACAGAGGGTGCGCCGCAGAACTCACTGCGCGCTACGCGCTCCGTTCAAACAACTGCGGCAAGTCAGTGCACGAAGTGCGTGTGTCCTTCGGCACACGCACGCACCCCCTGCCCTGCGCTTCTCGGCACGCGCAGAAGGGAACCCAAAAACGGACATCCACACGGGCCATTGCTTCGCTGCGCTGCGCTCGGCCCCGTCTCGCGGGCGCAAGCGCCACGCGCTGCGCAAACTGGGCCGAGCGCAGCAATGGCCCGAATGGAAGTCCGGCTGTTCGGTTGTTTGGATGTTCGGCTGTCCACCCCCTGCTGGCTGCGCCTGCGGCGGGGCGGTTGTGGGGTGGCATGGGCGTCGAAGCGCCCATGCTTCGTGATCTGACTCGCCGTGGATGTCCGAGCGGCGCGCGCAGCGCAAAGCGAGTTCCACGGCGCACCCCGCAACCGCCCCGCCGCAGGTTTGCCCCTTCGCACAGCGAAGGGGTCGCAGACTGGGGGTCGCCTTTTCTTTGGTGACTTTCTTTTGGCGAAGCAAAAGAAAGTTACTCGCACGCCGGGCGACTCCCGGCTCCCGCACTTCACACGGGCATGCAGTCGCCACCCGCACAAAAGCTTCGACAGGCTCAACCCAAACGGACGGGGCGAGAACGAACTATAAAAACAATAGCTGCCAGCGCTTTATGTACAAGCGCCAGCAGCTCAAAATACCTCAGAACTAGCGAATCAAACCGCGCTGAAATCAGGCTTTCTCTTCTCCATAAAAGCCGAGAACGCTTCCCGCGCTGCCGGCTCGCGCAACATGCGCCCAAAGCTCTCGCCCTCTTCCGCCATCACCTCCAGCACCTTCGCCGTCTGCCCGCCCTTCATCAACCGCTTGGTTTCGATGAGCGACGACAACGGCTTGGCCGCCAGCTTCTTGGCCTGCGCCTGCGCCACTCCATTGCATTCGGTCGGCGGCACCACGCGATTGACCAGCCCCACTTCCAACGCGGCCTCGGCCATGAACGGCTCGCCCAACAGCAAGGCTTCCGCAGCGCGGTGGTACCCCAGCATCTGCGGCACCAGCAGGCTCGATGCGGCCTCGGGGCACAGGCCCAGATTGACGAAGGGCATGGAGAACGCCGCGTTATCGCCCGCATAGACCAGGTCGCAATGGAACAGCATCGTCGTGCCGATGCCCACGGCCGGGCCGCAGACCGAGGCGATCACGGGCTTGGGGAAGGTGGCGATGCCGCGCAGAAAACGGAACACCGGCGAGTCCTGCGTGGCGGGCGGCTGCTGCAGAAAGTCGCCGATGTCATTGCCCGCGCTGAAGATCGCCACATCGCCCTGGAACACCACCACGCGCACGCTGGCATCGGCCTTGGCGGCATCGAGCGCATCGGCCATGGCGGCGTACATGTCGCGCGTGATGGAATTCTTCTTGTCCACGCGGTTGAAGGTGATGGTGGTCACGCCCGCTTCGGAGTGGACGAGGATGTCTTGGGTGGCTTCGGTCATGGTGATGGAGGTTCCGGGTCGGATGGATTGGGACGAGAGGAATGCGGTACGGCGCAGGGCAACAGGCCGACTTCCTATTCCTTGTAGTAAACGATCTGATGGCTGGTGGCCAGCATGGTGCCAGCCTCATTCCACAGCTGCACGGTCTGGTCAAAGAAACCGTTGCGGAACTCCTGCCCGCGCGCCTGGCCGAGCAGGAAGCCCGTGCCCGTGGCCTGCAGCTGCTCTGCCGTGGCGTGGAAGTACACGGTGATCGACACCGTGCCCGCAGGCACCTGGCGCGCACGGCGCAGCCACACACGGGGGAAGAACACATCAGCCAATGCGGACAGCGCCACAAAGTCGAGCGGCCGGGATGGTGTGTCGCGCATCCACAGCTGCGTCAGGCTGTGATCGCCACTGCCGTCCCAGGTGCGCGGGATGAAGCCAGCGATGGGGCGCATCTCATAGCGGTTGAGCCACTCCACAGCGCCCAAGGGGGCGACGATGGCTTTTTGCTCTGCAGGTGGGGGCACCTGCGGCATGGGCACATCGCCCACGCTCCAGGTCTCGCGGCGCACGGCCGTGACGGCGGTGGCGGTGGTGGTGACCACCTGCGCGCCGTCGGCACCAGCCTGCAGGATCGACAGCGTCCAGTGCTGGGTGGAGCGATTGGTGCGAACCGGAGTTGCCTGCACCGTGAACGCACCAGCGGTCAAAGCGCCCGCATAGTTGACAGTGAGCGACAGCGGGTCGCCCAGCCGGTCGGGGTGCTGCAAGATGGCCTGCAGCAGCGTGGCAGCGGTGATGCCGCCAAACGGGCCGACCATGTTCCAGTAGCCGGGGTGGGTCTGCCCTTCATACTGGCCCGTCGCAGCGGACGAAGCCGTCAGTTGCAGCGCCTCGTCCAGCGGGTGGGTAGCGGAGGACGAAGACGCAGACGAAGAAGTGGATGAAGAGGAAGTCATGCTGCAAGTGTGCCGCGAAACGACCGCTCAGGCCGTCGTACCGGAGACTTCGCCGTGGGGCATTCCGCCACCGCCCAGTGCAGCCAGCGCAGCCGCTGCGCGCGGCCACAGGCTTTGGCGGAACTGGTCACGAAAGAAACCAAAGTGCCCGATGCGCCGCACCTGCAGGTCGGCCGGCGTGATGCTCTCCACCCGGCGCTCGGTGTTGGCGTACAGGTTCACCAGGTTGTGCGTGCCGCGCAAGGTCATCAGCTCGTCGTCCGCCATCGACAGCGCCAGCACCGGGAACCGCACCGCGCCATAACTCTGCGCCACCGCAGGCCCCTCAGCCCCCACACTGTAGGCGGGGTCCAGACACCAGCGCCGCCACTGCAGGATCACCCCCGCAGGCAGGTCGCCCACCTTCTTGAGCGTGCGCCCCGGAAAGTACCCGCACAGCCGCGTGGCCAGCGGCACCAGCACCCACCAGAAATACGGAACGATGCGCTTGAGCTGGGGCGCGTTATCGCGCCAGTAGCCGCTACCTGCGGCCACGCTGAGCAGGCCGTCAACCTGCTCGGGCTTCTTCAAGAGACCGGGCAACTGCGCGCCCAGACTGTGGCCCAGCAAATACAGCGGCTGCGACGGCAGTGCGGCCTTGGCGGCTGTGATCACCGCCTCGTAGTCCTGCGCCCAATCAAACAGATCCGCCTTCACATCGCGCATGGCGCCCTGCAGCGAATCGCCGTGGCCTCGGTAGTCAAACGTGGTGACCCGAAACCCCTGCTGCGCCATCCACAGCGCAAAGGCCTCGTAATACGACTGCCGCACCCCCATCGCGCCGCCGATCACGACACTGGCGCGCGGAGCGCGCTCGGGTTCGTAGACACGCAGTGCCAAAGACACTGCCCCGTTGACCTGCAAAGTTTGCTTGTTCATGTCTGTCTCCTTAGCTCAATGCCGATCTGCGCCGGCTTGAATGGAAAACAAAAACAGGCAGTGCACTTCCCCCTGCCTTCACACTCCGCCCTCAGGGGCGTAGCGAGCGGGATCAGCTGCTAGGCGGCCGGAGCGGAGGAACCGGAACGTACTTGAAGTACGTGAGGATTCCGAGCACCGCCCAACGACGCAGATGGCCCGCGCAGTAGCCAGCTAACTCACAAAGCTTCGATGATGCCGGCGGCACCTTGGCCGGTACCTACACACATCGTGACCATGCCGTACTTCAGCTTGTGCCGACGCAGCGCATGCACAACCGTCGCCGCACGGATAGCACCCGTCGCCCCCAGCGGGTGCCCCAATGCAATCGCGCCACCCATCGGATTCACGTTGGCAGGGTTCAGCCCCAGCGTGTTGATCACAGCGAGCGACTGCGCCGCAAACGCTTCGTTCAGCTCATACCAGCCAATGTCATCGCTCTTGAGACCCGCATACCGCAGCGCCGCAGGAATCGCTTCGATAGGCCCAATGCCCATGATCTCGGGCGGCACGCCGCGCGCGGCGTAGCTCACAAAACGCGCCAGGGGCGTCAGGCCAAACTGCTTCACGGCCTTTTCGCTGGCCACGATGAGCGCACCCGCACCGTCGCTGGTCTGCGAGCTGTTGCCCGCCGTGACGCTGCCGCGTGCCGCAAACACGGGCTTGAGCTTGGCCAGGCCTTCCAGGGACGTGTCGGGGCGCGGGCCTTCGTCCAGGCTCACGGTGCGGCGCTTTTCCACCACTTCGCCGGTAGCGAGGTTGGGCGAACGCTCCACGATTTCGAAGGGCGTGATTTCGTCGCTGAACTCACCGGCCTTTTGCGCCTTGATGGCGCGCAGGTGGGATTCGAGGGCGAACGCGTCTTGCGCTTCGCGGCTCACCTTCCACTGCTGGGCCACCTTTTCGGCGGTCAGGCCCATGCCATAGGCGATGCCCACGTTTTCGTCCTTGGCAAAAATCTCGGCGTTGAACGAGGGCTTGTTGCCGCCCATGGGCACCAGGCTCATGGACTCGGCGCCGCCGGCGATCAGCACGTCGGCCTCGCCCACGCGGATGCGGTCGGCGGCCATCTGCAGCGCGGTGATGCCCGATGCGCAGAAGCGGTTCACGGTAACGCCGCCCACAGGGTGGTCGAACGCCAGGCCCACCGCGATGCGGGCCATGTTCATGCCCTGCTCACCTTCGGGGAAGGAGCAGCCAATGATGGCGTCTTCAATCGCCTTGGGGTCCAGCGTGGGCACCTGCAGCATGGCGCTCTTGATGGCGGCGACCAGCAGGTCGTCAGGCCGGGTGTTCTTGAAATAACCGCGGCCCGAACGCCCGATGGGCGTGCGCGTGGCGGCGACGATGTAGGCGTCCTGGACTTGTTTTTGAGCCATGGTGAAACTCCTTCAATTCTTGGGGGGGCGGCTGGAAGGAACCCAGGCCCACGTAAATACACATTCGACCGGCTCCACACCGGCTTCGTCGGTCACGGTGACCTTCACATGCACCTCGCCCTTGTCGCTGGCCAACATGGCGGCGCGCTGCTCGGCGGTGAGCGTGGCCACGGCTTTGAGGCCGCCCGTGGCTCGCTTCTTGAACGCCATGGAGAGCTCCTTGGCCAGCGGCAGGCAGTCGTCGCGCACGTTCATGCCCACGGCCATGCCGGTGGCCGTTTCGGCCAGCAGGTTCATGGCCGAGGCGTGCACGCCACCGATGTGGTTTTGCACACGGTGCTCGTTGGCAAGATGCACTTCGACCCGTTCAGGCGTGAGCGACACGAACTTCACCCCGGCCGTGCCGGTAAAGGGCACGGCCCGGCGCAGGATGATGTTCTGCACGAAGCCGCGCATGAAGGCGGGGGCCTCGTCCAGGCGCATCAGCGAGCGCTGCAATTTGTTGGGGGCGTGTTCGCTCATGTCGGTCTACCGGTTATCCATCGACGTCCGGATCAGTTGCGAACCGGCTTGCCGGTGGACAACATGCCCAGGATGCGCTCGTGCGTCTTGGGCTGGGCGATCAGGTGGCAGAACACCTTGCGCTCCAGCGTGAGCAGGTATTCCTCGCTCACCATCGAGCCAGCATCCACATCGCCGCCACAGACCACCTCGGCGATCATGGCGCCGATCTTGAAGTCGTAGGCGCTGATGAAGCCGCCATCGCGCATGTTCACCAGCTGGGCCTTGATGGTGGCCAGGCCGCTGCGGCCCGCCACGGGGAACAGGCGCTTGTGCGGTGCACGCCAGCCGCTCGCGGCCATGGACTTGGCTTCGTTGATGGCGACGAACAGCAGCTCGTCCTTGTGGGGCACGATCACGTCGCTATCCAGCAGGAAGCCCAGCTTGCGCGATTCGATGGCGCTGGTACCCACCTTGGCCATGGCCGCGGCGGTGAAGCCTTCGGTCAGGAAAGGCAGGATGTCCTTGGATGTGGAAGCTGCCATGTTCTCGGCCGCGCGGCGGGCGATGTAGGTCAGGCCGCCGGCGCCGGGCACCAGGCCCACGCCCACTTCGACCAGGCCGATGTAGCTTTCCATGTGGGCCACGCGCTTGGCCGAATACACGGCCAGCTCACAGCCACCGCCCAGCGCCATGCCATGGATGGCTGCGACGACAGGCACCTGCGCATAGCGGATGCGCATCATCAGGTTTTGCAGCTCCTGCTCGATGCTTTCCACCGCATCGGCGCCGCCGACCATGAAGGCGGGCATCGTGGCTTCCAGGTCCGCACCCACGCTGAAAGGAGCGTCGCCGGACCAGATGACCATGCCTTGGTACTCAGACTCGGCCAGTTCCAGCGCTTCCATCAGCGCTTCCATCACCTCGGGGCTGATGGCGTGCATCTTGTTCTTGATGCTGGCGATGAGTACTTGGCCGTCCAGCGTCCAGGTGCGCAGCGCCTTCGATTCAGCAATCGTGGTGCCAGCGGTGCGCCAGTCGGGCAGGCTGGTTTCGCCCAACAGGGCCTCGGGGAAGATCTGGCGCTCGTACACGGGCAACTGGCGGCGGGGCACAAACTTGTTCTGCGATGCACTCCACGAACCTTGCGCGGTGTGCACGCCACCGGCGTCGGCCACGGGGCCCTTGAAGACCCACTCGGGCAGCGGTGCCTTGCACAGCGCTTTGCCAGCGTCGATGTCTTCCTGAATCATCTTGGCGACTTCGAGCCAGCCGGCTTCTTGCCACAGCTCGAAGGGACCCTGCTTCATGCCAAAGCCCCAGCGCATGGCCTGGTCCACGTCGCGGGCGTTGTCGGCGATGGTGCCCAGGTGCACGGCGGCGTAGTGGAAGCTGTTGCGCAGGATGGCCCAGAGGAACTGGCCGGGCGCGCCTTCGGCATTGCGCAGCAGGCGCAGGCGCTCGGCAGCGGGCTTCTTGAGCATGCGGGCATACACCTCGTCGGCCTTCTGACCGGCGGGCACGTACTCTTCGCTTTCCAGCTCGAAACGCATCACATCGCGGCCGACCTTCTTGAAGAAACCGGCCTTGGTCTTCTGTCCCAGGTTGCCCAGCTCCAGCAGCTTTTTCAGCACGGCAGGCGTGCCAAAGCTTTCGTAGAAGGGGTCGGTCTCAATGCTCAGGTTGTCCTGCAGCGTCTTGATCACGTGGGCCATGGTGTCCAGGCCCACCACGTCGGCAGTGCGGAAGGTGCCGCTGGATGCACGACCGAGCTTCTTGCCCGTGAGGTCGTCCACCACATCGTAGGTCAGGCCGAAGTTCTCGACTTCCTTCATCGTGGCCAGCATGCCGGCGATGCCCACGCGGTTGGCCACGAAGTTGGGCGTGTCGTGCGCGCGCACCACGCCCTTGCCCAGGCCGCTGGTGACGAAGGCTTCGAGCTGGTCGAGCACTTCAGGCTGGGTGGTGGGCGTGTTGATCAGCTCCACCAGCGTCATGTAGCGCGGGGGGTTGAAGAAGTGGATGCCGCAGAAACGGGGCTTGATGCTCTCGGGCAGCACTTCGGACAGTTTGGTGATCGACAGGCCCGAGGTGTTGGACGCCAGGATGGCGTGCTTGGCCACGTGGGGAGCGATCTTGGTGTAGAGGTCGAGCTTCCAGTCCATGCGCTCGGCAATGGCCTCGATCACGAGGTCGCATTCCTTGAGCAGGTGCATGTGCTCTTCGTAGTTGGCCTGCTGGATCAGCGCCGCGTCGTCGGCCACGCCCAGGGGAGCGGGCTTAAGCTTTTTCAGGCCTTCGACTGCCTTGGTGACGATGCCGTTCTTGGGGCCTTCCTTGGCGGGCAGGTCGAACAGCACCACGGGCACCTTCACGTTGACGAGGTGGGCGGCAATCTGCGCGCCCATCACGCCTGCGCCGAGCACGGCGACTTTTTTCACTTGGAATCGGGACATGGGTTGGGTTCCTGGTTGGGGCGTTGCGCGACACCGCAGGGGGCGCGCAAGGCCACGGGAATGGGGTTTACTGGACGCGGATCCAGGTTTGCGTGCGGCCGAACGGGCCAATCGAGCCGCGCACTTCGAGCTTCTTGCCGCCCTCGACGGGGGTCATGCGCAGGGTGTAGTTGCGGCCGTTCTCAGGGTCGAGAATCTTGCCGCCCTCCCACACCTCTTTGCCGTCGGCCTTCTTGGCGCCACGGATGATCTCCAAGCCCACCAAGGGCTTGCCCTTGCGGTCGTCGGAGCACTCCTCGCAGACATCCTCGGGCTTGGCGTCCTTGGACAGGCGCTTTTCCAGCGCTCCGTGCAGCACGCCGCCACCAATGTCGCGGATGCGGATCTCGGCCTTGGCCTCGCCGGTCTTGTCATCGATGTTGCGCCACAGGCCTTCGGGCGTCATCTGCGCCCAGGCCGGCAGCGCACCCGCTACCAAAACAATAGCTGCTACCGCTTTGAACATCTGCGCTCCCTGGCAAAAAGGCTTGAAATCCGCATCCGGCACCGATCAGGCCAGGGCCAGATCGGTGTCCATCAGCACCTTGCTACCGGCACGGGCGGTGCGCATCAGCGTGGCGGTTTCGGGGAACAGCTTGGCGAAGTAGAAACGTGCGGTCTGCAGCTTGGCGCCGTAGAACGGGTCGGTGTTGCCGGCTGCGATCTCGCGCAGGGCGACCTGGGCCATGCGGGCGAACAGGTAGCCGAACACCAGGTGGCCGGCCACGCGCAGGTAGTCCACCGCAGCAGCGCCCACTTCGTCGGGGTTTTGCATGCCCTTGAAGCCGATCTCGGTGGTGAACTTGGTCATCTGGTCGCCCAGCATGGCCACGGGGTTGATGAACTCGGCCATGCGCTCGTTCACGCCCTCTTCTTCCACCAGCTGGCCAATCAGCTTACCCAGCTTTTTCAGCGTGGCGCCGTTGTTGCCCAGCACCTTGCGGCCCAGCAGGTCCAGCGACTGGATGGTGTTGGTGCCTTCGTAGATCATGTTGATGCGGTTGTCCCGCACGTACTGCTCCATGCCCCATTCCTTGATGAAGCCGTGGCCGCCGAAGACCTGCATGCACGCGTTGGTGCTGATGTGGCCGTTGTCGGTGATGAAGGCCTTGACGATGGGAGTCAGCAGGGCCACGAGTTCTTCGGAGTCCTTGCGCACCTTTTCATCGGGGTGGCTGTGCACCTTGTCCAGCAACAGCGTGCAGAAGATCTGCAGCGCGCGGCCACCTTCGGCGTAGGCCTTGGCGGTGAGCAACATCTTGCGCACATCGGGGTGCACGATGATGGGGTCAGCATCCTTGTCCTTGGCCTTGGGGCCCGACAGGCTGCGCGACTGGATGCGGTCCTTGGCGTAGGCCAGGGCGTTCTGGTAAGCCACTTCCGTCAGGCCCAGCGACTGGTTGCCCACCCCCAGGCGGGCGGCATTCATCATCACAAACATCGCGGCCAGGCCCTTGTTGGGCTGGCCCACCATGGTGCCGATGGCGCCGTCCAGCGCGATCTGCGCGGTGGCGTTGCCGTGGATGCCCATCTTGTGCTCCAGGCCCGTGCAGAAGATGGGGTTGCGCTCGCCCAGCGAGCCGTCGGCATTCACGTTGAACTTGGGCACCACAAACAGGCTGATGCCCTTGCTGCCCTTGGGCGCATCGGGCAGGCGGGCCAGCACCAGGTGAACTATGTTGGCGGCCATGTCGTGCTCGCCAGCGCTGATGAAGATCTTGTTGCCGGTGATCTTGTAGGTGCCGTCAGGCAGAGGCTCGGCCTTGGTGCGCATCAGGCCCAGGTCGGTACCGCAGTGGGGTTCGGTCAGGCACATGGTGCCGGTCCATTCGCCGCTGGTCAGCTTGGGCAGGTACAGGGCCTTCTGGGCGTCGGTGCCGTGGGCGTGCAGGGCTTCGTAGGCGCCGTGCGACAGGCCGGGGTACATCGTCCAGGCCTGGTTGGCCGAGTTCAGCATCTCGTACAGGCACTGGTTCAGCACAAAGGGCAGGCCCTGGCCGCCATAGGTGGGGTCGCAGCTCAGCGCCGCCCAGCCACCCTCGACGTACTTGGCATAGGCGTCCTTGAAGCCGGTGGGGGTCTTCACTTCGTGCGTGGTCTTGTTCAGCACGCAACCTTCGGTGTCGCCGCTGATGTTGAGCGGGAAGGCGACTTCGGCAGCAAACTTGCCGGCCTCTTCGATCACGGCATTGATGGTGTCCACATCCACTTCGGCGTGGGGTGGCATCGCCTTGAATTCATCACTGACCTTGAGCACTTCGTGCATGACGAATTGCATGTCGCGCAGGGGCGGCGTATAGGTAGGCATGGGTTTACTCCTTGGATGTGGTGGTTTGGTTGGAAACTTTGCGGCGCGCCACTGTGGGTGCCTTGGCTGCCGCTGTCGGCGCGCTGTAACGCGCCAGAATGTTGTGAAAGCCCACGACAGCTCGGTCGATGGAGCCCGGGGTCTGCAGGAACCGCGCCTCGTAGTGCAGCGCGAGGATCAGGCCGTGGATCTCGAAGAGCATCTGCTCTTCCTTGGTGTCGGCACGCAGTTCGCCCAGTTCCTTGCACTGCTCGATGGCACGGCGCATGGCGGCATGCCAGGTCAGCACCGAACTGGCCAGCGCATCGCGCACGGGGCCGGTACGGTCATCGAACTCGACCGCGCCGCTGATGTAAATGCAGCCCGAGTCGATTTCGATGGAGGTGCGCTTCATCCAGTTGTCGAACAGCGCCGACAAACGCGCCACGCCACGGGGGGCGGACATGGCGGGGTAGAACACTTCCTGCTCGAAGCGGGTGTGGTATTCGCGGATGACGGAGATCTGCAACTCTTCGCGGGAGCCAAAGTGGGCGAAAACGCCCGACTTGCTCATGCCCGTGACATCGGCCAGCGCCCCGATGGACAGGCCTTCCAGCCCGATGTGCGTGGCCAGGCC
>Ga0208518_100090_pt1 | contig 51548 bp, 48 predicted proteins | sample LakWasM127_HOW14_2_FD_183937 | JGI IMG/M metagenome (GOLD analysis project Ga0208518, IMG submission 183937) | Freshwater sediment methanotrophic microbial communities from Lake Washington under simulated oxygen tension - Sediment Metagenome... | ecosystem: Environmental > Aquatic > Freshwater >...
ATAAACAGTGCCGCCCCCACATGATCAAAAGCGAGGTCAACGCCACGCCCCCCAGTGAGCTCCATGACGCGTTGCGGCAGGGCCTGCACGTCGCCATCAACAAGATCGCTAACTCCGTTTTCCAAGGCGAACTGGCGTTTTTCCGGGGTTGATGCAGTACCGATGACGCGCATGCCTCGCGAGCGCGCCACCTGTGCCAGCGCGGTGGCAACCCCACCTGCTGCACCGGGAATCAGGATCGCTTTAGCGGGCAGATTGCCGTTGCTGGCCAGTAGCGCCAGTGCGAGCTGGAAGTTACCGAGACTCACCGCGTCCTCGAACGCAATGCTCTCAGGCAGCACAAATGGCACAACTTCGGGCACGCAGATCGCCTGCACGTAGCAGCCCCCGCGCTGTGGCAACTCTCGTGCACTGACCAGTACGCGGTCACCCACAGACAGGCGGGTGACGCCCTCACCGATGGCGTCGACGATTCCGGACAGCTCATTGCCGGGCACCGCGGGCAGTGGGGGCATCCATTTGTAAGTACCGTTGCGAATCAGAACGTCCGGCCCACCTGCGCCTATGGCATGAGCCCGGACGCGTACCTGGCCCGGTCCGGGATGAGGTACAGGGATGTCCACCAAAGACAGAACCTCCGGACCACCCGTGACCTGGAGCTGCACGGCCTTCATCGTGCCAGTGGAAGAAGTCGCCATGTCTAACCTCAGCGCTGGCCGTCGTGTACAGACACCTGCTCGCGCGTCAGGCCGCCCAGGCGCGAGTGGACGCGTCCGCCATCGGCCATCACCAGTGCGAAAAGGATTTCGTCGGGGCGGGGCGCGTCCTGAATCCCCACCTCGGCACTGTTGAAATGGCTGCGGACATAGGCCGCATGGATGTAGTGCAGTGGCACCATCAAGCGGTAGCCCGTAGCGGCCACGGCCTTCGCCGACGGCACGATGGCTTTGGGTTCACCCAGCACTTGTCGCATTGCCCAGCCCCCCGCTTCATGCCAGACGGCGCCATGCTCCAACTCGCCATTCACGCCGACGATGGCTGCCTTGCTATAGGCCTGTACTTTTTCCTTGCCCAGCGTAGCCACCAGCTCTTCAGCGAGCATCGTACCGAGGGTGCGCAGCTCGGCCATGAAGGGCAGCAGATCTGGCTCATAGCGGCCAGCGTAAGGATTGCGAATCACAGCGCAAGCAGAGGCGATGCGCAGCGGCGTGTCTACCGGTGGCCCGCCCTCGTGGTACACCGTTTCAATGGTCAGGCTGCGTTTGCGGATAGCGATCAAGTTCATTCAAAAGTCCTTCGACAAGGTGATTGGAGTCATTGTTTGGGAATCTTGGCATCAGCCACTACCTGCTGCCATTTTTCGATCTCGTGGCTCACCATGACCTTCATTTCCTCTGGCGTGCTGCCACGCGCTTCGCCGCCCATGTCCTCCAGACGCTGCCGTACTGCAGGCGCCTGTAGCGCACGAAGCACCTCCGCATTGAGGCGATCAACGATCGGTCGGGGTGTTCCTGCGGGCGCCAGAAGGCCGGCCCACGAGCGCACGTCATAGCCCGTCACACCTTGCTCCACGACGGTGGGAACGTTTGGCAGGCCTGCCCACCGTTGGGGGCCGGTGGTTGCGATGGCGCGCAGCTTCCCCGCCTGGATGTTGGTCAATACCGCGGTCGGCGGAGCGATGATGAATGGCACATCGCCTGCCAGCAGCGCCGTGATCGATGCAGCATCGCCCCGATAAGGAACGTGCAAAAGATTGACTCGAGCCATCTTGGCCAGCAGCTCGCCCGCCAGATGGTGGGTTGAGCCCACGCCCGCAGTCCCGTAGCCAACCGATCCCGGTGTGGCCTGCGCGTTTGCGATGACTTCACGCAGGCTCTGGACTTTCGAATTGGCGTTGACAACCACCAGGAACGGAAAGAAGGTGATCGTGGAAACCATCTCGAAGTCCGCAACTGACTTGTAGGGGAGCGTGTTGTAGAGAGCGCCCGCCACCGCATGCCCCCCGGTGGCGAGCAGCAACGTGTATCCGTCGGGCTTTGCCCGCGCTACCGTGGTGGCGGCGATGGTGCCGCCAGCTCCAGACTGTGCCTCCACCACCACAGCCTGGCCCAAGGCTTTGGCCATCTCTGCGCCCACAGCGCGGGCGATGGCGTCCGCATTTCCACCAGGAGCGAACCCCTGATAGAGCTTGATCGCTCGCTCGGGATAGGCTTGGGCCAGGGCCGGCAGCGCCGGCCACCCAAGAGCGGCCGCGCTGCAGGCGGCCAGGACGTGTCTTCTTTGCATGGTGTTTGTCTCCGTGGGCGGCGGCCGCATGGGGCCTTGCTCTACCCTTGCAGGGTCTGGATGGAAGATCGAACGGGTAAATAGCGCCAGACGATGGTCAGCCCTGCGCAACCACTGGATTGCGCAGCACGCCGATGGCTTCAATCTCCACTTCCACGACGTCGCCAGGTTTCATGAACTGCGGCGGCTTCTTGCTCCAGCCCACGCCGGCAGGAGTGCCAGTGATGATCACGTCACCGGGGACCAACGTAAAAATGGTTGAGGCATACGCAATCAGGCGGGGGATCGAAAAAATCATGTGCCCTGTATGGCTGGACTGCACCACAACGCCGTTCAGACGCGTCTCCAGCTTGAGTTCGCGACCAGGCGCGATCTCGTCTGCAGTCACCATCCAGGGACCGAAAGCACCCGTGGATTCGAAGTTTTTGCCGGAGGCGATCTGCTTGGCATGGAACTGCCACTCTCGCACGCTGGCATCGTTGTAGCAGCTATAGCCTGCAATGTGCGCCCAGGCGTCCGCCTCGCTGATGTCACGACCTTCCTTGCCAATCACTACGGCCAGCTCGCCTTCCCAATCCAGCGACTCCGAAACATGGGGGCGGACGATCGGCCCTTGATGTGGTGTCTGTGAACGCCACACGCGCAAGAAGATCGGCGGCTGCTCGGACAGCTCGCGCTGCATGCCAGCAGCGAGCACCTCCTGGTGGTGATCCATGTAGTTGCGCACCGCGCAGACAATTTTTTCGGGGCGAGGAATCACCGGCAGGAACGTCACTTCGGCCAACTTTGCGTCGGCCTTGAGATCTGCCACCAACGCATCCCGGCGCGCGAAGTCCGGGCTTGCGATGAAGCCAGCCAGCGTGGCATGGCCGGTTCGGATCGCCAGTTCGGCAACACCTTCACCGAGGACGGCACCCCAGGTTTCACGGCCGGCGATTGAGTAGGACATCAGTTTCATGGGTTTCCTAGAAAAGGGATGAAAGAGGAATCTGAGAAGGCACAACGATCAGAACTTGAACTTCTGAACTTTCGAATCTAGTGCATGAATGTATTTTTATGCACAAAACACAAATTATGCGTAGTGGTTTACACCGAGCGATTTGAGGGAACTTGCTTGGCCACTTGCGCAAGAAGAGGCACTTGCAGACAACGGAAATGGGGAACTCAGAAGCGAAAAAGCTCACATGCGCGATGCATGCGGGCTCTGCACCACGCGAGTCGGGTGCAACCAGGAATGAGGAGGGGCAGGGCTGCCCAGGAACCGGTGAAATGCCTGTACCTAGACCATGCCCGGGCTCGCAATGGCAGTGGAGGGTCAGCCTCCCTGGCTGTGCTCCAGCTTGCTCAGCACCGAGAGCACATTGCGCTCGGTACTCAAGATGTGCTCTTGCAAGAGTGCACAGGCGGTGTCTGCATCGCGCCGCAGCGTAGCGTCCATGAGCTTACGGTGCTCACTGGATTTGTGCTTAAAGGTCTTGCGAAAGCGCGCTGAAAACCGCCGGTAACGCTCCGCCTGGTCGAAGAGGCTTGCACTCCAAGTCCGCAGGCGCTCTGATGGACTGGCTGAAATCAGTGCCATGTGAAAGGCAGTGTGCACGTCCGTCCACCCTTGGTCCAAAACGACCGGACCATCGCTAAGTCGGCCTTCTACCTTCTCCAAGCGGTGAAATGCCCCTACTACTTGCGCCTCCCACACGTCATCACCGTGGGCAATCGATTCGCGCAGCGCCTGCACGTCAAGCATCACACGCATGCGCGTGATGTCGCCCAAGTCCTCTGCAGAAATCGCCGTTACACGAAAGCCTCGCCGTTCATCTGCCCGGATCAACCCCTCCTGGGCCAGACGACTCAGCGCCTCCCGCAAAGGACTGCTGGAAAAGCCGTAGGCAGCTTGCAGTTCATCGAGCTTGAGCTTGGCGCCTGGACCGTAGGTGCCATTCAACACATCCCTGCGCAATTGCGCGAAGGCCTGATCCACCAGGGGCGGGGTGCGAGGGGATGTGTCTGTTTTGTACATGTTTTGAATTTTATGCATAAACTTCAGGCATTGAAAGAACGAAAGAATCTCAATGAACACCAACCAGATGACACGTCCTATCCGCCTCCTCGCCATCTCTGGAAGCCTCCGCCGCGCGTCGCACAGCACTGCCGTGCTGCGAAGCCTGCAGCCGCTGCTACCTTCTGGAACCACACTGGAGTTGTCCGCTCTCGACGAGATCCCCATGTACAACGCAGATCTGGATGGGGACCAACCACCGCCTCCAGTCGTCCAGCTCAAGAACGCCATTGAACGTGCAGATGGCCTGGTACTGTGTTCGCCTGAGTACAACTACGGCATACCCGGGGTACTCAAGAACGCGATTGACTGGGCTTCGCGGCCGGGATTTGCATCTCCTCTCAAGGGCAAGCCCGCGCTCATCATGACGGCGTCGCCAGGCACGGCAGGGGGAGTGCGGGCACAGGCCCAAATTCGTGATGCATTGGCAGCCACACTGGCACGCCCCTTGGTGCGGCAGCACATCGCCATTGCTGGAGTCGCCGCGCGCATACAAGACGGTCACTTAGTGGACAAGCCTACTCTGGATATCATCCAAACAGGATTGCACGAGCTGGTCGAGGAGATCCGGTGGATCGCCGCGCGCAGCCAACAAGTCTGAGACAGAAGTCGCTAATAAGACCGGGCTTTAGCGGCCAGTGCCGATAGGGCTGGACTCGGAATCCAATCTTTGAATATATGCCGGGTCACCCGAATGGAGTTCGCTCATGAAGATCACCGTCTCAACTGTGGTTGCCGCACCGTTGAAAGAAGTCTGGCGGGCATACACAACACCCGAAGACATCAAACAATGGAATACAGCGTCCCCAGACTGGCACACGACCACCTCGTCGGTGGATCTGCGGCCAGGTGGCAAGTTCTCCTCTCGCATGGAGGCGAAGGACGGCTCATTCGGGTTCGACTTTGCAGGTGAATACACCAAGGTTGTACCGTGCCAGCTCATCGAATATGCCTTCGGAGATCGAGCAGGACTCGTTGAGTTCAACGAGGGCACGGACGGAGTCAAAGTTACGGTCACATTCGACGGGGAACAAACGCACTCCGAAGAGCAGCAGCGAGCCGGCTGGCAGGCTATCCTGGACAACTTTTCCCGCCACGTGGTCGCAAAGCTGGCGCCGCAATAGCGGCCAGCTCGCAGAGCCTCTTGCCCGTACATGCAACCTGCCCGAGGCCCGCATGCGCGCCGCACTGCAGTCAGTGGCCGTGTTCGACCACCCCGACCGCAGCCAGCGCGGCCGCACCATCACGCACGCACACTACTTTGACCTGGGCGATGCGCCCTTCCCGGTGGTGCAGGCCGATGACGATGCTGCGCTGGTGCAGTGGAGCCGCATCGACCAGCTGGCAGGCCTGGAAGAGGAATTCTTCGAAGACCACTTCCACATGCTGGACCACTTTCTGGGGCTGACGAAGCTGGACTGATCCGCTCCACCCGTTTTTGCATCCAAACGGGCTCAAGCGCTACAGAATCATGCCTCTGCCGCTATATTTTATATAGCACTAGGTGCCAGCCCGCTCCAGCATGGCGTGCAGCAGCACGTTGCACCCGGCCTCGATGTGCTCGGGTTTCGCATCCTCGATCTCGTTGTGGCTGATGCCGTCCTTGCAGGGGATGAAGATCATGCCGCTGGGTGCGAGCTTGGCCATGTAGACGGCATCGTGCCCGGCACCCGAGACGGCGGGCATATGGCTGTAGCCCAGCTTGGCGGCGGCGCGGCCCACGGCCTGCACGCATTCGGGCTGGAAGAGCTGTGCGGGGTAGCTGGACACCATTTCGATGTGGACCTGCACACCGTGTTCTTGGGCCACCTGGTCGGCAAAGGCCTTGACCTCGGCGGCCATGGCGTCCACCAGCGCGTCGGTGCTGTTGCGCAGGTCGATGCTGAACTTGACCCGGCCGGGGATGACGTTGCGGCTGTTGGGGAAGACTTGCACCATGCCCACGGTGCCGCGCCCGTGCGGTGGGTGGCGGTGGGCGGCGGCGACTACGTCTTGCATGATGCGTGTGGCGGCCAGCATCGCGTCCTTGCGCAGGGCCATGGGGGTGGGGCCTGCGTGGGCTTCCATGCCGGTGACGGTGCAGTCAAACCAGCGGATGCCCAGCACGCCGCTGACCACGCCGATGGTCTTGTCGTTGTCTTCCAGCACGGGGCCTTGTTCGATGTGGGTTTCGAAGTAGGCGCCGATGGGATGGTCGCCGGGCTCCTGGTCTCCGATGTAGCCGATGCGCTCCAGCTCACCCTTCACCGTCTTGCCTTCGGTGTCGGTCGCGGCATAGGCGTGTTCCAGCGTGAAGGCCTTGGCGAACACGCCCGAGCCCATCATCACAGGCACAAAGCGGCTGCCTTCTTCGTTGGTCCAGAACGCGACTTCGATGGGGGCTTCGGTTTCGATGCCATGGTCGTTCAGCGTGCGCACCACCTCGATGCCCGCGAGCACGCCGTAGTTGCCGTCGAACTTGCCGCCTGTGGGCTGGGTGTCGATGTGGCTGCCGGTCATGATGGGTGGCAGGCTGTTGTTGCGGCCGGGGCGGCGCATGAAGCCGTTGCCGATCTTGTCGATAGTGACCGTCATGCCCGCCTCGCGCGCCCAGCGGGTGACGAGGTCACGGCCCTGTTTGTCCAGGTCGGTGAGGGTCAGGCGGCACACGCCACCCTTGGGGGTGGCGCCGATCTGCGCCAGCTCCATGAGCGACGCCCACAGGCGCTGGCCATTGATGCGCAGGTTTTCGATGTTGGGTTTGACTTTGGTGTCCATTGAAACTCCAGAGATATAGCTCAGTCAGGGGCAAGCGAGCACGTCGCCCAGCGGGTAGACAGGCTGGCGCAGGTTCTCAAAAGGGAATAGCCGGTAGTCCGAACTGGTGACGCCGGGGCTGTCACACTCGACCAGCCCCGCAGAGAGCGGAACGAACACCGGCCGGCAGTACATGCGCGACTTGAGCAGCAGGTAGGGGTAGGCCGTAGGGTCCAGGCCCACGCAAGAGAAAACGCCCAGATCCCACGGCTCGTGCGGCTGCTCCACCACCACGATCTGTGTGCCTCCGGCATCCAGCCAGACGGCGCGTCCCATGGAGCAGCGCTGGCCGGTGTAGATGGGACCGGTCACGGTGTAGCTACCGTCGCTGATGGCACGCACAGTGCCCTGCACCATCACGGGCTCTTTGACAATGCCCAGCCGGGCCAGTGGTACCTTGTTGCCCAGGCGTACCGACACCTGCGCGCCCACACCGGCTGCCAAGAGCTGTGCAACGGCCTCTGGATCAGACAGCGGCCCCGTGGCGATACCGGTCAGGCCATGCTGCCAGGCGGCCTGAAGCACGTCCATGGTGTCGCAGGTTCCTCCGGACATACAGTTGTCACTATGGTCCAGCAACAGCACGGGCTTGTCCGCCCCTTCGGCCATGCGCTGCGCCCGCGCGAAGGCGTCGGCCAAAGGCTCGCTGGCATACACGTAGCCCTCGCGCTCCGCCCAGATCTGGGCAGCCACGCGGTCCAGCGCAGTGGTGCACAGCGCCTCCCCCTCAGCAGTGCATTCGGCCGTGGCCACCACGCTCACGCACGGCGCGGCGATGTCGGCCAAGGAGAAGCCCGCAAAGATGGTCATGGCCGGCACGCCCTCCCCTTCGGCCTGCCGCGCCGATGACACGGCAGCGGCCATGGCACCGCCCAGGGTGGTGCTGCGCAGCGTGTGGCTGAGCAGCGGCAACTGTCGCCAGCGCACGGCATAGCGCGTGCCTTGCTGCAGCATTTGCAGCACCAGGCGCGCCGCGTGCTCGCCCGTCTCGTACATGTCCACATGCGGGTAGGTCTTGAACCCCACCATCACATCGGCGTGGTCGATCATCTTTTGCGTGATGTTGCCGTGCAGGTCCAGGGCCACGCCCAGCGGCACGCCGGGCGCCGCCGCTCGCACGCGGGCCAGCAGGTCACCCTCGCCGTCTGGCGTGTTCTCGGCGACCATCGCGCCATGAAGGTCGAGCAGGATGGCGTCGCAGCCTGCCGCGGCGGCAACGATGCGATCCGTCAACTGGTTGTAGGCGTCAGCATCCACCGGCCCACTGGGGTTGGCCGTGGCGGAGACGGGCGTCACGCACTGCGCCCCCACCCGCTTTGCTGCATCAATGAAAGCTGCCATCGCCGTTCGCATGCCGGCATTGGCCTGGAAGGCTGCGGTGTCGTAATCGGGTGCAAACGCCTGCAAGGGCGTGGGCACCGGAGAAAAGGTATTGGTCTCGTGGTTCAGACGAGCGATCAGAAACTTCATGAAGTGCCCTTTGGAATGCAGTGTGGGATGGGCCAGAGCTCAGGCCAGTCCCACGCCGAGGTAGCGGTCCTTGACCTCTTCGTCCGCCAGGAAGCTTGCGTTGTCAGCGGTATAGACGATGCGCCCCTGCTCCAGGATGCAATGCCGGTCCGCCAGCTGGGTGCAGACCTCCAGGTTCTGCTCGACCAGCAAAATCGCCACGCCCGCAGCCTTGATGGTCTTGAGCTGGGCCACGATTTCTTCCACGATCACGGGAGCCAGCCCCTCCACGGGCTCGTCCAACATGAGCAGCTTGGGGTCGTTCATCAGCGCGCGGCCGATGGCCAGCATCTGCTGCTCGCCGCCCGACAGCTGCCCGCCGCCGTTGCGCCTGCGCTCCTTGAGCCGGGGGAAGATGCGATACACATCGTCCAGTTGCCAGGGGGAGCGCTTGCGCAGGCCCAGCATCAGGTTCTCTTCCACGGTCAGCAGCTTGAAGATGCCCCGGTGCTCTGGCACCAGACACACCCCCTGCCGGGCGATCACATGCGAAGCTTGACCCTGCAGCGGTTTGCTGGCAAATGCCACACGCCCCTGCGTAGGAGCGACTACCCCGGCAATGCTCTTGAGTGTGGTGGTCTTGCCTGCGCCGTTGCGCCCCAGCAGGGTGACCAGTTCGCCATTCCCCACCGTGAAACACACACCCTGAAGCACATGACTTTTGCCGTAGTGGGCATGCAGGTTGTCAACTTCGAGAATCATGCCTTGCCTCCTGTGATCATGTTGCCCAAGTACGCAGTCCGCACCCTTTCGTCGCTGCGTATGTCGTGTGGCATGCCTTCGGCCAGTACGCGCCCCATCTGCATCACCGTCACGGTGTCCGAGATATCCATCACGATGTTCATGTTGTGCTCGATCAAGACCACCGTGTGTTCGTCGCGCAGGCTCTTGATCAAGCGCTTCATGTCGTCCAGGTCGTCGATGCCCATGCCCGACGTGGGCTCATCCAAGAAAATGGCCTTGGGCCGTGCAGCCAGGGCCATGCCCACTTCCAATCGACGCTGCTGACCGTGCGAAAGATTGCCAGCGGGAGCGTCCGCGAGGTTCTCCAGTCCCACCTTGGAAAGAACAGCCTCAACCACCTGCGACTGAGCACGCGCCCCTACCGGCTCATGCCACGGATTTAGGGCACGTGCAGGCTGTACGCCTTGGGCGCCAAGGCGCAGGTTCTCACGCACCGGCAAGCTCAAAAACAGGCTGGTAACCTGGAATGAACGCGCAATGCCTCGCTGCACCCGCCGATGGTCTGGCTCATGCGTGACATCCTGTCCATCAAAAAGAATCCGCCCCCCACTGACTGTCTTGGTGCCGGTAAGCATGTGGAACAACGTGGTCTTGCCAGCACCGTTAGGGCCAATCACCGAATGCACGGTATTCGCACGCACCTGGAGACTTACACCGCCCAGCGCTGCAAACTTGCCATAGTGCTTTTCGACATCAATGGCTTCCAACAAGATCGGGGTCTTTGGGCTCATGCCTGTTCTCCTTTCGCAGCTACCGCAGTTGCCGATGGCGTCACCACCGTGTCAGCCGACTGCTTGCGATGACCTTGCAGCCGATTCCAGACCGTTTCGCCCAGGCCCCACAGCCCACGCTGCATCCAGAGGCTCACGGCCATCAATGCAATGCCCAGTAGCAAGAGCCAACGCGGCCACAGTTGAGACAGCCAGTCGGCCAGCAGCAGGTAGAACGCAGACCCCAGCAGCGAAGCAAACAGGTTGCCCGTCCCGCCAATAACGGTCATCACCAGGATCATTTCACTGGTGTGGTACTCCGCGTTGGACAGCGGAGCCAGGCCGGTCATCATGGCGTGCAGCGCCCCGGCGAGACCGGTGACAGCACCCGAGATAACAAACGCCTGCAGCTTGAGCAGCCTGAGGTTGTAGCCAATGGCAGCCGCACGCTCTTCGTTGTCTCGCACTGCCAGCAAGGTTCGCCCGAATGTCGAGCGGGACACCTTGAGCAGCAGCCAGAACACCACCAGAAAAATCAGCGAAACAAAACCATAGAACTGCCAAGGCGACGCCAACGTCCACAGGTCAAAGCCCAGGATGGACAAATTGGGACGAGGGATATCCATCAACCCGTTGTCCCCCCCAGTTAAGCCGGTAGCCGTATAGGCAATGAAATAGAACATCTGCGCGAAGGCCAAGGTCAGCATCACAAAGTAAGTGCCACGCTGGCGAATAGCCACCCAGCCCACAACGGCCGCCCCGAGCGCTCCCATGACTGTGGCGAGCAACAACGCAAGCGGCATGGGAACAGGCCAGCGGGTGAGTAGCAAGGCCACGGTGTAACTGCCCAGACCAAAGAAGATGCCCTGCCCGAATGAAAGCAGGCCAGTAAAGCCAAGCAGCAGATTGCAACCCATGGCCGCCAGCGCGAAGATGAGTACCTCGCTAGCCAAGGAGCCCGACTGCATCAGCAACGGCATGGCCACCACCACCACTGCTGCAAACAGAAAATGCGTGTATTTCTTCATGGGTTCACTCCTTGCGGCCCAGCAGGCCGTGGGGACGCAGTAGCAGCACCGCCGCCATGGCCACATAGATCATCAGGCGGGCCCCTTCTGGCCATAGCGTGCTCATGACGCTTTGCACAATGCCGATCATCAATCCGCCCATTAGTGCGCCACTGAAACTGCCCAGCCCCCCCACGACCACCACAACAAAGGCTACCGCCAGGGCTTCAATGCCCATGAAGGGTTCTGCTCCACGAATGGGGGATGCGAGCACGCCGGCCAGTGCAGCGGTGGCTGCACCCAAACCAAATACCAGGCTGAAAATACGCAGCACATTGATGCCGAGCAGCGAGACCATCTCGGTCGACTCGCTGCCTGCTCGCACAGCGCTACCGAGTCGCGTGCCCTCAAGAACCCACCACAGCAGCACTGCCAGCACCGAAGTGAAGCCGATCACGAACAGGCGGTACTTCGGGTAGATGAAACTGCCCCACATCACCACTCCCTGCAGCGCGTCGGGAACCGCCACGCTGTCACCCAGTGGGCCCCATTGCAGGATCACCAACTCCTGGACTGCGAGTGCCAGACCCACCGTCACGAGGATGTGAAACTCATGGTCCGAGGCATACACGTGGCGCAGGACCAGCTTTTCCGTGGCCCAGCCAATCGCCCCCACCACCAGCGGCACCACTACCAGAGCCAACCAGAAGCTCATGCCCCATCGCGTCATCTGGTAGCAAAAATACGCTCCGATCAGGTAGAACGCCCCATGCGCGAAGTTCACGAATCGCAGCAAACCAAAAACAATGGACAGGCCCACCGCCAACAGGAAATACAGCATGCCAATGCCGATTCCATTGATGACCTGTAGAAGGTAAATGTTCATAAAGTGCTCGGCCGAACGACCACCAGCCGCATCCTGTCGGTGCCGCTGGGGTTCTCAAAAAAGGGGCGGCCACAGCGCGCGCATGGGGCTATGCCCAGCCCGGCGGACGCCGCGAGGGTCAGGCGCGCTTGCAGCCCGTCTGGTCGATGGGCAGGAACGACTTGCCCGAACTGAGCACGTCCACGTAGTCGTCCTTGTTCTTCATCTTGGACTTGGCCTTGCCCTTGAGCAGGTAGTAGTTCTTGAGCACCTGGTGGTCCGCCTTTCGCACCTCCTCCTCACCGGTCAGACCCTGGTATTTGTAGCCCTCCAGTGCGGCGATCACGGCTTTTTGCTCCACGGACCCGGCCTTGATGATTCCGTCGATCAGCAGCTTTGTGCAGATATAGGAGCCCGCCAGGCTGTAGTTGGGGTTCATCTTGAGCTTGTCATTGGTGCGTTTGACAAGATCGCGGTTGAGTTCGGAATCCACGGTGTGCCAGTACTGGGCACCAAAGTAGATACCGTCGCACAGGTCAGCGCCCAGCGATTCGAACTGCTCCAAACCAGAGGCCCAGGCCACCAGGATCGTCATGTTCTTGTGCATACCAAAGCTCACGGCCTGGCGGAGCGTGTCGGCACATTGCGCGCCAAAGTTCAGCAGCAGCAGGACATCGGGCTTTGCGGCCAGAGCATTGGTGATGTAGCCGCTGAACTCCTTCTCGGTCAGCGAGTGGTAGCTGTTACCCACATGCTCGATCCCCTTTTCCTTGAAGATGTTCTTGGCAGCCGACAGCAGGCCATCGCCAAACACGTACTGCGGTGTGATGGTGTACCAGCGCTTGGCCTTAGGCATGGAATCGATCAGCGGACGCACCGTCTGCTCGACGGCACCAAAAGTGGGTACCGACCAGCGGAAGGTCGCAGCATTGCAGTCCGACCCAGTGATTTCATCGGCCCCAGCCGTGGTCACAAACAGGCCGCCAGCCTTCTCGGCCTCCTTGCCCATGGCCAGGGCCTCGCCCGAAAGGATGCCGCCCGCGAAGAATCGAGCACCTTGCTGCTGGGCTGCTTCCTGCACCTTGCGCACGGCTGTAGCGGGCTTACCTTCCGTGTCCAGGAGTGTGTAGGCCAGCGGGCGATTGAGGGCTTTGCCATATTGCTCAATGGCCAGTCGCATCCCCATGTCGGCGAACTTTCCGTTGGCCGCAAAAGGACCGGACATCGGTACCGGACAGCCAAACTGAATGGCGCCCGGAGCCTGCGCAAAGGCGCTGCGGGTCAGGCCGATGGAGGCGGACAGCGCACTCAGTGCCGAGACTTGCAGAAGATGACGACGTTGCATGGAGGACTCCAGTGAGTAGAAGTGGGAGATCAAGAGTTGCCACCTCCATGGTGTCCAAGAAACCACCTTCCTGATCTTTCCAAATCTTTCATTTGGATTCATGCAAGCACAGGGTTAACCCAGCACGCTTTCGTTGCTGGCGCGGCCAAGCCGCGGCGCGCTCCCCGTCTGGTTTAGCGCCGCTTCAAGAGGATCACGGGAGTGTCAATGCAGCCGTTGAGTGTCCTGCACGAGCTGTGCTGAGGCTGTAAAGGCGTAGCCAATCTGGTGCAGCGTCTTGACCGGCAGAGGTTCAGAAAACGCTTCCGCCGCCTTTTTGCGCAGCCTCGTGAGAAGCAAGTTGAGCCGTTCAGCCCCGTTTTGGGCACGAGCACCAAACAGGTGAGTGCTGAGGTCGCGCTTGGGCACGGGCTGACCATCCGCTCGCAGGAGTTGCTGCAAGAACATGAACTCGTGGGTCGTCAGTTGCAGACACTTGCCCTGCGGCGATGACAGTACCCAGTCCTTCATGGCCAGCACCCAGCACGCCGCCTTTGCGACAGGTATGGCCGCAGCAACCAGCGATCCTGCGGGGTCTACGGCTGTCCTGGGGGCAAGTCGGCTCGCCGTAGCGTCAATATTGGCGGCCAACTCCAGCAGGTTGACCGGCTTGACCAAGTAACGATCTGCCCCAGCACGCATTCCTGCCAAACGATCGTCAAGTGAATCTCGGGCGCTGAGGATGATCACCCCCACCTCGGGTCTGGACTTGAGTAGCGACGCCACGCTGAGGCCATCCTCACCGGGAAGCCCCAGGTCCAAGAGAACCACATCGACCGGCTGAACGGTGAACCCTTTGTAAAACGCCTCGGCGCTACCCGCACCCCAAACGCTATAGCCCGAGTCGAGCAAGAATTCCTCGATGCTGTGCAGTTGATCGGAGTCGTCCTCTACGATAGCAATGCTGGGCTTGGATTGGGTCATGTTGCGAATACCTCCGGCACCTGTCCGGAATGCAACATTCAGGCCACCGGTGTCACGTTCAACGGGATGCTGATCACAAAGCGAGTGCCTTGGGGTTGGACGGCCTGTAGCTGGACAGCCCCACCATGCAAGTCAACGATCCGTTTTACCAAAGCCAGCCCCAGTCCGGCACCGGGTTTGCCCTCTGCCGTACGGCCGCGGCGGTACTTCTCAAACACCAGCGCTTGCTCTTCCAGCGGAATGCCAGGGCCTTCGTCCTCAATGACAAAACGGCACTGGCCCTCATGCTGATGCACGCTAAAAGACACCGTTGCACCCACCTCGGAATACTTGAATGCGTTCGACAGCACGTTCATGAGCATCACGCGCAACAGCACGGGGTCGCCGTTCAATGATGGCAACCCGGGTTCCACCGCCAGGTACAGCGGGTGCTCGGCAGACAGTTGGCCACCGTTTTCTGTTACCCACAGGCACAACTCTCCCACGTCAACGGGTACTGGCTCTACCGCAAAGTTGTGGCTATCAATGCGGTCCTGGGTCAGGCAGTTGTCAAAGAAGTAGCTCAATCGCGCCGAGCCCCGCAGGATGCGCTGCGCCAATGCCAGCTGCGCGGGCACATCCTTGGAGCGCAGCGCAAGCAACTGCCCGGCGGTGTTGATCACCGCCAGTGGAGAACGTACCTCATGGGACAGCATGGCGATGAAATGGCGCTGGTCGGTCAGCGTCTGCTCAATGGAGGCCACAGCACTCTCCAACTCCTGGGTGCGTTGCGCGACCATTTGCTCCAGATCTTCGGCATGCTCCTTTAAATGCCCTGCCATGTACCCCATGGAATCCGCCAGAGACCGTAACTCGCGAATAGGGCTGGATTTCGGTGCCTGGGCATTCCAGTCGGACTGGGTCAGTCTGACTGCCCAGTCACTGAGTACCTGCAAGGGTCTCACCAACCGGCTGGCTACGAACACCGAAAACAGCACTGAAGCCAGCAAGACGGCCAGCGTGGTGTAGATCGTGTTGCGTAGCACCCCCCGCAACGGCGTGTTGAAGCGGCTCTCAGGCAGGATGATCGCCATCGTCAGCGCAGGACCGCGATCCAGCGCATGCGTCCACCAACGCGCCAGGTGGCGCACGCCGTCCACATCCATGAATCGGTTTCCCTCGCGTTGACCGCTCTGCAGGATGTGCTGCCCCAACGCACGCATCACGGGGTCGTGGCTTTGGTCGATGCGCACACGCTGCCCATCCACCAAAGCCGATACACCAGCAGACGGATCGTGTGAGGACATTGCAAGCAGTTCTCCCGAGGCCTCGGCCAGAAAGGCCCTGCCCCCGGACTCGGAGGCCAGCGCGGCCAGAAACTCGTTGAGCTGGGACAGCGCCACATCGGCGGTGACCACCCCGATCAAACTGCCATCGCGTGAGCGGACGGGAGCTGAAATCCCCATGCCAATTGCGGCATATGCGCCTTGCGCATCGTTGATCATGTAGCGATAAGGCGCGTACCACGCGACCCCATCATTGGCAATCGCTGACTGGTACCACGGACGGGTACGTGCATCAAAGCCCACCTCGCTGCGGGAAATCAGCGTTGGCTCGCGACTCACGGCGTCGATACGCAAAACCTCCATGGCCCGGCCATCACTGATCCGTGCGCGCAGCATGCGCAAAGCGCGGTCCTCCCCCAAAGGGGGACGGCTGCCGGCGTAGTACTGACCATCAGGCATGCCCATGGATATGAAGGTCAGTTGGGGTTGCTGGTCGATCTGCAGCATGAACTGGCGCATCAACACGTCAGGTTGCTGAACCATCAGATATCCGGCGCGCACTTGCTCGACATTGAAAGCGACTACGCGCTGCGGCACATCAAAGAAGGAGACCACCTTTTCGCGGACCCTGCCTGAGACCTCGTCAGCCAATTGCAGCGCGAACTCTTCCATGGCACCCGTAGCAGAGCGATAAAACAAACTGCTGCTGGCAAGCACCAGGGGCAGCAAAACCGCCAACAGTGCAATTGTCAGAAAAGTGCGCAGGGCAAGACGGCGAGTGAACATTGGGAGATCGGGGGTGTACAGGCGGTGCACCTCAGAGGCACGCCTGTGCGCGCAGTTCGGCGGGTTGCCTCAGATTCAATCACATGTACTCGATGCGGTGCCTTGAACCTTTGTTTGTCGCCCCCATGCGACTCAACCTTACGGTGCGCCTATGCGCAGTGTCTTCGGATGCCAAGTTCAGTTCATGTACTGTAGATCCGGCCATCGCCGTCTTCCGTCGCTTGCCTGGCCGAGAACGGCAATTGTTCAGGCATTTAGATAGACCACATGGTGTATGCCTCTTCCCTCTGTCAGTGCAGCAGTGACTCTGCCTACTTCTATCAGGAGTGCCAGTTACGCAGCGATTGCTGACTGCTACGAATAGGGTTTCGTTGACGGCTGAGGAGCCGGAACCGGACGTTCGACACAGATGAAAGCGGCGGGAAATTTTAAGATGGCCACGAGCACAGCCATTGGATGGACTGCTCAAGAAGATGCTTCCTCATGACCGGCGCCGCAGATAAAATTTGCGGCATTCATTGATCCACCGGTTCAGCTTGAGAGGTTGTCGGCTCCTCCGACATGTTCGACCTCTCCGCTGCCATGCAAGGCTTTTTGCTTGCCCTCGGCCTTTTCGTTTGTCCTGGCCCCAAGGACGTTCTCGTTTTTCGTGAAGCTCTTCTAGGGCGCTCTCGGGCGATGCTCGTCGCAATCAGTAGCGGTAGCGATCTCGTCCTGATCGCGGTAGGCGTTCTTGGTGCCTCAGCACTGCTTGAGACTTTCCCCCCGCTTCGAGTGTTCTTGCAGATCGCGGGAGTCGCATTGCTCATCGGTCACGCGGTGCACGCCGCGCTTGCCGCCACCAGACGCCCTGGCGCCACACTTGCCTTCGCGGCCAAAGTCGGCGATGGGTGGTGGGTACGCCGCCTCTTGGTGATGTCTCTTGGCAATCCCGCCTCATGGCTCGATACCCTGGTCATTCTTGGATCAGTAGGGGCAACGATGCCCGCTTCGGCCAGCGTCCCATTTTCAGTCGGAGCCTTTGTCGCGTCCGTCGCGTGGTTCACGGCATGGGTCTCACTGGCCAGAGGTGCAAGCCACTGGCTGACCTCGCCAAGGAGCTGGCGGATAGTGGATGCGATCACTGCGATAGCAATGCTCGGCATGGCGTTCTGGTTGGCCACGGACCTTGTTGCCCGGCTTTGAGCCGTCCGTCGGATGCGCTTGGTCCGCTTTGGGTGCACGTCTGTTACCCAGTCAAATTTCCGTGGCGTTTCAGACCGACCCAATGCGGGGTGGAGCCTTGCTGATATAGATGCCCTCAAATATCCTGACTCAGAAGGACAGACGCTACGCTGGTAAGCCTGCTTCGCGCCCCTGAGCTTGTGCGTTGAACGTCCGCATTCATTTGCTGCAACAGGCCGCTCCTGGCCGAATTCTGCTCGGCGGCGAGGGATGCCATCGGGCCCTGAGCCGCCGCTCAGAAGCGCCACCCGTAAGCTGCCATTGACTTGCATCGGCTGTTGGAAATCCCGGTGTCTGCCGACTGGCAAGCTATAGTTTGCCGAGTTGACGCTTACCGGTTTCTACGGACTTTTTATACCTGAATGTTTAAACAAGTCATCCCTTGTAAACCTATGCTGCACGCCACTTCTAGGAGAAATCAGTGTCCAGAATATCCCCACTGTCCAGTCTATCCTCGGGTTTTGCGGTCTAGATTCCGTTAGACGTCACCATCACCAGAGCAGTAGCCTGACATGAACGATACGACTGATTGGCAAAACCGGGTAGTCTTCGCATACATAGACGAGCCACCATTTGCAAAACCTCTGCCTGATGGCACGGCCCAAGGCTGCGACGTAGCCTTAGCGCTGAAAGGATTGCATGCGATAGGTGTCCGCGAAGTCGAACTTCGATTGACAACGTTCGCTGAATTGCTTCCTGGAGTAGCAGACGGACAATGGACGATGAACACGCCTCTGTTTGTGAGCGCTGAACGCCAAGGTATTGTTTCTTTCAGTCGCCCCGTGTGGGCACTCATGGACGGATTCATCGTTCCCGCCGGGAATCCGAACAACATCACGAGCTATAGCACCATCGCAAATGGCCAACATAGGCTTGCGTTGGTCGGTGGGCAGATACAACGAAACAGCGCACTGGCGGCCAGCGTCAGGGCTGAGCAGATCATCGAGTTTCCAACGCAGCATGAGGCGCTGAAAGCGGTACGCGACGGGCGCGCGGATGCCTACGCCAGCACCGCGCTCGGCAACCGAACGATCGTGGAGCAGTGCGGCCACGACGGCTTAGTGAGTATTGATGCACAGGATGGCTCTCTCCGGCCTCCACCGGTCGGGGCTTTCTCATTTGCCCACACCAGCGTTGAGTTGCGAAGGAAGTTCGACGAGTTTCTGACGGACTACGTGGGAAGTCGCGAGCATCGCGAATGCATGTTGCAGTATGGCCTTACAGGAACCGAGATCGATCCAGTTACCTGAACTGTCAGCGGAGCGCTCGAGACCCATGAGACTGATTGGACGATAACCTTCACAAAGCCTATTGATTGAAAAGCGGTCAACCCGGGTTGGGAAATTCCGATGAATCGCTGGTACCTTGAGTACGTACCGAAGATGGGAACTCCGGCAGCGGATAGCCATGATGGGCAGACGCGATCACTACACTAATAGCCCGGATGTAAGGCAGCAAATCCCTCTGTTCATTTCTACGCAGAAGTGACCGCGGGGAGGAAGCGGTCAAACTTGGTCACTATCAGGCGTGAATTACACGGACTGCGATTTGAGGATGAGTCTTACATGGCTGAATTCATTCGGAAATTCGATCACCTCTCAGTGAGATTTCTTGCTTGTCCTGCCAAAGCTTCGTTCATAGAGTGCTGGGGTATGAATGACACCTTACGAAAGCCAAAGACAGCCCTCGAACTAGTGAGTGATGCCAACCGGCTAATTCCGATCCTTTCAGTGGAAGAACTCGATGCTGCGATGAAATCAGGCGACCTCGTTCTTCTGGATGTGCGAGAGAAAGAAGAGTATGAGCTCGAAGCAATTCCTGGTGCTCTTCATGCCTCAAGGGGAATGCTGGAGTTCTATGCAGATCCGACAAACTCCTTTCACCGCCACAACTTGCAACCTACACAGCGTGTGGCGCTGTACTGCGGGACTGGTGGACGCTCTGCGCTCGCTGCGCTGTCGCTAAAGACCCTGGGTTATTGCGACGTAGCTCAGCTTCAAGGAGGCTTCAAAGCGTGGAAGGCTGCCGCCTGCAGTGGGGAAGATCGCGGGGGCGATAAATCGAGCGTGTAGATGTCGATTCCTGTCCAGACAAAAGAACCGCGACACTGAAGAATTGCTGTCGCGCTTTTGGAGCCCATGGAGCGTGGTACTGCTACCTATCCTGCGCCACATCCACCGCGCTCGTCGCTTGCACGGTCAACTCAAGGGAACGGTTGAGAACGGCCTCTAGCGAAGATGATCGCTTCTCTATTTGTCGCACCTGGTCCAGCCTGGCCCCACATCCTCATAGTCTTATGTTGACCTACCCCCAAATAGACCCTATCGCATTGCAAGTTGGGCCGCTAGCCGTTCACTGGTACGGTTTGACCTACTTGGCTGCTTTCGGGCTATTCACGCTGCTGGGTATCGCTCGATTGCAGCACCCTCCGTTCGCCGCCCTCACTGGGCCAGGAGCCTGGACCCGAAAGGATGTAGAAGACATTCTGTTCTTGGGGGTAGCGGGCGTAGTGATCGGCGGGCGACTAGGCTACTGTATGTTCTACAAGCCTGGCTACTACCTCAGCCACCCCATTGAGATTTTGGCGATCTGGACTCCTGGGATGTCCTTCCATGGCGGGCTGTTGGGCGTGATTGTCGCCACGATCTGGTTTGCACATTCGCGCCAGCGTCCGTGGCTGCAAGTAGCAGACTTCGTCGCTCCTTGCGTACCCACGGGGTTGGCGGCTGGGCGAGTAGGTAACTTCATCAACGGCGAACTCTGGGGACGGTTTGCCAGTACCGACTTGCCTTGGGGGATGGTGTTTCCGCAGAGCGGTTCCATGCTGCCGCGCCACCCGTCGCAGGTTTACCAGTTTCTGCTGGAAGGACTGCTGCTATTCGTGCTGCTATGGTTGTATGCCCGACGCGAGCGCCGGGAAGGCCAGGTAGCTGCTGCGTTCTTGGTAGGCTATGGCTGCTTCCGTTTCCTTGCCGAGTATTTCCGCGAGCCTGACGCGCACTTGGGCATTCTGTCGTTAGGGATGAGCATGGGGCAGTGGCTGTGTCTGCCAATGATCGCGGCCGGCGTAGCCGTTTGGGTGGGCAAGTCCTCGCCGCGGCAGCTCCATCGGCCGATCTGAGCCAATGATTCGTACAGGCCATGGTGTTGGGTTCCATGAGAACTGCGCTTTATGGCTTTTATCTCGTGCTCAAGTTCAATGCCACGACGCCCGCGATGACGAAACCTAGGCCAGCAAGTCGAAGAAAGTGCGCGGACTCTCCAAACCCAAGAATGCCCAACAGCGCCGTCAAAGTAGTGCCGCCGCCTGCCCATACTGCATGCGCCAGGCTGCCAACAAACAAAGAGTAAAACTGACTCTCCAGTCCAACTGCTACTAGAAGACGGGCTTCAATATTCAGTCAATAGATTGAACGTCCAATCAGTGAGAGTCCAAGGCATGCGAAGCTGGCGGCTCTGCAGCGGTTGCGGACCGTCATGCCTGCATCCTAAGCGACTGCTCACCGGCAGAAAGCGGTCATCCCCGAAATTGGCGTACACAAGACTGCAGTGTCAGACGCCTCTCCCCGCGAAGGGCGACCTATGCCGCTACTCCTGCGCAATGGCGCGGCGTACCAAACGTGAGAGGCTCCCATCATGACAAAGTCCGATAGTCTCGGCGAATGGTGTGCTCAGTGGAGGCATGGACCCGAACAAGCGCTCGATCAGCGCATCTGGGGCGTACCGTACGAGGCCAGCCACCGGCCGATCAAGAGTATCGGCGATGCTCTCCACAACCCGCTCAATGCTCGAATGCAGCACTGGCATCTGATAGCAACGCTGCGCAGTCCACTTTGATGAACTCATCGCAGCAACATGCAGCAAGTTGTCGACGCATGCCTCCACTGAGATCCACCAGCAGGTTGCACTAGCAGATACCGGAACCTCAATGGCCTCTCCACTCGCTAATCGCCAGAATATCTGGCTCATAAAGGACGACATCAACCCCTCTCCGTTGCCAGGCCGCGCCACGACACCTGGCAATCTGAGCGAGCAGCCATCGACCCATCCACGTCGGCTCGCATCAGCTACCAGAATTTCACATGCAAGCTTGTGCGCACCATAGGTGAGTGCGGGCGCAGGTGCCGTGTCCTCGTCCATGAACTCAGGAAGTTGATCGCCATAAACCGCGACAGAACTTGCATAGATAAAGCGCGGCGGCCGCGCAAGCCATCTGCAGTTTTCGAGTAGTGCTAGCGTAGCGTCCAAGTTGACTCGGCGCCCAAGATCAGGGTCTCGCTCCGCGGCGCCTCCAGGTACGCTAGACAGGTGAAAAATGACGTCCGGTGCTTCCTCTAAGGCTTCGGACTGCACAGCTTGATCGTGGATACTGCCTGCAACTCGATGGACGCGAGTGTCCTCACCGGCGACCCCCTCGAATGCGATATCGACCGCAGTGAGGCGTGTGGCAGGTTGCCCCCCGAGTCCATCTTTCAACAAACGCCGAATCAGGACCTGCGCGATGAAGCCCTGGCTTCCAGTCACCAGAATGTGGGTCACAGTGAGAACTCCATGACACGCTGATCGATCTCGCCAAAAGGCCCTGACGCGCCGTCTTCGAACTTAGCCGACATTTGCACCCGGTCACCAAACTTCATGAATCCGGTCTGTGCCTTCCCTTGGTCGATCATTTCAATGACGCGCCGTTCTGCGATGCAAGCAGAACCCGCTCTTCTGTCCAAGTTTGAGACCGTGCCAGATCCAACAATGGTGCCGGCTGACAAGCGGCGAGTCCGCGCGGCATGGGCTATGAGTTGACCGAAACTGAAGTTCATCTCACCTGCGTTAGGCTCCCCAAATCTCTCTCCATTCCAGGTGACATGCAACTGAAGGTGGATACGTCCATCTCGCCAGGCATTGCCAAGCTCATCCGGCGTGACCGCCACGGGAGCAAAGCTGCAGGACGGCTTGGCCTGAAGGAATCCGAAACCCGTGCGCATCTCGCGGGGGCCCAGGACGCGCAAGCTCCAGTCGTTGATCTGTACCAAGAGCCGGATGGCCTGCTGCGCCTGCTCGGCAGTGGCGCCCATGCTGACAGGGCCTACGATGACGCCGAACTCTCCCTCGAAGTCGATGCCATCCGCTTCGCTCGGAAGCAGCACATCCTGATGGGGCCCAAGGAAGTCGTCGCTCGCGCCCTGGTACATGAGGGGAACGGTGTCTGCATCGGGTATCGGGGCCGTATTGAACGCCCGCTCCATCAGGCGGCCATGGTTCAGAAACGCAGAGGCATCGCACCACTGGGGAGCGCGCGGCAGCGGGGCAGCGCACAGACGGGGATCGAATACGAACGGGTTGGATGGATTTCCCGCGTTGAGCTGATCGTAGAGCGCCTGAAGAAGCGGCGCGCAACGGTCCCAGTCGCGCACGGCCTCGCGCAAGTTCGCTACGACCGCAGACGCATCGATTGCATGGACCAGGTCGCGTGAGACGACGACCAGGCGCCCGTCCTCGCTCTCAGACTTCAAGGTTGCAAGTTTCATGTTTTTTCCGGCGATGTTCAGTTTCCGTCGCTGATGGTGGTTCCACCGTCAACGACAAGGTTGTGCCCCGTGATAAAGCCACCTGCCGCGCTGGCCAGCATCACCGCCACACCAGCGATCTCGTGCGGCTCCCCGACCCGGCGGAGGGGCGTGAGCGAGAGCCTCCGCTCGATGGCAGCGCGGTTTTCCATGAAAGAGGCCGATAGAGGCGTTCGAATCAAGCCTGGAGAGATGGAGTTCACGCGGACGCCCAATGGGCCCCACTCCACCGCAAGGTTTCGCGCAAGCTGCGCGAGTGCTGCCTTGGAAATCCCGTAAAGACCGATCGCCTTGTTTCCGCGCACGCCTGAAATGCTCGACATCAGGATCACACTGCTGCCAGGATGCAATACCATCTTTGGCAGCAAGGCGTTTGTCAACTCGACTGATGCGCGGAGATTGAGATCGATCACACGCTGCCAATCGCTAGACGACGCCTGCCCGATTGGTCCTGCTGGCCCCTGCATGCCTGCATTGCTGACTAGGACATCGACGCGCCCGTAGAGTCCTAGCGCAGCGTTTGCGAGCGTTGCGACCGAATCAAGTTTCGACAAGTCTGCAGGCAGATCGTGTGCGGAGCCGCCATCTCGTCGGATCCGATCGACCGTCAGGGAGCACAGCACCGGGTCCAAATCCGAAACCAGGACTGTGGCACCGTGCTCACTCATTGCCTGAACGATAGCTAGGCCAAGGCCGCCGGTTGCACCGGTAACCAGCACCACCTTGCCTTTCAGGTCGAATAACGTAGAACTCACAGGAGTCTCCGCTTACTCAAGCACTACGCCTGCGCTTCGGATGACCGATCCCCATCGATCAGTCTCGGTCTGAATGAAACGTGCGAAGTCGGCGGAGCTTTGGGGTGCAGGGACGACGCCTAGATCGCCAAAGCGCCGTTTGATTTCGTCGGATTGCACAGCCTGGGCCACAGCACTGTGCAGCTGAGTCATGACGTCTGTCGGAGTGCCTGTGCGAACGACAACGCCCGTCCAGCCCGGAATGTTAAGCGCTGGGTAGCCGAGCTCGGACAGTGTCTGGACGTGAGGTAGCTTTTCCAAGCGCTTCTCGCTGCCCACTACGGCGAGCGCCCTCAGCTTGCCCTCCAAGACATAGGGCATGCTGTTTGCAGCGACATCCAACATCATTTCAATGTGTCCGCCCATGAGATCCTGAACGGCAGGAGCAGCCCCCTTATATGCCACGTGCTGGAACTTGCCTTTGGTCTCCCGCTTGAGCATCTCAACCCAGATGTGGGGCTGGCTGCCGATGCCGAACGATCCGTACATGAGGCTCTTGTCTTCCTTGACGGCCTTTGCAGCTTTGATGAGGTCATCCAACGTCCTGTATGGGCTGTTTGCGGGTACAACCAGAACTAGTGAAGACGTGAGCAGGCGCGTGAGTGGTGCAAAGTCCTTGAGGGTGTCGTAGCTCAGCTTCGGGTAAAGCGCTGCGTTCATCGCGAAGGGACCGATGTCGCCGTAGAACAGCGTGTGCCCATCCGCCGGTTGCTGCTTGACGTAGGCTGCCGCAATCTGCGCGCCGGCACCAGGGCGGTTGTCCACGATGACTGGCTGCTTGAGCGTGCTGGCCACGTGCTGAGTAAGCACCCGGGAAACTGCATCGCCAAATCCACCCGCAGGATACGGAACCACCCAGGTGATCGCTTTGCGAGGGAAGCTTGTGGCCTGAGCGAGCGCGTTGGTTGCGAAAGGCAGCGCTACGGAAGACTGCAAAAGAGCACGTCGAGAAATCATGTTTGTCCCCAAATGAAGTTCTTGCGCCATCAACACCCTCTCCGGAGACTGAAGTCCAAGGGAAGGCTGTGGCACGCAAACTGGAGTATGGGAACCCCAACATCTGCAACTGTCGAAATATTGCGGCTTTTGTCCTAAACCTGCGGACGCCTCAGTGGTCTCGGCGAAACTGCCCTGGCGTTGCACCCCACCGCCGCTTGAAAGCCTGTGTGAAATGGGAGGGGGTCGCGAACCCTGTAGCGGTGGCAATCTCGGCTATGGAGTGCTGAGACTCTGTGAGCAAGCTCTTGGCACGTTCAAGGCGTCGATTCACGACGAACTGGTGCGGCGTCTCGCCACTCGTCGCCTTGAAACAGCGGGAAAAGTGAAAGACACTCAGACCCACCTCTGCTGCCATGACCTCCAGTGAAACGGCCTCGTTCATTTGCGACTGCACCAAGTCTGCAACCCGCTTCAACTGCCTTGCAGACAACAGAGGGATTCGCTCCGCTTGCGAGTCCGGTTCCCGATAGTGCTCCAGGAGATGCACCGCGACGCTGGTGGCGACTCCTTCCGCGAACCGGGGCTGCATGGAACTGTTGTCATCAAGCGAGAGCATCAGCATTTGCACCATGTGGCTCAGGAGTGGATCCCTCGCCCCGAAGCAGCTGCGAAGGGCAGTCGAGCGCCCCTCACCCTCTTTTACCCGCTCCAGCCACAATGGAGATAGATCAAGGTGAATGTTGTCGCGGTCTAGTTCTGTACGCCAGAAGCTCGGTGTATTTTCGGGCAAGATAACGATATCGCCCGTGTTCCAGCGGCTGACATACGTGGCAGCGCCGTGGCGTTGCATCAGTCCCGTTGAAGGGCCGCGACGCACAATGATGCAGTGCTTTCCCGCCGCTGGAATATACAGATCATCGCTGCCTGCCAGTTGGTGCCACAGGGACATTCCATGCCAAGGACGCCCCTTGCTGGAGGCTCGGATTTGCTCACTGGGTACGGCATTCAGCGGCTCTTCTGTGTAGGCATGCTCGGCAGCGCGCCAGCGGCGTTCGTCGAGATCGACAGCAACTGCCTGCAGGTGCACACCAGGGTGTGTCTTGTCGAGCGTCATGAGTACATTTTAGGGTCGTGCATGGACGCACGACGTCTACGCGTCATCAAGGTAGCCCGGCCCACTCGATGACTTGCGAATAGCATCGGATCAGGCGAAATATTGCCTTCAACAATTCGGCGGTGCGGAGAGCACCATGCGATGCCTCCGCTTCAGCGCCCTGTCATTCGTTCACGGAGCCTTCAAGGCCTTGTAGGTGTGTTCCTCGTACTTCCCGTCAACGAGCACAAATAGCATGCGGCAGACGCGGTCCGACCGGTTTGCCCACGCGTGGTTAGTTCCTCTCTGGACAACGACACTCCCCGCGCTTAACTCCACCTCGGCTTCGTCAAGCACCAGCGTGAGCTCGCCCTCGATAACTACCCCATAGTCCACGGACTCCGTCCGGTGCATCAAGGGGTGTGGCGAGTTGTGTTTCACGGTCGAGGCCTCGGCATCTCCAATCTGCTCGAACGCCTGCTGCATCCGCTCAGCACCGCGCAAGAGGAAATCCTCCGTGTCGGGTGGAATGTCGACGAACCGGATGCGTGTGCCGCCCGGTGGCGGAGGCAAGATCAATGCACCGGTGGTCGGGTCCTCTCCATTGGAAATACGGGCTGGTGCTTCGTGGGTACTCCAGACTTCATGGAAGACCGTGCCAGGAACTGCGTCGAGCTCAACCACCTTGGGCAACGGCCCGCTGCTGCTGACCACGGCCACGCCTTGCGCGTTGTGGCCAGTGACCACACGGTGAATGGCAGGCAGGCTCATAGCGACTCTCCGTCGAAGATTGCGACAGCGCGAGTCCACCCAGCCGATGCGCCGCGAATCTTGTGCGGAAAGCAGCTGATCGTGAAGCCCGTGGCGGGGATCGATTCCAGGTTGTGCAGCTTCTCAAGGTGGCAGTAGCCAATGTCGCGGCCAGCCTTGTGACCTTCCCAGATCAGAGCCTTGTTGCCCGTCTCGGCGATCTTGGCGGCGGTGTACGAGAACGGTGCATCCCAGCTCCAGGCATCGGTACCGGTCAGGCGAACACCACGCTCCAGCAGATACATCGTGGCCTCATAGCCCATGCCGCACCCTGCTCCAAGGTAGTCCGGCTTGCCATAGCAGCTACCGGCGCGCGTGTTGACGATGACGATGTCCAGCGGCTGCAGCTCGTAGCCGATGCGATGGAGCTCAGCTTCAACGTCGGCCGCCGTTGCGACATAGCCATCGGGGAAGTGGCGGAAGTCCAGCTTGACGCCGGGCTGGAAGCACCACTCGAGCGGCACCTGGTCGATGGTGATGGAGGGCTTTGCGCCCCCCAGCTTTGCGTCCTGGGTGGAGTGAAAGTGCCAGGGCGCGTCCAGGTGGGTTCCGTTGTGGGTGGTCAGCGTGACCCATTCGGCAGCAGCGGCCTCACCGTCTGGGTAGTCCTCGGGCGTCGTTCCGGGAATCATGGCCATGAACTCGGGCAAGGTGTCCGCGTGCTTCTGGTAGGTGATCTTGGGAGCGAGGGGCGGTGGATCGGAGAGAACGTCGTTCTCTAAAAAGATCGAAAGGTCTACGAACCGGTGTTTGGACTTCTTCATGGCAGTTTTTAGTGGTGCTTCATTCTGGAACGACAGCCACGGCGCAGGCCAGCGCTTGGTGTTTCTGACGTATGAGTCATAGAACTTGTCGAGCGCAGCCATCCTCGGTCCTCTTCAGCACAGCAGTTGTCTGCTTCGCAGCTAATATTTCGACGGCGGCGCATAAATCGACACTGGCGGTTACAGGCTCATCCCGAACGGTGGATGCGTCTACGCTTCAGTCCTCAAAACGCAATTTCGCACCCGTGGCGATCTGTCGGTACAGCACGATATCGGCAGCGATAGCGTCTGACAGTTGGTTCGCGAGGCCGCCTTGTGGTCGTAGGCCCAGCTCCGCAAAGCGTTTCTGCACTCCGGGGTCGGATACGGCGGCCGAGGCAGCCTTATTCAACTTTTCGAGCACTTGCGAGGGCGTGAGCGCGGGCGCCAGAACGCCTACTCAAGACTGCATCTTCGCTAATGGTGCAAGACCAGCCTCTATGGCCGTCTGCGTGTTCGGAAAGCGCGCATCACGTTTGTCGCTGGTGACGGCGAGGATCTTGAGCTTGCCAGCGTCCACCAGCGGCTTGGCCGAGCCATCAAACGCCAGATCCAGTTGCCCGCCCGCTACGTCGGTAAGCGCCCCAGTTGTGGAGCGGTAGGGAATGTGAACCAAGCGGGTCCCCGTCAGCGACTTGAAGAACTCGCCCGCAAAATGCGCCCCGCTACCCACTCCCGCGCTGCCGTAGCTCAGCTTGCCGGGGTTCTTCTTCGCGTAGGCGATGAATTCGGTCAGCGTCGCCGCGGGCACTGCATTGCTGGTGACAATCTGCAGCCCGTAGCTGGCAGACATGCTCACTGGCGCAAGCGCCTTAACCGGATCAAATCCTGCCTTTGGGTTGATAACCGGGTAGATGCTGTAGCTTGTGTTGGTGAACAACAATGTGTTTCCGTCGGCAGGCGACTTCATGACCGCGTCGATGCCCAGGCGTCCGCCTGCACCGGGGCGATTGTCGACGATCACTGGCTGGCCTAGCCGCTGCGACAGCTGTTCCGCCACGATGCGGGCCGCCTGGTCGGTGATGCCACCAGCCGGGAACGGAACGATCATTTTGATGACCGTTGGCTCCGCGTGGGCGAAGCTTACCGCCGCACTAAGTGCCGCTACTAGCAGGCCGCGGCGTACGTATTCGATTGAAATTCGCATAGTTGTCTCCGTTCTCTTGTCTATGCTTCAGCTGTATGCCGGTGCAAGACCATCCCAGCACAGGTACTTCACTTCAAGGAATTCCTCGATGCCGTACTGCGAGCCTTCGCGTCCCAGGCCGCTTTGCTTGACACCCCCGAAGGGCGCTACCTCGTTGGAGATGAGGCCGCAGTTGATGCCGACCATCCCGGATTCGAGTGCCGAGGCAGTGCGCCATATACGCGCGGCGTCGCGACTGAAGAGGTAGGCGGCCAGTCCAAATTCGGTGGCGTTGGCCATAGCGATGGCGTCATCGTCTTTCTCGAACTTGAACAACGGGGCGACAGGACCGAAGGTCTCTTCGAGCGCCACTGCCATCTCGGGCGTTACGCCAGCGATCACCGTCGGCTCGAAAAAGCGGCCGCCCAGCGCATGGCGCTTACCGCCGTGTAACACTTGGGCGCCCTTGCTCGTAGCGTCCGCAATGTGTTCTTCGACCTTGGCCAAGGCGGCATCGTCGATCAGCGGGCCGAGCTGCACGCCTGCTTCTAGTCCGTTGCCAACACGCAGCTTGCCCACGCGCTCTACCAGCTTGGCGGCAAAAACATCGTAGATGCCCGCCTGCACAAGCACCCGGTTGGCGCTGATGCACGCCTGCCCCGTGTTGCGGAACTTGGCTGCCACCACGCCGTCGGCCGCCGCGTCCAGGTCGGCGTCGTCGAAGATGACGAAGGGAGCGTTGCCGCCAAGTTCCATCGAGCACTTCTTGATAGTGGGGGCCGCCTGCGCCAGCAGCACACGGCCGACTTCCGTTGACCCGGTGAACGTTATCTTGCGCACCAGCGGGTGCGAAGTGAGCTGGTTGCCAATGGCCCGCGTGTCGTTGCCCGTCACCACGTTAAACACCCCTGCCGGCACCCCAGCGCGGCGCGCCAGCTCGGCCAGTGCGAGTGCGGTGAGCGGTGTCTGGCTGGCGGGCTTTACCACCATGCTACAGCCTGCCGCCAATGCCGGCCCGGCCTTGCGGGTGATCATGGCGGCCGGGAAGTTCCAGGGCGTGATCGCGGCGCACACGCCGATGGGCTCCTTTAGCACCACAATGCGCGCGGTGTCGCGCGGCGCGGGGATCACGTCACCACGCACGCGCTTGGATTCTTCTGAAAACCACTGCAGAAACGAAGCCGCGTACTCAATCTCGGTTTTTGCTTCGGCGATCGGCTTGCCTTCTTCTAGCGTGATCAGCGTGGCGAGGTCGTCGCGGTGCTGCAGCATCAGCTCGTACCAGCGGTGCAGGATCTCCGAACGCACCTTGGCCGTGGTTTGGCGCCAGCGCAGAAACGCCTGATGCGCTGTTTCGATGGCATGGGCGGTTTCGGCTTCCTTGAAGCGGGGCAGCTCGACCAGCACCTCGTTGTTCGCGGGGTTGCAGAGCGCGTAGATGCCGTGGGGCGTGGTGTTGATCCAATCGCCGCCGACGAAGGCGCCTGTGCGCCAGAGTTCCGGGTCTTTCAAAAGGTGACGCATGTTTGGCTCCTTCAGCAGGGGTGGCGGCCAACGATGAAGGCCGAGTCGGGGTCGGAGGTCACTTCGCAGCCCGAGGCCACGAGGCCCTGGCGCAGCGACTTCATGAAGCGGTCAGGAATGCGCAGCGACGGGGCGCGCATCGGGCCGCCGTTGAAGCCAGCGAGCCAGTCCTGGTACTTCCACTGCGTGCGGTTCAAGGCGCCGATGGCGGGCGCGGAGGCGGCCGACGCTGCGGTGTTGGCCTGGCGCGCAGGGTTGACCTTCCAGTACATCTGCATCGCTTCCTCGAAGCGACCGGTGCGCGCGAGCTCGAAGGCCCGTGGGTAGTAGTCGCCCATCCATTGCGTGTTGCTGGTGCCGGAGAACTGCAGCTTCATCAGGCTCATCAGCGGGATCGCGTCGGCCTCGATCGGGCAGCTGATGACCACCTGCTCGCGGAAGTGGTGGTACATCTCGCAGATACCTGCCGGCAGCGGGAAGCCCTGCTCAGACTTGATTGCAACGATGTTGGGGCAATCCTTGAGCAGCCGGGTCACCAGCTCCAGCGACATGCCCGCTGGGTGCACGCGCTCGAAGCCCCAGGTGGGGATGGGGAACAGCATCACACCCAGGTCGGTGGCATCGCAGAAGGACTTGGTGTAGTCGTAGATGTCCTGTTCGCTGGTGGGCCAGAAGTTCGATGGGTAGGACAGCAGCACCAGGTCAGCACCGGCTTTTTCGGCGAGCTTGACCGCCTCGATGTTGTCGGCCAACGTACCGAAGGCGGCGTGGAAGAACAGGCCGAATTTATCGCCCGCCGTCTCGCGTGCCCAGGCGGTGAACTGCGCGTTTTCTTCTGCGGTGATCGCGACTTCCGAGCACAGCAAGGTGTAGCTGAAACCCAGCTTGACCACGTGCTCGATGTCGTGGCGAATTCCGCGCTCATTCAGCGACTTGAGATCGGCGCTATAGCTCGGAATCGTCACGGCCGAGCAGCCGACGAGGTTTTCACGCGCCCAGGCACGGGCGTCTTTGCGTTGATAGGCAGGCATGGTGGATCCTTTTCGTGATTGGGTCGGGTGTTACTTGGAGACAGGCACGATGCTGTGTGCCAGCTCAGTGCCCAGGCCGCGGGCGCGGGCGCGCGCCAGGAGCATTTCAGCGGTGACGATGTCCTGCAGACCTGAGCCCACAGACTTGTAGACGACGATGTCTTCGGACTGGCGCGAGGCCTTGCCGGAGACCAAGTCGGACAGCGAGATGAGCTTGGCGGCGAAGTCCACACCGGAGCGCGTGGCGGCGATCATGTCTCCGGTGTCGTGGGCTACTTCTTCGGGCATATCCGCCACCACCAGCGCCGCGCGGCCAATGACCTGGTCGTCGACTTCGCGCTGTTCGGGCAACGTGGAACCGATCGAAACGATGGTCATGCCGGGTTCCAGCCATTCGCCCTTGAGCACAGGGCTTTCGTCCCGGCTGCGGGCGGCGCAGAGCACAACATCTACGCCGGCAATGGCTTCCTGCGGCGAGCCTGCCTCCTCGATGGCCAGGCCATGCTCATCGAAGAAGGCGGCGGCAAACCTCTCGCGGCTGGCCGGTGTCGGACTGAACACCCGGGCGCTGGCGATGGTGCGCACCGCCATTAGTGCTGCAAGAAGGCCACGGGCTTCAAAACCCGAGCCGATCACGCCCACTTTCAGCGGCCGGTGCGGTGCAGCAGCGTCCACAGCCACGGCCGCAGTGGCCGCAGTGCGGATACCAGTGATACGGTTGCCATCGATGAGCGCAGCCAGCGCCATCGTCTGTTGATTGAAAAGCGAGACCAGATAGCTGGCACGCTTAACCTTTGTACCGGCGGCGATGAGTTTGCAGCCCATGTGCCCTCCACCCGGTGACACGGCCGTGAGGCCGCGCAACCACATCCCCTCGCCGCGCGCCATGGAACGGGGAGGTACCATGGCCGGCGCGATCGGGCTCGCGTATGCGGTTCGCAGCGCATTGAATGCAGCGTGCCAATCCGCGAGTTGTGCAACATCGTTGTCGGTTAGGAATAGCGTCGGTGTGATGTGCTCTACCGAATCGATGTGATGGGTTTCCAATGCGGCCTCCAGTAATTGGAGTGCATCCTAGGTTGGCACGTACCTATGAGGTAGCGGCCTCAGTCGAAAGCAGCTTTCCGATTTCCGGATAGCGGATCAACGTGTCAATCTGGTTTCAGCAATCCTGGACAGATGGCACGGATCAGACGAGCCACGGAACGCGTAGCAAGTGTGTGCGGGCGGTGTGTGGTCACGCCGAGCACGATGCTTCGGTACAGCAAGGGCTCAACGATGCGCACTGCGACCAGCCGGTGTTCGTCTTGTGGCGCCAGAACACCGGCTGTAATCGCAAAGCCGCCGTTGCTGGCCACGATTTCGTGCTGCAGTCGGATGGAGTCGGCTTCGACCGCCTGCTTCAGTTTCAACCCTTTTTCACGTGCGATTTCGGCAAGCCTAGCTCGCAAAGGGTGCGGTTCGCCTGGCAGTACTAGCGGCAAATCTGTCACCTCTTGGAATGGGATGCTGCTGCGATTTGCGATGGCGTGCCCCGCTGGCACAACCAGATCCAGTGGCAAGCATGCGAGCAGTGATTCATGGGGCTGCGCAGTATCACCCTCGCGCAGGAGCAATGCGAGATCCAGGCGCCCTTGCCCGACCCATTCCTCCAGTTGAGCACTGGATCCCTCGGTGAGGTGGATGCGTACCTGAGGCCACTGCCGCAAGATCTCGGCACACAAGGGGCCGGCGATCAACGGCACAGTGGAGGGAAGCACGCCGAAGCGCACATCGCCCATCGGGCTGCCACTGTGGGTCTGAATATCGTCTGCGAGTTGGTCTGCATCACGCGTGAGCGCCACGATGCGTGGGTACACTATCTCACCGAAATCGGTCAGCACCACACCACGACCGGTGCGGCGAAATAGGCGTGCACCCGCCTCGCTTTCAAGTTGTGCGATCTGGCGGCTGACGACCGACTGCGGCATATTCAATACGACGCTTGCGCCAGAAATGCTGCTGTACTCTGCAACCCGGATGAACAGCTGCCAGCGGGGATCTAGGACTTTGATCATCAGAAGCTATCGATGTGAGCGGGGGCTTCGCTGAGTAGCACGGGTAGCCATGCGAAGACAGGCGTCTTGCCATGCAACTTGCGCCATCGCATCCACCCCTCAATCCTAACGTCATGAACCGGTCCCGGTCGCACATGCAGGGACCATGCTTCGCTCTGGTGAATCCGCGGCCATGAAAGATACTTCACCTAAAGCCGCACAGTCTCACGGTCATGCCATCGGGCATGTTACAAAGCGCACGCCAGTCGATACGCAAATTTGCCATTCATGGCATTGCACAGCGCGGCGCCATCATGTGGGCCGAACGCCGTCAAACGCATCTTGCAGCAGTTGGCGGATGGCGGGGCGCGCCGCGGCCGTGACCTCGCGCGGGTTCGAGTAGGGGTTGGACACCGCGATATCCGCGGCGCGGTCGAGGTCGGCCGCCTGCATCCCTATTTCTCGCAGAGAAACTGGCGCACCGTTGTCACGCGCCAGGTCGAAGAGCGCTGCTGCGGCACTGGTAGACCCGGAGAGCCCGAGCGCACGCCCTATACGCACCAAGGCCTCGGGCACAGCAGGCGCATTGAAAGCGATGGCGTGAGGCAGCACCACCGTGTGGACTTCGGCATGGGGCAGGTTGAAGCTCCCGCCCAGCGTGTGGCAAAGCTTGTGGTGCAACGCCATGCCCACATTGCCAAGCACCGTGCCGCACAGCCAGGCACCGTAGAGCGCGCTGCCGCGTGCGGCCACGTCGGCAGCATCGCGGCGAATCGCAGGCAATGCTGTGGCCAGTGCGCGGATACCCTCCTCGGCCATCAGTGCCATGATCGGATTGCCGTCGCGCGCATACAAGCCCTCGGCGGCGTGCGCTATTGCATTCATGCCGCTGGTGATGCTCAGGGGCACCGGCAGCGACAGCGTGAGTTCGGGGTCGTAGATCACCGTGCGGGGTAGCACCCGCGCATCCTTTCCGGTCCTTTTCAGCCCCCCTTCGGTGATACCGAAGATCGGCGTCATCTCGCTGCCAGCATAGGTGGTCGGAATCGCGAGGATGGGCAAGGCTGAATCCAGCGCGATGGCCTTGCCCAACCCCGTTGTCGAGCCGCCGCCGATGGCTACGGCGCAATCGGCCCCTAGTCTGGATGCAAGTTCACGGGCCTCGCGCGCCGTCTCGATCGGCACGTGCATCGCCGCGCGCGGGAACAGTCCTGCTGCGCGTGGCCCCAGGCGGTCTGCCACCTCGGCGGCTTGGGTCTGTTGCTCAGGCGTGCACAGCACCAGCGCGCGCCGTGCGCCCAGCAACTCGATCTCGCGCTCCAAATGGGACAGTGCCCCAGCCCCGAACACAACGCGTGAAGGCTGCCCTTGAAAAATGAAATCCTGCATGCCTTTAGCCCTCCGCCTTGTCAGCAGCGTTGCCTGCCGCGTTCCGCATCATGTGGTGCCCCATCATGATGGGGCAACCGGGTTGAGCACAAAGTCGTATTCGACGAGGTAGCTGCCGTCGGGCTGCTGCTTCCAGTCCGCAATCAGCGAATGGCGCACGCCAAACACAGCGTCGGAGCCAAGGTAGGCGTCGTCACTGCGGAAGACATGCGTGATCAGGGTTTCGTAGCCTGGCGCCTTGATCATGAAGTGCAAATGCGCTGGCCGCCACGGGTGCCTGCCCATCGATTCGAGCAGTTGCCCCACAGGTCCGTCATGCGGGATCGCGTAAGGCACGGCAAGGATGGAGCGGAAGTGGAAATGCCCGGCAACGTCAGCGGTCAGGACGCCACGCGCCTGCGCATGCGTGATGCCCGCATGCTGTACGTCGTACAGGCCGTCCTCGTCCGACTGCCAGACATCGAGTTCCGCCTGGGGCACCGGCTCGCCGTCGATGCCGCGCACCGTTCCCCGCACCACGCAGGGAACGCCGTGCGCACCGTTGGAGATGTCCGCGCCGAGCGGGTAGCGCGGCGCATGCTGGACGTGGAACGGGCCGACCACCGTGGCCTCCGTGCAGCCTGCAGGTTTGTCGTTGTTTTGCGCTACGGTAAGCATCGACAACCCCAGCACGTCCGACAGCAGGATGAACTCCTGTCGCCTCTCATCGGTAATGTGGCCACAGCGGGTGAGAAAGTCGATGCCCTGGAACCATTCAGCCTCGGTGAGCTGCGCCTCACGCGCGAAGGCATGCAGGTGCCGCACCAGCAGGTCCATGATCTGCTTGAGGCGCGGATCGGGTGTCTGCGCCTGGCGGGCGAGCACGGCCTCGGTGATGGTGTGCTGATCAAGATTGCGCATGACGCGTGCTCCTCAGTTCTTTTAAAGGCAAGCGCCCCGGCTCAAGCGAGCCTGAAGGGCTTTTCATATCGCGTGGTGGTTTAACGTCCATCACGGCTCTACCGGGCGCGCAGCACCTCAACCAGAGTCTCTGGCTTCGATACATGGCGGCCCCACTGCATTCCCGGCCAGACATAACCCGGGACGCGCCGTTGGGTCATCAACCCATTGGCGAAGGTATTCCGGCAGGCGCAGGCGTAGACAGACAACGGAGTTGCGAGATGAGGCTTCGCAGCAGCTCAGGCAATCCATCGAATCGCGCATGCCCGTACAGGACAAAGTCGGGCCGCATCAGCACGGCATCCGCGTCGAGCTCATCCATCAGCGCGCGATATCTCCCATCGGCGTCGCCTACCCGGGCAAAGTCCGAGGACGGGCCATCTATCGCCATGCACCGAACACCAGCGGCATCGAGCGCCGCTTGCAGGGCTGGCTCAAACCCACCCGGGGGCGCGTGCCGCAACAGCAGCGCGAATGCAAAGCCAACGTGCTCATCAAACCGGAGCTTTCGGCCATCAACCACCAAGTGCCCCTGCCCCGGCAATGAACCAGCACCCGGTGCCAGCTTGCCGTCGCTCTGCCGCTGCAACATGCCATCGTTCAGCGTAGGAAACTCCGGCTTCGGTGTGAGCTTGAACCGGAACAACAGGTCGCGCACCACGGCCTTCATGGGATTGGCCGTGTTGGCGACCAGGCCCAGCGAGCGGGCTTGCTGCATCAGGGTGAGGACATGCGGGCGGCGCTCAGCTTCGTAGGTGTCCAGCAGCGCATCGCCTGAAACGCCGCGCAGCACCAAGTCCAGCTTCCATGCGAGATTGGCAGCATCCCGCATGCCTGAGCAAGCTCCTTGCCCCAGATAAGGCGGATTGGTATGCGCTGCGTCTCCCGCGAGGAAGACATTGCCGACACGCCAGCGCTTTGCCAGGCGGCACTCAAAGGTGTAGACGAGGTGGCGTATCAACTGCAAGTCGTCGCGGCCCAGTCCGTGGTACTGCTCCAGCAAACGCCAAGCGGCCTCTTCGCTGGCGATGTCTTCGGTCTTTTCATGGGGCAGCAGCGCAAATTCAAACCGTTGTCGCTTGCGACCGATCGGCATGAACATGTAGCCGCGACGAGGATCGCACACCTGCACTGCGTTCTCGTCGAACTTGGATGGAAGGGGCCGCTTCGGCTCCGTGTCCACACAAAGCCAGCGCTCATTGAAGCCGAAGTCAAGACGATCGACACCCAGCGCGGCGCGCACAAAACTCTTGGAACCATCACAGCCGACAAGGTAGCTGCCGTGCAGCACCACTCTGCCCCCGGATTGCGCAGCAGAATCCTGGCCTTTTTTCCAAGGTTGGATGGTCAGCTGCACTCCATCGTCCCCCTGCTCCAACGCCGACGCGATATAGCCACGAAACAGCGTCACGTTCGGCAGGTCCGTGATCCGTTCGTGGATTGCCTCTTCGATATGCGGCTGGTGCACGGACATGTGATCGTCCCAGATCATCTTGCGCGTGTTGCCATGGGCCACATCCATCAGCAATTGGCCTTTGCCGTTGACCCAGTTGTAGTGGGGCGTGGTCCACGCCTCCCGCAAGGCATGTTTGCCGTCAGCAGCCAGCGAGATAAGTCGGGCGGTCTCTCCATCGATGTGCGTCAGGCGTGGCAACCCATACAGACGCGGCCAACGCTCGACCACGGCGATGCGGTGCCCCTGCTGCCCCAGCAGTGATGCCAGCGTCAGACCTGTGGGCCCGTAACCGACGATGATGAGGTCGTATGGTGCCTCGTGGTTGTTCATGGTTGTCTCCTATTTGTAATCGTGGACTGCGGCTTGGGGATCAAGAATCGGGAAGAAGTTGTGCACAGAACCAATCCGCAACCTGCGCGTTGCGCCACGCCGCGTGGTTGTAAATGGTGTGTTCTCCATCCGGCCAGGTCATCAGCTGGCAGCGTTGTCTCTGTCCCAAATCGAAGAATGAGGCCTGCTCGCCCAGCGCAACGAGCGGGTCGCGCCCCCCCTCGACCACCAGCATCGCCGCATCGATCCGGTGCTTGTGCGGGCTCATCCGCAAATCCGTCAGGCGCTGCTCCAGCGCAGACTCGGACTCCACGCCGAACAGCGCAGCCATCTGCTCGCGGGCCGTACGGAAATCCGGCACCGTCGGTGCCATTGGCGCACCATTGATACAGACCGCAGAAACACGGGGATCCATCGCCGCCATGTGGGCCGCAAAGAGACCACCAAAACTGTTGCCGCAAACACCAACGCGGCGTGCGCCGCTAGCGTGGGCATGGTCGACGAAGCGCGTGAAAAGCGGCAAAGTTTCAGCGTCCAGGTGCAAGCCGGAGCGCATGCGCGTGGAGCCCTGACCCGGCCCCTCTGCCAGCACACACAACACGCCTCTGCGTGCTAACGCCTGTGCCATGGACAGGTACACAGCGCCCCAGCCACTGAGTCCGCCGACGATCACCACCGCTGCCAGCGGTGCACCCCCAGCAGGGGCCACCTGCCACCCGTAGAGGGCTCCCTCGGGGCTGGGCAGTTGCAACTCCGATACCGTCCCCACAATCGACCCATGGGCGATCACGGCCTGCCGACCCGCTTCATACAGCGCGGCCTTGCGCGGCTCATCTGCGTTGTATGCCAGTTGTGCCACGTGGTTGAGCGCAGCAGCACAGGCCCACGCCTGTGCTGCTGAAATCATGCAACCGTCGGCGGCGGCCTCCCGGGCCAGCGACGCATACCGCCCCGCCATGTCTTCGGCCACAAGATCCCACGCCGGTGCCTCCTTCGTGCTGATACGCGCCGTCAACTCCAGCGCATCACCGACGGTCACACCGTAGTCAACCAGGCGCGTCAAGGGCACTGCGCGCATCAACGCTGCGTTGCGTTTAGCCGAATCAGCACCGGCTTCGGACACGGGAAGCTGCAATCTCATCTCCTTCGTCTTGTGTGCCAGCGAGATTAGGAGAACCCTTCATATCGCTCAATAGACTTGATCGCAGAATAGATATCTGTGAAAACGATAACCGACTTCGATTTGAATGCACTGCAGCTCTTGACGGTGCTGGATCAGACACGCCACGTGGGCCGCGCAGCAGAGGTGCTGGGCATGAGCCAGTCCGGCTTCAGCACGGCGCTGGCCCGCTTGCGCAGAAGACTGGATGATGAGCTGTTCGTGCGGGTCAGTGGCAGCATGCAACCCACCCACCGCGCAGTGACCCTCGTGCAGACAGCCCGGGAAATCCTCATGCAGGTCGAAACCGGTATCCTCGGAAAGACAGATTTCGCCCCCCGGCATGCCCGTGTGGAGTTCCGGCTCTCCATGTCGGACGTGGCCGAGGTCGTTTTCCTTCCAAAGCTGTTGGGCCATCTGGCACAGCACGCTCCCCTGGCAACCGTGCACACCAGCTCCCCCATCGGCTCATCCCTGAGGGAGCGCATGGCAGACGGCGATGTAGATCTGGCGATTGGCTACCTTCCCGATCTGGAAATCGACAGCATCTTTCGCCAGCGCCTGACGTCCAATACCTACGCCTGCATCGTGCGATCCGGGCACCCCGTCGTTGTTGCAGGACTGAGCAAAGCGGCCTACCAAGAGCTGGGACATGTGGTCATTGCCACTCCAGCCAAGTCCACGTCGTTGCTCGAACGCACACTTGAGCGGCAACGCATTACGCGGCGAATTGTGCTCAGCACCCCCCACCACCTGAGCCTGCTGGCAGTCATCTCCGGCAGCGACCTGATCGCCACCCTGCCGCTAGGCACTGCGCTGGATTTCTCCAGGCGCGAAGGCGTGGAAGTTCTGGCACTTCCATTTCGCCCACCCATGTTCAGCGTTCACCAATATTGGCATCGGCGCGCGCAATCCGATCCACGCAACCGTTGGCTGCGTGAGCAATTTCGGCAGCTTTTTGATCAGCAGAACCCACTCTATAAAGACTGGATACGCGCTTTTTATAGCAATCTGCGGGAAGTTAAGTAAGCGGGCGGACGGCCGACGACTACATCTGTTGGTACAACGAGAAGCGTATCAAGATCTCCCATGGCTCTCTCAGCCCGATCGAATACCGGGTGAACCTTGGGCTTGTGGCATAGAACCAGTCCATGCTAGTTATCCGCACCCACAAAGCTGTGTGCCGAACTGGCAGAGCACAGAGACTCCTCACCGGAGGGGCAGGAACGATGTTTGGGTGGCTCGGAAACTCGGTCGCTCGGCAGCTTTTGGAACTGGGTCATTCTAAAAATAATGACGTGACGATTTTTCCCTGGTGGAGCGAAGGTGAGCCGAGGCTTGGCCGGCAAATGCATTCCGTGTCGAGGCTTTCATTAATCACCAAGGCAAGTTGATGGATGCTGAATGAGTCTTCTTTGGCAACCGAGCGGTTACCGAAGTGGCCGAAATTAGAGAAAGCAGACATTGCCGTTGCAGGGCTAATTGACTGCATCCAGCCTCTTGCAGTCATCGGAGCGTTTAGGGGCTGCTCGGACCGCAAGAACTTCTGGAAAAACCAAAAAAAGAGCGCTCAAACTGAGCGCTCTTTTTTATGTAGCAGCTAGCCCAAACAGGGCTGCGGCTTGCTTCGTATTTCCAGGTCGTCTTTACCCGTCAAGTTCGAGTTTACGACTTTACTGTTACAAATGCCCCCCCGCAAACCCGCATGAATGCAGGAGGCTTGTTTACGACTTTATTTGCGTGTTTACGACTTGAATTACCCAGAATAAAAAAGCGGTCCGTTCGACAAGTCACTCCACCGTGACGCTCTTGGCCAAATTTCTGGGCTTGTCCACATCCGTCCCCCGCGCGCAGGCCGTGTGATACGCCAGCAGCTGCAGCGGCACCACGTGCAGCAGCGGGCTCAAGGGGCCGTAGTGCTCGGGCATGCGGATGACGTGGATGCCCTCGCTGCTTTCGATGCGGGTGTCGGCGTCAGCCAGCACGTACAGCACACCCGCGCGCGCGCGCACCTCTTGCATGTTGCTCTTGAGCTTTTCGAGCAGGGTGTCGTTGGGTGCTACGGTGACCACGGGCATGGCGCTGGTCACCAGGGCGAGGGGGCCGTGCTTGAGTTCGCCGGCCGGGTAGGCCTCGGCGTGGATGTAGCTGATTTCCTTGAGCTTCAGGGCACCTTCGAGGGCGATGGGGTAATGCAGCCCCCGGCCCAAAAAGAGCGCGTTTTCCATGCGCGCAAAGTCTTCGGCCCAGCTGATGATTTGTGGCTCCAGCGCCAGAACGGCCTGCAGGGCCACAGGCAGGTGGCGCATGGCCTTGAGGTGAGCGGCCTCTTGCTCTTCACTCAAGCGGCCCTTGCTCTGCGCCAGCGCCAGCGTCAGCAAGAACAGGCCTGCCAGCTGGGTGGTGAAGGCCTTGGTGCTGGCCACGCCGATCTCGACCCCGGCGCGCGTGATGTAGGCCAGCTTGCATTCGCGCACCATGGCGCTGGTGGCGACGTTGCAGATGGTGAGCGTGTGCTGCATGCCCAACGACTGCGCGTGGCGCAGGGCGGCCAGCGTGTCGGCGGTTTCGCCGCTTTGGCTGATGGTGACAACGAGGGTGCGCGGGTTGGGCACGCTGGTGCGGTAGCGGTATTCACTGGCCACTTCCACTTGCGTGGGGATGCCAGCAATGTCTTCCAGCCAGTATTTGGCGGTGCAGCCGCTGTAGTAGCTCGTACCGCAGGCCAGGATCAACACGTTGTCGATCTCCTTGAAAACACGCCAGGCGGCCGCGCCGGGCTCGCCATGCTGGCCTGCGCCGTCGAACAGCTCGGGCACGATGCCGGCCAGGCCTTCCAGCGTGTCGGCAATCGCGCGTGGCTGCTCGAAGATTTCCTTTTGCATGTAGTGGCGGTAAGGCCCCAGCTCGGCCGCACCACTGTGGGCGAGCACGGTGCGCACGGGGCGCTGCTCGGTGGTCAGCGCGCCGCCTTCCTTGCCGACGATCCAGTAGCGGCCCAGCTGCAGGTCCACCAGGTCGCCTTCTTCCAGGTAGATGATCTGGTCGGTCACGCCCGCCAGGGCCATGGCGTCGCTGGCCAGAAAGTGCTCGCGCGACGCAGATGCGCCAGCGGTGGCGTCTTTGCCCACCCCCAGGATCAATGGGGACCCGGCGCGTGCCCCCACCACGCGGTGGGGTTCGTCCTTGTGCATGACGGCGATGGCGTAGGCGCCGTGCAGTTCGGCCACGGTGGCCTCCACGGCTTCGAACAGGTCGCCGCTGTAGTGGCTGTCCACCAGATGGGCGATGACTTCCGTGTCGGTCTGGCTCGCAAACACATAGCCGCGTGCCTGCAGTGCCTTGCGCAGTTCTTCGTGGTTTTCAATGATGCCGTTGTGCACCAGCGCCACGCGACCTGCGCCTTGGACCTGCGCGTCTGCGCCCGTGCCGTGGCTGAAATGCGGATGGGCGTTGTGCACGGCGGGCGCGCCGTGCGTGGCCCAGCGGGTGTGGGCGATGCCGGTGGCACCGTCGATGTGCTCGGTGCTCACCTGCTCCAGCAGCTCGGCCACGCGGGCGGTGCTGCGGGCGCGCTGCAGGCCGGCAGGGCGCGTGGCGTCGAGACTGGACGCATGCACGGCCACGCCGCAGGAGTCATAGCCCCGGTATTCAAGCCGCTGCAGGCCCTGCACGAGGATGGGAACGATGTTGCGCGTGGAGACTGCGCCGACGATGCCGCACATGGTGGTTGCCCTTGGGTTGGATTCGATGGGGCGATCGTAGGCAGCAAAGAGAAAAATTATTCATTGATATTTGCACAAAAATGAACTTAAATTTCACCAATTCACATCGGTGAAATTTTCATTCATTTTTTATCAGTCAATGGAATCCATATCTCTCGATGCGATCGATCTCCAGCTGCTCAACCTGCTGCAAACCGATGCCGCACAAAGTAACCAGGCCCTGGCCGAACAGGTGCACGTGTCCCCGCCCACCTGCCTGCGCCGGGTCAAGCGCCTGCATGATGTGGGGCTGATCGAGCGGCAGGTGGCCATCCTGCAGCCCGACCGACTGGCAGCGCTGCAGGGCCATGGGCTGGGGTGCATCGTGGAGGTGTCGCTGGACCGCCAGGGTGCAGAACAACTCGACGCGTTCGAAGCCCGCGCCGTGCAGGAGGCCGCGGTGCAGCAGTGCTGGCGCGTGTCGCCGGGGCCCGACTTTGTGCTGGTGGTGCACACGCGGGACATGCCGGGCTACCTGGCGCTGTCGCAGCGGCTGTTCACGGGCGACGCCAATGTGCGCAATGTGAAGGCGTTCTTTGCGACCCGGCGGGCCAAATTTGAAACAAAAGTGCCAGTAGCGCTAGTGTGATATGCCTTGATTGCTATTAATTTGTTAGCAAGTCACCCCAAATCATCACCAACGCCCTCTCACCAGCGAGCCCCACAAACCACCCAGACAGACCAGGCAACAAGGCCCCACCACCCATCAACGCCATCCAGGCGACGGATGGGGCATGGCCCACGGTCATTTCTTGCTGGTCTCGCCTGGCGGTGCGTTGTAAGCTCCGCCGCACTTTCTACCTACCTGGCCGGTGAATGCCCGCGTGGCAGCGCCGCCTTTCCCCCGCATACCCCATGCCGACGCCCCGCCGCCAGATGCCACGCCGCATCTACCCCTTGCGCATCCTGGGCATGGGGCTGGGCGGCATGGTTGTGGCAACGGTGCTATGGGAGCGCCAGGCATCTCCCCCAGCCTGGACGGCGCTGCTGCTGGCCACGCTGGTGTGGCCGCACGTGGCCTACCTGCTCACACGCCGCGCGGCCGACCCGTACGCCGCCGAAGTGCGCAACCTGCTCATCGACTCGGCGCTGGTCGCTGCGCTGGTGCCGCTGATGCACTTCAACCTGCTGCCCAGCGTGATGTTGCTCACCTTGACCATGGTGGACAAGATCACGACCGGCATCCGGGGGCTGTGGGCGCGCGCCCTGTGGGTGATGCTGGCGGCCGGCGCCGCCAGCACGGCGGTCATGGGCCTGCAGTGGGCGCCCGAGACCTCCATGCGCGTGATGGTGGCCTGCCTGCCGGTGATGTCGCTGCACACGCTGTCGGTCAGCGCCGTCAGCTACCAGCTCATCCGGCAGTCTGCGCGCCAGAACCAGATGCTGGACGAACTGCGCCGCGTGGACGCGCTGACCGGCCTGTTCGGGCGCGGCCACTGGCAAGAGCAGGCAGAGGCCGCACTGCGCCGCCACCACACCACCGACGAGCCCGCCTGCATGCTGATGCTGGACATCGACCATTTCAAGGAGATCAACGACGCCTACGGCCACACCGTGGGCGACGAGGTGATCCGCGCGCTGGCCCATGTGGTGCGGGGCAACGTGCGCGCAGGCGACTGCGCGGGGCGCTACGGCGGGGACGAGTTCGCCATCGTGCTGCCCGGCATGCAGGCCCGGGACGCCCTGGCCATTGCCCAGCGCATCCGCGAGCAGACCGAAGGCGTGCGCCTGCGCAGCCTGCCCGAATTGCGCATCACCAGCAGCATCGGCGTGGCCCCGGCAGACCACCGCCACAGCAGCCTGCGCGCGTGGATCGACGCGGCCGATGCGGCGCTCTACGTCGCCAAGAACGGCGGACGCAATCAGGTGGCGGGGTGCATGGAACCGGCGCTGGTGCCGGCGGTGTAGCCACCAGCACTGCGTGCAGCTTCAGGACTCGTCGGCGGCAACTGCAGGATTCACCGGCCACTGCACCCGCACCGTGCAACCGCCCCCCAGCACCGCCGTGGCACTGATTTGTGCGCCGTGGCGCTGCGCAAGGGCGCGGCACAGCGCGAGCCCCGTGCCCACACCCTCGAACTCCGTCTCGCGGTGCAGGCGCTGGAACACGCCGAACAAACTGCCCGCGCGCGCCGGGTCAAAGCCCACGCCGTTGTCCTGCACGGTGAAGGCGCCCTGGCCTGCGGGCGCCGCGTCCGCCGACACCGTGATGCACGGGTGCGCCACGGAGCGCGTGAACTTGAGGGCGTTGCCCAGCAGTTGCACCAGCAGATCCTGCAGCAGCGTCGGGTCGGCCCACAGCGTGGGCAAATCGGCACCCACACGCCATTCCACCGCGCGTCCGGCCTCGGCCGGGGCCAGTGTGGCGCGCGCCTGGGCCATTGCATCGGCCAGCGGCACGGGCTGCAGGCGCAGCGGCGCACGGCTGGCACGCACCAGGGCTTGCAGCCCGTCGATCATGAGCCCCATGCGCCGAGCCGAGTGGTCCATGGTGGCGAGGAAGCCCAGGGCCTCTTGCACCTCTGCACCCTGCACCACCTCGGGCGGCAGGTCGCCCAACACCTCGCGCACCAGCGTTCCGTAAGACGTCACATGCCGCAGCGGCGCGCGCAGGTCGTGCGAGACGGCGCGCAAGAACTCCTCTTGCGCAGCCGCCATATCGGCCACCTGCTGCCGGCTGCGGGCCAGTTCGGCGCGCAGCTGTTCGGGGGTCATGTCTGCACCAGCCACTTTCATCTCCCGCCGCAGGCCACAGAAGCGTGCACGGCACAACGAGGCGCCAACGCGCTACGCACGAAGACGAAGGCGCAGGCGAGGACAGCCAGCAAGGGCCGCCCCGCAGCAAAGGCTGTCGTCCCCCTGGAGGGGGAAGGCGCGAAGCGACTCAGGGGGTGCTTCATTTTTTCGGACGGGACCAGTTGGCAATGCTGACTTGCTTGCCCCGCGCCACGCTCAACGCGCCGGGCGCCGTGCTCTTGGTGATGGTGCTGCCGCCGCCCACCGTGCCGCCTGCGCCAATGGTCACGGGCGCCACCAGCACACAGTTGCTGCCCACATGCACGTCGGCCTCGATCACCGTGCGGTGCTTGTTGGCGCCGTCGTAGTTGGCGGTGATGCTGCCCGCGCCGTAGTTCACGCGCTCGCCCACCGTGGCGTCGCCCAGGTAGGCCAGGTGGTTGGCCTTGGCGCCGTCGGCCAGCGTGCTGTTCTTCACTTCGACAAAGTTGCCGATGTGCACTTCGCGGCCCAGCTGTGCGCCGGGGCGCAGGCGGGCAAAGGGGCCGATCAGCGCGCCCTCGCCCACGGTGGCTCCAGCCTTTTCGCCGTCGATGTGGGTGTAGGGGTGGATCACCGCGCCTGCTGCGATGCGCGCATTGGCGATGCAGCAGTTCGCGCCAATGCTCACGCCCTCGCCCAGCTCCACGCGGCCGGTGAAGACGCAGTTCACGTCGATCTCCACGTCCTGCCCGCAGACCAGCTCGCCGCGCACTCCGGTGCGGGTGTCGTCGCGCAGGTCAAAGCGGGCGGGGTCGGCCAGGCGCACGCCTTGCTCCATCAAGGCTCGGGCCTGGCGCAGCTGGTGGGCACGCTCCAGCTCAGCCAGTTGCAGCGGGCTGTTGACGCCCGCCACCTGCAGCGCGTCGGTGATGCGGTGGGCGACCACGGGCACACCATCGGCCACGGCCATGGCGACGATGTCGGTGAGGTAGTACTCGCCCTGGGCGTTGTGGTTGGTCAGCCGCGCCAGCCAGGGCGTGAGCAGCCGCGCGGGCACAGCCATGATGCCGCTGTAGACCTCGGTGATGGCGCGCTGGGTGTCGGTGGCGTCCTTGTGCTCGACGATGCCTTGCACTGCGCCGTCGGCGTTGCGCACGATGCGGCCGTAGCCGGTGGGGTCGGGCAGGGTCACCGTCAGCAGGGCCAGCTTGCTGCCTTCGCTAGCAGCCACCAGGGCGCGCAGGGTGTCGGCTTGCGTCAGCGGCACATCGCCCGACAGGACCACGGCCGTGCCGTCGTCGCGCAGTTGCGGCACGGCCTGCTGCACTGCGTGGCCGGTGCCCAGCTGGGGCTCCTGGCGCACAAACTTCAGGTCAAAAGTGCCGGTAGCGTTAGTCGCGTTTGTGGTAGCTGCTTCTACTTCTGCAGCACCATGGCCTGTGATGACAATGGCGCTGCGGGCCTGCAGGTGCGCGGCCTGGTCCAGCACGTGGTGCAGCAGCGGGCGCCCGGCCAGGCGCTGCAGCACTTTGGGGATGCGGCTTTTCATGCGCGTGCCTTTGCCGGCCGCCATGATGAGGATGTCGAGTGGGGTCATGAAAATGGAATGGGGGTTGCGCAGCACAAGCCCGACGCGCGGGCGTTGCGTGGATTATCGGCTGCAGCCCACGGGGCACAACACGCTATCCAATCCATAGCTAACTGCATATGATTGACTAGCGCTTGCGGCCTGTTAAACCCCAAACCTGCCGCAACGACGGCGCTACAGCAGCGGCATCAAGCGTGGCGGGGTGTCGTAGTACTCGGCAATGCGCGCCAGCGCGCGGGTGTTGAGCAGGCGCAGCCGCCCGTTTTTCAGCTCGTGCAGGCCCAGCATGGCCAGGCGCCGCAGCGTCTTGTTGGTGTGCACCAGCGACAGCCCGAGTGCATCGGCAATGTGCTGCTGGTTGAGCGGGAAGGCCACCGAGCCATCTTCCACCAGCCCGATACGGTCGAGCCGGCGGTACAGGTGCATCAGCAGCATGGCCACACGCTCGGTGGCGTTGCGGCGGCCGGCGGTGAGCAGGTTGTCGTCCACATGGCCCTCTTCGTGCGCCGACAGCCAGGTGATGTCGTAGCCCAGGCGCGGGTGCTCGCGAAACAGCGCCCACAGGCTGTCGTTCTGGAACACGCACAGCGAGCAGTCGGTCAGCGCCTCGATGCCGTGGGCCGACACATCGCCAAACTCCTGCTGCAGGCCTACCAGGTCACCGGGCAGCAGGAAGTTGAGGATCTGGCGGCGCCCGTCGCTCAGCGTCTTGTAGCGAAACGCCCAGCCCGAATACAGCGTGAACAGCTTGGCGTTGGTCTGGTTCTCGCGCACCAGCGCGCCGCCCGCTTCCACGGCAAGGCTGTCGGTGCGAAAGCCTTCGATGAAATCCAGCACCTCCGGCTTCACGGCCGTGAAGGCCCCCGTTTTGCGCAAGCGGCATTGCTGGCAGGCGGGCGGACACGCATGGGGCGGCAGGGAGACGTTCATGGTGGCGCCATTCTAGGGACCCGGGCCGTGACCGCGAAGCCGTGCAGCCGCCCCGCAACGCCTGCCGCGCCTATGTCTTTTGACATTGCACCGCGCAGCCGGGCCTTCTACATTGGGTGCTACTTATGAAAATCAGCTCCGCCCTTTACGAAGTTCTCTACGTCAGCACGCTGGCGCCCGACCAGCCGACCGCCGTCGTGGCAGAGATTGCCGCGAAGGCGCGCCAGGTCAACGCCGAGCTGGACGTGACGGGCCTGCTGATCTTTGACGGCCAGCGCTTTTGCCAGCAGCTCGAAGGCCCGCAAAAGGCTGTGCTCAAGCTCATCGAACGCATCCGCAACGACCCGCGCCATGTGAACGTGGAGGTGGTACACAACGGCCCGTTGGCGGGGCGGCGGTTTCAGCAGTTCAGCCTGGCGTTCAGCACGGTGGAAGACGCCGATGCGCTGGCCCGCATGGAGCGGCTCGATGGTGAAGCGGCACTGGCCGCGTTTGAAGCCATGCGCGGAGAACTCGTGATCTGAACAGGCGCTGCCGGGCGCCCTTTGCACACCGTGCGGCGCCTGGGCCCGCGTTGCCAGCCTCAAGCCGTGGGCAACCAGCGCCGCAGGATCAGCGTGGCATTCACGCCGCCAAAACCAAACCCGTTGAGCATGGCATGCGTGAGCGCCATGGACCGGGGCTGCAGGGCTACCAGGTCCAGCCCCTCGGCCAGCGCATCGGGCGTGTGCAGGTTCAGCGTGCCGGGCACCACCTGGTCGCGCAGCGCCAGGGTGGTGAAGATGGCGGCCACGGCGCCCGCCGCCCCCAGCAGGTGCCCGGTGGCCGACTTGGTCGAACTGATGGCCACCTGCGCACCCGCGCCGAACACCCTGCCAATGGCGGCCAGCTCGCCCCGGTCACCCACACCGGTGGACGTGGCGTGTGCGTTCAGATGCTGCACGTCCTGGGCCGTGAGCCCTGCCTGCGCCAGCGCGGCCCACATGCTGCGCGCGGCGCCGTCACCGTCTTCAGGGCCGGAGGTGATGTGGTACGCGTCGGCCGACGTGCCGTAGCCCACCAGCTCGGCCAACGGCTGTGCGCCGCGCGCCAGGGCATGGTCCAGCGCTTCGATCACCAGCATGCCTGCGCCCTCGCCCATCACAAAGCCGTCGCGCTGCGCATCGAACGGGCGCGATGCCTGCTCAGGCGTGTCGTTGAACGCCGTACCCAAAGCCTTGGCCGCCGCAAAACCGCCCAGGCTCACACGGTCGATAGCGGCCTCGCTGCCGCCGCACACGGCCACATCGGCCTCGCCGCAGCGGATCAGGCGTGCGGCATCGCCAATCGCCTGCACGCTGGCGGCGCACGCAGTGACCGGTGCCCCCAGCGGTCCCTTGAGCCCGTGGCGGATCGACACCTGCCCCGCCGCCAGATTGACCAGGAATGACGGCACCGTGAACGGCGACAGCCGCTGCGGCCCGCGCGTGTCGGTGGTGCGCACGGCCTCGGCAATCGCACCAAAGCCGCCGATGCCCGAGGCGATCACCGTGGCCGTGCGCTCACGCGCCCGCTCGTCGGCCGGCGGCCAGCCCGCCTGCGCCAGCGCCTGCTGCGCGGCGCCCAGCGCAAAGGGGATGAAGCGGTCCATCTTGCGCTGGTCTTTGGACGAGACGATGGCGTCCACATCCCAGCCGCCCTCGGGGTCTTGCGCTATGCCGGGAACCTGCCCGGCAACCTTGGCGGCAATGCCTTCTGTCACCGCGTCCGGCAAGCGCGAGAGGCCGGAGCGCCCAGCCAGCAAGCGCTGCCACGCCAGTTCTACGCCGCAGCCCAGCGGCGACACCAGGCCCATGCCCGTGACCACCACGCGGCGCATCAGGCCACCCCCTCGTTGCTGCACATACCACTCGCTTTTTTCATGGATTCACCTCGTCAGACAGTTGGGGCACAGAGGTTCTGCACCTTTATGATTGCAATCGTCATCATAAACCGCAAACTCATTTTTGCGTACGACCGCAATCAATAAGAGGCTTCCATGAAGGTTTCCAAAGCACAGGCCGCAGAAAACCGGCAGGGCATCCTGGACGCGGCGGCCCGCCTGTACCGCGAGCGGGGGCTGACCGGCGTAGGGGTGGCCGACATCACGCGCGATGCCGGGCTTACGCATGGCGGGCTGTACCGGCATTTCGCGTCCAAGGATGTGCTGGTGCAGGAGGCGTGCACCAAGGCGTTCGACTGGTCCATCCCCGTGCTGGACGGCGAGCGGCCTCACGCCACGGTGGGCGACCGCATCCAGCGCTACCTCTCACCTGAACACCGCGACGCGCCGGGCTCAGGCTGCCCCGTGGCCGCATTGGCGGTGGATGCCGCACGGGCGGGCGGCGGCTTGTCTGAAGTGTTTGCCCAGGGCATCGAGCGCAACATCCAGCGGTTTGCCCAGCTGCTGGCTGACGGCGCTGCCGATGCCGGCAGCGGCGCCACCCCATCGCCACAAGACCGCGCCCGCGCGATCCATGTGCTGGCCACCATGGTGGGGGGGATGGTGCTGGCCCGCGCCACGGCAGCGGCGCAACCCGCGCTGTCGAATGAGCTGATGGTGACGCTGCAGACGCAGCTGACGGACTGGCTGGACAACACATCCAGCCCCTCGAAGTAAAAAAGAGCGGCCAGCGCTTGCGTCACAAGCACTGGCCGTTCTTAACAAGTCACATCACCCAGGGCAAGACGCCCCAGGGATCATGTCAGGCGCAGCAGGCGTCGCCCCAGGCGGGAGCCCCATTGCCCACCGACGCACGGCGCCACCACGTGGCAGGGCGCGCATCGGCGGCATCGCCGCGCACCCAGCGGTATTGCAGGCGGCGACCGTTCAGGGGTTCGACTACCACCGCCTGGCCTGACGCCACAGGCAGCGACTGACCGGCGCACAGAAACACGTCGCTGCCATCGCCCAAGCCCTGGCCCAGCGTGACCCAGGCCTGGCCTTCGGCAATGCGCAGGGTCATCGCGGCCTTGGGGGCCAGGGTGACGGCGGCGCCTGCGGCCACATGTCCCGCCTCACCGGCGGCAGCGCCCGTGGCGCGGGAAGATGCAAACAGATGAAGAGCGTGAGAGGTTGTCATGGCTTTCTCCGGGTTAACCCTAATATGACCGTATGGTGCGCTGGTTGCAGAACAACGTCCAATGAAAAGCACGGCACCGATTGATGCTTTTCCTGCATGAGCCGCTCAAACGGTTCTGCGCTGTAGCGGTGCTGCTATCCGAAGCAGAGCAAACCGGGCAAAGCCGACGGCAAACCGGCCGCCAGCGCCCGCCACACCCGCCAGCGCCGTGCCCAGGGCGCGTCCGCCCTGCCCTAGCGCCTGCCCCAGATCGCGCAGCGGCTGCACGACGCCACATTCCCAATCTCTGGCAGCCGTGCTGGCGGGCTGCGCCAGAGCAGGGGCTGCCACGACGTCCCAGCGGAAAGCCACCGGCTCCGCGCAGCCGGAACCGCTCCAGGCTTCCATCACCACATGCTGCCCCGGCGCAACCGTCAGCTGTTGGCCGGGCTGCAGCACGTGGTCCACAGCGGCGCCCGGCATGTCCGCCAGAACGCCACGCAAGGTGACCCACGCCTGCCCCTGGGCGATCTGCAGCACGCCATGGGTGTCTGGGTGCAATGACAAGGCCTGGCCTGTGGCCAGTTTCCAGCAACCGGCCGCGCGACGGCCAGCCGTGGCGGCGTGGACGGATTGTTGCGATTCCAGAACGTTGCGGGGGGACATGACAGGCTCCTTGGCTTCAGTGAAACGTGTTGAGGAGCTTGGATAGTGCGCTTTACACCGTACACAGTCCAATGAAAACAAGGTACGCTATTCATTCCGTCAACGCATGAATCGCACTCAGGATCACTGCCATGGCCTCTGCCGAATACTCTCCCGCCGTCTTGCGCACTCGGCCCGTGGCCACAGGGCACTGGCGCGCCTTTCTGACCGTGGCCAAACACCTCAACTTTCGCGCGGCCGCCGACGAGCTGGCCCT
>Ga0208518_100091_pt1 | contig 50255 bp, 37 predicted proteins | sample LakWasM127_HOW14_2_FD_183937 | JGI IMG/M metagenome (GOLD analysis project Ga0208518, IMG submission 183937) | Freshwater sediment methanotrophic microbial communities from Lake Washington under simulated oxygen tension - Sediment Metagenome... | ecosystem: Environmental > Aquatic > Freshwater >...
GGAGCGCGCTGGTGCCTGAATCGCTATCAAATAAAGAGCTGGTAGCGCAGGACCTGCGGGCGCTACAGGCCGATTTTGCCCAAGCCCCGTTGCTCGGCAGTTTGCTCGACCCCGCGCGCAGCCTGAAGGACGACCTGGCCACCTCCAACGTGCAGGCGCTGCGCGACCTGCTCGCCCAGGCGCTGGCCCAGGAAAGCAACGCTGCCGATGCGCCCCACGGCGAACTGCTGGAACTGGCCCTGAGCGCCCGGGGCCTGCTCGACGCCGCCCGGCTGCTGCAAGCGCGCTACCACCTGGTCATCACCAACGTGCCCTACCTGGCGCGCGGCAAGCAAAACGACACGCTCAAAGCCTATTGCGCCCAGCACTACCCCGACGCCAAAAACGACCTGGCCAACGTGTTTCTGGAGCGCTGCCTGGAGCTGGCGCACCCTGCCAAGGCCGGGCAAGGCGCGGGCGTGGTGCAAATCGTCATGCCGCAGAACTGGCTGTTTTTGACCAGCTACAAAAAACAACGCGAGTCGCTGCTGCAGCGCGTGCAGTGGAACCTGCTGGCCCGCTTGGGGCCAGGCGCGTTCGAAACCATCAGCGGCGAAGTGGTGCAGGCCGTCCTGCTCACCCAGACCCGCGCCCCGGCGCCGGAAGGCTTTGCGCTCCACGGCGTGGACGCCAGCGCGCCCAAGTCGGCGCCAGAAAAAGCGCTGCTGCTGCGTGAGGGCACGGTGGTGGCGGTGAGCCAGCAAGGGCAGATGGGGAATCCGGATGCAACGATTGCACTCGCTGACCTTCTTGGGGGGCTATCACTGCTGTCTGAATATGCGACGCCGGTTGAGGGGGCAAAGACTATCGATATAGAGCGGTTTCGCTTGCTTTTTTGGGAGCCAATGCTTCCGACACAACTTTGGAACTACCACGTCTCTTCGCCTGATGGCGACGTCCCTTATTCCGGGATGCACTACGTGAGTGTGGACCGCTCTCCTGATGGGCCAATGGCGAATTTGGTTCGCCAGTATGAAGCTCTTGGAACGAAAGTCGTAGGGTGGTTGTGCGGTAAACCAGTTTGGGGAAAACACGGAATTGCTGTGGCTTGGATGCGCGACCTTCCGTGCTCGCTCTACCTGGGCTCGGTCTATGACAATTCCGTGGCAGTCCTGCGACCGAAGGATGAGTCGCATCTTCCTGCGGTTTATGCCTATGTAACTTCAGGCCAATACGCCATCGATGTGCGCAAGGTCAATCAGAAGGTACAAGTGGCGACAACAACGCTAGCGAAAGTTCCCTTCGACCTCGCCCACTGGCAACAAGTCGCCGCCGAGCGGTATCCCCACGGCCTGCCCCAGCCCTACTCTGACGACCCCACGCAATGGCTGTTCCACGGTCACCCCCAGCCCGCCACCGACCCGCTGCAAGTGGCAGTGGCCCGCCTGGTGGGCTACCGCTGGCCGGCAGAGCAAGAGGCCGCCGCAGCGGCCGGGGCGGCAGAAATTCAAGCCAAATCGGCCTCTAGCGCTTATGCAGCAAGCGCAAGCAGCTATCAAAACGAGAGTATTGAAGCCGCCACCGCAGCCCCCCAGCGCGCGCCCATGGAGCTGTCCGAAACGGCGCACGCCTGGATTGCGCGCTGCGCCGCGCTGGACGAGTACACCGACGACGATGGCATCTGCTGCCTTCCCTCGGTACGCGGCGAAGCCCCGGCGCACGAGCGCTTGCTGCAACTGCTGATAGCCGCGTGGGAAACCGTAGAGCCCGGCAGCTGGCGCCCCGCCATCCTCGACCAACTGCTGGCCCAGGCTGACTGCGCCGGTAAGGGCCTGGACGTGTGGCTGCGCGAAAAATTCTTCGAGCAGCACGCCAAGCGCTTCCACCACCGCCCCTTCGTCTGGCATGTGTGGGACGGCCTCAAAGACGGCTTTGCCGCGCTGGTCAACTACCACCGGCTGGACGCCAAAAACCTCGAGCGCCTCATCCATACCTACCTGGGCGCCTGGATTGGCCAGCAAGAAAAAGGCGTTCGCGACGGCGTGGACGGTGCCCAAACCCGCCTGGCCGCAGCCCAAGACCTCAAACGCCGCCTGGAGCTGATTCTGGAAGGCGAACCGCCTTACGACATCTTTGTACGCTGGAAGAGCCTGGCCGAGCAACCCATCGGCTGGAACCCCGACCTGAACGACGGCGTGCGCCTGAACATCCGCCCCTTCATGACCGCCGAGGTGCTGCGCCACAACAAAAAGCCCAAGCTCAACATCACCTGGGACAAGGACCGTGGAAAGGATGTGGAGAGCGCGCCGTGGTTCAAGGTGTTTGGGGGCGACCGCATCAATGACCATCACCTGACGCGCGCTGAAAAGTTGTCAGCGAAAGGAAGTCGCTGATGTTGCTCACGCGTCTTCAGATTGAGAACTTCCGCGGCATCAAGTCGCTCGACCTCACACTGGGTGAGACCACGGTTCTCATCGGCGAGAACAACAGCGGCAAAACCACTGTACTGCACGCTTTGCGAGCGTGCCTTCAGCACTTGCGCGGCGGCGGTCGTGCATCGGTGTTCGAGGACTTTGATTTTCACTTTGACGGCGCCTCGTCTGACCCGACGACCGCGCCACCCATTGTCATCACGCTAACGTTCGAGGAGTCGAAACCGGACGAATGGTCCGAGGAGGTCGAGCGGCAGCTGGGAGGTGACGCCAGCATCGTCATGCTGATGCCGCCTGATGACCATCTTCGAGTTCAGCTGCGCGTGACGTCCGAGTTCTCGAAAGTCAACCAAGAGGTCGATACCGGCTTCGACTTCCTGGACGCGACGGGCAAACCGTTGGCGCCCAAGAGCAAGGGACGGTTGTCGGCGCTGCAGCAACTGCGGCCTCTGTTCTACCTTTCAGCGCTCCGCGACGCCGGCAAGGAATTCTCCCGGACTTCGCAGTTCTGGTCACCCTTCGTCAAGAACTCCCAGATTGACGCCGCCAAGAAGGCGGAAATCGAGGCTCAGCTCCAGGAAATCAACGCGGAAATCATCGAGGCTCATGGCACGTTCAAGGGGGTCCGCAAGCACCTGTCCAAGGTGCAGAAACTCGTGTCCCTGGGGCAAAAGGACGTGGTGAGCGTGGACGCGGTTCCGGCTCGCATCTTCGATATGCTCAACCGCACCCAGGTGAGCATCGCGTCTTCCACGGGGGCTCGGCTGCCCATTGCGCGACACGGCGAAGGTACGCAGAGCCTGACCGTGTTGATGCTTTTCGACGCTTTCCTTCGCTCTGAACTGGCTCGGAAGCAAGTCGTCAAGGACTCGCAGCCCATCGTTGCGCTTGAGGAGCCTGAGGCGCACTTGCATCCAAGCGCGGTGCGAGCGCTTTGGAAGACCATTCGGGACATCAAAGGGCAGAAGCTGATTGCCACCCACTCAGGTGACCTGCTGTCGGTGGTTGATGTCGGTTCCATACGGCGGCTTTATCGCCGAGGCAATCAGGTTCATGTCGGCCTACTTCCATCGGACTTGCTGCGCGACAGAGAGCGCCAGAAGTTCGACTTCTTGGTTCGTCGAACCCGAGGCGAGCTTTTCTTCGCGAGGTGTTGGCTGCTAGGCGAAGGCGAAACGGAGGCAATCCTTTTTTCTGGGGTGGCTGACGTGCTTGGTGTTGACCTTGAGCAGGCTGGAGTCCGTTGCGTGGAGTATCGCCAAGGGGATATCTCCTACTTTCTTGACGCCGCGAATGCGCTCGGAATCTCGTGGCATTGCTTTACAGACGGAGACGAGCAAGGCTTGGGAGACGCCGCGAAAGTAACTGCGCGTCTACCACCCAAATCGATAAAGCGGCGGCACCTCACCATATTGCCCAACGGGCTCTCCATCGAACCCTATCTGGCTGCGAATGGCTTTCTGTCGATATTCGAAGAGCGCGCTAGCCCTCAGAAAATGAAAAAAATGACCGCAAAAAAGGGTGATGCCGAATACGTTGAGCAGATTGTCAAGTGTTTAGGCGATGAAGGAAAGCCGGCTGCAGCTCATGCAATCGTGGCGGAGATGCGACGACTGGGACAGGCGGCTGTCCCGCGAGACCTGCAATTTGCAATCTTTAAGGCAGCGGCTCTAGGCCGGAGGTGCGGATGAAATACCTAGACACATTGAATACTAGCCAGACAGAAGCAGCCCTATGGAACGACGGCGCGTTGCTGGTTCTCGCAGGCCCTGGCTCAGGAAAGACCAAGACGCTGACGGCTCGGGTGGCTCGGCTCATCTCAGAGAGCGCTGGCGAATCATTCCGCATCCTCTGCCTAACCTTCACCAAGAAGGCAGCGACGGAAATGCGCGAGCGGCTGTTCAAAATCGTGCCGGACGCTCGTGACCGTGCACTGCTATCGACATTCCACTCGTTCGCCACGGACATATTGCGCCAGCATGGCAGCCACTTTGGTCTGACCCCCGAGTTCGAGATTCTTGAAAGGTCGGAGCAGGTTTCGATTGTCAAGCGGTTGATAGCGGCCAACGAAGATGGTTATTCACGCATCGTATCGGCCGAGAAGGCACTCGAATCTCTGGAGTTTCTATTCCGTGGCTTGGTGCCGGATGACAAGGTGGCTTCACTGCTGAAGGATGGCGAAGTCGGCCGGCAGCTCGCAGCTCTTTTTGCGGCCTACAAGCAAGCTTTGCGTGACCAGAATGCACTGGACTATGGAGCCATCCTATACTTCTGCGAGGAGCTTCTGACAGAACGCCCGCGCCTCGCACGTCAGCTCAGAACGGTTTACAAATACATCTGCGTTGACGAGTTCCAGGACACAAATCTGGCTCAGTACCAGTTGCTGAGGGCGCTGACACCCGAGCGCGATGCGAATCTCTTCATCGTTGGCGATGACGACCAAATCATCTACCAGTGGAACGGTGCCAGCCCGACGCGTATCAACGAGCTGGAGCGCCACTACGACCTGAAGACTATTCAGCTGCCGGAAAACTACCGTTGCCCAGCGGAAGTGGTCGACCTTGCGAACGCGCTGATTGCGCACAACGGCGAGCGTGCTGCGGGCAAGAAGCCCTTGAAAGCTATGCGGAGCCTGGCAGAAACCTCTCCCATCAGCTTGGAGCGATTTGACGATGAAGATGAGGAAGCCGCCGCAGTGGCGTCGCATATTGCCGAGCGACTTAGCGAAAGAACACCTCCAAATGAGATTGTGGTGCTCGCGCGAAACACCAAGTTGCTGGAGCGGGTCGGGGCTGCGTTGACCAGCGTTAGTGTCGAAGTCCATGTGCAGCGGCGCAAGTCGCAATTTGAAAGCGCGCCTGTTCGGTTGATTCTGTCGGCGCTGAAGTTGGCAGCCGTGCGTTCAGATGAGGAAATCTCCGCGACGCTCACCAAGGCACTGTCGGATTGCATGGGCACTTCGATTGAACCCGACGAACTCGCCGCATGGTCCGCCCAAACCAATGGGGACAACCTGGAGGCCCTTGTTCAGCTGACGTCCAACCACCTGGACGTGCCGCAGGTGATGTGCAATGTGTTCAAGACGCTGTCTGGGGGCGATTACGCAGGGTTTGTGGCCGGCGCGTTCTCCTACTTCGATGCCGAGGAGAAAGCGATTGAGTCGCGTGCCGAGGGCGGCGAAGCCTACGCAGACTATCCCGCCGAGCGCGAAATCTGGCGTGGCATTGTTCGGGACCTGGGCGGTGAAGCCGATGCCTATGCCCTCCCGCTGGGACAATTTCTGCAAGAGTTGGCCTTGGCAAACAAGTCTCCCGAAGCACCGTCCTCCGCTGTGCGGTGTCTGACAGTCCATGCCTCTAAGGGCATGGAATTCAGTCACGTTTACTTGGTTGGTTTGGCCGAAGACCAGCTTCCATCTTTCCAAGCCAAAAAGGCAGGCGACGACAGCAGAGAGATGCAGGAGGAGCGACGGAATTGCTTCGTGGCGATTACCCGAACGATGGAGTCGCTGAACCTAACCTACGCTGACAGGTACAACGGCTGGCGCAAGCCGCCTTCACGATTCCTGTTCGAGATGGGCCTGCTGGAGGCGGGAAAATGAGCACCGAACACGAACGGTCTTCGTCGCAGTTCATCACTATCGGTGCGGCGCTTGCGGCTGCGCTGCAGTCTGCCGCCAAGGGCAACTCTCACGCAGCCGCATCTGCTGCCGCAGTGCTTTGGCCAGACAAGGAGGGGCAATGGCAGGCCGCCACGCCTTCCCTGAAGAAGTTGATGCCCAGCCTTTGCGAGCTGGGCGCCTACAACCCAGACGAGCGTCGTGGTCCGGCGGTTTGGCTGAAGTGTGCCCTCGCAGGTTCGATACCCGAGGTTCAGCTTGCAGGCGTCCCGGTGGTCTATCTGTCCGGTGTGAGCCGCGCTGAGCTGCGCGCCATTGAGAGCTGCCCTCGCGACCTGCAGCCTTTGGCCGAACTGCAATACCGTGGGGCGTTCTGGAGCCAGGTCAACGCTAAGGACTGGACGCTTGGGGCGTTTCTTGCATCGAAGAATGGCGGCCTGGGTTTGGAGGTGGCGCAAGACAAGGCCACCCAAGAAGCGCTTCTGCAGACGCTGCAAGCAGGCGTTCTACTGGACCAGCGCGTGGACGAGCTCAGGGGCCGCACCATCAACGCCGAGTGGTTGCAGGGCCTGCTGGCACCCAACCCTACGCGTGACCTGCTGCTGTGGATGAACGCACCCGACGTGGCCCGCAGCCAATGGAGTGACGTACTGTGGGACGTGTTCACCAAGCGCTGCAAGTTGGATTTTGGCTTCGACCCGGTCGCCGACGGCGTGTTGGTTGCTGCCGAGAGGCTGGCACATGCAGAGGGAAAATGGGCCGCAGTTGCCGAGCTTTATCGAGACTCCTACAGCAGCTTTCCCAACATCTTTGGGCTGCTGGCCAAGGTGCAACCGCCGCAAATGGGCCTGTTCCCGGACCATGGCTTGCTGGCGGGGTATCCGCAAGCCAACGAGCAAAGCGAATCCGCTCTGCGCTATGCGTTGTCGGCCTGCGCCAGCATGATGGCGCCCCAAGCCTGTTCAGCGGTGTTGGCTGCGGAGAGGGAGCACGGGTTGCGCCGGGCCTGGTTGTGGGCAAGCATGGGGCGCTCACCGCTGGCCGAGGCCCTCGGGCATCTGGCCCTAGTGGCGGAGCGCAGCAGCCTTCTACCGATTGGGCAGACGCCCGCCGACCTGGCTGCTGGCTACCAACAGTCCGGTTGGCAGGTGGACCAGGCGGCACTGTATGCGCTGGCCTGTGTGCATACCAAGTCCGACTTGGACGCGGTGGGCGCTGCACTGCGCGCGATGTATCTGCCGTGGATAGAAGAAACCGCGCGCAGGCTGCAAGAGGCGGTAAAGAAGGAAGGTGGTTTACCGCCTTTGTCGACGGAAAAGGCTAGCGGGCTTGGTGTGGGCACCTGCACAGTCTTTGTCGATGGGCTGCGCTACGACGTGGCTATGCAGCTTCAACAACGACTGTTGACCCTGGGTAGCGCCAATATCTCAGCGCGCTGGACCAGTCTTCCAACTGTGACGGCTTCTGGAAAAGCATGGTGCTCCCCTGTAGCGGCCCACATCGCCGGAACCGTGGCTGACACTGAGTTTGAGCCCAGAGTAGCTGCGGACGGCAAACCGCTGTCGGGCCACAACTTCCGCAAGCTGCTTACTGACCAGGGCGTACAGCCTCTGGATAAGCACGAGACCGGTGACCCGCAAGGCCAGGCTTGGACCGAAGCGGGCGACTTGGACCACTACGGTCACGAACATGGCCTGCGTCTGGCGCGCGACCTTGACTCCCAGTTGGACCAAGTGGTCGAACGGGTGGCGGAGCTGGCGGAAGCGGGCTGGAAGCACATTCGTATCGTGACCGACCACGGCTGGCTGCTGATGCCGGGCGGTCTGCCGAAATCCGAGCTGGCCAAACACCAAACCGAGACCCGCTGGGGACGCTGCGCTGTTTTGAAGGACAGCGCGTACGGCACGCCACTGACCTTTGGCTGGGACTGGTGCAAGGATGTGCAAGTGGCCTATGCACCAGGTGTATCGAGCTTTATTGCTGGCGCGGAGTATGCCCACGGCGGTATCAGCTTGCAGGAGTGTCTGGTACCTGTCTTGCAGCTGGACTGTGCTGGCGCGGCGAAAGCGGCCGCGGCGGTCACTATCCAATCGGTGACGTGGAAGGGGCTGCGTTGCACGGTGGTAGTTGAGGGTGCATCGCCCGGTCAGCGGGTTGATATTCGTAGTAAGGCAGCCCTGGCGTCCAGCTCGCTAGCGGCGAGTGTTAAGCCCCTCGAGGGGGGCAAGGCTAGCCTGGCTGTCGCCGACGATGAACACATGGGCGCTGCTGCCTTGGTGGTGGTGCTGAGCGCCGAGGGGGATGTTCTGCAGAAGCAGGTCACCACGGTGGGAGGAAACTGATAATGAAACTTGACGACTTGGATAGGAAGGCGACTGCTGCCTTCGAAGGCTATGTGGTGCGCAAAGACTTGGTGCGTACGTTCAGCCGCCAGTTTCCGGTGCCTACTTATGTAGTTGAGTTTCTGCTGGGGCGGTATTGCGCCACGACCGACGAAGCAGAAATTCAGGAGGGGTTGGACATCGTGCAGCGGCAACTGGCCTCCCGAACGGTCAAGGCCGGCGAAGAAGAGCTGTTCAAGGCCCGAGCGCGCGAATCAGGCTCCGTGAAAATCATCGACATCATCACGGCGCGCCTGGACTCGAAGACCGACTCGTACGTTGCCAGCTTGCCTAGTCTGCGCTTGAACGACGTACGCCTGACGCCCGAGATGGTGAAGGAAAACGAACGCATGCTGACCGGGGGCTTTTATGCGGAGGTCACGCTGGGTTACGACGCCTCTATTGCTCAGGAGAAGGGCGGCCGTCCTTTTGGTGTGGACGCCTTGCGCGCCATTCAGCTTTCCAAACGTGAGGTGTTGGACGTATTGGCCAAGGGGCGTGAGCAATTCACTACCGCAGAGTGGCGCGACCTGCTGCTACGCAGCGTTGGCTTTGAGCCGGAGACTCTGCCCGAGCGCGCCAAAGATGCCATGTTGCTGCGCATGGTGCCTTTCGTCGAGCGCAACTACAACCTGGTAGAGCTGGGGCCCCGAGGTACCGGCAAGTCTCACCTGTTCCAGCAGGTCTCCCCCTATGCGCACCTCATTTCCGGCGGCAAGGCCACCGTGGCCAAGATGTTCGTGAACAACCAGAACGGTGCCCGCGGTTTGGTGTGTCAGTACGACGTGGTGTGTTTTGATGAAGTGTCGGGCGTGTCCTTCGACTCCAAGGACGGCGTGAACATCATGAAGGGGTACATGGAGAGCGGTGAGTTCTCCAGAGGCAAGGAGAGTATTCGCGCGGACGGTTCCATCGTGCTCGTCGGCAACTTCGATGTGGACGTGGAGCATCAGCAGCGCGTCGGGCACCTTTTCGGTCCCTTACCGCCTGAGATGCGGGATGACACGGCGTTCATGGACCGCATCCACTGCTTCGTGCCTGGTTGGGATGTCCCAAAACTCAACCCGGGTCTGTTCACCCAGCACTTCGGCTTGGTGAGCGATTTCCTTTCAGAGTGCTTCACCCAGTTGCGCAATCAGAGCAGGGTTTCTTCTTTGCAGAACCGCGTGTATTGGGGCGGCGCACTTTCAGGTCGGGACCTCAACGGCGTCAATAAAACCGTCAGCGGTCTGCTCAAGCTCCTGCATCCCAATGCAGAGATGCCAGTGAGCGATGAGGACCTGGAATGGGCCGTACGCTTGGCCCTCGAGGTGCGTCGGCGGGTCAAAGAGCAGCAAAAGCGCATTGGTGCGGCCGAGTTTCGCAACACACACTTCAGCTACACCATGGGTGCCGAGGGCGTGGAGAAATTCGTCAGCACCCCAGAGCTGCAAAGCCAGGGGGGCATTGGCGACGAGCCTTTGGAGTGCGGGCAAATTTGGACGCTCAGCCCGGGAGGCCAGGACGAGCATCCAGGGCTTTTCCGTTTGGAGATTACCGAGGGTCCGGGAAGCGGTGTGAGAGTCCTGAACAACCCGGTGCCTGCGCCGTTCAAGGAATCGATTCGCTGCGCTGAGCAGAACCTCTATGCACGCGCTCAGCAGTTGGTAGGCGACAGGGACCCGCGTTCGCACGAGTTCTCGGTTCAGTTGCGTGGTTTTGACGCAGCCAAGTCGGGGGCCAAGACGGGGATAGCTGCGCTTATCGCGCTGGCCAGCGCGTTGCTGAAGAAGTCGGTGCGCGGCGGATTGGTTGTGGCGGGGGAAGTGACCCTGGGTGGAACCATAGAACCCATACACAATGCCGTCACCCTGGCCGAACTGGCCGTAGAAAAGGGCGCGAAATCGCTGCTGCTGCCGGTCGCTTGTCGGCGCCAGCTGTTTGACCTCTCCGACGAGATGGCAACCAAGCTGGACATCGAGTTCTACCAAGATGGGCGAGACGCGTTGCTGAAAGCTCTAGCCGAGTAAGGCGCCACCTGGGCGGCATCGCTCTTTGAAAGTTGGCCAATGACTACAAGCTCCAAATTGATGGCGATTGTCGAAGTCGATAAAGCCGAACGGGTGTACTGTGCACAGCCCGGGTGTCATCACACCGTCTACAAAGCCATCCATGTCGTCAGAGAGGATGACAGGTTCCTGGTGCTGGGTTCCACTTGCTTCCAAAAGCGATTTGGCAGCTTGACTGCGCTCGGCAAGGCCCAGCACTGGGGTGGTAACGGAAAAGTGTTGACCTCAGAGGAGCGAGCGCTGCTCGCGGAAAACACCCAAGCGCTGCTGGCCCGTTTCGAGGCCGAGGAGGCTCGGTTGCGCGAAGAGGCCGAGCAGAAACTCCAACGGCTTAGAGAAGAGTTGGCTCGGCGTTCCCTTCCCACGCAAGCACCAGCCGCAGCTCCGTTTCAGATACCGGGCATGCGAGGCATGTCGCTGCGCGGGAGTTTTCCATGGTCTTGGATGATGCCAGGTTCATCGGTGGCAGCCTTCAAACTTCGTGACGGCAGCGGCTGGTTGCGTGTTCAACACAAAGACCGCAGGCAATTCATCGTGCCATGGCCTAGTTTCGAAGGTTGGGAAGAGTCACTCCCTCCCGTGGTGGGTCGTGCCAATCTGGAGGTCGGGGGCTACGAAGTTGGCCACGTGGTGGATGCAATTGCCTACCTGCGTACACACTCTACTGGGGAAAAAATCACGGGAGTTTGGGGAGACGTAACAGGATTGTTGGGCCCCAGGTCATCCTCATCTTGAGGGCGGTCGTGCGGGACTGGCCAGCGTCAATCCTGTCTCTAGGGCGATGTCGCTAACGACAGGAGTGAAAAACCCCGGCTTGTGTAGGCCGGGGCCAAATCCACCGAGTCCGCGGGCGGTCACCCTATGGATGGAGCAACGCACCCCTTGGCGGGGACGAAGCCACTTTGCTTATTGAAGGCATCGATGACCTTGCCGATAGTGCATAGAACTTCAGACTCGTCCTCGCCGAGCAGGTCAAGTTGGCATTCCACTTCGTGGCATTGCTCCGAGTCGGCCGTGAGACTGTCGAGTTCTTCCTGGAGCTTGGAGCGTTCGGCGGCGACTAAGCGCAGCTGCCGAAAACCTTCCTCAAGCGCCTCGCATGCTCGTTCATCACCTTCCAGGCGACTGAAGTGCGATGCTGGGCCAATGAAATCATTGGCGGCCATGGCGTGGAGCTGTGGCAGCGAATCTTCAGCCAACGTCCTCATCTCGACATAGTCGAAAGACTCGTCGCTGATTCGTACCGTGCGCCGGCAGTACATCGCTGCGTTGGTATAGCTGTAGTGCAGACCTGCGTTGAGGTCAACAGCAAACGGCATGAAATGTGTCGCTTTGGGGAGCAGGTTGTACCTGGATGTCATGGGTTGATTCCTGATTGGTTGTGGAAAGGCTGCAGTGAAAGCACTGGTCCTTGATGTAGTCCCGTGTTTTAGCCATCCGAACATGAGCCAGATACAAAAGAATAATGTTTCAGTGTTTACTTAACGTTACATTTGGCCTTGTCGCCTCAAAAGGCGCAACGGAAAGCTTTCTTCCTGTAAGTGCAACCTGGAGCGCTGCCTGCGAGCTGCGTGAACCCAACCATAAGGACAACCTAAAAATGATGTTTTTGTTCAATGGCATCCGTGCCCAAGTCGAACCCGTTCCTGCTAAGGCAGGCTGGTACCAACTCACGGGTAAGCACATCGAACGCTGGACGATGGATGTGGGTGACACTTTGGGTGACCTGGAAAATGGCGGTGCCCAGGTCGACTACCAGGCAAAAATTCTGGGCATCCACGACCGTGATGCAGAGATTGCTGAGCGGGACCCGCGTTTCAACGAGGAGAACAACCCGGAAGATGGCGCCACTTTCGGGGTCTACACAGAAGCTGGCCGCACTTATATGCTGCTCGCAGTCAACCAAGCGGAGTACGCTCTTTTCCGGTTCCTGTGCCCGCATGAATCCGGCGACGACGACGCGTTCGACCCCATCAGCGATTACCGCCTCGACGCTGCTGCGGTGAACGCTACAGACACCGCCTGACGCTCAGCTTTTCTGTTGTGCCATTTCCTGGGGTTGGGCACATAAGCTCTCCCGTGTTCACATGGACCTGACTTGATGCGAAAACCAGATGCACTTGAAGCTACGAGCGCTCGAACTCCGCCCAAGGCTTGGGCCAGACCACGTTGGCAAAGGAAATTTGGTCCAGGTAGGGCTTCATCAGACTGGGGGGCAATTCGCCGCCGTAAGCGGCCGATGACCCCTCCACTTTCTCGAGGTGAGCCTGCGAGCGGCCACTGATTCGCTCGACCATACCCTTCGGCCAAGGGTGGCCACTTCGCGAATCGGAAGCCACGGTTTTGCGAACCGCGTCCTCCCAGTAGTGCCTGAAACTGTGAAAGGTGTAGCCACTCTCGAATGCCAGGTCTTCGCGCAGGAAATCGTTGAAGCGCTGCAGGAGGGTGTTGGACTTCCGCTCGAATTTGGTGTGGAGCTCTGGGAAGAGGGCGCCAGCCTTCTTGGGACGAACATACCGTTTACCGGGGCCCAGTTCCACAAACATATCCGCCGCTTCAGGCACTTGCTGCTTTTTGCGCTGCGACTCGACGTATTCGGCGAAACCAAGGTCCAGCAGAACTTTGTGAACTGGCACCCAGCGCTGACTGTCTTCGTTTTTCACACGACCGGACTCGACGGTGATGTGAATCGAAAAAACACCAGATTGCATACCAACATCGACCAGAGTGAGTTGGCATACTTCCTCGGCGCGAAGCCCCTGGCAGCAGGCGATGAGCGGTACCCAATACCGAGCGTTGCCTGCAAGGACGGTTTCCGTCCTTAGCTTGCCAACGGGCTGATTGCGACCGCTGTACCAGACGGATGCAAATATCTCGCGGATGTAGATGGAATTGAAGGTTTCGCGCGGCTTCTTCCGCGCAGCTGCTTCCACTTTGTCCAGCTTGGGCGCCTGAATGCCGAGGGCCGGGCTCTGCTTGATGCCAAATTTACCCGACAGAACCGCATAGTCGAACAGGGAGCGCAGAGCTGGAAGGTAGCCATCTGTGATGGTCTTTTCGGCGAGCTTGTCCACGCGCAGGAGCTTGTTCAACCAGTCCCACACGTCCTTCTTCTCCACGGCTACCACGAGCTTATCGTTGGTAAATTCGATGAAGTTCTTGATGCGGCTCGTGTAGCTGCTGCGCGTCTTTGGGTCTGTCGGCGCATGTTCTTTTTCCCAGCCTAGCAGAAGTTCGCCGAGCCAGGGACCGGACTCACCTTCAGCCAAGTCAGCAAATTCGCCTTGGCTGCGCCGCTGCATCAGCTCGTAGGCGCGTTTCTCCACCTTGACCATGGCATCGATGAACTCCGCCAGCATAGGGTCTTGCTTGTCGATGTCGTAGCCCATCATGTGCGCGAACTCGATGACCGTTTCCACGAAGCGTTCGTACCCGGGGGCCGACTTGCGACGGGCAATGAGCTTCTTCAGGTCGTCCAGGCTGAGCTCGATGAGCTCGTCATGCTCATCCCACTGCTCGGGCTCATCAATCAAGCTCCGTTCTTCATCGTCGAAGCGCACGAGGCTTGCAAGGCGAATGTGCGCGATTTTCTGAATCAGGGATGCATCGAGCACGACCGTCTGAGTCTGCTCGGTTGTGTACCCCTTCAGCAACTCCCGTTTGGAAAGAAACTCGCGACTTTTTTCAAGCACGAACGCAGCTGCCCGGGCTTCGGCGAGCACGCGGTCAGTGGTTCGGGTTGATTGCTTGAAATCTGACTTCTTGTAGAAGTCAAGAAGTTCGGCTGGCACATAGACGCGAACATACCAATTCTTCGTCTTGCCGCCTGGGGGCACAAACAGGTTCATTTTTACCTCGCCGTATGACGTTTCCGTACGACTTGGCTGCTGTAACCTGTTGATTCTCATGAAAGTCCTTGGAAATCAAGGACTTATTTTAAGTTGGCGGAGAGGGCGGGATTCGAACCCGCGGTGGGGATAAACCCACACACGCTTTCCAGGCGTGCGACTTAAACCGCTCATCCACCTCTCCGAAGCCCACGATTATGCCATGTGCGCGGTGCGTGCTGGGTGCTTTGGCGGGGTTAAGGGTCGTGCTTGACGCGTCTGTGCTGCGCCTGCGTGCGATTTCAGCACCACAGCAAGGTTCGGAGCACTTGGGTGGGTGCTCAAAGTCTTGTCATGTGGCGCCCGTAGTAATGCGGCAGATGTTGGAAGAAAGAACCTCTACGCGGCGCGCTGCCCAGTGCTCTGCACCATCTTCATCGCCGACCCGATCAATGCCGACACCTCGGTCATGTTGCTGGGTACGATCAGCGTTGTGGTGGCGTCGGCTGCGACCTTGCTGTACGCCTCCACGGCTTTTTCTGCCACCTTGAGCTGCACCGCCAGATCGCCGCCGGGCTGGCGAATGGCGTTGGCGACGCGTTCAATGGCCTGGGCCGTGGCATCGGCGACGGCCAGAATGGAGGCCGCTTGACCCTGTGCGTTGTTGATGACCGCCTGCTTCTCGCCTTCTGAGCGGGCGATGAAGGCCTCGCGCTCACCGGTGGCGATGTTGATCTGCTCCTGGCGGCGGCCTTCGGAGGCGGCAATCAGGGCGCGTTTTTCGCGCTCGGCGGTGATCTGGGCCTGCATGGCGTGCAGGATTTCCTTGGGAGGCGTGAGGTCCTTGATCTCGTAGCGCAGCACCTTCACGCCCCAGTTCAGCGCTGCCTCGTCAATGGCCTGCACCACCTGGGCGTTGATGATGTCGCGTTCTTCAAAGGTTTTGTCGAGTTCGAGCTTGCCGATGACGCTGCGCAGCGAGGTCTGCGCCAGTTGCGTCACGGCGACGATGTAGTTGCTCGAACCGTAGCTCGCGCGCATCGGGTCGGTCACTTGAAAGTACAGGATGCCGTCCACCTGCAACTGCGTGTTGTCGCGCGTGATGCAGATCTGGCTGGGCACGTCGAGCGGGATTTCCTTCAGGCTGTGCTTGTACGCCACGCGGTCCACGAACGGCACGAGGAAATTCAGACCGGGCGTGAGGGTGCCGGCGTACTTGCCCAGGCGCTCCTTGACCCAGGCGTTTTGCTGCGGCACGACCTTGATTGAGCGCGCGATGAACAGAATGGCGATGACGAGAATGACGATGGCGACTTGCATGGAGAACGTTCCCTCTGTGTCGTTGAAATAGGTGTGGGCGCTCAGACTGGATCGACCAACAGACGGCTGCCCACCAGTTCGGCCACACGGTGCATGCCCACGCTGGGCGTGACGCCATTGCGGTGCACGGCAGTCCAGTTGGCACCGCGGTATTTGACAGCGGCGGTGCCATCGGCATTCCAGCTGTCGATCATGACCAACTCGCCCACGTCGAGGTTCACGCTGCGGTCTGCCCGGGCAGAAGGATCGCCGGGGCGCCGGCGCCGGGCCCAGTGCCACGCGACGACTGCGCCACCTCCCACCAGGGCGGCGGTCACAATTTGTACCACGGTGGACGCGCTCGCGTGCGCCGCGAGGGCTGCCGCTGCAAAGCCCACGGCCAGCATCAGCAGGTAGAAGGTGCCGGTCAGCAGTTCGGCCACCACCGTGCCCCCCGCCAGCAGCCACCAGATTGTCGATTCCGCCATCCCGCCGCCTCCGTATGCTTATTGCTTCATGAGCCCGCATTCTGGGTCAAAAGACAGAGACTTACGCGATCGGGTCGACATATTCCTTACACTGCGCGGCTATTTCGCTTTTTATCGCCGCGCAGAGGCGCGGCTGCTCGGAGGCCCCGCATGAAGTTTCGCTTTCCCATCATCATCATCGATGAGGATTACCGCTCGGAAAACACGTCCGGGCTGGGCATTCGCGCGCTGGCCCAGGCGATTGAGTCCGAGGGCTTCGAGGTGCTGGGGGTGACGAGCTACGGCGATCTGTCGCAGTTTGCGCAGCAGCAAAGCCGGGCGAGCGCCTTCATTCTGTCGATTGACGATGAAGAATTCACCCTGGGATCAGGGCTGGATCCAATCGTGCTGAGCCTGCGCAGCTTCATTGGAGAAGTGCGGCGCAAGAACGTCGATGTGCCTATTTACGTGCACGGTGAAACCAAGACCAGCCGCCACTTGCCCAACGATATCCTGCGCGAGCTTCATGGCTTCATCCATATGTTCGAGGACACGCCCGAGTTCGTGGCCAAGCACATCATCCGCGAGGCCAAGAGCTACCTCGAAGGCGTGCAGCCGCCGTTCTTCAAGGCGCTGCTCGACTACGCAGAGGATGGGTCGTATTCCTGGCACTGCCCAGGGCATTCGGGTGGTGTGGCGTTCCTCAAAAGCCCGGTGGGGCAGATGTACCACCAGTTCTATGGTGAGAACATGCTGCGCGCCGACGTCTGCAATGCGGTGGAGGAGCTGGGCCAGCTGCTCGACCACAACGGCGCCATTGGCGAGAGCGAGCGCAACGCGGCGCGCATCTTCAACGCCGACCACTGCTTTTTCGTGACCAATGGCACCAGCACGTCGAACAAAATGGTGTGGCACCACACCGTAGCGCCGGGTGATGTGGTGGTGGTGGACCGCAACTGCCACAAATCCATCCTGCACAGCATCATCATGACGGGGGCGATTCCGGTTTTCCTGAAACCCACGCGCAACCACTTTGGCATCATTGGCCCGATTCCGAAAAGCGAGTTTGAGCCTGCCACGATCCAGGCCAAGATCAAAAAGAACCCACTGCTCAAGGGCGTGGATGCCAAAAAGGTGAAGCCGCGCGTGCTGACGCTTACGCAGTCGACTTACGACGGTGTGCTCTACAACACCGAAACCATCAAGGGCATGCTCGACGGCTACGTGGAGAACCTGCACTTTGACGAGGCGTGGTTGCCGCATGCAGCGTTTCACCCGTTTTATGGCAGCTACCACGCCATGGGCAAGAAGCGTACGCGGCCCCAGCATTCGGTGACCTACGCTACGCAGTCCATCCACAAGCTGCTCGCCGGCATCAGCCAGGCGAGCCATGTGCTGGTGCAGGATTCGCAGACCACCAAGCTCGACAGGCACCTCTTCAATGAGGCCTATCTGATGCACACCAGCACGAGCCCGCAGTACAGCATCATTGCCAGTTGCGACGTGGCCGCCGCCATGATGGAGCCGCCCGGTGGCACTGCCTTGGTGGAAGAAAGCATTTTGGAGGCGCTGGATTTTCGCCGCGCCATGCGCCAGATTGAAGAAGAGTTCGGCAAGAAAGATTGGTGGTTCAAGGTCTGGGGGCCGGAAAAGCTGGTCGACGAAGGCATTGGCCGCGCTGAAGACTGGATCATCCGCAGCGACAGCAAGAGCCGCAAGGTGGGCAGCAAGTGGCACGGCTTTGGCCAACTGGCCGACGGCTTCAACATGCTCGACCCGATCAAGTCGACCATCGTCACGCCCGGGCTGAACCTCGACGGCAAGTTCGACAAGACGGGCATTCCGGCATCCATCGTCACCAAGTATTTGGCCGAGCACGGCGTGGTGGTGGAGAAGACGGGGCTCTACAGCTTCTTCATCATGTTCACCATCGGCATCACCAAGGGCCGCTGGAACACCTTGCTGACCGCGCTGCAGCAATTCAAGGACGATTACGAGAAGAACCAGCCCATGTGGCGCATCCTTCCCGAGTTCTGCCAGCAGCACAAACGCTACGAGCGCATGGGGCTGCAGGAGTTGTGCCAGCACGTGCATGAGATGTACGCCAAGTACGACATCGCGCGCCTGACGACCGAGATGTACCTCTCGGATCTGACCCCGGCCATGAAACCATCGGATGCCTTCGCGCATATCGCGCACCGTACGACCGAGCGGGTGGAAATCGACCATCTGGAGGGCCGCATCACCGTCGGCCTGGTCACGCCGTACCCACCCGGCATTCCGCTGCTGATTCCGGGCGAGGTGTTCAACAAGAAGATCGTGGACTACCTCAAGTTCGCGCGCGAATTTGCCAAGCTGTGCCCAGGCTTCGAAACCGACATTCACGGTTTGGTGGAAATCGAGGACGACGCGGGCACCGTGCGTTACTACGCCGATTGCGTGGCCGCGGGCGACGCAGAACGCGCGCCCAAGCCCTTGGCCACTGTCGAAAACCTGGTGCAGGTGGGCGACGATGGACCGTTTCACCGGCAGGTCTGACGCGAAGACGCCTGCATGAGATCGCTCCCGGCGCAGGCCGTGGAGCGATTTTTTTTGAGGCCCTCCGAATCCACTCGGCCAACGCATGCGTATGGGTTGTCAGCCGCCCGATTTTTTGTTCGAGCGGTCTGTCTCAAACCCCACAGGAGTTTTCCATGCGCATTCATTTCAAACCCCGTCTTGCCGCCATCGGCCTGTCTGTTGCCCTGTCTGCCGCCACACTGCCTGCGACGGCCCAGGTCATGGTGGGCGGTGCGCCCATGCTGCCCAGCAAGGACATCATCGACAACGCCGTCAACTCCAACGACCATACAACCCTGGTCGCCGCCGTCAAGGCTGCAGGCCTGGTCGAGACGCTCAAGGGTCCAGGTCCATTTACCGTCTTTGCCCCCACCAACGACGCCTTTGCTGCACTGCCCGCCGGCACGGTGGACACGCTCCTCAAGCCCGAGAACAAACCCACGCTGACCAAGGTGCTGACGTACCACGTGGTGGCCGGCAAGTACGACGCGGCTGCCATCATGAAAATGATCGCCGACGGTCACGGCATGGCCAAGCTCAAGACGGTAGAGGGCGGCACGCTGACAGCCAAGGCGGGTGCCATGGGCAAGGGCGTCACGGTGACCGACGAAAAGGGTGGCACGGCTGACGTGACCATTGCCGACGTGGTTCAGTCGAATGGCGTGATTCACGTGGTCGACAAGGTGCTCATGCCCAAGTAAGTGCGGCTTGCCCAGCCCGACCCGCTCGCCGTGCACATGGCCGGCGGGTTTTTTAATGCTCGGTCGGCATGTCCTCGCGCACCCTGACAAAGCTGGCAAAGCGCGGCAGACCGCTGTCGTGCGTGCCGAGAAAGCGGTAGGTCACCCAACTGCCCACCGGAGGCGGTGCGGCGCGGTCTGCATCGCTAAAGCCCGTGCCCAGCTTGAAGCGCTGGCCACCCGGCATTTCGAGCAGCAGCGCCCCCATCTTGCCGGCGTGCTTGCCCTTGCCGGGCAGGTGAGCGACCACACGCGCTTCGGCGTCGTCGTGGGTTTTTACTTTGATGAGATCGTCGCTGCGACCTTCGCGGTAGAGCGAATCGCCGCGGTGCAGCACCAGCCCCTCACCCCCGGCGCGCACAGTGCGCAGCAGCAGGGCGTGCAGTGCTTCCGGGCTGCTGATGCGGTGTTGCGCAACCGCCTGTACCCAGGGTTGACCAATGTGCGCAATCGTTCTTTGCAGCTCTGGCAGGCGGTGGTCGAAAGTGCCAGGGTATGCCGGCAGGTCAAACACCATGTAGCGCATCTGCCGCCAAGCGGCGTCGCCAGCGTCCACGCTGCGCACGGTGGATTGCGCCTGTGCAAACTGCCCCCGCCCAGCCCACAGTTCACCGTCCATCGCCGTGCTCGGCCAGTTGGCGGTGAACCAGGCGGGTGGGGTGACGGGCTCGCCGCCTCGGGTGCGCAGGCGGTGACCGTCCCAATAGCCGCGTACGCCGTCGTACTTTTCGCTCACCCAATAGTCGGCCAGGGGCAGGCCCGGCCGGTAGACGCTCGCCAGCAGCAGGGCCGGCGGTTCCCCGGCCTGGGCGGGTGCCCACAGCGCCAGCGCACACCAAAAAAGCGCGAACCGTCTCTGCATGTTGCTATCTTAGTGAGAGCTGCATGCGCATAAGGGGTAAGCGCTAGAGGCTGATTTGGCTTTAAATATTGACGCCTACACCATGTCGCGGCTGATGCCTGCCGTCTGGCTGAAACCGCCATCCACGTAGGTAATTTCGGCCGTCATGCCACTGGCCAGATCGCTCAGCAGAAACGCTGCCACGTTGCCCACGTCTTCGATGGTCACGTTGCGGCGCAGGGGTGAGGCGCTGGCCACGCCGGAGAGCAGCTTGCCGAAATCCTTGATGCCGCTGGCGGCCAGTGTCTTGATGGGGCCGGCGCTGATGCCGTTGACGCGCATGCCCTTGGGGCCCAGCGCTTCGGCCAGGTAGCGCACGCTCGCCTCCAGGCTGGCCTTGGCCAGGCCCATGGTGTTGTAGTTGGGAATGGTGCGCAGCGCGCCCAGGTACGACAGTGTCAGCAGCGCCGACTTGTCGTTCAGGTAGGGCAGGGCGGCCTTGGCCATGGCCGGGAAGCTGTAGGCGCTGATGTCGTGCGCCACGCGAAAGCCTTCGCGCGAGAGCCCTTCGAGGAAATCCCCGGCAATCGCTTCGCGCGGGGCAAAGCCGATGCTGTGCACGAAGCCGTCGAGCTTGGGCCAGGTGGCTGAAAGATCACGGAACATGTGCTCGATCTGCTCGTCGCTGGCGACGTCGCAATCGAACACCAGCTCGGAGCCGAACTCGGCGGCGAATTCGGTGATGCGGTCCTTGAAGCGTTCGCCGACGTAGCTAAAGGCGAGTTCGGCGCCCTGCTGGTGGCAGGCGCGTGCAATGCCGTAGGCAATGGAGCGGTTGGACAGCACGCCGGTAATCAGCAGCTTCTTGCCGGTTAGAAAGCCCATGGTGGTTCTCCTGTAGCGAAATGGGAAAGTGAATGCGCTGGCCAGGGCAGGGTTTGCCGCATGCCTTGTGGGGCGGGAGCCTTGCCAGCGTGGTGCAGAATTCTCGCATGCGAATCTGGCTGATCTTCCTGTCCTGCTGGCTGGCGCTGCCGGCCTGGGCAGCGCATGCGTATGCGTATGCGCTGTGGGGCGAGCCGCTGTATGCGCCCGGATTCACGCACTTCGCCTATGTGAATCCTGATGCTCCCAAGGGTGGCGAGTTGCGCCTGGTGAGCAACCAGCGCACCTCCACCTTCGACAAATACAACCCCTTCACCATGCGCGGCGCGGCGCCGGCCTACCTGACCGAGCTGATGTTCGACAGCCTGCTGACCGGCTCGCTGGATGAAACCGCCACCGGCTACGGCCTGTTGGCCGAAGACGTGAGCGTGGCGAGCGATGGCCTCTCGGCCACCTTCCGTCTGCGGCCCGAGGCGCGCTTTCACAACGGCGACCCGGTGCTGGCGCAGGACGTGGCCTGGACGTACGAGACGCTGGTGGGGCCCTTCACCTCGCCCGCCTACAAAACACTGCTGATCGACGTGGCGGGTGTGGATGTGGTGAACGACCGCACCGTGCGCTTTCGTTTCAAGAAGCCCAACCGCGAACTGCCACTGACCGTCGGCGGCCTACCCATTTTCAGCCGTGCCTGGGGCAGGGAGAATGGCAAGCCCAAGCCCTTCGACCAGGTGGTGACCGACATCCCCATCGGCAGCGGGCCTTACAAAATCGGCCCGGTGCGCTTTGGCAAAGACATCACCTACGTGCGTGACCCGAACTACTGGGCGCGCGACCTGAACGTGCGACGCGGCCAGAACAATTTCGACCGCATCGAGGTGAAGATCTACAAGGACGCCACGGCCCGGCTCGAAGCCTTGAAGGCGGGCGAATTCGACCTGATGCGTTTCTTCAGCGCGGGCGATTGGGCGCGGCGCGTGAACGGCAAGAAGTTCGACACGGGCGAGTTGGTGAAGGGCGAATTCGCGCACAAGCTTCCCACGGGGTTTCAAAGCTATGTGCTCAACACGCGCCGGCCTTATCTGCAAGATGAGCGCGTGCGCGAGGCCTTGGGCCTGGCAATCGATTACGAGTGGATGAACCGCCAGCTCTTCTACGGTGCCTACCAGCGCGTGCACGGCCTGTTTGGCAACACCGCTTGCGAGACGCATGGCAGCCCCTCGTCCGAGGAACTGGCGCTGATGGAGCCCTGGCGCAAGAGCATTCCCGCTGCTGCGTTCGGTCCCATGTCGCAGCCCCCGCGCACCGATGGCGACCACAGTTTGAGAGACAACCTGCGCCATGCGAAAACCCTGCTGAATGAGGCAGGCTGGGCCGTGAAAGACGGGCTGCTGCGCAACGCTCAGGGCGAGCCCATGGTGCTCGAATACATGGACAGCAACGAGGGCGGCGTGCGCACCGTCTCACCCTGGATGCGCAATCTGGAAAAGCTCGGCATCACGCTCAAGTTTCGCTCGGTGGATTTCGCGCTGTACCAGGAGCGGCTGCAGAAGTTCGATTTCGACATCACGTCGATTGCGTACCAGGGCACCAACAACCCCGGCCAGGAATTCGCCGACCTGTTTGGCAGCAAGGCGGCAGACACGGAGGATTCGGGCAACTTCGCCGGGGTGAAGAGCCCGGCGGTCGATGCCATGATCAGCGCCATGACCAGCGCCAAAACGCAGCAACAGTTGCTGCCCGCCTGCCACGCGCTCGAACGCACCATCGTGGCCGGCCATTACCTCATCCCGCAGTGGAGCGCGGGCACGCACCGCATGGCTTACAACGCCTGGCGCTTGGCCAAGCCAGACGTGGTGCCGCCGTATTCTCCGGGAGAAACCTGGGTGATCGACACCTGGTGGGCACGCATTCCACCTCAGACCGAACCCAGCCCGCGCTAAGCCATGTTCGCCTACATCCTCAAACGCATCCTGCTCATGCTGCCCACACTGCTGGGCGTACTGATGCTCACCTTCGCCGTGGTGCAGTTCGTGCCCGGCGGGCCGGTGGAGCAGTACCTCGCCGAGGCCAAAGCGGGCGCAGGGCGGGCGGGGGCCGAAGGCGGCGGGCTGGGCTACCGCGGCGCGCAGGGCGTGGACCCCAAGCGCCTGGAGCAAATCAAGAAGTTGTATGGCTTTGACAAGCCGCCGCGCGAGCGTTTTCTGCAGATGCTGGGCCAGTTCGCACGCTTCGACCTGGGGCGCAGCTTCTTTCAGAACAAGGACGTGTGGCAACTGGTGAAGGAAAAGATGCCAGTGTCCATCAGCCTGGGCCTGTGGACTTTTTTCATCAGCTACCTGGTCGCCGTGCCGCTGGGCGTGGCGAAGGCGGTACGAGCGGGTTCACGTTTTGATTTGGTCACGACGCTGCTGATTTTGGTCGGCTATGCCATTCCGGGTTTTGTACTTGGTGTCGCACTGCTAGTCATATTCGGCGGGCAGTTGCAGTGGTTTCCGCTGCGCGGGCTGACGTCGAGCAACTGGGACGAGCTGGGTTGGGGCGCACGCATCGCGGACTACCTCTGGCACATCACGCTGCCCATCATCGCCATGGTGGCGGGCAGCTTTGCGGTGACGGCCATGCTGACCAAGAACGCCTTCCTGGAAGAGATTCGCAAACAGTATGTGCTGACCGCGCGTGCCAAGGGCCTGTCTGAACGCCAGGTGCTGTGGAAGCATGTGTTTCGCAATGCGCTGATCCCCATCATCACGGGGTTTCCGGCGGCGTTCATTGGCGCGTTTTTCACGGGGTCGCTGCTGATCGAAACGCTGTTTTCGCTCGACGGCCTGGGGCTGCTGAGCTACGAGAGCGTGATCCGGCGCGACTACCCGGTGGTGATGGGCACGCTGTACCTGTTCACGCTGATCGGCCTGGTCACCAAGCTGATTTCCGACCTTTGCTATGTGTGGGTGGACCCGCGTGTCAAATTCGATTAACCCCCCTGCATCGGCCGAAGGCCGCCTTCGCACCGCAGGGGGGGCGCCCCTGGCGGCAGGACAAAGCCCGATCCGTGGGGGCTCTGGCGATGGCGCTGTGGTGGCATCGGCGCCGCCGTCCTTGTCGCCCAGCCGCCGCGCCTGGCTGCGCTTCAAGCGCAACCGTCTGGGCTACTGGAGCCTGGTGATTTTCGTGGTGCTGGTGGCGGTGAGTCTGTGTGCCGAGCTGGTCAGCAACGACCGGCCGCTGGTGGTGCGCTACGAAGGGCAACTCTACTTTCCCATGTTGAAAGACTACCCCGAGACGACCTTTGGCGGCGACTTTCTCACCGCCACCGACTATCTGGATCCGTACATTCGAAAGAAGTTGAAGGAAGGCAGCAACTGGGCGCTGTTCACGCTCAACCCCTACGGCCCGAACACGCTGAACTACTTTGCCAAAGAGCCCAATCCCTCAGCGCCCACGCGCGACAACTGGCTGGGCACGGACGACCGGGGGCGCGACCTGGCGGCGCAGCTGCTCTACGGCTTTCGCGTCAGCGTGCTGTTTGCACTGGCGCTCACCGCCACCGGCGTGCTGCTGGGCATGGTGACGGGCGCCATCCAGGGCTTCTTTGGCGGCAAGACGGACCTGGCGTTCCAGCGCTTCATCGAGATCTGGGGTTCCATGCCCGAGCTGTATCTGCTGATCATCTTCAGCGCAGTGCTCGCGCCCAGCATTGGGCTGCTGCTGGTTTTGCTGAGCCTGTTTGGCTGGATGGGCCTCTCGGACTACGTGCGCGCCGAGTTCCTGCGCAACCGCCAGCTCGACTATGTCAAGGCCGCGCGGGCGCTGGGCGTGGGCAACGGGCAAATCATCTGGCGCCACATCCTGCCCAACAGCCTGACGCCCGTGGTCACGTTTTTGCCGTTTCGCATGAGTGCCGCCATTCTGGCGCTGACCTCGCTGGATTTTCTGGGCCTGGGCGTGCCGCCGGGGACGCCGTCGCTGGGCGAACTGCTCAGTCAGGGGAAGAACAACATTGATGCGTGGTGGATTTCGCTCTCCACCTTCGCCGTGCTCGTGGTCACGCTGCTGCTGCTGACCTTTATGGGCGACGCGCTGCGCGACGCGCTCGACCCCCGCAAGGCAGATAAGTGACGGCAACTTCGGCTCAGCCTTTGCTGCAAGTGCACGACCTGTGCGTGCGCTTTGGCGCCAAGGAAGTGGTGCGCAATGTGAGCTTCGAGATCGCACCCGGCGAAAAACTCGCACTGGTGGGCGAATCGGGCTCTGGCAAAACCATCACCGCGCTCAGCCTGCTGCGCCTGGCAGGCGATGCGGTGGTGCAGGGCCAGGCGCTGTTCGAGGGCCGCGACCTGCTGGCGCTCACCGAGCGCGAGCTGCGCGGTGTGCGCGGCGGTGATATCGCCATGGTCTTCCAGGAACCCATGACGGCGCTCAACCCGCTGATGACGGTGGGCCGGCAGATCAGCGAAGTTTTGGAGCTAAAACAGGCGCTGACGCAGGCGCAGTCTTGGCAGGCAGCTATCGAATTGCTTGCAAGCACGGGCATCCCCGAGCCTGCGCGCCGCGCCACCGCGTTCCCGCACCAGCTCTCGGGCGGGCAGCGCCAACGCGCCATGATTGCCATGGCGCTGGCCAGCCGCCCCAAACTGTTGCTGGCCGACGAGCCCACGACGGCCCTCGATGTCACGCTGCGCGGGCAAATTCTTGACCTGCTGTCCGACCTGCAGCGTCAGACTGGCATGGCGGTGTTGCTTATCACGCACGACCTGAATCTGGTGCATCGCTTTGCCGACCGCGTGGCGGTGATGGAGCAGGGTGTGCTGGTCGAACAGGGCCCTGTGGCCGACATCTTTCAGGCCCCGCAGCACGCCTACACCCGCCGGCTCATTGCCAGCCAGCCCAAGCGCAACGTGGTGGAGGGCGCGCCGGATGCGGCCGCAAAGCCGCTGTTGCGTGCACAACACCTGCGCGTGGGCTACCCGACGCCGTTGCCGGGGGTGCGCGGCTGGTTCAAAAAGGGCGAATTCATTGCGGTGCACGGCGCCGACCTGTGCCTGTTGCCCGGCCGCACGCTGGGCGTGGTGGGTGAATCGGGCTCGGGCAAATCGACGCTGGCGCAGGCACTGCTGGGCCTGTTGCCGTACCAGGGCAGCGTCGAGGTGGTGGGCAGCGCCTGGCAGGCGCCCAGCGCGCGCAACACGCCCGCCAACCAGCGCTTGCGCCGGCAGATTCAGGTGGTGTTCCAGGACCCGTTCTCGTCCCTCTCGCCGCGCCTGACGGTGGAGGAAATTGCCGGTGAGGGCCTGCGCGTGCATGAACCGGCTCTGCCCTTGCCCGAGCGCCGGCGCCGGGTGGAGGCTGCGCTCGCCGAGGTGGGCCTGACAGACGCGCAATTTCCGGGCCTGCTGGAGCGCTACCCGCATGAGTTTTCGGGTGGCCAGCGCCAGCGCCTGGCGATTGCGCGGGCGCTCATCGTGCAGCCGCGCGTGCTGGTGCTCGACGAGCCCACCAGCGCGCTCGACGTCACCATCCAGCAGCAGGTGCTGGCCCTGCTGCAGCGCCTGCAGAAGGACAAGGGCTTGGGTTACCTGCTCATCACGCACGACGTGGAGGTGATCCGCGCCATGGCGCACGACGTGCTCGTCATGAAGGATGGCGAGGTGCTCGAAAGCGGCAGCGTCGGCCAGGTGCTCGACGCACCGCGCCACCCCTATACGCAGCGCCTCGTGGCGGCGGCCACGGTGCCGCTGGCGCGCTGACCGGGGCGCCGGCGGCAACAAGACGCAGGCCAAAGCCGGCGCGCCATGGTCTGGCCCCGTGCGCAGGCTGGGAGAGCGTGAACACACGTTCTTACATCTGTTGCCACGCGGAGGGCGCAGTCCTACGGGTCGCGGGGTGTCGGGCCTTTATTCTATGAATGTGAAAAATTCGCATTCAATCGCACTGCCTGAAGAGTGTGCCAACCGAGAGAGACCCCTCATGACCTTATTCCGAAATATGAAGTTCACCTTGGGCGCCGCCCTGCTGGCCGGTCTGGCAGCCTGTGGTGGTGGTGGCGGCGACAGCGCCGCGGGCAGCGGCACGCTGCGCCTGGCACTGACCGATGCGCCCAGTTGCGGTTACGACGCTGTCAATGTCACCGTCACGAAAGTCCGTGTCCACCAGAACAGCAGCGCCAGCGATGCCGATGCCGGCTGGTCCGAAATTGTGCTGAACCCCGCGCGCCGGGTGGACCTACTCGGTCTTACCAATGGCGTGTTGATGGAACTGGGCCAGGTACCGCTGCCCACGGGCAAATACACCCAGATGCGCCTGGTGCTGGCCGACAACAGCACCACCCAGCCGCTGGCCAATTCGGTGCTGCCCACTGGCGGCCGCGAAGTGGCCCTCAAGACGCCGAGCGGCCAGCAGTCGGGTGTCAAGACCAACATCAATATCGACATCGCCGAGAACAAGATGGCCGATTTCGTGCTGGACTTCGATGCCTGCAAGTCGGTGGTGCAGGCCGGGGCGTCCGGCCAGTACCTGCTCAAGCCGGTGGTGGCGGTGATCCCGCGCTACGTGTCCGGCGTGCAAGGGTATGTGGACCCGGCCCTGAGCGCGGGTGCCACCCGCGTGTCGCTGCAGGTCAACGGCACCGTCGTGAAAGCGACCACTCCTGACAGCACCGGCAAGTTCCTGCTGCAGCCCGTGGCGCCGGGCAACTACACGCTGGTCATGGCGGCACCGGGCCGTACGTCGGCTGTGGTCACCGGGGTGCCAGTGGCGGCGGAGACCGTGACACCAGTGGCCAGTGCGGCTGCGCCCGTGGCCCTGCCACCCTCGGCCAGCGCCAGCGCTGTGGGCACCGCGCCAGCCGACACGCTGGTGCGCGCGCTGCAACCGCTCGCGGTGGGCACCGTGGAGATCGACGGCCAGTACGTGAACAGCGTTACGGGCGCCTATGCCTTCTCGCTGCCGGTCAGCTCCCCGCTGGTGGCCGCCTATGCCGCAGCGCCCGCGCCGCTGGTGTTCGCTGCCGACGCGTCTGCGGCCGGCCGGTACACCCTGCGCGCCAGCCTGCCGGGCTTTGCCGACAAGGACGCCGTGCTGCCCGCCCTGACCGCTGGGGGCGCCGCCACCGCCAACTTCACTTTCCCCTGAGGGGAAGCGGACAGGCAGGGCGAGCGCTCTGCACAGTGCCTGTTTTATATAAAAACGGCCTGTGGCGCTTACTGGATAAGCGCATATAGCTATTAAATAAGTAGCAATCATCGGGCCGCTCTGTGCGGCCCGATGCATTTCGGCTAAGGAGCCTCTGCACGAATTGCGTGGCAAGTGGGCGCTGCGGATCGCCCGAGGCTGCAGATGCACACGGCGCGACGATTCGTGCAGAGGCTAGCGCAGGTACGAGCGCAGCACGGCCGTGACCTGGTTCATGGCTTCGCTGCGGGCCGCCTCTGAAAGCCCCGGTGCGCCTACGTGCTCGCACAGGTGGCCTTCCAGCACCTGGGCCATCAGCCCGTTGACAGCGCCGCGCACTGCCGCGATCTGCTGCAGCACGGCGGCGCAGTCGGTCTCGGCGAGCAGGGCTTTTTCCAGCGCAGCGGCCTGGCCCTGGATGCGGCGCACGCGCGCCAGCAACTGCTTCTTCCCTGCGATGGTGTGTGCCATGGTGCTTGCCCTTTTTGATACTGGGGTGGAGTATATTTCAGGCATTCTCCCGCCGCCTTCCTCCCATGCAAGCCTCTGCCCAGAACCCGGACTGGACCCATTCCCACCATTTCCACCAGGGCAACCCGCTGGCCGAACGCCATACGCGCTGGGCGATGGCCCTGACGGCGGTGATGATGGTGGTGGAGATCGCGAGCGGCTGGATCTTCAACTCCATGGCCTTGCTGGCCGACGGCTGGCACATGAGTTCGCACGCGCTGGCGCTGGGCCTGTCGGCCATGGCCTATGCAGCGGCGCGGCACTATGCGCACGACCGGCGGTTTTCCTTCGGCACCTGGAAGATCGAGGTGCTGGCGGGCTACACCAGCGCGCTGGCGCTGGTACTGGTGGCGGGCGTGATGCTGGTGCAGTCGCTCCAGCGGCTGTTGGCGCCCCAGCCCATCCACTATGACGAGGCCATCGCCATCGGTGTGCTGGGCCTGCTCGTCAACCTGGCGTGTGCCTGGCTGCTGCGCGACGGCCACCACCATGGCCACGGGCACGGGCATTCCCATGGCCATGCGGGCCACCACCATGACCTGAACCTGCACTCGGCCTACCTGCATGTGCTGGCCGATGCGGCCACCTCAGTGCTGGCCATCGTGGCGCTGTTCGGCGGCAAGCTCTGGGGCTTCGACTGGCTCGACCCGGTGATGGGCCTGGCGGGCGCGGGCCTGGTGGCCGTGTGGGCCCAAGGGCTGCTGCGCGACGCGGGCAAGGTGTTGCTCGATGCCGAGATGGAGGCGCCGGTGGTGGAGGAAATCCGCGAGGTCATTGCGGCCAGCCCGGTGCCGGCGCGCATCAGCGATTTGCACGTCTGGCGCGTGGGCCGGGGCGACTATGCCTGCATCGTGTCGCTGGTGACCGCATCGGGTGCCAACCCGGAATATTTCAAGCAGCTGCTGCGGGTGCACGAGGAACTGGTCCATATCACGGTCGAGATCCAATCCGCCAGCGCCGGCGCTGGCGCTGCGGGCTGATGTTTTCTTCTATGCCACCGGCAGGCCGCCGCAGCAGCGGGGCAGAATCCCCGCGTGGCGCGAAGGCGTGCTGACACTACGGAACCCCGGCGATGAAATTCAGCGAACTTGAAGACGATACCGAGCACACCGAACACACGCCCCAGCAGCGGGCCGCCGCCGCATCGCGCAGCACCTGGGTGAGTGTGGGGGTCAACGTGGCGCTGACCTCGGTGCAGATCGTGGTGGGCGTGCTGGCCAAGTCGCAGGGCCTGATCGCCGACGGCATCCATTCGCTGTCGGATCTCGTGGCCGACTTCGTGGTGCTGTTCGCCAACCACCATGCCCAGAAAGACGCCGACGAGGGCCACCCTTACGGTCACCACCGTTTCGAGACAGCCGCCTCGCTGGTGCTGGGTCTGCTGCTGCTGGGCGTGGGCGTGGGCATGGTGTGGTCGGCGGTTGTCAAGCTGGAGAACCCCGAAACCGTGCCGCAGGTGCATGTGATCGCCCTGTGGGTGGCTGGCGGCGCGCTGCTGGGCAAGGAGCTGCTGTTCCGCTACATGCTGGCCGTGGCCAAGCGCGTCAAGTCGAGCATGCTGGTGGCCAACGCCTGGCACGCGCGCTCGGACGCCGCCTCGTCGCTGGTGGTGGGTGTCGGCATTGCCGGCAACCTGGCCGGCTATCCCATCCTGGACCCGATCGCCGCGCTCATCGTCGGCTTCATGGTCGCAAAAATGGGCTGGGGGTTTGGCTGGGATGCGCTGCACGACCTCATGGACCGTTCGGTGGACGAGCAGGAGGTGCAGGCCATCCGCCAGACGCTGCTCGACACCCCTGGCGTGAGCGGCGTGCACGACGTGCGCACGCGCAAGATGGGCGACATGATCGTCGTTGATGCGCACCTGGAGGTGAATGCCGCGCTGACCGTGGAGGCCGGCCACGACATTGCCGTTGCAGCGCGCCAGCGCGTGCTGCAGCGCCACCGCGTGCTCAACCTCATGACCCATGTGGACCCGTGGCGCCTGCCCGACCTGGACCACGCCGCGCCGCCCGTGGCACGGTAGGTCGTTTTATTGGCGCAGAGCAGGCCCGGGCGACCGGGGCCGCACTAGGCGCCGTCCCGCCAGCCGCAGCAGTTCCAGCCACGCCAGGCACAGCACCAGCAGGCCCGCGGCCACCACCATGCCCTGAGATCCGGGCAAAACCAACCCCATCAGGGCGCGCAGCCATGGAATGGCCAGCACCGCAGCCAGCAGCACCAGCATGGCGGCGGTGATGCGCCACAGCCAGGGAGTGGGGGCGGTGATGCCCAGTAGCGCGGGGCGCGACAGATCGCGGTTTGCCAGAATCAACAGCATCACGCCAAGCACCAACGTGAGGAAGACCACGGTGCGGCTCTGGGCGCTGCTCCAGCCTTGGTCCGCCAGCCAGGCCTGCCCAGCCAGCAGCACGGCCGCCATGCCAATGCCTTGCAGCACGGAGTAAAGCAAGGGGCCCATGGCAAAGGGCGAGTCGGAAACAGGGCGGGGCGGCCGTTCCATGCTGCCGCTGGCTTCGGGCTCGGCTTCCAGCACGACCGCGCAGGTGGGGTCGATCAGCAACTGCAGCAGCACGATATGCACCGGCATCAGCAGCGTGGGCCATTTCAGCAGCGTGGGGCCCAGCACCAGCGCGATGATGGGGATGTGGACCGCAAAGGTGAAGCGCGTGGCCTTGCGCACGTTGTCGTCGATGCGCCGGCCCTGGCGGATCGCGGCTACGATGCGCGCAAAGCTGTCGTCCAGCAGCACCAGCGCGGCGGCCTCGCGCGCCACATCGGTGCCGCGTTCGCCCATGGCGATGCCCACGTCGGCGGCCTTGAGTGCGGGGGCGTCGTTCACGCCGTCGCCGGTCATGGCCACCACCTCGCCGCTGGCGCGCAGCAGCTGCACCAGGCGCAGCTTGTGCTGGGGCTGGAGGCGCGCGCACAGGTCCACGTGGCGCAGCCGCTCGGCAAGGGCCGCATCGTCCAGCGCTTCGAGTTCCGCGCCGGTGATGACGTCGGGGCGGTCTGACAGGCCCACCTGCTGGGCAATGGCGCGGGCCGTGGCCGGGTGGTCGCCGGTCATCATGATCACACGCACGCCGGCGCGTCGGCATTCGGCCAGCGCGGCGGGCACCTCGGGGCGGGGTGGGTCGGCCAGGGCCACCAGGCCCAGGAAGTCGAAATCGAAGTCGTGCTGGCTTTGCGGCCAGGGCGGGGGCTGGTCGGGCGCCGGGGCCTGGCCCCGCCAGCGCCCCCGCGCCACGCCCAGCACGCGCAGGCCGCGCTCGGCCATGGCTTCAACCTGGCTGCGGATCGCGCCCAGCCGCACCGCGTCGAGATGGCACAGATCGGCCACGGCCTCGGGTGCGCCCTTGGTGGCCAGCAAGTGCACGTCCGGCTCGTCGCTGGCGAACACGCGCGTCATGGCCAGGATCTCGCCCGAGAGGGCGTATTCGAACTCGGGCTCACGCCCGTCATGCACATGCTCGGTGCCTTCCAGCCACTGGTGGCCGAAATGCTGAATGGCCTTTTCCATGGGGTCGAACGGATCGCCCGGCGTCGCCAGCATGGCGAATTCGGCCAGCAGGTGAAAGTCTTCGGGCAGATGGCTGGCGCCTTCGGGGCGGAAATGCTGTTCGGGCGTGGCCAGTTCCGCCACCGCCATGCGGTTGACGGTGAGCGTGCCCGTCTTGTCCACGGCCAGCACGGTGATGGCGCCCAGCGCCTCGACGGCGGTGACGCGCCGCGTCAGGACCTTCTGGTGCGCGATGCGCCACGCCCCCAGGGCCAGGAACACGGTGAGGATGACCGGAATCTCCTCGGGCAGGATGGCCATGGCCAGGGCGATGCCCGAGAGCAGGCTCTCCAGCAGCGGCCGGCCGTTCCACCACCAACCCAGCAGCACCTGGGCCAGCGCCAGCACTAAGGCACCGATGCCGAGGTTGCGCACCAGCCGGCGTGAGCCTTCCTGCAGCGCCGAGGGCGGCTCGGTGGTGGCCGCCAGGTCGGCGCCAATGCGTCCGACGGCTGTCTGGGCTCCGGTGGCGCACACCCGGGCCATGCCCACGCCCCGCGTGACCACGGTGCTGGCGAATAGTGCCCCCACGCTTGCCACTTCGTGTGCCGCGCTGCCCCCCAAGGGGGCTGGCCTCTCTTGGGGCGGCCCGGCGTTGGCGGCCGTCTGCTCGTTCTGTACCACGGACAGCTTGGCCACAGGCACCGCTTCGCCGGTGAGCAGCGATTCATCCACTTCGAGCTGGCCGTCGATCAGTAGGGCGTCGGCGGCGATGCGATCACCCTCATGCAGCACCAGCAGGTCATCGCGCACCACGTCGCGTCCGGCCACGCGCTGCTCCTGGCCGTCGCGGATGACCAGCGCGCGCGGTGCCGACAGATCGCGCAGGGATTCAAGGGCGCGCTGCGTCTTGCGCTCCTGTGCCAGCGTGATGCCGATGACCACGAACACGAAGCCGAGCAGGAACAGTGCCTCGCCCCGGTCGCCCAGCGCCAGGTAGATGCCGCCCGCGGCCAACAGCATCAGGAACATCGGCTCGGTGAGCACGTCCCGCACGATGGCCCAACTGGACTTGGGTGCGCTGCCGGGAAGCATATTGGGTCCGTCCGCAGCCAGGCGTCGGGCAGCCTCGGCGGCGCTCAGGCCATGGTGGGTGGCGATTGACCCGGTAGCCTCGGGTGGAGAAGGCGAGCGCGTCATTCTGGTAGGCATGGAAATCACTTCATTGGACGGGGCATGGGTCGCCACAATTTGGCGCGGCCAGGCGTGCTGCGTGTCTCAGTGTAGGCAGCCGATCATCCGTCCTGACGGTATTGGTAGATTTTTTTGCTGGAATTGGCACCTAGCGCTTTTCAGTTCAGCGGTTCATGCTATTGTTTTGGCAGCAATCCCCTCTTGACCTGAATGCCATTGAATGGTGCCATCCCGGCCCCAGCCAATCGACGAAAGCAGGTTTCGGACTCCGAACGCCGGGTGATTCCATTTCTCAATCAAGCGATTCCTTTGCCGACTTCGCTTCCCGTGCTACAGCACTGTCTGCGCTTCGCCTTCGCGTGCTCATGGATTGGGCAATGGAATAAGCGCCATGGGTGGGTGCCCCTTGGCCGGCTCTTGAGGCTCTACCATCACGGCATGAGCGAACCCTCCAGCACCGAAGCCGTTCAGGTCCATGCCACAGCGACCACCCCAGCCATTTCGCGCCGCAGCGAGCTGGTGGAGCTTGCGGTGGCGGCCTTGGCCGCGCACGGCCTGGCCCCGGATTTTTCAGCCGCTGCACTGGCCGAGCTGGCCACCATTGCCGGCCCGGCGCGGGAGGCTGGGCCCAACATCCGCGACCTGCGTGCCTTGCCCTGGTGCTCCATTGACGACGACGATTCGCAAGACATCGATCAGCTCAGCTGCTGTGAGCCGTTGGGCAGCGGGTGGACGGTGTCCGTCGCCATTGCCGATGTCGATGCGCTGGTGCACAAGGGCTCGGCCATCGACCTGCAGGCGCAGCGCAACACCACTTCGGTCTACACCGCGGCACGCGTGTTTCCCATGCTGCCCGAGCGGCTCTCCACCGACCTCAGCTCACTGGGCACGCACCAGGACCGCCTGGCCATCGTCACGGCCATGGTGGTGGATGCCGAGGGGCAGGTGAGCGGCTTCACCGTCTGCCGCGCCCAGGTGCGCAACCAGGCCAAGCTGGCCTACGACGCCTTGGCCGCTTGGCTGGACGGCAACGGCGAAATGCCTGCCGCCGTTCGTGCCGCGCCCGGCATGGATGCACAACTGCGCCTGCAAGACGCCGCTGCCCAGGCGCTGCGCCAACGCCGCACGGCGCAGGGCGCACTGCAGTTCGAAACCTTCGAGCCGCGCGCACAGGTCGAAGGCGAGCAGGTGGTGGCCATTTCGCAGCGCGAGCACAACCGCGCGCGCCAGCTGATTGAAGAATTCATGGTGGCGACCAACATCTGCACCGCGCAGTTTTTAGAACAGCACGGCGGTCTGGCCATGCGCCGCGTGGTGCGTTCGCCCGAGCGCTGGAGCCGCGTGGTCGAGGTGGCCAAGAAATACGGCGACAGCTTGCCGGCCGAGCCCGATTCGAAGGCGCTGGAGGCCTTTCTGGAGCGCCGGCGCCAAGCCGATCCGCTGCGTTTCCCCGACCTCTCGCTCACCATCGTGCAGCTCATGGGCGCGGGCGAATACGTGATCGAGGCTGCCCGGCCCGGCGTGCCGGTGGATCGCTCAAAAACCGTGGCCATCGAGGACTATGGCCACTTTGGCCTCGCGATTCGGGACTACGCGCACTCCACCGCGCCCAACCGCCGTTACCCTGACCTCATCAGCCACCGGCTCGTCAAGGCGGTGCTGGCCGAGGCGCCTTCGCCCTACAGCGTGGCCGAACTGCAGGCCCTGGCCGAGCACTGCAACCACCAGGAAAGCGCCGCCACGAAGGTGGAGCGGAGTCTGCGCAAGTCCGAGGCCGCGCTGTTCCTGCAGGACAAGATAGGCGCCGAGTTCGACGCCATCGTCACCGGCAGGAACAACCGGGGCACCTGGATTCGTACCTTGGTGCCGCCGGTGGAAGGCAAACTGGAGGGCGCCGGGGCGCAGGTGGAGGTGGGCGAGAAGCTGCGTGTCAAGCTGCTCAGCGCCGATGTGGCCCAGGGGTTTATTGATTTCGCGCCGCTTCCTTGATGCTGCCTTGCTATGGGCAGAAAAATTTCAGATAAAAATCGCCTCTAGCGCTTATACCGTATGCGCTACCAGCTATAGTTTTAATAGTATCTAACCCGGCCGCCTCTGGGCGCCGCCCGACAGACATGCACCCAGAGCCACCGCTTCCGTCCGCACCCGCAGCACCTGACTCCACGGCGCCTCCAGCGCTGGGCCAACCCAGGGCCAAGCTGCACCCCGATGTGCTCAAGCTCGGCCTGGTGAGCTTTCTCACCGACCTGAGTTCGGAGATGATTTTCTCGGTGTTCGCCGTGTTCTTCACCACGGTGGCCGGCGCGTCGAGTGCGCTGCTGGGGCTCATCGAGGGGCTGGCGGATTTTTCCGCCTCCTCGCTCAACTACCTGGCCGGCTGGTTGTCGGACCGCAGCGGTCAGCGCAAGTGGTTCGCCACGGCGGGCTATGGTTTTTCTTCAGTGGCCAAACTGATTTTGCTGGTGTCTTCGTCCATTGCCGGCCTGGCGGTGTTCCGTGTGCTCGAGCGCCTGGGCAAGGGCTTTCGCGGGCCGCCGCGCGACGCCTGGCTGGTGTCGGTGGCGGGCCAGGCCACACGCGGCTATGCGCTCGGCGTACACAAGGCGCTGGACAAATCGGGCGCCGTCGTCGGCCCCCTGGTGGCCTACGGCTTGTTGAAATGGCTGGGCGAATCCGCCAGCACCTACCGCCTGCTGTTCCTGGTGGCCGTGGTGCCGGCGGTGCTCGCCGTGCTGGTGCTCATGCTCATCTCGAACGCTCCGGGCCAGCCGCATCCGCGCGAAGGCCTGCGCCAGAACTGGCAGCAGCTCAGCCCCGGCTTCAAGCGCTTCCTGCTGCCGGCCGGCGTGTTTGCGCTGGGCTACTTCAGCCTGGGCTTTTTTCTGCTGCGCGCGCACGACGTGGGCTTCAGCATGACCGACGTGGTGCTGCTCTATGCTTTGTTCAACACCACCTGCGTCGTTGTGGCGCCGCTGGTGGGACACCTGGGCGACCGGGTAGGGCGCAGCCGTATCGTGCTGCTGGGCTACGGGGCGTACGCCGGCCTGAACCTGTGGATGGTGTTTGCCGGCACGCGCTGGGAGATGATCGCGGTGTTCTGCATTTACGGCGTTTTCTATGCGATTGAAGAGTCGCAAAGCAAGGCCTTCATTGCCGATATCGAACCTGAGCGCCGCGCCACTGCCATGGGGGCCTACAACTTCGTTACGGGCTCGCTGTACCTGCCCGCTTCGCTCATGGCCGGGGCGCTGTGGACGTTGTCCCCCAGCCTGGCGTTTGGCCTGGCGGCTGCGTTGTCGCTGGCGGCGATGGCGGTTTTTGTGCGCGTGCGGCCCGCTGCGGGTCCGGCGCACTGATCCGCTGCCCTACAGTTGCACCATGAGCCATCCACAAAATTTTCGCCGCAGCGACCTGGTTCGCATTGCCACCGAGGCCATGGTGGAGCGCGGCCTGGAACCCGAATTTCCTGCTGGCGCCCTCCAGGAACTCCATGCCATCACGGGCCCAGGCAGAGACGCCAGTTCCACCATCCGCGACCTCACGGCGCTGCCCTGGTGCTCCATCGACAACGACGATTCGCTCGATCTCGATCAACTCACCGCCTGCGCTGCCATGGGCCGCGGTGCGGTGAAGATTTTTGTCGCCGTGGCCGACGTGGACGCGCTGGTGAAGAAAAACTCCGCCATCGATGTGCATGCGCGCACCAACACCACCTCTGTCTACACCTCGGCACGGGTGTTTCCCATGCTGCCCGAGCGTTTGTCCACCAACCTGACTTCGCTCAACGCCGGGCAGAACCGCTTGGCCATCGTCACCGAAATGCTGGTCGACCACGATGGCGTGGTGACCCACAGTACCGTGCACCGTGCCCGCGTGCGCAACCAGGCCAAGCTGGCCTACGACGCCGTATCTGCGTGGATCGAGGGCGTGGGCGATTTGCCCGACGCCGCGCGCGACGTGCCGGGCATGGACGAGCAACTGCGCACGCAGGACGCCGTGGCCCAGCGCATGCGCGCACGCCGGCGCGAGCAGGGCGCGCTTGACCTGGAAACCTTCCAGCCACGCGCCGTGTTCGAGGGAGAGCGCGTGGTGGACATCGTCCAGCAGGCGCAAAACCGCGCGCGCCAGCTGATTGAAGAATTCATGATCGCCACCAACACCTGCACCGCGCAGTTCCTGGCGCAGCACGGCGCCAGCTCCCTGCGCCGGGTGGTGCGCTCGCCCGAGCGCTGGCAGCGCATCGTGGAGGTGGCCGCCAAATACGGCGAGCACTTGCCGTCGGCGCCCGATTCGCGCGCGCTGGAGGGCTTTTTGGCGCGCCGGCGCAAGGCCGATCCGCTGCGCTTTCCGGATCTGTCGCTCATCATCGTCAAGCTCATGGGCTCAGGCGAATACGTGGTGGAACACCCGCGCGGCGAGCCGATCGGCCACTTCGGCCTGGCGGTGCGCGACTACACCCATTCCACCGCGCCCAATCGGCGCTACCCCGACCTGATCACGCTGCGCATGGTCAAGGCGCTGCTGCAGGGCGAGCACTCGCCCTATGGCGCGGCGGAGCTGGAGCTTCTGGCCGAGCACTGCACGCAGCAGGAAGACGCAGCGCAGAAGGTGGAGCGCAGTGTGCGCAAGTCCGAAGCCGCGCTGTACCTGCAGGGGCTGGTGGGCAGAAAGTTCGACGCCGTCGTCACCGGCGCGACCGACCGCGCCACCTGGGTGCGCATCTTCGTGCCGCCTGCCGAGGGCATGCTGGTGGGTGCTGGCACCCACCTGGACGTGGGCCAGAAGCTGCGCGTCAAATTGGTGGCGACCAATGTGGAGCGCGGTTTCATCGATTTTGAGCAGATCGCCTAGTGTGCTCGGTCCCCGCCTGGACCGCTCAGGCGCTTGGTTTGCATTTGGCCCTTGGCGGCAAGGGCGCTCACCGAAGGAAATATTCCATGGAACCACACGCTACGCCCCCTGAACCCGCACCGACGCCCTGGGATGCGGAGGCGAGCATCCGCCATGCCTACCGAACGGTGCGCGTGCATGCCGGGTCGACCGAGGCTCTCACGGTGCTGCACATCGGTGCCGAGTACACGGTCGTGGCCACGGGGGAGGGCGCCGAGGCGGCCGCCACCCTCGTACTGCCGATCGGCGCGCTGAAAACGGCGCAAACGTTCTTCCGGCGCAGCCCACCGACGCCGCTGGAAATGGAAAACGCCATTGCCACGGTGGAGGACGAAGTGATGCGCCTGGCTGCGCTGTTGCCGCCCCGTTCCACTCTGTGGTCGGTGGACCCGTCGGTGCGTGACATTGCCCTGATGGCGGGCGTGGCCCCTGGCGCGTGCATGGTGCTGCCCCTGGAGCGCATGGAGCAGACTTTTGAGCGACTGGCCGCCGTGGCCGAGGGCCGCCCGGCGGTACTCGAAGGCCTGCCCGACAGCACAGCGTTTGCGGCTGTGCTGCTGATCCTGCGTGAATTCATGCACCACCTGGCTTTTTCGGCCATCCGCGTGTCGGCCTGAGAGGCTGAGCCGGTTCGTTCGGGCCGCCTGACGCCTTGTGCGCTTGGGCTCATTACGTTGCAATTATTCAATCATTGTTGAATAATTGCAAAATGAAAAAAGAAACCGCTACCACTGTCTTTGAATCGCTGGCATCGGGCGTCCGGCTTGATGTCTTTCGCCTCCTCGTCAAACAAGGCCCTGAGGGCCTGGTGGCGGGCGAGATTGCGGCCGCGCTGGGGGTGCCAGCCACCAATTTGTCGTTTCACCTGAAGGCCCTCACGCAGGCCGGCCTGCTGACCGCCACGCAGGAGGGGCGCTACCAGCGCTACCGCGCCCACATCGCCCTGATGGTCGACTTGATCGCTTACCTGACCGACGAATGCTGCGCCGGCCACCCCGAGGCCTGTCTGCCGGCTGGCGCCATGGCAGCTTGCACCAACCGCGCCTGACGCCCCAAAACGCAGGCCTTTTTCACTCCACCATCCTTCGGATCGACCACAAGCCATGCGCAATGTCCTGTTTCTTTGCACCCACAACTCCGCCCGCAGCATCCTGGCCGAAGCGCTGCTCAACCACCTGGACAGCCGGGCGCCCACGCGGCGCTGGCAGGCCTGGTCGGCTGGCAGCAGCCCCCGGCCCGGGCAGCAGCCGCACCCATTGGCGCTCGAAGTTCTACAGCGCGCTGGCATTTCTACCGAAGGCCTGCACAGCAAGAACTGGGACGAATTCGCCGCCCCAGGCGCGCCCCACATGGACCTGATCATCACCGTCTGTGACAGCGCTGCAGGCGAGGTGTGCCCCATTTGGCCCGGCCACCCCGCCAGCGCGCACTGGGGCTATGCCGACCCGTCGGCGGGCGATGCGCAGGATGCAGCCAAGCGCGAGGCTTTCCGCCAGACGCTGCATGCCATCAAGCGCCGCCTCGAGCTGCTGCTCAACCTACCGGTCGAGAAGCTGGAACAAAACCTGCTGCAGGAAACCGTCCGCGGCCTGTCTTCCCACTGAAAACCAGGAGTTCACCATGAGCACCATCCAGATTTTTGACCCTGCCCTGTGCTGCAGCAGCGGCGTGTGCGGCACCGACGTGGACCAGAACCTCGTCAATGCGTCGGCCGACGTGGATTGGGCGCGCCAAAACGGCGCGCAGATCGAGCGCTTCAACCTCGCGCAGCAACCCCTGGCGTTTGCCGAGAACCCCTTGGTGAAAGGTTTTCTGCAGCGCTCCGGCCAGGAAGCCCTGCCGCTCACGCTGGTGGCGGGCGAAGTGGCGCTGGCTGGCCGCTACCCCAGCCGCAGCGATCTGGCGCGCTGGGCCGGCATTGCGCTGCCTGCTGCCGAGCCGCAGCCTGCGGGCAGTTGCTGCTCGGGCGGGGCCTGCTGCTGAAACACCCAGAGAGACCCTATGAAATTTCTCGACAACGCACCGCGTTTTCTGTTTTTCACCGGCAAGGGCGGCGTCGGCAAAACCTCGCTGGCGTGCGCCACGGCCATGCACCTGGCCGCGCAGGGCCAGCGCGTGCTGCTGGTCAGCACCGACCCGGCGTCGAACGTGGGCCAGGTGTTTGGCGTCGCCATTGGCAACCAGGTCACGGCCGTGCCCGAGGTGCCGCGCCTGTGGGCGCTGGAGATCGACCCCCAGGCCGCCGCGCAGGGCTACCGCGACCGCATCGTCGGGCCGGTGCGCGGCGTGCTGCCCGACGACGTGGTCAAGGGCATCGAAGAGCAGCTCTCGGGCGCCTGCACCACCGAGATTGCCGCGTTTGACGAATTCACCGCGCTGCTGACCGACGACAGCCTGGACGCGCGCTACGAGCACATCATTTTTGACACCGCGCCCACCGGCCACACCATCCGCCTGCTGCAATTGCCGGGGGCCTGGAGCGGTTTTCTGGAGTCTGGCAAGGGCGATGCCTCCTGCCTGGGCCCGCTGGCCGGGCTGGAGAAGCAGCGCAGCCAATATGCGGCGGCCGTGGCGGCGCTGGCCGACGGCACGCGCACCCGGCTGGTGTTGGTGGCGCGCGCGCAGCAGTCCACGCTGCGCGAAGCCGCGCGCACGCATGGCGAACTGCACGCCATCGGCCTGGGGCAGCAATTCCTGGTGGTGAACGGCGTGTTTCCGCCCGGCGAAGCGGCGCAAGACCCGCTGGCCGCCGCCATCTGCCGGCGCGAGCAGGCCGTGCTCGCCGCCATGCCGCCCGCCTTGCAGGCGCTGCCCGCGGACCTCGTGGCGCTCAAGCCCTTCAACTTGGTGGGGCGCGAGGCCTTGCGCCAGTTGCTGGTGGAGACCGTACCGGCGGTGATGTCTGACGACGCTGGCGAGCAGCCACAGACCGACCTGCCGCGCCTGGCCGCGCTGGTGGATGGCATTGCTGCCGATGGCCACGGCCTGGTCATGCTGATGGGCAAGGGCGGCGTGGGCAAGACCACCCTGGCCGCCGCCGTCGCGGTGGAACTCGCGCACCGGGGCTTTGCGGTGCACTTGTCCACGTCGGACCCGGCGGCCAACCTGGAGCAAACCCTAAGCGGCGCGCTGGAGAACCTCACCGTGAGCCGCATCGACCCGCACGAGGTGACCGAGCGGTACCGCCAGCAGGTGCTGGCAGCCAAGGGCGCCAAGCTCGACGCCGCAGGGCGCGCACTGCTTGAAGAAGACCTGCGCTCGCCGTGCACCGAAGAAATCGCCGTCTTCCAGGCCTTCTCGCGCACCATCCGCGAAGCGGGCAAGAAGTTTGTCGTGATGGACACGGCCCCCACCGGCCACACGCTGCTGTTGCTGGACGCCACTGGCGCCTACCACCGCGACATCGTGCGCCAGATGGGCAGCACGGGCGTGCACTTCACCACGCCGATGATGCAGCTCCAGGACCCCAAGCAGACCAAGGTGATTCTGGTCACGCTGGCCGAGACCACGCCGGTGCTGGAAGCCGCCAACCTGCAGAACGACCTGCGCCGCGCCGGCATCGAGCCCTGGGCCTGGGTCATCAACAACAGCGTGGCGGCTGCTCGGGTGACCTCGCCGCTGCTGCGCCAGCGTGCCCGCAACGAACTGCGCGAGATCGACGCCGTGACCACGCAGCACGCCACGCGCTGGGCCATCGTCCCGCTGCTGAGCGAGGAGCCCGTGGGCATTGCGCGCCTGCTGGAGCTTGCCGGATCGGCCTTCCAGGCGGCCGCGGTGTGAGATGACCAAGGTGGTTGGTATGGGGCGCATTCGCCTGCCGCACAAGGCGGCATTGTCTGGTAAAAATGGCCTCTAGCGCTTATTGGATAAGCGCTAGCAGCTATTAAAAACAGAGCTACCGAAGAATCAACACCGGCACATCGGACAAGCGCAGCAGCGTCGTCGTGGTGCTGCCGACGATGAGCTGGCGAATGCGCGAATGGCCGTAGGCACCCATGACCAGCAGGGCCGCGCCCTGGCTGGCGAGCAGTTCGGGTAGCGCACTTTCGGGCTCGCCCGGTAACAGCCGCGTCTGCACCGAAAAGCCCGTGACGCGCAGCAGCTCGGCGGCCGCAGCGAGCGGCTCCTGCGCCTCGGGCGTGTCTTCGCCCACCATGGCGATCAGTGCCGGCAGGTCGCGCAGCAGGGGGCTGGCAGCCACCATGTCCACCATCTTGCGGGCGGTGGGGCTGGCGTCGTAGGCCACCACAAAGCGCTCGGGCGGGGCAAAACGCTCGCTGGTGGCTACCAGCACCGGCCGTTGCAGTGCCCGGATGACGCGCTCGACATGGTGGTCCAGGTGCAGTCGGCGCGGCCCGCTGGCCCGGTGGTTGGCGCCCAGCACGCACAAACGCAGCTCGGGTTCGAGTTCCAAAAGGGTATCGACGAGTTCGCCGTGGCGCATGTGCGTGGCGGGCACCGGCAGGCCGGCAGCTTGGGCGCGCAGGCTGGCAGCTTCCAGCATGTCGCGTCCGGCCTGCTGCGCCAGCTTGCTGCGTTGCTCATCGAGTGCACTCAGTTGCTGTAGCAGCACCTCTTGTGCCCCCAGGCCGATCGTGCCGCTGTAGTCGCCCACGTTGGGCAGCTCGGGCGGGCGTTCCAGCACATGCAGCAATTCGAGCGGCGCAGACAGGCGCTGCGCCGCCCAGGCGGCCCAGTCGATGACGGCGGCGGTGGTGGTGCGGCCGTCGACGCAGGCGTAGACCTTGTTCATGGGATCTCCTATCAGAACGTGTTGACGATCCATCCGGGGCCGCATTCGGGCGCAATCAGGACAAGTTTAAGCCCGGCTGCGCAGCATGGGCGCATGCCCATTGCCAAGCCGCCGGACGTGGAAATCGCCCGATTTCGCCCCAATCTGAAGGGAAAGCGACTTTCCGGGCAGGCTGCTGCATCTTGTATGCCGTTCTGAAAAGACGCTTGTGTGACCTTGGAGAGATCGTAAACATGTTCTGTGACCAGAGCGACTGCGGCTACCATGGCGACCTGTCGTGCGCACCTATGGTGCGGCGCCTCCCTTAAATGCCTATGACGCAGTCCCACGCCGTGAAACCTTTGGCCACCGAACCGAAGTCGGCCCCCAGCCTCTTGTGGGTGGTGTGTCTATGCGCCGGCTGGTGCAATACTTGCAGCGATTACCGTGCGACGTTCGAAGCCGTTGCGCGCCAGTGGCCGGCGATTCGCTTTGAATGGGTAGACATCGAGGATGAAGCCGAAGTCACGGGCGATGTCGACGTGGAAACCTTTCCCACGCTGTTAGTGGCCGATGCCAGTGGCACGCGCTTTCTCGGCCCCTTGCTGCCGCAGGCCGGCGTTCTGACGCGCCTCATCAGCAACCTGCAGGCGGGCGCCTCAGGGCTGGCGCCTGGGGTGGACCCGCAGGGGCAGGCGCTGTTCGAGCGGGTCCGTGCAAGCAGGAACTGACCGTGCGGCCCTGCGCCAGCCGTTTGCTGGGGGTGTGGCAAGGCCTGTTTTTGCGTTTTTCAGGGGCCAGGGGCTTTTGTGAGGAGGTTTTCCGGGCTACAATGGCTCTCTCACGACCAAGCGGGCGGGTACCAACCGCCCGTTTTTTTTGGCCGTAAGCTTTTGGAGCTCGAAGCCTCAGGGGGTTCTCGGGTTTTTTGTTTTTCCGGAATTGAATTCAATACGTGGCGCTGCAGCAAATCGTCGAGCAAACCGTCATCGGCCTGGGGTACGACTTGGTCGAGGTGGCTCGCTGCCCCGGTGGCCTGTTGCGCATCACCATTGATTTGCCTTGGCAGGCGCCGGCAGAAATCGGTGGTTCGCGGTCTGAGCAATTCATCACCGTGGAAGATTGCGAGAAGGTCACGCGGCAGCTGCAGTTTGCGCTGGAAGTGGATGCGGTGGAGTACACGCGGCTTGAGGTGTCTTCGCCCGGTATCGATCGGCCTTTGCGCCACGAGCAGGATTTTGTGCGTTTTGAGGGTCAGGTGATTGATCTTGTCCTCAAGCAGCCCATAGGCGCTGCCGCGGCAGGGCAGGTGAGCCCGCTGCGCAAGAAGTTTCGCGGCACGCTTGAGCGTGCCGAGGGTGGCGGCTGGCAGATTACGTGGCGCGACGAGCCGCCGATCAAGCCTGGTCAGCGTGTCAGCGCCAAACGGGCGCAGACGCCGCTCCAGGCGCTGGGTTTTGCACTTGATGAACTCAAGGAGGTGCGCTTGGCGCCCATTGTGAATTTCAAAGGGCGCGGCGCGGGGGCGGCGTCGAGGTGATTTCCCGTGAGGGATGAAGTCGGTCCGGGCCGCCTGCGTGTGGCCCCAAGGTGAAAGAAATAGGAGAGTCGTTGCATGAATCGCGAATTGTTGATGTTGGTGGATGCCATTTCGCGCGAAAAAAGCGTTGAGCGGGACGTGGTGCTGGGTGCCGTTGAATCCGCCTTGGCCCAGGCGACGAAAAAACTCTATTCCGGCGAAGTAGATATCCGCGTGGCGCTTGACCGCGACAGCGGTAACTACGAAACCTTCCGTCGCTGGCTGGTGGTGCCTGACGACGCCGGTCTGCAAAACCCTGACGCTGAAGAGTTGCTGATGGATGCGCGGGAGCGCGTTCCAGACGTTGAGGTCGGCGAGTACATTGAGGAAGGCATCGAATCTGTGCCCATCGGCCGCATTGGCGCGATGGCTGCCAAGCAGGTCATCCTGCAGAAGATTCGTGACGCCGAGCGCGAAATGTTGCTGAACGACTTCATGTCGCGTGGCGAGAAGATTCTGACGGGTACCGTCAAGCGCATGGACAAGGGGGACCTCATTGTCGAGTCTGGCCGCGTCGAAGGGCGTCTGCGCCGCAGCGAGATGATTCCCAAGGAAAACCTGCGCAGCGGCGACCGCGTGCGCGCCATGATCATGGAGGTGGACCTGACGCTGCGCGGCGCGCCCATCATCCTCTCGCGCTCGGCGCCAGAATTCATGATCGAGCTGTTCCGCCATGAGGTGCCCGAGATCGAGCAGGGCCTGCTGGAGATCAAGAGCTGTGCCCGTGACCCCGGCAGCCGGGCCAAAATTGCCGTGCTCTCGCATGACCGTCGCGTGGACCCCATCGGCACTTGCGTCGGTGTGCGTGGCACGCGCGTCAATGCCGTGACCAACGAACTCGCTGGTGAGCGTGTCGATATTGTGCTGTGGTCCGAAGACCCGGCGCAGTTTGTCATTGGCGCCCTGGCGCCAGCGAATGTCTCATCGATCATGGTCGATGAGGAAAAGCACGCTATGGATGTGGTGGTGGACGAGGAAAACCTCGCCATTGCCATCGGCCGTGGTGGCCAGAACGTGCGCCTTGCGTCTGACCTCACGGGTTGGAAAATCAACATCATGGACGCTGCCGAATCGGCCCAGAAGCAGGCCAACGAGACCGATATGGCGCGTCACCTGTTCATGGAAAAGCTTGATGTTGACCAGGAGATCGCCGACACCCTGATCGAAGAGGGCTTCAACACCCTCGAGGAAGTGGCCTACGTGCCGCTGCAGGAAATGCTGGAGATTGAGAGTTTCGACGAAGACACCGTCAACGAACTGCGCGCGCGCGCCAAGGATGCCTTGTTGACTATGGAAATCGCACGCGAAGACAGTGTCGAGAGCGTCTCTCAGGATTTGCGCGATCTCGAAGGCGTGACGCCCGAGCTGATTGCCAAGCTGGCTGGGGGTGGCGTACACACACGCGACGATTTGGCCGACTTGGGCCTGGATGAGCTCATCGAGCTGACAGGGCAAACCGAAGACGACGCCAAGGCATTGATCATGAAAGCACGCGAGCATTGGTTCGCGGGGCAAGCGTAAAGGTCGGGAGGCACGAACCACATATGTCCAGTAATACCGTTGCCGAGTTCGCCAGCGAACTCAAAAAAACCTCTGACGTCTTGCTCGAACAGCTCAAGTCTGCCGGTGTCTCCAAGGCCGCTGCGTCCGACGTTCTGACCGAGAGCGACAAGCAAAAGCTGCTCGCGCATCTGCAGGCCAGCCATGGTCTTGCAGCATCGGATCGCAAAAAAATTACCTTGGTAAAGCGCTCCACCAGCGAAATCAAGCAGGCCGATGCCTCTGGAAAGGCGCGTACCATTCAGGTGGAAGTGCGCAAAAAGCGCACTTTCGTCAAGCGTGACGATGCGGCGGAGGCTGCAGCACTGTCAGACATTGATGCCGTGCCAGAAGACGTGGAGCAGGCGCCAGAACAGGACAACGCCGATCTCGCACGCCGCGAGGAGGAAGCGCGTCGCCAGGCCGAGCTGATCAGCCGCCAGGAGCAGGATCTGAGCGAGAAACGCCGCGACCGCGAGATGCGCGAGCAGCGCGAACGCGAAGCCGCAGAGCGCGCCGCAGCCTATGCCGCGCAGGAAGCCGAGAAAAAGGCGCAGGCGTCTGCCGAGAAGCAGGAGGCCACGCGTGAGCAGGCCGCCGAGGCCGCAGCCCGCGCGGCCGCACAGGCCGAAGCGCGTGAAAAGGCTGAAGCCGAGTCCCGCGCGCGTGCCGCCGAGGAAGCCGAACGCGCCAGCGATCTGGATGAGCGCCGTCGCAAGGCATTGGCGGAAGCCGCTGCTATTCGCTCCATGATGTCGGCGCCTGCCAAGGTGCTGGTAGCCAAGAAGCCGGAAGAGCCCAAGGTGGTTGCGCGCGCTGGCGACGCCAAGAAGGGCACCTTGCACAAGCCGGCTGCCGCCCCTGGTGCGGCACCGCGTGCGGCGGGCTCCCCAGGTGCCCCAGGGGGTGCCGGCAAGGAAGTCAAGTCAGCCAAGCTCTCGTCGAGTTGGGCGGGTGACGCAGCCAAGAAAAAGGGCATTCCCACCCGTGGCGACACGGGCGGTGGACGTGGTGGAGCCAGCGCCTGGCGCAGTGGCAGCGGTTCGCGCAGCGGCGGCCGCCGTGGCAACGACCGCGACCGTTCTGATCAGCACGCACACGCCGCACCGGTGGAGATGCGCGCCATTGAAGTGCACGTGCCTGAAACCATTACGGTGGCCGAGCTGGCGCACAAAATGTCCATCAAGGCGTCTGAAGTCATCAAGGCGCTGATGAAGATGGGCCAAATGGTCACCATCAACCAGCCGCTGGACCAGGACACCGCGATGATCGTGGTCGAGGAACTCGGCCACACGGCCGTGGTCGCCGCGCTGGACGATCCGGAAGCTTTTGCGCAAGAGGATGCATCGTTGCAAACCGCCGAGCTCGTCTCGCGCGCGCCGGTTGTCACCGTCATGGGCCACGTGGACCACGGCAAGACCTCGCTGCTCGACTACATCCGCCGCACCAAGGTGGCGACGGGTGAAGCGGGCGGCATTACGCAGCACATTGGGGCTTACCACGTCGAGACCCCGCGCGGCATGGTGTCGTTCCTCGATACCCCCGGTCACGAGGCGTTCACCGCCATGCGTGCCCGTGGTGCACAGGCGACCGACATCGTGATTCTTGTGGTGGCAGCCGACGACGGCGTCATGCCGCAGACCAAGGAAGCCATCAAGCACGCCAAGGCGGCCGGGGTTCCCATGGTGGTGGCCATCACCAAGTCCGACAAGCCCGACGCCAACTTTGAGCGCGTCAAGCAGGAGCTGGTGGTCGAGCAGGTGGTGCCTGAAGAATACGGTGGCGACACGCCTTTCGTGCAAGTGTCTTCCAAGACCGGCATGGGCATCGACGCGCTGCTTGAGCAGGTACTGCTGCAAGCCGAAGTGATGGAGCTCAAGGCGCCGGTGACGACGCTGGCCAAGGGTCTCGTGATTGAAGCGCAGCTCGACAAAGGCCGTGGCCCGGTTGCGACGGTGCTGGTGCAGTCCGGTACGCTCAAGGTGGGCGACGTGGTGCTTGCCGGCCAGACCTTTGGCCGCGTGCGCGCCATGCTGGATGAAAATGGCCAGACCGCCAAGTCCGCAGGTCCGTCCATTCCGGTGGAAATCCAGGGTTTGACGGAAGTGCCGCAGGCTGGCGACGAGTTCATGGTGCTCACCGACGAGCGCCGTGCACGCGAAATCGCGACCTACCGCGCCGGTAAGTTCCGCAACACCAAGCTGGCCAAGATGCAGGCAGCCAAGCTGGAGAACATGTTCTCCGACATGACGGCGGGCGAAGTCAAGATGCTGCCCATCATCGTCAAGGCCGATGTGCAGGGTTCGCAAGAAGCGCTGTCGCAGTCGCTGCTCAAACTCTCGACCGACGAAGTCAAGGTGCAGCTGGTCTATACCGGCGTAGGCGCGATCAGCGAGTCGGACATCAACCTGGCGATTGCATCCAAGTCCATCGTCATCGGCTTCAATGTGCGGGCCGACGCCGGTGCGCGCAAGCTGGCCGAAGCCAACGATGTCGAACTGCACTACTACAGCATCATCTACGACGCCGTCGATGAATTGAAAGTGGCCATGTCCGGCATGCTGGCACCCGAGCAGCGCGAAGAGATCATCGGCACGGCCGAAATCCGTACGGTGTTCGTGGCCTCCAAGATCGGTACCGTTGCGGGTTCGTACATCACGTCCGGCATGGTGCATCGCAATGCGAAGTTCCGCCTGCTGCGCGAGAACGTCGTCATCTACACCGGCGAAGTCGAGTCGCTGCGCCGCCTGAAAGACGACGTCAAGGATGTCAAGGAAGGTTTCGAGTGCGGTATCAAGCTGAAGAACTACAACGACGTCAAGGAAGGTGATCAGCTGGAATTCTTCGACGTCAAGGAAATCGCGCGGACGCTATGAAGCACCCCCTGAGTCGCTTCGCGCCTTCCCCCTCTCTCGAATCGCTTTGCGATTCGGGAGGGGGACGCCCCCAGCACGGCGGGGCGGCCCTTGTGCGGGGGCGCTGGCATTGGCCGCGCCACGTTCACGCGGCGTCGTCGGTGATTGGCGCAGTGGGTTACTAACATGGCCGCCAAGAAATCGTCCACGCCCAACCGCGCCTTCAAGGTGGCTGACCAGATCCAGCGCGATCTGTCGGAGCTGATCGCGCGCGAGCTCAAGGACCCACGCGTCGGCATGGTCACCATCCAGTCGGTGGAGGTGACCCCCGATTACGCCCATGCGAAGGTGTTCTACAGCGTGCTGACCGGCGAGCCGGCCGCCACGCAAGAAGCACTGGATCAGGCGGCGGGGTTTTTGCGCGCCGGTCTGTTCAAGCGCCTGCACATCCACACCGTGCCCACGCTGCACTTCGTGTTCGACCGCACGCCCGAGCATGCGGCGGATATGAATGCGCTGATTGCCCAGGCGGTCGCTTCGCGCTCAAAAGAAGACAACGAATGACCGCGCCGGCTCCCCGCATTCGGGTGCAGCGGCGCCCGGTGCATGGGGTGCTGCTCATCGACAAGCCGCTGGGGCTCTCCAGCAACCAGGCCTTGCAAAAGGCCAAATGGCTGCTGCGCGCGGAAAAGGCGGGCCATACGGGTACGCTCGATCCGCTGGCCACTGGCGTGCTGCCGCTGTGTTTTGGCGCGGCGACCAAATTCAGCCAACTGCAGCTCGACGCCCCTAAGACATACCACGCGGTGGCGCGCCTCGGTGTGACGACCAGCACGGGCGACGCGGAAGGTGACGTGCTGGCCGAGCGGCCGGTTCCGGCTGACGCACTCTCCCCAGAGCGGCTTGCGGCCGTGCAGCGCCAGTTCACCGGCCCCATGGCGCAGGTGCCGCCGATGCACAGCGCCTTGAAGAAGGACGGGCGCGCGCTCTACGAATACGCGCGCGCGGGCATTGAGGTGGAGCGCGCGCCGCGTAACGTAGAAATTTTTGAGTTAAATCTGGCTCCAGCGCAGGATACATCTGTGCATCCAGCTATCAATATCGTAGTGAAATGCAGCAAAGGCACCTACATCCGCACCCTCGGCGAAGATATCGGAGCGGCACTCGGTTGTGGCGCCCACCTGACCTTTTTGCGCCGCATTGAAACCGG
>Ga0208518_100093_pt1 | contig 49153 bp, 45 predicted proteins | sample LakWasM127_HOW14_2_FD_183937 | JGI IMG/M metagenome (GOLD analysis project Ga0208518, IMG submission 183937) | Freshwater sediment methanotrophic microbial communities from Lake Washington under simulated oxygen tension - Sediment Metagenome... | ecosystem: Environmental > Aquatic > Freshwater >...
ACCGGCAGCGACGATTTCGACGTCGCCAAGCTGCGCTACCACCGCATCATCATCATGACCGACGCCGACGTGGACGGCGCGCACATCCGCACCCTGCTGCTGACCTTCTTCTACCGCCAGATGCCCGAGCTGGTCGAGCGCGGCCACATCTACATCGCCCAGCCGCCGCTGTACAAAGTGAAGGCCGGCAAGGACGAGCTGTACCTGAAAGACGCACCCGCGCTGGACACCTTCCTGCTGCGCGTGGCGCTGCAGGGAGCCAGCGTGACCACCGGCGGTGCCGACCCGCAAACCCTCAGCGGCGACACGCTGGCCGAACTGGCGCAAAAGCACCAACTGGCCGAAAACGTCATCAACCGCCTGTCCAGCTTCATGGACTTCGAAGCCCTGCGCGCGATTGCCGGCGGCGTGCACCTCAACCTCGACACGGTGGAGGCAGCCGAAGCCAGCGCCGTCGCCCTGCAAACCGCTCTGCGCGAACTCTCCAGCACCGGCGTCCCCGCCGAAGTGGCGAGCGAGTTCGACGCCCGCACCGACAAGCCGCTGCTGCGCATCAGCCGCCGCCACCACGGCAACGTCAAAAGCAGCGTCATCACGCAAGACTTCGTGCACGGCGCCGACTACGCCGCTCTGGCCACCGCGGCCGACACCTTCCGCGGCCTGCTGGGCGAGGGCGCCAAGGTGCAGCGCGGCGAAGGCGAGCGCCAGAAATCCGAGAAAGCAGGCGACTTCCGCGAAGCCATGGCCTGGCTCATCTCGGAGGCCGAGCGCACCACCAGCCGCCAGCGCTACAAGGGCCTGGGCGAAATGAACCCCGAGCAGCTCTGGGAAACCACCATGGACCCCGAAGTGCGCCGCCTGCTGCGCGTGCAAATCGACGACACCATCGAGGCGGACCGCGTGTTCACCATGCTCATGGGCGACGAGGTGGAGCCACGGCGGGATTTCATTGAGACCAATGCGCTGCGGGCTGGGAATATCGACATCTGAGCGTGTCAGATGACAGGGAAAGTGCAAACTTTGCCAAGTTAGTGAGAAACTACTGGCAGAGTTATTGCAAAAAACCAGCTGCGTCCCGCTTGTCCCTTTGAGGCTGGTGCCGTTTTAGCTCACGGGTGCTGGGCACGTCTTACTCGCAATTTGTTCGCTCGCTCCGGACGGCGTGCAGGGGCCCTCGGAGGTCAGGACCGTTGAGCTCCGCTTCAGTTTGCATGCGCTCAACCACTAGCCACCACTGAGGTGGGGACGCATCTTTGGTCACCAAGACACCATCCTCAAAGAAGGCGATATCCCAGTAGGTATCTCCCCCACCCAAAACACGGTCTTGGCTGTTGTCCAGATAAATCGCCAGAGAGGCCGAGCGGGCAGCATGCGCGAAGTTTCGAAGAACACGGGGGTAGCGCCTCTCCAGCTTTTCCGCTGCGATGCTGTGGCCTCCGTTGGCGTACCGATTGGCGACGCGCTCTTTGCATTTCTCGATCGATTTCAAACCCACAGCCATCAGAATAACCAAGTAGCCGCGCTCACGTGCGCCTTGCATGAAGGCCACTTTGTCCATCACCGGGTCAGAAAAGCCGGTTTCAAAACTGAAGCTGTTGTCCTGCTCGAAGTTCTGAACGCGTCTTCGTGTTGCCTCTGCCGCTGCGATCTTTTCGAGCTCAATCTTTGGCGACACGCTCTCACCGAGCTCAACCGCTATTTCACGCTCAATATCGTCGGGGTTGACGTAATCAACCAGAGAGTTGGCAAGAGCCCCCTCTAGACGCTCTCGATAGAACGTCGTCTTGCCGGCGCCGTTGTGCCCAGCAATGACCACCAGCAGGCGCCGATCCTCAACGAGAATCTCATCGATGCGTGCCTGCAGGCGTTCTACAAAGACATCGAGCGGTCTCAGGCTGCTCCCTTTCGAGCCTGGCGTCCAGCGCCAAGCCCGGTCAACGCTGCTGCCAGAGCACTGGCGGCTTGTGTCGTGCGCACGCCTTCTTGATAGCGTCGCTCATCTGTGCATGCTGCCAGCGCTGCATGGGCTGATCGGAGCGCATTCAGATCAATCTCTTGCGCCTTCAGCAGTTCAAGGACGGTGTGACCTGAAGGCAATAGCGCATGGAGCCACCGCCCCTTCAATTGGGGCAGATCTTTCCACGCTTGCGTGGCACCATGAAGCTGCTTGAGTCGCTCGCGGTTTTCGCGAGCGCGAACTTGTTCCATCGTTGTGAGCTTCAGCCATTGATAGGCTGTCTGCCGCGTGATGCCAAATACCTCAGCAGTCTCGCTGAGATTCAGTCCAAAGACATCACGGACAGCTTCCAAAACGGCTGCTGGCGAGACCACCACACGTGGCATGGTGAAGACGAAGACAGCTGGGAGGGACCCACCGCCGTCAACTTCATATCTCATGAGAAAGAGATCTTGCCCAGTGGTTGCCGAGTGAACACCAAATTCATTTCGGGCAGCGAACACCGATAGGTTCCAGATGCTCGAAGGACTTTGCTGGTAGGTCGAGCGCTCCTCATCAATGACACTGCCAGTCACTTCGCTATGGCTGCGCCTCAGCGAGCCATACGAGGATGCGCCTTGGCGCCTGTCCAGGATCGATGACGCTTGCAATTGCATTCTCCTCAGGACGGTTGATCGGACCACTCAGCTTTGGCCTCGGGTGTGATGATATTGTTAAACGCCTGACAGACGTCTGCGCGAAGATCTGCAAATGCATTGGTGATCTCCTGGGCGCTCAATCGGCGTGAATCGAACGACCAGCGATCAATATCGAGGACGGCTGAGGGCTGCTGCGCAACATATCTTTGCAGCAATGCAGGAGATGGCTGGACAGAACCATCAAGGTCGGGCGGCAGAGACGGCGCGGCAATACCGCGACCGAACTGAACTCGCACCGCCCCACTTGGACCTCTAGGATACTCGTGACTCATGAAGGCCGCCTGCGCGCGCTCACCAAAGACGTCGGTGAGGTGACCAAATCCGTTCTTGAAATAGTCTTCGGGCTGCTTGCCTTGCGTCGGGATGATGAAGTCGACGTACCGTAGACCCAGCCGTTGGACCTTGATGCCGCCGCTGGGGCACAGCGCATTGAGCATCGAGTGCCACTCCTCAAGGAAGTGCTCTGAGTCTTTGTACAGGGATGTGGTGAAGGTCATCACCCCGTCCTGCACGCGCAGCGAACTGCGATCGTCGTCGGTGCGCAGTTCCCTTCCCACTTCCCCATCGCTTGCCTTCGTTTCGACTGTGGCGCCAGGGGCTCCCCCGAACAGAAGGCTCATTTGGCGCACTGCCTTCAAGGCCGGGAAGTGGCTGCCCAAGGCTGCCCTTAGGCGCTCGGCGACCTTCTTGTACTCCGTGTCGATTTCGGGGTCAAAACGAACCTGTGCCAGTACAAGCGCCAAAGGCGCATTGGGCCACTTGCCCAGTGCCTGGTCGTGATTGCTCACCGGAAACCTCCTGTTTGTTGGACTGGATGCTGCATCAATGGGGAGCAATCATACGGTCTTCTAGACAAAACCCGAAGATTACCGTACTATTAGACACACTAACATACACATCATCGGCTGATGACGCATGTTCTTTAGTAACCACCAAATCCGACAGGAGAAGGAAATGAGCAGTTCTCACAGTGAAAGCAGTGCTGAGAAGGTCAAGTTGGTAACCATCGTCGTTGAGGCGGTGGAGCACCAGTGGCCCAAGGGCGAGATCACCTATGCGGAGGTAGTCACGTTGGAGGATCCTGACTACCCCCAGCACCCCGAGAGGGTCTACAGCGTCACGTACGAGCGAGCACACGGCAACAAAACTGGTGTGCTGTCTCCGGGCGGGTCTGTCAAAGTTAAAGAAGGGATGGTGTTCTTTGTTAAAGACACTGGCGAGTCTTAATCCGGACCTCAAGCGGCTGTTGGAAAAGGGCTACGCCCTCTCCATCGACAGCAACCACCTGGTTGTCCGCGACATCCCTTATCTGGACGCCCAAGGCGCCTTGCAGTGGGGGGCGCTTATTGGGGCGCTGATCTTTGAAGACCAGACAAAGGTCAGGCCGTCCAATCACCAGTTTTACTTTGCCGGACCACGACCGTACGGCTTGGATGGCCAGCCCATACGAGGACTGGGCGGCGGTGAAGCAAATCTTTCCCTCAGCGAGCACTGCAGCGACATTACCGTGCAGCAGATCTTTTCGCACAAGCTCAAGGAGAGAGGACAGTTCCGTGACTACGTTGACCACTACGAAAAGCTCGAGTGCCACGTGGCCATGATCTGTGGGCCGGTCATGGAAAAGTTTGGCGTTTCTCCCTGTACGTTCCGTGAGTGTGAGCAAGGATCTGAACAGTCGGTCTTCAAGCTGCGCGACACGCTGACTAGCCGGGCCGAGATCACTGACCTGTCCAGGCTCTTTGAAAACGACGTCATCGCCATCATCGGTCTGGGCGGAAGCGGCGCATACGTGCTCGACTTCATGGTGAAGACTCCGGTCCGGGAGATCCGTGGATTCGACTCGGACGAGTTCTACGTGCACAACGCGTTTCGCTCCCCTGGTCGATTGGACACCGAAGAGGGTGCCGAGCTGCGGCACTCCAAGGCCCAGGTCTACCAAGCACGGTACGAGAACTTCCGCCACGGCCTAGACATCAAGTCGATGTACATCGACGAGACATCAGCTGCTGTTCTGGAGGGTGTTACCTTTGCCTTCGTTGCTGTCGACAAGGGAAGTGCCCGCAAGACCGTACTCGACCTGCTGATTGCCTTGAACATCCCGTTTGTCGACGTGGGGATGGGCTTGAAGCGGGTTCAGAACCAGATCAGCGGTACGGTTCGAACGACCTACTTTGCTCGTGATCGCGGCCAGGCGGTTCGAGAAAAGCGCTATGTGCCCGAGAGCGACCCGCCTGAAGATGTCTACAAGAGCAATATCCAGATTGCAGAGCTCAACGCCCTGAATGCGGCATTGGCTGTGCTTCGCTTCAAGCAGGTTCGCGGCTTTTACTCAGGCCCTGCTCTGGCGGACCACTTGCTCCTGACGCTGGACAACCTTTCCCTGAGCCGTCCTGATGAAGACTGAGACCATAGAGTTGGAACACGTAGAGCTGATGCCTGCGAAGCTGGAGCCTGGAGTGCTCTATGTCTCGCAAAAATATCGAACGGCGGCCCACCTGTGCGCTTGCGGTTGCGGCGAAAAAATTCGCACACAGCTTGGCCCTCTTGGCTGGCAGTTCACCAACCAACGTCAGGGACCCACCCTTACTCCGTCGATCGGCAACTGGCAAAAGCCATGTCGATCACACTACTTCATCAAAGGCGGCCGGATCATCTGGGCCGCGCCGATGTCTGAGGCTGCCGTCTTGCGCGGGCGCAAGGCGGAAATGCGTCGCCGTGATGAGTTCTTCCGCGCCGCAAACCGCGGATGGTGGGAGCGCGTGAAGATTTGGTTCGGCTTTGAGTCTTAGTTGTATCGCATTTTGAGGATACAAGCGCTTTCACCTCAAACGCCGGCCGCTCTACCTAGGCAACCGATCTTCCCCCTCTTAAACCGCCCCGGGAATGAACTGACCCCCAGAAGTTGGACAAACTTCAAGGGGTTTCATGAAGAAGTACAGAACGGAATTCAAGCTGGAAGTCGTCCAGAGCTTCTTGGCGGGCGAAAGCGGCGCAAAGTTGCTGGCTTGGCGCTGGTCGGTGCCTGAAGAGAAGATCCGCACCTGGGTGAGCCACTACCGCCTGCAAGGCGTCGACGGGTTGCCCACCGTTCCAGGCGTATCAGCGGGCGCCCGCTTCCGTCTCCACCCAGGCTTCACTGCGCTGCCACAACTGGGCCGCCAAGGCCGCATCGAGCGCCAGGGCACTCGGCGTGCGCGGCCGGCACTTGTCGTAGTACAGGCCAGAGGCTGTGGCAAGTTCGGGTGCGGTGGCGCAGTGCAAGCTGGTGGCGGCACCTTCTTCCGTAGAAATCATGCCGAGCTTCATCAGCGGACGGATCGGCCACGGCACCGCGCGCCAAACGTCCGAGGCCACCACGCCCGGGTGTACCGCGTAGGTACTCACGCCGCTGCCCTGCAACCGGCGGCCCAGTTCGGCGCTGAACAGCACATTGGCAAGCTTGGAGTTGCAATATTCATCAATGCCGGTGCGGCTGCGCGTGCCTTGGCGCAAGGCCTCCCAATCCAACCCAGCGGCACGAAAATGCGCTCGGCTCGCCACGGTGACGATGCGCGCCGGTGCCGAGCGCTTGAGGCGTTCGAGCAGCAACTGCGTGAACAGGAAATGGCCCATGTGGTTGACGCCAAAGGCCAGCTCAAACCCCGAGGCGGTCAGCCCGCTCTTCCCCCCGAGTCCGGCGTTGTTGACCAGAATGTGCAGCGGCAGTTCGCGGGCCAGAAAAGCGTGCGCACAGGCGCGCACCGAGGCGAAATCGGCCAGATCCATCGACAGGGCTTCGACCTGTGGGTTGCCGCTGCCGGAGCGAATCTGCTCTACTGCTGCCGCGCCGGTGGCTGCATTGCGGCAAGTGACGAACAGATGGGCACCGCGCTCGGCCAGCACACGCGCCGTCACCAGCCCGATGCCGGTGTTGGCCCCGGTCACCAGGGCAACGCGGCCGCGCAGGGGGAGATTCAGAGTTGGCATGGTGGGCGCACAGGCAGCAGGACGATCGTGCCATGGTAATCAGGGGCGCCGGCTGACGAGCCCGCTTGCACCAAGGTTGAGACCGAAAATTTTAAGAAAATAAGCCTCTAGCGCTTATGTGGTAAGCGCTGATAGCTATATATTTCATAGTTAATTGATCGTCTGCGCCGTGGACACCCAAGGGCCCGCTGCGCACCCGGCCTGGCGCAGGCGCAGAGACGATGGCCCGCGTGCTCACACGGCTGTGACCGCGTCGCCGGCTGCGCTGCGCGGAACCCGGCGATGCTTGCTCTGCTCCAATGCCTCGCCTTGCACCTACCCTAGCGCCCCAGTGCAAGAGCGAAAAGGTTTTTCCCCACGGCGCGTCGTTCGAAATCGCTGTCTCTGACCGCCGCACCGCACATCCCCGCCACCGCATTCTTCGGATTCCCGCATGCCCCCAACTCCCGCAGACCAACGCAATCCCGGCCCAGGTGCTGTTGGGCCTGCCCACAACCGCCGCGATGGCGGCGCCGACCCTTACGGCGAAGGCGAGCCCGACACCCCACCGGGCATGCCCGCCACCGTGGGCGATCTGCGCGGGCGGCTGCGGCTCGCCGACAGCTGGGCGCTGCTCAAACCTTACTGGGTGTCGGAAGACCGCAAGGCGGCGCTCGGGCTCCTGGCCTTCGTGGTGGCGCTGAACCTGGCGGTGGTGGCCATCAATGTGTGGCTCAACAACTGGAACCGCGTGTTCTACAACGCGCTGGAAGCCAAGGATTTCCCGGCCTTCAAGACGGCGCTGGCGCAGTTCTGCGCAATTGCGGCGGCCTTCATCGTGATGGCGGTGGTCAAGCAGTTCTACACCATGCGGCTGCAGATGCGCTGGCGCACCTGGATGACGAACCGCTTCCTGGCTCGCTGGACGGCACACCAGGCCTACTACCGCATCGAGCAGTCGCGCAGCGCCGACAACCCGGACCAGCGCATCTCGGAAGACATCCGCAGCCTCACCACCGACAGCCTTTCGCTCTCGCTGGGCCTGCTCAATTCGGTGGTGACGCTGCTGTCTTTCATCACCATTCTGTGGACCATTTCGGGCCCGATCAGCTTTGCGCTCGCAGGGCACGCGGTGACGGTTCCCGGCTACATGGTGTGGGTGGCGCTGCTGTATGCAGCGGCCGGCTCGTGGATCACGCACCGGGTGGGCAAGCCGCTGATTGGCCTGTACTTCCAGCAGGAGCAGACCGAAGCCGGTTTTCGTTTCGGCCTGGTGCGCCTGCGCGAGAATGCCGAGGGCGTGGCGCTGTATGGCGGCGAGGGCACGGAAGCGGGCGTGTTGAAGGACCGCTTCACGCTGATTCGCCACAACTGGCATTGGCTGATGGTCTACATGCGGCGGCTGGTGTTTGTGAACTCGGGCTATGGGCAGATCGCCATCGTCTTCCCACTGATCGTCGCCGCGCCGCGCTATTTCGCCGGCAAGATCACGCTGGGTGGCCTCATGCAGATCAACTCGGCCTTCGGGCAGGTGCAGGGCGCGCTGTCGTGGTTCGTCGACAGCTATGCCTCGCTGGTGAACTGGCAGGCGTCCTCCAACCGGCTGCTGGATTTGCAGGACGCGATCGAGCGGGCCGAGCGCGACGAAGCCGCGCGCGATGGCGCCAACGGCATCGTGGTCACACAAGGCAGCGCTGCCGCCTCGCCCACTACGCCCTCCACCACGCCACCGCAAAGCGGCAGCGCGCCGCTGGCGCTGCTGGCGCAGGGCCTGGTGCTGGCCACGCCCGGCGAGCTGCTGCCGCCAGGATCGCCCGCGCTGGGCGATGACACGACCGCCGGCCACGGCCAGATCCTCACCACGCCGTTTGACCTGCGGGTCAACGCGGGCGAGCGCTGGTTGGTGTCGGGCCCGTCGGGCAGCGGCAAAAGCGTGCTGTTCCGCGCCCTCTCGGGCATCTGGCCGTATGGCCGCGGGCATGTGCAGCACCCTGCCGGTGCGCGCTTGCTGTTCCTGCCGCAAAAGAGCTATCTGCCGTCGGGCACGCTGGCCGACGCCCTGTGCTACCCGGCCCACGGCCACACGCAAGACGCCGCCGCGCTGCGGGGCGTGCTGGTGGCCTGCCGCCTGGGCGCCCTGGTGGAGCGGCTGGAGACGGCCGACAACTGGTCGCTGCGGCTCTCGCCCGGCGAGCAGCAGCGCCTGGCGTTTGGCCGCGCCTTGCTGCAGCAGCCCGATTTTCTGTTTCTCGACGAAGCCACCTCGGCGTTGGACGAAGAAACCGAAGCCGCGATGTACGCCCTGTTGGTGGAGCGCCTACCCCATGCCGCCATCGTCAGCATCGCCCACCGCAGCACGGTGGCGCGCTGGCATGGGCACCATTTGCGCTACGAGCGGGCGGAAGCGGTACGAGGCGCCGAAGGGGCAACCCTCGACACCGCCACGGCATCGCACAAGGCTGCCAAGCCATGGGCCGCGCAGTTGATGCGCCCGGTGGTAGTGGCCGGGTAAGTCAACCCACCTCTACCCAAGGCGCCCGGAATATCGAATTCCGGACGATCCCCGCTATAGGTGTCGAAACAATGTGCGCCGGCCGCAGCCGGCACCGCTTGCCCATCCTGCTGCCAGGCAGCAGCGCCATGCTGGGCAACAGCCTGAAGCTCGCCTGGCTGACCGTGCGAGTGCTGCATTGCCTACTGGGATGACCTGGGCACCTGGCAGTTAATTAAGGCGGTGCTTGCAACGCTCTGCCGTTCGCCCGGAGCCTGTCGAAGGACTTCGACAAACTGTCGCTCAAAAAGGGGATGCGGACTTTACGGGAGAGTTGACAACCCGTCTCCGACGTCGCCACGGGTAATGACGCGAGCGCCACCTTTTCACTGCCCCATGGGCGCACATTGAACCCTTACGGGTTTTTCCTTATATTTTTATGAAACCGGTTTCATAGAATCGCGACAAGCCTCTCACACAGCGATTCACGTGAATTACCAGTTCCAGTTCAACACCGTCTTCGCCGCCTGGCCCTTGTTGCTCAAGGGCACATGGATCACTGTGCAGTTGTCGCTCACCGCGACGGTGCTTGGCCTGTTGGTCGCCATCGCCTGTGCGTGGGGCAAGACCTCCGGGCCCGCATGGCTGCGCTTTGTGGTCAACGCCTATATCGAGGTGATCCGCAACACCCCCTTCCTGGTCCAGCTCTTTTTCTTCTTCTTCGCATTGCCGTCGCTGGGCCTGCGATGGTCGCCCTACACCGCGGCGCTTACCGCCATGGTGGTGAACCTGGGCGCCTATGCGGCCGAGATCGTGCGCGCCGGCATCGAGTCGATTCCCAAGGGACAAATCGAAGCAGGCCGGGCGCTAAACCTCAGGCCCACTCAGATTTTCCGTTTCATCATCCTCAAGCCGGCGCTCAAGGCCATCTACCCGGCGCTGACCAGTCAGTTCATCCTGCTGATGCTGAGCTCGGCCGTGGTGTCGGTCATCTCGGCCGACGACCTCACCTCGGTGGCGGCCAACCTGCAATCGCAGACCTTCCGCAGTTTCGAGATCTACATCGTGGTGGCGGGCATCTACCTGGCACTGGCGGTGTCGTTCTCGGCGCTGTTCAAGCTGATCTACCAGCGCACGCTCAACTATCCCGACCGCCGCTGAGGCCTGCCATGCGTACTTTCGGATTTCCCGAGTTCTGGTTCATCGTGCAGGCTGCGCAGTGGACGCTGGCGCTCTCCGCCATGGCCTTCGTGGGCGGCTCGATCCTGGGGCTTGTCGTGGCGCTGTCGCGCACGTCTGAGAGTCGCGCCGCCCGCCTTGCGGCAACGCTTTTCATTCAGGTATTCCAGGGCACGCCGCTGCTTCTGCAATTGTTTCTGATCTTTTTCGGTGCACCGGTGTTTGGGCTGGACATCAACCCCTGGGTGGCCGCCGGCGCCGCGCTGGTGCTCAACAGCGCCGCGTTCCTGGGCGAGATCTGGCGTGGCTGCATCGAGGCCATTCCCCGTGGTCAGTGGGAGGCCGCGCACGCGCTGAACCTGGGCTATGTCGACCGCATGCGTTTCGTGGTGCTGCCGCAGGCCTTCAAGATCGCGCTGCCGCCCACGGTGGGCTATGTGGTGCAGATCATCAAGGGCACTTCCCTGGCCGCCATCATCGGGTTCACCGAGATCACGCGCGCCGGCCAGATCATCAACAACGCCACGTTTGAGCCGCTGCGCGTATTCGCCACCGTGGCAGCGCTGTACTTCGCCATTTGCTGGCCTCTGTCGCTGATGGCGGCGCGCATGGAGCGCCAGCGCGCCAAGGCACTGACCCGTTAAGCGCCTAACCATCAGCGCACAACGGTCCTTTCCCTCTTTTCACCCCGCCACCACCAGGAGACTTCGCATGACCTTTTCCCTGCAACGCCGCACCGCTACCGCCACGCTCGCGGCGCTGGGCCTGGGCGCCGCCCTGACCGTTTTCGCACCATTCGCCAGCGCGCAAACGGTCTCCGAGATCAAAAAGAAGGGTGAGATCACCATCGGCATGCTGATCGACTTCCCGCCCTACGGCACCACCAACGCGCAAAACCAGCCCGACGGCTACGACGCCGATGTGGCCAAGCTGCTCGCCAAGGACTTGGGGGTCAAAGCCAATATCGTCCCCGTGACCGGCCCCAACCGGATTCCGTTCCTGCAAACCAGCAAGGTCGACGTCCTGGTGGCATCGCTCGCGATCACGCCCGAACGCGCCAAGCAGGTACACTTCTCCAAGCCCTACGCTGCGGCCACCATCGTGCTGTACGGCAAAACAGGCTCCAACATCAAGAGCGGTGCCGATTTGAAGGGCCTGCGCGTGGGCGTGGCGCGTGCCAGCACGCAAGACGTGGCGGTGACCAAGGCGGCGCCCGAAGGCACGGAGATCCGCCGCTTCGATGACGACGCGTCTGCCATGCAGGCTTTGATTTCCGGGCAAGTCGATGCCATTGGCTGCTCGGTCACCGTGGCCGCGCAGATCGCCAAACGCGTGCCGGCCAATACCTTCGAGAACAAGTTCAACCTGCTGCAGCAGGCCATGGGCATTGCGATGCGGCCCGGGCAGGACGACCTGCTCAAGGCGGTGAACGATTTTGTCGAGCGCAACACGGCCAACGGCGAGCTCAACAAGCTCTACCAGAAGTGGCTGGGCGCCGATCTGCCCAAGCTGCAGTAAGTACCGAGGAACCCCCATGACGGACGCAGTCACGACCCTGCCCGCCGCGGCGCCCATCATCGAGATGCAGGGCGTCGACAAATGGTATGGCAGCTTTCAGGTGCTCACCGACATCGACCTGTCGGTGCGCGCGGGTGAGCGCATCGTGATCTGCGGGCCTTCTGGCTCGGGCAAATCCACGCTGATTCGCTGCATCAACCGGCTCGAGACGGTGCAAAAGGGGCGCATCGTGGTCGACGGCATCGACCTGACCGCCGGCGGCAAGAACGTGGACGCGGTGCGCGCCGAGGTCGGCATGGTGTTCCAGCAGTTCAACCTGTTTCCGCACCTGACCATTCTGGAGAACTGTGTGCTCTCGCCGATGCGCTCCAAGGGCATGTCGCGCCAGGAGGCCGAGGCCACCGCCATGCAGTACCTCAAGCGCGTGCGCATCCCGGAGCAGGCGCAGAAGTACCCCAGCCAGCTCTCGGGCGGCCAGCAACAGCGCGTCGCCATCGCGCGGGCGCTGTGCCTATCGCCCAAGGTGATGCTGTTCGACGAACCCACCTCGGCCCTGGACCCGGAAATGGTCAAGGAAGTGCTCGACACCATGATCGGCCTGGCCGACGATGGCATGACCATGCTCTGCGTGACGCATGAGATGGGCTTTGCCCGCAGCGTGGCCGACCGCGTGATCTTCATGGCCGACGGAAAAATCCTGGAACAGGCGCCGCCGGCGCAATTCTTCGGGCAACCCCGGCACGAAAAGACACGCCAGTTTCTCGGCCAGATTCTCACCTCGCACCAGGCCCAATGAGCCGCGCCCACGCGCGGTGACGATGTCCCGTGCCGAGCGCGGTTCCTGAAAGAACAGCAATGAATGTATTGATCTCCCTGTCGTCCTTCGGCGCGGCAGAAGTCGGCCGCCATGGCCAGCTCTGGTGCGCGCAGCTCTCGCGCGCGGCCGGGGCCGACAGCGTGGAAGTGCGCGGTGAGCTGCTGCGCGATGCTGCTGCCGAGCTGCCCGCACTGGTCGGCATGGCGGCGGTGTATTCCAGCCCCGAAGGGCTGTGGGCCGCCACGGGACAACTCGACGAGCAGGCGCTGGCGCGCGGCCTGCACGCCGCGCAGGTGCTGGGTGCCCCGCGGCTGAAGATGGCGATTGGCGGTTTCGGAACGGCATCGCACGCATCGCTCGCGCGGCTCAAGGAGCTGCTGGCTGGGCACACCACCGAGCTGGTGATAGAGAACGACCAGACGGAGCGCGCCGGCACGTTGGCCGCCATGCAGAGCTTTTTTAATGCGCAGGAACGCGCCGGGCTGGACCTGGGCATGACCTTCGACATGGGCAACTGGCACTGGCAAGGCGAATGCCCGCTGCAGGCTGCGCAGGCACTGGCACGCCACGTGCGCTACGTGCACTGCAAGGGCGTCCAGCGCCAGCCGACCAAGTGGGTAGCGGTGCCGCTCATGGCGTCGGCCGCGCCGTGGCGTGCGGTCTTGCGGGCCCTGCCTGCCGACGTTCCCCATGCCATTGAATACCCGCTGGTGGGCGACACGCTGGAAGCCGCCACGCGCACGCAGATCGAGGTGATTCGCGCCGCCCGGAGGAGTCTATGAGTGCCGACGCCACGGCGCAGACCGCGCTCGACGTTGTCCTGTTTGGCGAGGCCATGCTGCTGCTGGTGGCCAACGAGCCCGGCCCGCTGGAGCATGCCACCGGTTTTTACAAGCGCACCGCAGGGGCGGAAACCAACGTCGCGATCGGACTGGCACGCCTGGGCCTGAAAGTCGGTTGGGCGAGCCGCCTGGGCACAGACTCCATGGGCCGCGCGCTGCTCGCCACCATGCAGAGCGAAGGGATCGACTGCTCCCACGTGGTGTGCGACGCCGGGCAGCGCACGGGGTTTCAGTTCAAGGAGCGCGTGACCGACGGCCGCGACCCCCAGGTGGAATACCACCGCAAAGGCTCGGCCGCCAGCCAGATGGGCCCTGCCGATGTGGACGCGGCATGGCTGCGCAGCGCACGCCACCTGCACGCTACCGGCGTCTTCGCCGCGATTTCAGACACCAGCTTGCAGGCCGCCATCCGAACGCTGGAGGTGATGCGCGCCGCCGGCCGCACCATCTCGTTCGACCCCAACCTGCGGCCCACGCTGTGGTCCTCGCCGGAGACCATGCGGCACTGGATCAACGAGCTCTCGCGCTATGCCGACTGGGTGCTGCCGGGCATGGAGGAGGGTGCGTTCCTCACAGGCGAAACGACGCCCGAAGGCGTGGCACGCTTCTACCGTGAGCGCGGTGCCAAGCTGGTCGTGGTGAAGCTTGGCGCCGAAGGCGCGTACTTCGACAGCGAAGTGGCGGGCACCGGCCGCGTGGCGGGTTTCCCGGTGGCTCAAGTGGTCGACACCGTGGGCGCAGGCGACGGTTTTGCCGTCGGCGTGATCACTGCACTGCTGGAGGGGCAGACCGTGCTGGCCGCCGTGCGGCGCGGCGCCTGGATCGGGGCGCGCGCGGTACAGGTGCTGGGCGATACCGAGGGCCTGCCATCGCGCACCCAACTGCAGGAAGCCGGCCTGTGACGCGCAAGAAGATCCTCGTGTTCCGGGCATTGCCACCCGACCAGCTGGCACGCCTGCAGGCAGCGCACGACGTGACCGTGGCCGACCCACGCCAGCCTGCACAACGCCCACTGTTTGACTCTGCCCTGGCCGAAGCACACGGTGTGATCGGGTCGAGTTTCCGGTTTGACGCTGCGCTGATCGAACACGCCCAACACCTGGAGGTGGTCTCCAGCATTTCGGTGGGCGTGGACAACTACGACCTCGGTGCCCTGCACGCACGTGGCATCGTGCTGTGCCACACACCGGGCGTGCTCGACGAAACCGTGGCCGACACGGTGTTTGCACTGCTCATGGCCACCTGCCGCCGCGTGGTGGAACTCTCGCAACTGGTGCGCGAAGGCCATTGGACACGCAACATCGGCGAAGACCGGTTCGGCACCGACGTGCACGGCAAGACGCTGGGCCTGTTGGGTTTTGGCCGCATCGGCCAAGCCATCGCGCGGCGCGCCGCACTGGGCTTTGGCATGCCGGTGCTGTACCACGCGCGCCATGCGGTGGACCTGGCCAGCCAGGCCCCTGAGCTGCAAGGCAAAGCCGAACACACACCGCTCGCCATCCTGCTGGCGCGATCGGATATCGTGGTGGCCATGCTGCCCTTGACCCACACAACGCGCGGGATGGTGGACGCGCAACTCTTCGCGGCCATGAAGCCTGGCGCCTTCTTCATCAATGGCGGACGCGGCGCCACCGTGGTGGAGGCAGATCTGCTCGCCGCGCTCGACCACGGCCACCTGTGCGCGGCAGGCCTTGACGTGTTCACCACCGAACCACTGCCGCTCGCCTCGCCCCTGCGCACACACCCGCGCGTCACGCCGCTGCCGCACATTGGCTCGGCAACGCACGACACGCGCCACGCCATGGCCGCCCTCGCCACGCGCAATCTGCTGCAAGCACTGGCAGGCGAGCGGCCTGAAGCGGCTTACCCTACAGCCCCAGCAACATGAGCGCCCGGCGCCCGCCGAAGCTGGCATTGCCAGAAGCAACCCCGTCACCCGCCGTGCGCGCCACTGCCGCCAGCGTGGCGCGCACCCGCCCGACGATTGCCGACGTAGCCGCCGAAGCCGGCGTGTCCAAGGCCACGGTTTCACGCTTCTTCAACCACCGAGAGCGCCTGCTCAGCCCCGATATCGCCACCCGAGTGGAGGCGGCCATCGCCAAACTGGCCTACAGCCCAAGCCCCATGGCGCAGGCGCTCAGCCATGGGCGTTCCAGGCTGATCGGCCTGGTGGTGGCCGACATCACCAATCCGTTTTCCGTCGCCGTCCTGCGCGGCGCGGAAAAGGTCTGCCAGGAGGCGGGCTACCTCGTGATGTTGTTCAACCTTGGCAACGAGCGTGAGCGCGAGCGCGATGCCATCACCGCGCTGGCCAGCTACCAGGTTGACGGCTTTATTCTCAACACCCAGGGGCAAAGCGAAGCACTGGGCAAAAACCCAACCGACACGGATATTCTCCAGGGCCGGCCCGCCGTACTCGTGGATCGCCGCCATGCTGCCCTGAACGCCGATTTCGTCTCGCTGGACAACCAGAGCGCCATGCGCGCCGCCTGCGACCATTTGGTGGAGCAGGGCTGGCGCGAACTGCTCTACATCACGCAGCCCCTGGAGGACGTAAGCTCGCGCCAGGAGCGCGCCAGCGCATTCTCGCGCTGCATCAAGGTGCACGCGCAGGCCGTGCGTGGACAGCTGCTGGAGCTGGGCAAAGCGATGAAGGGTGCGGCTGATGGGGCGCCTGACGGCACACTGGACGCCGCGATCCGCGCGTTGCGCGAACGCGCTGGCGCCAACGGGCGCGGGGCTATCGTCGCGGGCAACTCGGTGGTGACCTTGCGCGTGGCCGCAGCCATGGCGCGCCTGGGCTGGCGCTTTGGCCGCGAGCTGGGCTTTGTCGGCTTCGACGACCCCGACTGGGCACCACTGATCGGCCCTGGCCTGACCATGGTCTCTCAGCCAACCGATGCGATAGGGCAGAGCGCCGCACAGTGCCTTCTGGAGCGGCTGGGCGGCCTGCAAGGCCCGGCACGCGAACGTCTGCTGCCGGGTCGGCTGGTCGTGCGCGGCTCGTCAGCTGCGGCCACAACACGGCCGGCGACCCGAAGCCAGAAGCAGCTCACCCCCCCAGAGCCCCCGGAATGTGCAGCACCAGGTGGTCGATGAGCGCACGCACGGCCGGCAGCAGGCCGCGCCGGCTGACAAACACCAGGTGAATGTCCTGCTCCAGCGTGCGCCAGTCCTTGGCCACATGCACCAGCGCTCCGCTTTCCAGCGCGTGCCAGACAATGCGCAGCGGCAGCAGCCCGATGCCGACACCGCCCGCCACCGCCTCCAGTTGCACGGCGTAGTCTGAGCACAGCAGGCGCGGGCGGTGCGCGATGCGCGCACTGCGCCCGTCCGCGGCTGTGAGCGCCCAGATCTGCTCAGCGCCCTCGCGCTGACCGCTGACGGTGTCGTGCTCGGCAATCTGCGCCACTTCTACGACGGGCTCACGCCCTGCGAGGTAGGCCGGGGCCGCCACCAGAACGCGGTGGCCGGAAGCAATGCGCCGCGCCACCAGGCCCGGGTCTTCCAGGCCGCTGGTGCGCACGCGCAGCGCCACGTCGATGCGCTCTTCGATCAGGTTGACCACCCGGTCGGTGGATTCGATCTCCACCCGCACCTTGGGGTGCTCGCGCAGGAAATCGGCGACCACGCGCGCCGCGTAGAACTGCGCAATGGCGACCGGGCAGGTCAGCCGGACGGTGCCTGAAGGCGCCGAGCGCAGCGCGTCAATGGCTTGGTGCGCTGCCTCGGCTTCCACCAGCATGGCGGCGCAATGCTCGTAGAACGCCTGCCCTGCCTCGGTGAGCGACAGGCGCCGCGTGCTGCGCTGGAACAGGCGTGCACCGAGGCGCTCTTCCAGCAGGGCAACGCGGCGACTGAGCTTGGACTTGGTGACATGCGTGGCGCGCTCGGCAGCGCTGAATCCCCCGTGCTCGACGATGAGAGCGAAGTAACGCAGGTCGTTCAGGTCCATGGTGGCGTCTCATTTTTAGGACAACATTTTGCTATTTTGCCGTCTTATCACCCATTACCGTCACCGATATCGTTTCAGTCCTTCACAACACCCCAAGGAGCTTCCCATGGACACCCGCCTCAATTTCTACACCGCCAACCCCGAAGCCATGCGGCTGCTCGGCACGTTGGAGCAGCGCATCGCCAAATCCGGCATCGAGAAACCGCTTGCTGAACTGCTGCGTCTGCGTGTCTCGCAGATCAATGGCTGCGCGTTCTGCCTGGACATGCATTTCAGCGATGCGGTCAAGGCGGGCGAGCAGACGCGCCGCCTGGCCAGTCTGTCAGCCTGGCGCGAAACACCCTTCTTCAGCGACCGCGAACGTGCCGCCCTGGCCTGGACAGAGGCCGTCACGCTGGTGGCGGACACGCATGTGCCAGACGCGGTGTGGGAGGACATCCGCCCGCATTTCACCCCCGAAGAGTTGGTGGATCTGATGCTCCTGATCACCACCATCAACACCTGGAACCGTTTTGCCATCGCGTTTCGCAAGATGCCGGCCTGAAGCGCCGCGCTCATTTGCAATCCCTGCGCGCGGCCATGAGCAAAGCCTCCTCCAACCGACTGGTCTGCAGCACGATTTTCGTGCTGGCGCTGACCGAATTTCTGCAATCGGGAATGACGGCGTTTGCCGCCGCCCCCATCATGGGCGAGGTGGCCATCGGTCCGGAGGAGTTCAGCCTGATCGCCGCGGTCTACGCGAGCCTGGCGATCCTGGCGATCTCCCTGCAGCGCTGGTGGGTCGAGCGCGTCGGCGGACAGCGCTTTATCCAGGCCGGAGCGGCGGTGTGCGTGGCGGGCGCCCTGGTCTGCGCCAGCAGCCGCAGCTTTAGTAGCTTTCTGCTGGGACGGGCCCTTATGGCGCTGGGGGGCGGCGCGTTTTTCACGGCCAGCCGCATGATCATTCAGCACCGGCTCGCCGGCTCCGCACGCTTTGTCGGCATCCGCTGCCTGGCCACCGGGCTGGCGGTGGGGATCGCCGCCGCGCCATGGCTGGCGGCCACGGCTGTGGCCCAGAGCCATTGGTCGGCGATGTACCTGCTGTTGGCAGCGCTCGGCACCGTCGTCTTTGTGCTGGCCACACTGGCCCTCGATGGCGGGCCGCGCGACGTGCCGCAGCGCCGCTCAGCCGCGCAGCCTTGGCAACAATTGCTGTTGCTCGGCGCAAGCTTCGGCTTGTTGTACGCCCTGCAGCGCCTGTACTACGACTTCTATTCCAACACGGTGGCGGTGCTGTTGGTGCTGGCGGGTGCGCTCGCCGCGCTGGCCCTCTACCTGCACGCGCAGCACCGCCATGCTGAGCCGCTGCTGCGCGTGCGCGAGATGTGGAGTCCACGCTTCCTGGCCGGGTTGGCACTGTTCGGTTTTGCCTACCTGGTGCTGGGCGCCAACAACTATGTCGTTCCCATGCTGCTACAGCGCGCGCTAGGCTGTGGCTGGCAGACGGTGGGCCTGGTCGAAGCGCTGGGTCTTGGCGCAGCGCTTCTCACCTGGGATGTGATGTCGCGCCTGCTGCCACGCTACCCCTCACCAGGCAAGTTTCTGGTCACCGGGTTTCTGGCGCTGGCGGCCTCTGGTGCGCTGCTGACGCAGCTCAACACAGGCGCGGACTTGTGGCGCCACGTGCTGCCGGCACTGGCGCTCAATAGCGTGTTTCTGTTGACCGTATTGCCGGTGTCGGCCATGCAGACGTTTCGCGGCGTGGAGCACGATGAATCGGTGTTTTCCCACGCGCAGCAGCTCAAGAACATGATGGGGCAGGCCGGCATTGCCATGGGCATTGCCCTGGCGACCATCGGCCAGCAATGGCGCGGCGCCGTGCACTACGAGGTGCTGGCAGCGCAAGTGAGCCTGTACAACCCCCAGTTCACCGCGCTGGTCCAGCATCTGCAGCAGGCACTGGGCAGCGGGTTGCCGGCCAGCGTAGCCCCCCGGTTGGCTCTGGCGCAAGCCGCGCAGATGGTGGCGCAGCAGGCCACCCTTCAGGCGGGCATGGACCACTTTGCGCTGGTTGCTGTGCTGGGCGTGGCGGGAATGTTGGTGGCGGCGACGCAAAGGATCTTTCGCTAAAGCGCCACAACCCGTAGCAGACAACCACTGCCGGCGAACGACAACACCAAAGCGCAAAGCGGGGCGCTTCATTCGATCCAGGCATGGAACAGTGAGTCGGTGTTCTGCCGATTTATCTTTGACTGCAGCACATCTACAGTTCTGTTCATATCGCGACGGCTCGCCATTGCGATACTCCGCTGAGTTTGCAGCAGCCCGTTGCCTTCGCTCGTTGTTTTCCTCCTGATTCAAAGATCCGCACCATGACCGACAAATACGCCTCCACCGTTTCCCTCGCCGGCCGCATCCTGCTGGCGCTGATGTTCATTCCCGCCGGTTTCGGCAAGCTGACCAATATTGGCGGCACGGCGGGCTACATTGCCAGCGGCGGCTTGCCCTTCCCCAGCCTGCTCGCAGTGCTGGCCGGCGCGCTGGAGCTGTTTGGTGGGCTGGCGCTGGTCATCGGTTTCAAGGTGCGCTGGGTGGGCCTGGCGATGGCCTTGTTCACGCTGGTTGCCAGCATGGTGTTCCACCCCTTCTGGTCGGTGCCCGAAGCACAGCAGATGGTGACCAAGCTCCTGTTCATGAAGAACATCTCCGTCGTTGGCGGCATGCTGCTGATCTCTGCCCTGGGCGCTGGCGCGCTCAGCGTGGACGAGCGCAACCGCCAGCGCTGAAGTCTTACCCGACGCGCTACCCCGTTGCGCCGCATTGTCGGTCCGCACGGGGCATCGCCAATCTCTCAGTCAACCCAAGGAAGCACCATGTCCAAAGTCCTCGTTCTCTATTACTCGTCTTATGGCCACCTGGAGACCATGGCCTCGGCCGTGGCCGAAGGCGCTCGCTCTGCTGGCGCCACGGTGGACATCAAGCGCGTTCCCGAAACCGCACCCACCGAGGTGGCCAAGGCCGCGCACTTTAAGCTGGAGCAGGTAGCGCCCGTCGCCAGCATTGCCGACCTGGAGCACTACGACGCCATCGTCATTGGCGCGCCCACGCGCTTTGGCCGCATGCCGGCGCAGATGGCGAGCTTTCTGGACCAGGCCGGCGGCCTGTGGGCGCGCGGTGCGCTCAATGGCAAGGTCGGCGCTGCGTTCACCTCCACGGCCACGCAGCACGGTGGGCAGGAAATGACGCTGTTTTCCATCATCACCAACCTGCTGCATTTCGGCATGGTGGTGGTCGGCCTGCCGTACAGCCACCAGGGCCAGATGACGCTGGACGAAATCGTTGGCGGCAGCCCCTACGGCGCGACGACGATTGCCGGCGGCCAGGGTCAGCGCCAGCCCAGCGCCATCGAACTCGAAGGCGCGCGCCACCAGGGCAAGCTGGTGGCCGAGACGGCGAACAAGCTGTTTGGCGGCTGAAGGCTGCCCGGCCAGCGATGGCCGCCCAGGCCCTTTGAGTTTTAGGTCAAATTGGCTGCTATCGCTTACCCAGTAAGCGCTAGCAGCTATTATTTAAATAGCATTACTGCGCTGCGGGCGCCATTGCTCCGCGCGGTGAGCGTGCGGTGCCCGTGCCGACAAACGCAAAATCCACCTCCGGCGCCAGGCCGCTGACGATGCGCGCCAGGCTCTTGCCCGAGCCGCAAGAATGCGTCCAGCCCAGCGTGCCGTGGCCCGTGTTGAGGAACAGGTTCCGCACGCGCGACTGGCCGATGATGGGCAGGTTCGACGGCGTGGCCGGGCGCAGGCCGCTCCAGAACTGCGCTTGCGCCGTGTCGCCCGCGCCGGGGAACAGTTCTTCCACGCGGCGAACGATGGCCTGGCAGCGAACAGGGTTCAGGTCGCGGTCGTAGCCATTGAGTTCGGCCGTGCCCGCAATGCGCAAACGGTCGCCTTGCTCTGACGTGTAGCGCGAGAAAACGAGCTTGAATTCGTCGTCGGTCAGCGACACCTGGTGCGCCATGGACGCGTCTTTTACCGGCATGGTCACCGAGTAGCCCTTGGCCGGGTAGATCGGCAGGTTCAGGCCCAGCGGCTTGGCGAGCAATGGCGAGAAGCTCCCCAGCGCCAGCACGTAGGCATCGCCCTGAATGCGCTGGTAGCGGCCCTCGTTGTCGGTCACTTCGACATGGTCGATGCGACCGCCTGCTTCGCGCAGCGCCGTGATGTGGTGGCCCATGCGGAACTCGACGCCGTCGGCCACGCAGCGGGCGGCCAGTTCGCGGGCGAACCGGTTGGCATCGCCCGATTCGTCTTCGGCGGTGTAGGTGGCACCGGCGAGCTGCGGGCGAATGTGGCGCAGCGCAGGCTCCAGCCGCACGGCTTCGTCGGCAGAAATCACCTGGCGCTCGCAGCCCAGCTCGCGCATCTGCTGCGCGGGCGCTTCCGCCGCATCGAACTCTTTCTGGCTGGTATAGAAGTGCAGAATGCCCTGCGTGCGCTGGTCGTATTCAAGACCCAAATCGCGGCGCAGCGCTTGCAAAGTGTCGCGGCTGTAGGTGCCCAGGCGCACGATGTGCCCAATGTTGTGGCGCGTGCGCGCCGGCGTGCATTCGCGCAGAAACTGCAGGCCCCACAGCCACTGGCGCATGTCTGCGCGCAGGCGAAAGAGCAGCGGCGCATCTTCGCGGCCCAGCCACTTGAGCAGCTTGAGCGGCGCGCCGGGGTTGGCCCAGGGCTCGGCGTGGCTGACGGAGATTTGCCCGCCGTTGGCGAAGCTGGTTTCGGCGCCGGGCGTGGCCTGTCGGTCGATGACGGTGACGTCGTGGCCTTGTTGGCGCAAAAAATAAGCCGAGGTGACGCCGAGCAGGCCGGCGCCCAATACGATGACTCGCATGAGAAGACTCCAAGAGAACGGTGGTCGCACCCAACAAAACGTTGGTTGCGTGCCGCTCCCTCTGTCCTCGGTACCTGAGAGATTCAGCCCTGCTCTGCGAGCGCGGCCTTGCTCCTTCGGTGCGTCACAGGTGTGACGGCTCTCCAGACGGCGTTTGGAACGTGTGGGCGTTCCACGGTGTGCAGTACGGTACCTGAGCGTTCATGGGAGTTTGCGCCTTCGGTGGCACGCCGTGGAACGGGTCCGTGGGCGTGCGCTCTCCTGCGGGGGGCAGTGTAGCAGGGCGCTGCGTGCCTGCAGGCCGTAAACCCCGTGACCGAGCGCTGCCAGTTTTGATCCACGCCCGCCATTGCTGACGGGCGAACCTCCCAGGTCCAAGACTGGCGGTTGATCTTCATGCCGTTTCAATCCACGCCCGCCATTGCTGGCGGGCGAGCCAAGCCAGGAGAATCGGAATGATGGCCATGGTAGGGGGTTTCAATCCACGCCCGCCATTGCTGGCGGGCGAGCCTGCAAAAGGAGGACTGGAATGAAACCGTTTGATTTAGTTTCAATCCACGCCCGCCATTGCTGGCGGGCGAGCCTTGCACTCTGCTGCTACCCACCGGCCCTTGGACACGTTTCAATCCACGCCCGCCATTGCTGGCGGGCGAGCCGCGGATTTCTAAACCACCCGGATTCGGGGGAATTAGTTTCAATCCACGCCCGCCATTGCTGGCGGGCGAGCCTCAGGGACGCATGCCAGTCGCTCGCACCCGCGAAAGTTTCAATCCACGCCCGCCATTGCTGGCGGGCGAGCCCTTCTTCAAGGCTTGAATCTTCCAGCGAGTTCATGTTTCAATCCACGCCCGCCATTGCTGGCGGGCGAGCCACCACCGCCAGCATCGCCACCGCTATTCCCACTGGTTTCAATCCACGCCCGCCATTGCTGGCGGGCGAGCCAACAAGCCAAGTTCGACGGCTTCACCAACGAAATCGTTTCAATCCACGCCCGCCATTGCTGGCGGGCGAGCCTTCAACTACGTGGCGGGCCTGGCTGACGTTCACAAGTTTCAATCCACGCCCGCCATTGCTGGCAGGCGAGCCGTCAGCACGGCGCTGGTTCAATCAAGATGGTTCTGTTTCAATCCACGCCCGCCATTGCTGGCGGGCGAGCCGGTACAAATCGGCCAGCCTGCACACTGGCAAAAAGTTTCAATCCACGCCCGCCATTGCTGGCGGGCGAGCCGTTCTCGACAAACGGAGCGCAACTGACCCACGGGTTTCAATCCACGCCCGCCATTGCTGGCGGGCGAGCCCGCCGGGTGGTGGCCATGCTCTTGGCATCCATGCGTTTCAATCCACGCCCGCCATTGCTGGCGGGCGAGCCGCCGACCGGTGCGGGTCTTGCATCTCTGAGACGTGGTTTCAATCCACGCCCGCCATTGCTGGCGGGCGAGCCACCGGCCCGCGATGCTGTGATGTGGCCACTATTGCGTTTCAATCCACGCCCGCCATTGCTGGCGGGCGAGCCACACCGTGCAAGCACCGTGCAAGCACCGTGCAAAGTTTCAATCCACGCCCGCCATTGCTGGCGGGCGAGCCCCTGCCCGATGTGATGGCCGGATGCAGCCTGGACGGTTTCAATCCACGCCCGCCATTGCTGGCGGGCGAGCCGTTCGCCTATGAGGGTGTGTCGGCTCTCCGTGCTGTTTCAATCCACGCCCGCCATTGCTGGCGGGCGAGCCAGTGCAGGCCAAGGCCCAGGTGCTGGCAAAGCTGGTTTCAATCCACGCCCGCCATTGCTGGCGGGCGAGCCTATGACGCACTATGACTGGCGCGAATCGGAAAACGTTTCAATCCACGCCCGCCATTGCTGGCGGGCGAGCCCACCGGCAGCGGGTCATCGCAGGCAAGCGCCTCAAGGTTTCAATCCACGCCCGCCATTGCTGGCGGGCGAGCCGCGCTGTGCTTCTTGTAGTGTGTCCACATACACATGTTTCAATCCACGCCCGCCATTGCTGGCGGGCGAGCCCCGCTTGCAAAGCTGATTGACGATGCGCCGCGAGATGTTTCAATCCACGCCCGCCATTGCTGGCGGGCGAGCCTTAGGTGCCTGCACCTGTGAAAGGAGAAAACATGGTTTCAATCCACGCCCGCCATTGCTGGCGGGCGAGCCATCCTGGTCGATGCCACGCTGCGCCTTGAAGCTGTTTCAATCCACGCCCGCCATTGCTGGCGGGCGAGCCCTTGCGGCCCTTGATGATCCGCACCGCCTCTGCCTTGTTTCAATCCACGCCCGCCATTGCTGGCGGGCGAGCCGCTTGTCGCGGCTGAACTCGAGCGCCAGAAGCGCGTTTCAATCCACGCCCGCCATTGCTGGCGGGCGAGCCGCTTCCCTCATAAACCGAAGTTCTTCAACGATTTTTCCCAACGTTCCCGCGAACCCGACAACAAAACCATCTGTCTCAGAGAAAAACATGGGTCGAAAAAATGAAAGTTAAATCAATTCAATGGGTTGCGACGCGCGCGAACCTTACGGGAATTCAGCAGTCACTGAAGGTTCGCGCACGCCACCATAGCACGGCGAGGGTGCGGTGTTCCTATGGAAGGGGGGGCTAAAGTACCAAGGGGCCGTCGAAGTCAACGGCTTTGAACGTGCCATGTTCAACCACCTCAAAACCACGCGACCCAGGGATGCGATAGAGCCTAAGGCAATCGGCAGACGGATCAATTTCAGCCAGCAATTGACGCTCCAGGGTCTCGAATTTCGCCACGTCCAACTGGCATTCGAAGACCGATTTTTGCACCCGCTGCCCGGTGCTCTCACAGACCCGGGCGATGCGGCGCAAGCGGCGTCGGCCTGCCTTGGTTTCGGTGTTCACGTCATAACAAACCAGTACCAGCATGCCTGGCTCCTACTTGCCCACAAAGGGGACATACGGCGCACCGTCTTCGCGCAGGGCTCGCGCCATGAGGCGTGCCTGCACCATGGGGACCAGGCCCAATGGCACCGCCTGGGCCAACAGCGCGTGGTTGATTTCGTCCTTCTTGCGCTCCTGGTACGCCACGACCACCGTCTTGCGCGCACCAGGCTCTAACGACACGCCACCACCTTCACGAAACACGAAATCGTCGGCGCCGAGTTGCCCCCGGTTGATCAGTGTTAGGGCCAGTCGGTCGGCCCACGGGCGAAATTCTTCCATCAGATCAAGTGCCAAAGCGGCGCGACCAGGACGCAGGGCGTGCAGAAAGCCGACTTGCGGGTCCAACCCGGCGGCTTCGAGTGCGCTGCGGCAGTCGTTCATCCACATGGCGTACAAAAAGGACAACACCGCGTTGAAGCGGTCACGCGGTGGGCGGCGGGTGCGGCCATCCATGGTGAACGCGGCGCGCTGGTCCGGGCGCACCAGCAGGTTCAGTCCACTGAAGTATTGGCGGGCGGCTTCGCCCTCCACCCCACGCAAAGCGTCCAGATGGGTGACGCCGGGCAGGGCGCGCAGGCTGGCGGCCAGGTCATCCGCAAGGCGCGCCAGGGTTTTGGCCTCGCTCTCTGATTTGGCTTCGCGGGCACCGCGCTGCAATACTTGGCGGGTGTTCTTGATCTTGCCGGCCACGCAGGCATGCGCCATATCCAGCGTGAAATGCGGGTCCTCCACACGCTGAAACTGGGCCTGGCGCAGCAGCACGTTGCCGCTGACGGCGCCTTCCAGCCGGCCTTTGAAACGGCCGTTGTCATCTAGCAGCACCAGCGCCACGCCACTGTCTGCCAGCCGGTGCATGAGCGGGGCCGACAGGCCGGTGTGACCAAAGCACACGACTGCGCTCAGGTGGTGCAGGGGCACACGCAAGCGGGTTTCCCGCTCCACTTCCACCCGCAAGGTGTCGTTGTCCAGCCGCAGGTAGGTGTCCGGCGTGGTGATGTAGAGGGTGTTGAGAAGTTGCATGGCCTGGAACCTCGTGTGGTGGCACTACGCGTCTGGGTCAAACAAGGCGTTCCGGGCAAGCACCAGGCTCGCGTGCGTGGCGTGGGGTTGGCAGCGCTCTTGCAGCGAGCAGGCTTTGCAGCGCCGCGCGGCCTGCTCGCCCTCCAGTGGCGGCGGCAATTGGCCACTGACCAACATGTGGCGAATGGCATTGGCTGTCTGGGCAACCTCCAGCCGAAGTTGCGCGGTGATGGGCACGACCCGACGACGCTTGGAGCTTGCGTAGTACAGGGCGCCTTCGTTGACGGTTTTACCCGTCATCGATTCCAGGCACAGCGCCTGCGCGGCCAACTGAATATCGTCGCATGCGGCGATGTCTGGGGCCTTGTTGCGGCTTCCGTGCTTGTATTCCACCGGGTAGGGCATGCCACCCGCCAGAAACTCCACCACATCGGACTTGCCGATGAGCCCCAAGCCGTCGTGCCATAGCGGCAGGGCACGCTCCACGCGCACGCCTTTGGCCGTTTCCACACCAGGCTGGTCGGCCTTGGCATGCACGGCCTGACCGCGCAGGGTGTGGACGTTGTCGTCAAACACCTGCTCCAGATGGATCAGCCCGCATTGGCGCGGGCAGTAGTGCCAGTGCTGCAGGGCAGACAAGGGGATGGTTTCAAGTTCAACCACGAGCGGCTTTCGGTGCCCAATGCGTTATGACTTTTTGGTTGCTTTGATAGTCTTGGCGGCTTTGATCATCTTCACTGGTTTCACCGCACTCTCAACCTGGGGTGCAACCGGCGGCAGGTAGTTGGCGCCGGTCACCACCGATTTGCCCGTCTGCCCTTCCAGTTGGTTGCGCGCTTGGCGGGCAATGCGCCCACCAGTCTGGGCGGCGGACTTGTTTTGCGGCATGCCGGTGGCCTCTACGCTCTCGGCGATCTGGCGGGTGGAAAGCTCAGCCAGGGCGGTAAAAATAAGCTCTGCCTCGCTCATGTGGTCGCGCAGGTTGTGGCTTTTTAGACCCTTCATTTCCTTGTGCTGCGCCACGCTCACGCCCGCCCATTCCTGGTGGATGATGTTGGTGAGGATGGCGAATTCGCTGCCTTGCTTGATGTCGTGTTCGTTCCAGTAGTCGGTGAGTTTGTTGCGGGTTTCCTGGCCCGTCATGCGCTGCTGGATCCACTTGTCGCTGCGGCCATGCTGCTGCCAGGTCTGGCGGGCGCGGTTGAGTGAGAGGGCTGGGTCGGCCATCTCCTGCATGCGCTCGTAGCCCACCTTGGCGAGCCAGAGTTTGATGGGCTCGGCTTTGGGGCTGGGGACGGACTGGACCAAGCGCAGCAGGGTTTCAGCGGTGGCGACGTCGGTGAGGCGCTGCTTGCCATCGGCCGCCGGCATTTTCAACTGGTGACAAGCTGTCACCAGTTGACTGCCTTCATTGGCAAGCCGACGTTTGAGCTGGTTCCAGTATTTGCGGGCGGTGAGGTCGTCGGGCTGTTGCGTCAACACCTGCACCACGTCAATCACAGAAAACCACCAGATGTCCGTGTCTTCGTCGTACAGGCGGCGGATGGACTGGCCGTCGAATTGGGTGGGCAGAATTTTCATCGGGGTCGTCCTTTAGCAGCAGTCCCCGCATCGCAGGCGATTGCGGCGGGCGTTCTGTTTGCGAAATCAGAAGCCACTGATAACTTCCGCTTTTAGCCCTTCCAACTCAGCAATGCTGATGCTGCCATCGGCTGCCACCGTCAGCGAGCCATGCACTTTGGCTGATGAATACTGCCCGGCTTTGCAGTTGTGCTGCCACCAAACGACGGTCAAAACCTCCATGCTTCCGTCGGGGCGCGCGGAGGAGGCGTCGTTCTCAAAAAGTCTGGGCAATACCGACTTGAGCGTCTGAGCATCCGCATCGCTGAAACCCGTGCGCTCGGACAATTGCGGGTTAATGCTGCCGAAGGTTCGGTAGATGCCACCATCTACCCGGTGCTTCATGCCCATCGTGTCGGAGCCGCGTTTCGTTCCATCACCTTCTCCGCTGACGCTTTTGGTGATCTGTGTACTCGTGATCGCCACCGGCTCTAAGCTGAAGGCCGATTGAATGGTGACAGGACCACGAATAGGGATGGACACACCACCGGCATCTGCGCCCGACGCAAAGGCAAATACCTGCCCAAAGGCGCGGACGTCGTACCACTTTGCGCAAGCCAGCTTGGCTGTGGCGTCCTTGTTGGCGGCCTTCTTGAAGGGTTCCTTGCCAAGTCCGTTCGTTACCGACTCAGCGCGGTTGCGCAGGCTTGTTTCACCGTCCACCTTTCGGTCATCGGACTGCACAAAGATGGCTTGGCCGGACTCCAGCAACCGGTCACGCAGTTTGCGCTTGAGGCAAACATCTGTGATTTCACCAAAGCCTCCGTAGTCGGTACGAGGGCGATTGCCGTTGAGCGGGTCACCGTTTGGGTTGGCGTGTTTCACGCGCATTACGACGGCGAAGTCAATTTTGTTTTGTAGGGTGCTCATGCGGGTTCTCCAGAAATGGTGGTTTGTGCGACTTCAGAAGCGTCTTCGCGCGTTCGCAGGGCTTGGCGTTGGCAGTGGTAACCGAGCAAAAACTCGCCGCTGAGCGGCGTATCCGCAAGAAAGTCCTGGGGTTCGAACAGGCCCACGACTTGGTCCAGCTGCGTTTCCTTCTTGTGCAGCGGCCCTGGCCGGATGTTGCGCAGCCGCGCCATGTATGGCCGCAAGGACAGCTCGATGGTTCTCCATGTCGAGGCGGGCCGGTCTGCGAAGCGCTGCATCAATCGGCCTGCCGAGGTTTCTCGGGACTTCTCTCCTGCGGCGAAGAGCGCATAGCTCTCGATGTCTTCCGCGATAGCCAGCAGGCGGCCAAACAAATAGTCGCGACTGGTTCGCTCGTGCTCCAATGCCATGAGGTAACCCCTTTCGTTGAAAGAACCTTTGAACAGTGCGCAGGCGATGCCCAGGCAACGCTCCCATTCCCACGGCTCCTGACCGAGGCGATTGGACGCGCGATGAACGGCTGATCGGCATAGATCACTGGGCAGCGGCGCCCCGTCAACGATGCAAGGCACCAGCCGCTCGACGGTAGATACGCGCAAACCCTTATCAAGTCGGCTTCCAAACGCAGCCTCGGCAATGTCAAGCGGCGCGGGAGCGCCCACAAACTTGCGCTCTTTGCCGTAGTTCTGCAGCCAAGCAAACTGCGAATGCCAGGCTTCAATGCGTGCCAGAAATTCGGAACCCTTGACCTCGCGGTAGAAAGTGATGCCCATGCGCCCAGGTGTGGCTGAATCGAGCCCCAGCACAACAACGTGATCCCTGGGCGCGAGGCTTGCCGCATAACCCGCGATGGCGCTTCGCAGTCGCAATCCAAAAGCCTGGCCCGCGTCAGCATAGTCACGGCCAACCGCCCAAGCGTCTGGCTCGCCGCCGAATGCGGCATAAGTTGCGAGGAACGGATCGGGAACAGGCTTTCCTGCAAGCTCCCAGGCAACAAACACTTGGTCAGCGTTGCGGTATCCCTGCTTTTCGATCAACCAGCGCAAGGCGTTATGCGCCTTCTGTGTGGCAACAAATCCAACACCCAACGCTTCATCATCGATCGTAAAGCGCCCCCTGTAGGTGTAGCCGGAGCTATCGTTGGCAGAAATCAGCTTGGCCTTGTCGCCACCGTGGCGCAGCCTGGAAGGGTGCTGAACAGCCAGTGTGGTGTGCTGCCCGGTTGCCATGCAAAAACCACGCTTGGTCTGCGTACTCTGATAGTGGGCAATCCAGGAAGAGATCAACGCTTCGTCAGTCCATGCGGCTGAGTTCGGATCGTCACCCGCTTCGACCCGCCACCGAACAAAAGCGTCAGCGGGAGTTTGTTGCGGGGCCAGAACCTTGAAGATGGCGGGAGCGACGGCTTTTTCGCCTGTCCACGTGTTCTGCAGCTTGCCCTCCGCGTCCAGCGCCACAATGCCTGTTTGAGCCAGGTCGTCCATCACACAACCTCGCAATACATAAGCATGAATGGCCAGGAGTTTGGGATGCGGGTCAGCGCTGACCCAGTTCGAAAGGGACTTCAGGTATTCCCTTTGTGGCTCTCCCGGATCTTTGGCAAAACCGGAAGTGACTTCACCACCAAACTTCAAAAAATCACCAGCAAGGTATTGCAGCTTGTCATGCAGTGGGTGATTGGCGGGCCGAATTCCGCTGCGGCCACCCGACGCTTCGGTGCATGGAATCAAAGTGGTACCCTGCATTTTTTCGAGGACGCTCGCGCGCCTGAACTGACCGGCACCATCCAGAACGATCTCAATCTGGGCGATCTGGGTGCTGTGGCAGATAGGCATTAACGGAACGGAACCATCCAGTTCCTTGCCCTTGCAAAGGTCGTAGGTCTCAATAAGCCTGGGGAACCAGCTCATATCGAAACTCCCAGTTCTTCGGCGTCAACCTCGACAGGTCTCACGGTTTCCGGCGATCCAAACGGCTTCACGGTCATTTGGCGAACGAACTTACGGTCCGCGCAGTCTTGTGGATGCGTGAAGCGAATCACGCCGTTGAGCATGGTGGGCCGCCAAAACCTCGCATGAAGCTCACTGCTCCCCGTTTCGTCTGGGTAGTCAAAACCGTGGAACATCAACCCGAAGGTCAGTTCTCCATCGCCATCAAGCTCACTGTCCCCTGATCCGAATTCGCAGTTCTCTACATAGCCTTGGCAATCGCGCGTGCCCAGAAAAATGTCCTGCCGACCCCCGCGCTCGACCATTCGTTGGGCAATGGCGCAGTGCTTGGCTTCGACGCGGTCTGCTCTCAGCTCCGGGCGGTGCTCGTTCCATTCAAAATGCGCGCGAACCTGATACTCCACGTCCGCAAGAAAGGTGTAGATAGCCAGGCTGTTACCACCTCCATATTCTTGCGGCTTGGTGCCCTTGGTCTGGGTCCGGATGCGCTTCATCACCCGCACTTCATCAATCACCCAGACAAGCGTAGGTTTCCAGTAAATGGACTTGACGATACCTTTCAAGGCTTCGTAGGTAGGCACGTGGTACGAGCACTTCTCACCACCTACTTTGCTCAACGGGTCAGTGAACAAGGCGTATCGCCCAAACACCTTGAACTCGATGCTGCTTCGGGGTTTATTCATACAAAGTCTCCATCGGGGAAACGGGCTTAGTGGCAAGTCCGAAAAGATCGCTGTAGTAGCGCTCATCCAGACAAAGGATGTGAGTGTCTGGCTTGACCTCGTGCAACGCCTTGGCGTCGTTAAGCTTCTTCAGCACATGCGGAAAGACGTTGACGCTGAACTGCTGGGCTTTGCGGAGCAAGTCGATTTCCAACTCCACGTCATAGGCGGCACACAGATCAGCCACCAACGCCTTACCGGCAGCACCAAAAGGCACGACGACGGCCTGCGTGGCGGAGTCGATGGCCTGGAATGCTTTGGCAGCCGTCATGAAAGCTTGACGGAAGAAGACCGGCGGTTTATTGCCGTGTTGCCGCACGTACTCGTCAACACTTGCAGTGTTGAACGACAAGAGGTTCAGCAGGGTGTCGGTTTGCGCCGTGTCACCTGCGGGAACTGAATAGCTCATGTCCGCAGCACGGTCGAAGAAGTAATAGCGGTAGTAAGTGCGCAGTGCATTAGGGCCGATCAGGTCGGAATCAAAGCGCGACGGGTCTTGAGTAAACTCGTCCAGCACCCGCAAGGCTGCGTTTCTCCCCAGAAGGATGTCGGGAAGTTTGTCCAGGTTCTCCGTCTGCGGATTGACGATGTGCACAATGCCGGTCGGCCGCATGCCATTGCGATTGCACCGGCCTGCGGCTTGTGCGATGGAGTCCAGCCCCGCCATGAAGCGAATCACAGCGCCAAAGTCCACATCAACACCTGCTTCGATCAACTGCGTGCTGATGCAAAGCGCTGGGCAGCCGCTCCTCAGCCTTTCAAGTACTGCGGCCAACCGTGCCTTGCGATGGCTAGGGCACATGTCGGTGCTGAGGTGAAAGACTACGTCTGACGCCGTGGACGCGGCACATATCTCAAAAATGCGCCGCGCCGATGCCTTGGTGTTGACGATGACCAGGCAACTGCCGCTAAGCCGCATTTCGTTGACAGCCAACTCGGCCACTTCCTGATCCGTCCAACCCCCAGGCTTTCGTTGATCTTCTACATCGACACGTTTTAACTCTTTGAATAACAGCGCAACATCTGGCATCAGTTCATGGGGTTGCGACAGATTGATCGCACCCTTTCCCTTGTCGATCTCTTGCAGAAGTGGTTGTGTGGCGGTGCAAAGCAGCACGGTGGTGTTGCAGTGCGCGGCGAGGAAGTTGATGGCATTGTTAAACAAGTGAGCGCACTTGATGGAAAGTGTTTGAACTTCGTCAAATATCAATACTGTGTTGGCAAGTTGGTGCATCCTGCGCGCGCCACGTGTTCCTGAGCCCAACAGCGCCTCCAGAAACTGAACCATGGTGGTGTAGATGACCGGCGCATCCCAGTTTTCGCACAGCATCTTTTCACGCCATGTCTGCTGTTCGGGTGTCAGGTTGCCGTGGTGCTCCAACACAACTCGCCCTTTGTCATTCAGGGCATCTGCTGGCTCCAACACACTACGCACTACCTTTGCATTCTGATCAATGATCGATGTGAAGGGGATGACGTAGATGATGTGATCTAGCCCATGCTGTTGTGCATGATGAAGTGCAAAGCGCAAACTAGCCAGCGTCTTGCCGCCGCCTGTAGGGACAGTCAACGTGTAGATACCGCCAGGGCGATCTGCAGCCTGCTGGCAATGACGAGAAATATCCTGCCGAAGATGGTCGATGGGCCGTGTAGGTGGTAGCGTAAGTAGATGGCGTTCCAACCGGTAAACCAAAGCAGGCCAGCCGGTGTAGCGCCCTCCGGGACGAAATTTGCGGTCGCGATGGCGTTCAAAATCGGCTGTGTCGACGCGGTCCGCATCGATCAGGCAACTGAACATGAAACGTACCAGTAAGCCAAACTGCTGCTGGGCCGCCACAGGGCTACCTTGTTGGTGCGCCGTATTGACGCGCCCAATCTGAGTCAGCAATGCCTGAAATTTTGTTACAACGCTTTGGCGTTCCAGCAGTTCGGTGCAACGATGCAGCAATTGCGGATCCGCCAGGCGCTGCACCTCATCGAGATGGGTTTGCTGCTGGGCCTTCTGCATTCGGCGGTTGAAGACGTCCTCGCCGAAAGTATCGACCCTGGCCCCGATGCAATCGATCAGGCCCGAATGATGCGAGGCGATGCAAAGCGCCACCACCTGACCCACTATTTGCTCTGGCAATCCACCATTGCAAAGTGCCTGCCATGCAAACTGTGCCCCGGCCGTGGAGTGATCCACCTTGCCCTTCAGGCTTTTGGCATCGACCCAGTCCTCATCTTCATCCTGGTTCAGTACACCGATGGCGGATTTCAGATAAGTCTGAAACGCAAAACTGAATTTCCCGAAGTCATGCAACAAACCCAATAACTCGCCCAAATCTTCCAGGCCAAGCTTGCTTGCAAACTGTGCGGCCAGTGCACCAACGCCCGTCAAATGGTCACCGAGAGGTTGCCACGCGTTGTCTGATGCGCGGTGATGGGCAACGAAAGTTGGGGTTTCGTCTATCGGGGGCATTGGCATGTGCTTACCCTTTTACTCAAGAGTCGTCAGCAGATACGCATTTGCTACCTGGCTGGTCGAGCGCAACGAGAACTGGGCTTTGCGGCAGGTACACCAGCGCGCGGAGACACCCCCCGAATCGAATCGTGTCGCAAACCCGGCAGCTAAATCGGCAATCGGGTTTAAATGATCCACCAACAGGTATCCGCCCGAGTGGGCCAAGGGTTCTGACACGGCGCTCCCTCTCTCTGACATTGGACTTTTTGGGGCAGCTTACCCCCGCACCCCCTTTCTCCAAGCCCCATTTCCCAGCAGGAAATGCCCTCGTGCCACACTCGCGCCCCATGTCTTCTGAAGAATGGTCGGCCAAAGCCTTGCAGGCGTTCGATGCCATGGTGCAGGCAGGCAGCGGCCTGCGCGCGCGCAGCGGGCAGCGCGGCATGGCCGAGTGCGTGGCCAACACTTTTGCCAAGGCGCAACTGGGCAAGGTGGAAGACGGCGCCGAGCCGCAACGCGCCATTGCCGTCATCCAGGCCGGCACCGGGGTGGGCAAGTCGCTCGCCTACTGCGCGCCGGCGATTGCCATGGCGCTGGCGCGCGGCACGCGGGTGGTCATCTCGACGGCGACCGTGGCCCTGCAAGAGCAACTGGTCCACAAGGATTTGCCGCTGCTGGCCGCGCAGATGCCCGAGCCGTTCCGCTTTGCCCTGGCCAAGGGGCGCGGGCGTTATGTGTGCAAGCTCAAGCTGGAACGCCTGGCGGGCCAGGGCGGGGCGGACGAGGGCGACGACGACCTGTTCCCCGACGACGAGCTGCCCGCCTCCAGCGAGGTGGGCGAAGCCCGCATCCGGCTCTACAAAGGCATGGCCGATGCACTGGCCAGCAGCGCCTGGGACGGCGACCGCGACAGCCTGCACGAGCAGCCCGACGCCGCCCTCTGGCGCCCGGTGGCGGCCGAGGCGAGTTCGTGCACCGGCAAGCATTGCCCGGTGTTCAACGAGTGCAGCTATTTCGAGGCGCGCAAGGCGTTGGTGGGCGCGCAGGTGATCGTGGTGAACCACGATTTGCTGCTCGCGTCGCTGGGCGCGCGCGTGCTGCCCGAGCTGGACAACTGCCTGCTGGTGCTCGACGAAGCCCACCATTTGCCTGCCACGGCGCTGGAGCAGTTCGCCTGCCGCATGGACCTGAGCCGCCTGGCCTGGGTCGACCGGCTGGCCAGCCGCGCGCTGCGCGTGGGCACGCTGCTCGAAGTGATGGAGGTGGCCGATATTCCTGCCCAGGCAAGCAGCCTGCGCCAGGCGCTGCAGGCGATGGAGCGCCTGGTGCTCGATGCCTACGGGCCGGAGCTGCGCGGCGAAGCCGGCGGCACGGGAGCCCGGCGCTGGGGCCGGCCCGGCGACCCGGCCAGCCCGACTCGCCACCGACCGCCGCGTGGCCTGTTGGCGGCGCAGTTGGACGCGCCGCTGGCCGAAGTCGCCGCGCACGCCAGCGAGTTTCTGGAGAGCCTGCGCGCCATCGCCAAGGCGCTGCGCGCCGCCCTGCGCGATACCCCTTTGGAAGCGCGCCGCCTGGCCGCGCTGTACGCGCAGATTGGCATGCTCGCGCCCCGGCTGGAAGAGGTGCACGCGTGCGCTGCGCTGCTGCAGCAAGCGCCTGCCGAGGGCGCCTCGACGGTGCCCGCGGCCAAGTGGTTCACGCTCATGCAAAACGGGGATTTCCTGGTGCTCCAGGCCCATGCCAGCCCGGTGCTGCCCGGCAACGCGCTGCGCCAGCAGTTGTGGGGCGCGGTGCGCGGCGCGGTGCTGACCTCGGCCACGCTGACGAGCTGCGGCAGCTTTGATTTCTTCCTGCGCGAATCGGGCCTGTGGGGGGACGAGGCGGCCACCACCTTGGAGGTGGCCAGCCCGTTTGACTACGCCGCGCAAGGCACGCTGGTGCTGAGCGAGACCCACGCCGATCCGAAAAACGCCGACGCCTTCAATGCCGAAATGGTCGACGCCCTGCTCGAAGACCTGACGCGCGTGCGCGCCGGCGCGTTGGTGCTGTTCACCTCGCGCGAGCAGATGCGCCGCGCGGTGGACGCGCTCGCCACCGCCATGCGCCCGAGCGTTCTGGTGCAGGGCCAGCTGCCGCGCCCGCAGCTCTTGGCGCGCCACCGCGAGCGGGTGGCGGCGGGCCAGCCCTCCATCGTCTTTGGCATGCAGTCGTTTGGCGAGGGGCTGGATCTGCCCGGCGCGCTGTGCGAATCGGTCTTCATCACCAAGCTGCCCTTCGCCCCGCCCGACGACCCGGTGGCCGAGGCGCGCGCCGAATGGCTGCGCAGCGTGGGGCGCGACCCGTTCAGCGAACTGGTGGTACCGGCCACGGCCCTGCGGCTGGCGCAGTGGGCGGGCCGCGCGATCCGCAGCGAGGAAGACCAGGCGCACATCTACTGCTACGACAAGCGGCTCGCGCGCACCAGCTACGGCCAGCGTCTGCTCAAGGGGCTACCGCCGTTTGCGCTGGAGCGGCGCACCCTGCAGGGACAATAGCGGCCTCACACAACAAGACAGCGGAGGAACGCCCCATGCCCCACACCCTTCCCGCCTGCCCCCAATGCGGCCAGGAGAACACCTACCCCGATGGCGATCAGTTCATCTGCCCCGACTGCGCGCACGAGTGGCCTCAGGCAGTCGCTGCCAGCGCGGAAGACGACGCCAAAGGCGATGGCGTGGTACGGGATGCCAACGGCAACCCGCTGCAGGACGGCGACGCCGTGATTCTGGTGAAGGACCTCAAGGTCAAGGGCTCTTCTTCCACGCTGAAAAAGGGCAGCAAGATCAAGGGCATTCGGCTGGTCGATGGCGCCGACGGCCACAACGTGGACTGCAAGACCGACCTGGGCAGCATGCTGCTCAAGTCCGAGTTTCTCAAGAAAGCATGATCTGTTTTTAATAGCTTTAAAGCCAATACAGATAAGCGCTATAGGCTATTTTTAATACAAACTCTTACCCTTCCGACAACCCCGCTGCCCAGTGACTTCCCGCATCGCCGTCATCGACTTTGAAACCACCGGCAGTTCGCCCGGCCAGGGTGCGCGCGCGACCGAGGTGGCCATCGTCATCGTTGAGCACGGCGCGGTGGTGGGTAGCTTCCAGAGCTTGATGAATGCCGGGGTCTGGGTGCCGCCTTTCATCACCCAGCTCACCGGCATCACCAATGCCATGGTGGCCGAGGCGCCGCCGGCTGCCGAGGTGATGCGCCAGGCGCATGCCTTTGTCGGCGGCGCGCCCATGGTGGCGCACAACGCGGCATTTGACCGGGGTTTCTGGCGGGCCGAACTGGAACGCGCCGGTTGCGATGCCGAGCACCCGTTTGCCTGCACGGTGCGGCTCTCGCGCCGGCTGTATCCGAACGCGCCCAACCACCGACTGGGCACGCTGGTGGACTACCACGGCATCGCCAGCGCCGGCCCGGCCCACCGGGCGCTGGCCGACGCCAGCGTCACGGCGCAGTTGCTGCTGCGCATGCAGGAGCATTTGCGCCTGCATTGGGGCATCGCCACCTCCGACCACGCCTTCCTGCTGGCCCTGCAGGCCTGCGCCAAGGCGCGGCTGGCGGATTTCCTGGTGCGGCATGCGCGCGGCGCGCAGGAGAGCCTTGGCCTCGCCAGCGACTTCAACCGCAAGCCGCTGGCCGAACCCCCAAACGCTCAGGCACGCACGTACCTCAGCAGCCGCCCTTTGTAGGCGGGGTGGGCGGCCGAGGCCGGGCTATCCAGCCGCTCCTGCGTGCAGGCAAAGCCCAGCCCCTGCATTTGCCGCGAGAATGCCGCGCGGTTTCCCCGGTCGGGGTCGACGATCCAGATCTCTGACTGCGCATTCGCATGGCGGCCGATAAAGCCCGCCAGTGCGCTGCTCGCATCGCGGTCGTACAGCAAATCACTGCCGATCAGCAGGTCGTAGCGGCCCCTCAGCGTGGTGGAATGCGGCGCTGCCGGGCCAGGCTCTGGTGCGTTCCAGGCCCCATGGCGGTACTTCATCGGTGCCAGGGCATTGAGCCGCAGGTTGGCGCGCAGAAACCGAGGCGCCAGTGGATGGCTGTCGCTGGCGGTCATGTCCAGGCCCAGCCGGTGCCCCACGAGGCTTGGCAGACCCAAGCCGCAGCCCAGTTCGAGCACACGCTCACCAGGCAGAGCTCCGCGCATGGCGAGCCGCTGCGCCAGTCGCGCACCCGAGGGCCAGAGCAGGCCAAAAATAGGCCAGGTGGCCGACGAAATACCAACGCGCAGCGCATGGCCCAGCGGGTCGGAGAACTGTTGGCGGTCGAGCAGGGAGCGAATTTGCAGATCCGCAACCCCCGCGACGGCGATGCACTCCTGCTTGGTGGCATAGCCGGGCATCATCGCGAACGCACCGCTTCGGGCGCGCGCCTGTGTGAAAGAGGGCCATTGTGCGCCTGCGCTGAGCGCGCACAGGGTGCACATCGCGGCCGCGGGTTGGCCGGACGTTTCAAATGCGGCGGGCATCACCTTGCTACTGGCACCCGGCCGGTACCAGGCATTCGGCTTTTCTCAGTACCTGGTGCTATTATGTAGATAGCTGTTCGCGCTTGCTGTCAAAGCGATAGGGCCAGTTTATATGTATATTTTTATGCCATGGACAGGCGCCAGACCGCGGGTCTTGCTGGCTCTGGCGCTGTTGGGCGCACTGCTGCTGGGCGGCTGCAGCACCTCGTCCCCCGTGCGCCACGCGCGCGGCACGCCGTCCACGCTCTCGGGTGACCAGGCCAGCGACATTGCCATTCACGCGCTGGGGCTGGTCGGCACTCCCTACCGCTACGGCGGCAACACGCCCGCAGGCGGTTTTGACTGCAGCGGCCTCATCGGCTATGTGTACCGCAGCGAAGTCGGCACGCCGCCCCCGCGCACCGTGGCCCAGCTCGGCGGCTGGGGCGAAGAGGTGGATGCGCAAGCACTGCGCACCGGCGACCTGGTGCTGTTCGGGCGCGGTCGACCCACCCATGCCGGCATCTATGTGGGCGCAGGGCGCTTCGTCCACGCACCGTCCACCGGCGGGGAAGTGCGGCTCGACGTTCTGACGGCCGGGTACTGGGCACGGCAGAACCCCGAGTACCGCAGACCCTGACGCCACCGGCCGAGAGCGCGACAATCGGCGCATGACACACCAGCCGCGCACCCCCGAACCGCTCTCCACCCACGACACCACGCGCATCGACGACACGCGCATCAAAGCCGTGCGCCCCCTCATCACCCCTGCATTGCTGGACGAGTGGCTGCCCGTGCCAAGCGCCGCGCAGGCGCTGGTGGAGGCGAGCCGCGCCGCCATCTCACGCGTGCTGCATGGCCAGGACGACCGTCTCGTGGTGGTGGTGGGGCCTTGCTCCATCCACGACCACGACCAGGCCATGGAATACGCCCGGGCGCTCAAGCAGCAGGCCGATGCCTTGCACGACGACCTGCTGCTGGTGATGCGCGTGTATTTTGAAAAACCCCGCACCACGGTCGGCTGGAAGGGCTACATCAACGACCCGCACATGGACGGCAGCTTTGCCATCAACGAAGGCCTGGAACTGGCGCGCCAACTGCTGCTGGACGTGCTGGCGCTCGGCCTGCCGGTGGGGACCGAGTTTCTCGATTTGCTCAGCCCACAGTTCATCAGCGACCTGGTGAGCTGGGGCGCCATTGGCGCACGCACCACCGAGAGCCAGAGCCACCGCCAGCTCGCCAGCGGCTTGAGCTGCCCGGTGGGTTTCAAGAACGGCACCGACGGCGGCGTGAAGGTGGCCAGCGATGCCATCCTGGCGGCACAGGCACCCCACGCGTTCATGGGCATGACCAAGATGGGTCAGGCAGCTATTTTTGAGACGCGTGGCAATGACGACTGCCACGTGATCCTGCGCGGCGGCAAGCAGCCCAACTACAGCGCCACCGATGTCGAAGCGGCGTGCGCCTTGCTGCGCGCCGCCGGCCTGCGCGAGCAGGTGATGGTGGACGTCTCGCACGCCAACAGCAGCAAGCAGCACCAGCGCCAGATCACGGTGGCGGCCGACGTGGCCTCGCAGGTGGCGGCAGGCGATGCCCGCATCATGGGGCTGATGATCGAGAGCCACCTGGAAGAGGGCCGCCAGGACATCGTTCCCGGGCAGGTACTGCGCCCAGGCGTGTCGGTGACGGACGCCTGCATCAGCCTGGCGCAGACGGCGCCGGTGCTGGACACGCTGGCGGCTGCCGTGCGCGCTCGCCGGGCCCACGCAGCGTAGTGCTTGAAAACGGTTGCACGGTGTATATTGGAATTAATCTGTAGCAATTTCGTCATGTGAGATCGTTGCGCGACGCGCAGCGTGTTTTTGCGCCGCAGCGCAGGGGTATTGCACGCCGAGGCATCCATGAGCGCTTCCACCGCATGTTCTCATCCGGCACCTATTGCGACCGCACAGGACGCAATGGCGGACGAGGCTTTGAAAGCGCTGGCACAGGACGCCCTGCACGAAGCGCGCATGCACGCCGTGCTGGTGGACATTCAACTGCAGCTCTCGTCGCCCACGCTCAGCGACGGGGAGTTGCAGCAGCGCGCCATCCAGGCGGCGCTCGATGCCACGAATGGCGAAGGAGCCTGTTTCGAACTGCTCGAAGGGGACGGACTGCGCTGCGTGGCCGCTGCGGGCAGGCTGGTGCACCGTACAGGCCAATGGCTTCCCTTGGCGGACAGCCCCTCATGGACAACACTTGCACTCGGGCAGTCACTGCGTTGCAGCGACACGCAGCAGGCTGGCTGGCCATTGGCGCCGGGCCCGCCCGAGACACCGATGCGCTCGGCGCTGGAGGTGCCGCTGCGGCGCGATGGCACGGTGGTCGGCGCACTCAAGGTATGGTCCAGCACGCTGGGCGCCTTTGCCGAACGCGACCTGGCGCACCTGGAAATCCTCAGTGAATCTGTTGGTGCCATGCTCAAGCTGCGCCACGTGGCAGCGCAGTTGCTGGTCTCACAAAAGCAGTACGAAGGCCTGTTCCAGACACACCCGCAGCCGATGTGGGTGTTTGCGCTGGATGACCGCCTGACGCTGCTGGCCGCCAACGAAGCCATGGTCGAGGTCTATGGCTACAGCCGCGAGGAATTGCTGGGCATGGTTCTGCCCGACCTCTGGCCGCCCGGCACGCACGAAATACATCGGCAAGCGCTGGCAAGCGTACACGGCGCCAGAAACAGCGGCTTTATCCTGCAGCATCGGTGCAAGGACGGCCGCTTGATCGACGTGGAAATTACCTCCCGCGCGACGCAATTCAATGGCATTCCCGCGCGCCAATCCATGGCCATTGACATCACCGAGCGCCTGACGGCGGAGCGTGAGATTGCCCGCATGGCACGGGCACGCCATCTGCTGAGCGCCTGCAACGAAGCCATCGTGCGCGCCAGCTCTGAAGCCGAGTTGCTGGAAGCGATCTGCCGCATCACCGTAAAGCTGGGCGGCTACCGCATGACCTGGGTCGGCCTGGCACGCGATGACGCGCAAAAGTCCATTGCCTGTGTGGCCAGCGCCGGGGCCGACCACGGCTACCTTGAGGGCCTGTCGCTGTCCTGGGACGAAGAGAGCCCGAACGGCCATGGCCCGGCAGCCGAAACGGTACGCACCGGACGCACCGTCATCGTGCGCGACGTGCGAGAGGCGACGGGATACGCTGGCCTGGCGCATCGGCTCCATCCACGTGGCTTTCACGGGATGGTGTGCCTGCCGCTCAAGGATGGGGAGCACACCTTTGGCGTGCTGTACCTCTACGCCTCCGAAGTGCTCGAAATCAGCCAGCATGAAAGCGAGTTGCTGGGCGAGCTGGCCAACGATCTGGCCTTTGGCATGCAGAGCCTGCGCGCGCGCCAGGAGCAGCAGCGCATGCAGGCGTCGGTACTCAAAGTGGCCGCCTCGGTATCGGCAGCGACCGGGACGGCTTTCTTTGTGCACCTGGTCCGCAACATGATCGAAGCCCTGGGAGCCGAATCGGGCTGCCTGGGACGTTTTGTTCCCAGCGCCCACGGAGCGCCTGAGAGCCTGGTCACTCTGGCACTGGTGGTCAACGGGGAGCTGGCACCCAACGCCGAATACCTGCTCAGCGGCACGCCCAGCGAGCATTTGGCGACCGAGGCCCAGTTTTGCGTGACGCACGACCTGAGAGCGCAGTTTCCAACGTCTGTCGTGGTAGGCCAAACAGCTGCAGAGGCCTACGCCGGCCAGCAACTGTGCGACAGCGCCGGAACGGTCACCGGCGTGCTGTTCGTGCTGTTTCGCCAGCCGCTGCAAAACCCGGCCTTTGTGCAATCGACGCTGCAAATTTTTGCCTCGCGCGCTTCGGCGGAGATCGAACGCCTGGCATCCGACGCACACATCCGGCGCCAGGCATCGCTGCTCGACCAGGCGCGCGACGCGATCATCGTGCGCGACCTGGCACACCGCATCACTTTCTGGAACCTGGGGGCGGAGCGGCTCTATGGCTGGTCGCAGGAACAGGCTGTGGGCCAGCCCGTGGACAGGTTGTTGCACCCGGACCACGGCAGCTTTGAGCGCGCCACCCAGGCAGTTCTGGCCCATGGCGAATGGTCGGGGGAAATGGTGCAGCACCACCGCGATGGCCACTCCCTTGAAACCGAGGGGCACTGGACCCTGGTCAAGGGCGAAGACGGATCGGCAAGCAGCATCCTGGCCATCAACACCGACATCCGCGAGCGCAAGGCCACCGAGCGCGAAATTGCGCGCCTGGCCTTCTACGACGCACTGACCGGTCTGCCCAACCGCATGCTGCTGATGGACCGCGCGCGCCATGCGCTGGCCAACGCCGCGCGGGTGGACGAAGGCGGGGCGCTGCTGTTCATCGACCTGGACAACTTCAAGACGCTCAACGACACCCTCGGGCACGACAAGGGCGATTTGCTGCTGCAACAGGTTGCGCGCCGCCTGGAAACCTGTGTACGCGGCAGCGACACCGTCGCGCGCCTGGGCGGCGACGAATTTGTCGTCATGCTCGAAGCGCTCAGCAGCGATCCCAGTGCGCTGGCGCTCGACGCGCGCGCAGCGGCAGAAAAAATTCTGGCTACCCTGTCGCAGCCTTACCAGCTTGACGGCTACCACTACCGCACCACGCCGAGTATCGGCATCGCGCCCTTCGGACAGGGCCATGCGACGGTGGGCGACCTGCTCAAGCAGGCCGACCTGGCCATGTACCAGGCCAAGAGTGGCGGGCGCAACACCCTGCGCTTCTACGACCCGCACATGCAGGCCGTGGTCAGCGCGCGCGCCGAACTTGAATCGGATATGCGCACCGCCTTGGCACAGGGTGAATTCCTCCTGCACTACCAGCCTCAGGTGCGCCACGATGGCCGCTGGCTGGGCGTGGAGGCACTGGCGCGCTGGCAGCATCCGCTGCGCGGCATGGTGCCGCCAGCAGAGTTCATTCCCGTGGCGGAGGAAACCGGCCTCATCCTGACCCTGGGACGCTGGGTTCTGCATACGGCCTGTCAGGTGCTTGCGCGCTGGCAGGCCGAACCGGCGCTGCGCCACCTGACCATGGCGGTGAATGTCAGTTCGCGGCAGTTTCGGAACGTCAACTTTGTCGACGATGTCTCGCGCATGCTGGCGGTCACCGGGGCACCCGCGAGGCGCCTCAAACTCGAATTGACCGAAAGCGTGCTGGTGGACGACGTGGAAGCCACCATCGCCACCATGGAAGCGCTGCGCACCGTCGGCGTTGGCTTCTCGCTGGACGATTTCGGCACCGGCTACTCCAGTCTGAGCTACTTGAAGCGCATGCCCCTGCACCAGCTCAAGATCGACCAAAGCTTTGTCCGCGATCTGCTGAGCGACCCCAACGACGCAGCCATCGTGGACACCATCGTCGCGCTCAGTGCCACGCTGGGGCTGGATGTGATCGCGGAAGGGGTAGAGACCCTGGAACAGCGCGAAATGCTGCTCCAGGCCGGCTGCATGGCCTTCCAGGGCTATCTGTTCAGCCGCCCCCTGGACGATAAGGCTTTGTTTGAGCTGCTGCACAGCCCCGTTGCGCAAAAACCCCGGTAATCAGGACGCAGGCCGGCTGCTCGGAGCGCACGGGCCCTTGGGATAGTTTTCTATCTTTCTTCTATTTCATTGGTAGATAGTAGATAGAGGACCGCCGTTTCGGTGGATAAGTGTGCTTTGTGCTTACCCATCAGATACTTGGACAGGGCCCAGCGCTGTGCAGAAGCCCCACGGATGGCGCCAGCGCATTGGGGGCAGTTTTCCGATTTGGCCCCAATCTGTGGATAAACGGCCGGTTGCCAGATTTTTATCCACAGGTTTTTCGCCGCACAACGGTTGGTGCGTCGTGCAGCGACAAGCTTTTTGCGTCTTTGCGGGCGCCTTCATGGCGTGCCGCGCAAGACAAACCACTTTTTCAAACCGCCCCAAAGAACAGCCGCCGCACTGCACGGGGACGAAAACGGGCGCGCATTGTCTGTTCTTCTACGTCTCTCTATTTAAATAGTAGTAATAGTAGGCAGCGGCCGAATCTGTGGACAAGGCCATTAGGGTGTTTTCGATCAACCACTTACAGACATCACAGCCCTGTGCGCGGAGCCCTGTTGCGCTGCCCCAGAAAACTGAACAACTTTTCAGAACCGCCACCGTCTGTGGATAACTGCCAGGATATGCGCCTTTGTCACACAGGTTTATCCACAGGCTGGAGAGATGGGTCCGTCAAAAATGCAGGGTGTAGCGCAGTTGAACGAAGTTCGCGCCGGGGTTGGGCTTCTTGATGCCGGCGTTCGAGACATGCTCCAGGCGCAGTTGCAGCGCGTGCTGGCGCTGTTCGCCCAGTTCCACGCCGACGCCCAGGTGGCTGGCGAAATTGAAGCGGGTGCTGAATTTCCGCTCCGGCGTGACGAAGCGGGGGTTGGCCAGCGTGGCACCGACACCAGCATCGACAAACCAGCGCGAGTGCCCGTCGTCTGGAGTGAAGCGAAAGCTGGGGCTAACGCCCAGGACCGTGGTGCCAAAGTCACCGCCTATGCCGCGGGCTGACCAGCGGCTGGCGTAGAAGTCCCAGTAACCCCGTACCTCGGCGCCCCAGAGGCTGCGGCGCCAGTCTTGCCAATCCAGGGTGGCGCCCAGCGTCCAGGCGTCGATGTGGTGGGATGTTTTGGCGGTCTGCAGGTACAGGCCCCAGCGGGGTGCGGCGGGTGCATCCGTTGCGCCGGCTGCGGGCGTGCAACCCAAAAGGGACAAGAGGGCGACGAAACCGAAAAGGGCCCTTGCAGGCCCCTGGCGGTTGGAGGTGTAGGGCATGGCGAAACCTCGATTCCGGATTCCGCCATCGGGCAGGGGCCGTGCTGCGGTGTGGGGTAAGACACCCCAGGACAATCATCCTGGGATGTCTCCCGAGGTTACTGCTGCGCCAGCGCGGAATTTGTAGGCCGGAAACGAATCGTTACGCCATCGCGCGCTGGCGCAGCAGCGTGCGCGCGATCAGCCGGGTTCAGCTGGGTTGGCCGCCACCTTGGCGCATGGGGCCGTGGCCATGGCGCCCTTGCATGTGCTGTTGGCGGTTGCCGCCCATGCGCTCACCCATGTGTTCGCTCATGCGATCAAAGGTCTTTTGCTGCTCGGGCTGCAGTTGGGCGTAGAAGGTTTTGATGGCGTCCGCGCGCGCGTCCATGGCGGCGTCGCGTTGTGCCCGTAGGGCGCGCATGCGGTCAATGCGTTCGGGCGTGGTCAGCTTTTGCATCGCTTGGCGGTCCAGGCGGGCGAAGTCGCTGCGCGGCTGCATGGCCTGGGTGAAGCTGGTCCAGGCGCCTTCCTGGGCCGGGGTGATGGCCAGCTTCGCCTTGAGTTGGGCCTGGCGCTCAGCATGTTTTTGCTGCCATTGGTCGCGCTGGGCTTGCCGATTGGACCGGTAATCGCCTCGCTGGTGCATCTGGACCGCGGGTGCGTCGCTGGCGCCGGCGGGTGCGGCTGGGCTGGTTTGTGCGAGGACGGGCAGGGCCAGCGCGGCGCAGGCGGCGGCGGCGGCAAGGCGGCGGGTGAACGAGAAGGTCATGGAGAATCCTTTCGGGGGGTTGCAAGCGCGCCGGCACGGTGCCAGCGTTGAGGGCCAGTGTTGCGCTGCCATGTAAGGGCGCCATGCGCACCGCGTGAGTCTGTGTAAAGTTTCTTGGAGTTTCGTGGCGCCCGCAAAGCCATTAATTTGAATGAAAATGGCACCTAGCGCTTATTGCTATTGCCTAAGCAGCTATCAATTTTGATAAATGGCGGCTGGCTGCAGATCCGTCGCGCGCGACAATCCTCCTTTTCCCTTTCTCGGCGCGCCGTGCGTTGCTGGCGCGCCGCTGCCAAGTCACCAAAGGATTTCCTCTTGTTCAAGAACCTGATCGTCTACCGTATCGCGCCCGGCTGGCAATGCGATCTCACCCAGTTGGAAGAAGCGCTGGCGCGCGCGCCGTTCCTGGAATGCGGCGCCACCCAAGAGCGTTCGGTTGGCTGGGTGCCGCCGCGCGGCGAGGCGCATGGCCTGCTGGCCGAATCGGTGGCGGGCCAGTGGATTTTGCGTTTCATGGCCGAGGCCAAGGTGGTGCCCGGCTCCGTCGTCGCCCGCCGGGTCAAGGAAAAAGCCGATCGCATCGAGCAGGAAACCGGCCGCAAGCCCGGCAAGAAGGAGAGTAAGGAACTCAAGGATGAAGCCCTGCTCGACCTGCTGCCCATGGCGTTCACCAAGCAAGGCTCGATGTGGGTCTGGATCGACCAGGCCGCGCGCACCCTGGTGCTCGACACCGGCAGCCAGGCACGTGCCGATGAGGTGGTCAGCCTGCTGACCGAGGCGCTACCCGGTTTTGCGCTGGCCCTGGTGCACACCCACACCAGCCCGCAAGCGGCCATGGCGCACTGGCTGGCCACGCAGGAGCCGCCCGCAGGTTTCAGCGTGGACCGCGAATGCGAACTCAAGTCGGCGGACGAGGCCAAGGCCGTGGTGCGCTATGCCCGCCACCCGCTCGACATCGAGGAAGTGCAGGCCCATATCGCCGCTGGCAAGCTGCCGACGCGCCTGGCGCTGACCTGGGACGAGCGCGTGTCCTTCGTGCTGACCGAGGGCCTGCAGATCAAGAAACTGGCGTTTCTGGACACGGTGTTCGAGGACAAGGCGGCCGACGATGGCGGCTTCGACACCGATGTGGCCATTGCCACCGGCGAAATCTCGCGCCTGCTGCCCGACCTGATCGAGGCGCTGGGCGGCGAGGCGCAGCCGGGCGTGGCGGCACCCGTTTCGGCCCCCATTTCGGCATCTGCTGCGTCCGGCAGCGTGACCGGCCCGGCGACGGCGCCCGTGGATACCGACCCCGACAACGCCCCGTTCTGAGGCGGGGCAGCGCTCAGCCGGCGCTAAGGTGCTCGAACAGGATGGCGGTGCCGATGCCGGCAAGCACCAGCCCGCCCACGATCTCTGCGCGGCCGCCCGCCGCCCGGCCGAACACGCGCCCGGCCATCACCCCGAGGGTGACGGCCACCAGCGTGGTGCAGCCGATTGCGAAGGCGACGGGAAGGATGGGCACGTCCAGAATGGCCAGGCCCGCGCCTACCACCATGGCGTCCATGCTGGTGGCTAAGCCTGTCAGCGCCAGCACCCAGAAGCCGTGGCGCGCGGGTTTGTCGGCGGCCTGTGATTCGGAGGGTCTCAGGCCATTGAGCACCATGTGCCCGCCCAGACCCAGCAGCAGCACGAAGGCGATCCAGTGGTCCCAGGCTTTGACGTAATCGGCAGCAGCCAGGCCCAGGGCCCAGCCGATGAGGGGCGTTGTGCCTTCGATGGCGCCGAAAATGACCCCGGTGCGCAGCGCTTCGCGCCAGTGGGGGTGTTCCAGCGCCATGCCCTTGCCCACGGCGGCGGCAAAGGCGTCGGTGGACATGGCCAGGGACAACAGGGCAATGGAGAGGGGGCTCATGGGAATCGTGTGATCTGGCCGGGCGAACGCAAAGGCGCATTCCCACGGCCCGGCTCCTGTCGTGTGAACGCGCCCATGGTCTCGCCAACCAGCACACTGGATGCCTGCGCCACAGCGCGCAGAGCGGGCCGAGTATGTTGACGCAGGCGCTTTCGAAGTCGAAAGCCGGCTACTCCCCAAGGGAAGCGCGAAGTATAGAGGCGCGTGCCGCAGTCGCTGCGGCTGAATGCGGCTAGTGTCGTGAGTTGGAAGTTCGTTTCAGAAAGTTGCCGAGAATCGCCGCCATGCCGCGTTGCAAATCCTCGCGATAGCTCCGGCTATCGCTGTGGTTTGCGCCTTGCCTGACGCCGATTTCGACATCTTTCACTTTTTCAACCTACTTCCAACTCACGACACTAGCGGCGCAGCGCCAACACCACCACCCCGGCCGCCACCAGCGCAATGCCCAGCCAACCCGTGCCCGACGGGCGCTCGCCCAGGAACACAAAGGCAAACACCGCCACCAGCACCAGGCTGAATTTGTCGACCGGAGCCACCTGCGACGCCTCGCCCAGTTGCAGCGCGCGGAAGTAGCAGACCCACGATGCCCCGGTTGCCAGGGCCGACAGCGCCAGAAAGATCCAGGTCTTGCCCGGCAACTGCAGTGGGTTGCTCCACTTGCCTGTGGCCCAGACGAACGCCGTCAGTACGAAAACAATGATGACGGTGCGCACCAGCGTGGCCAGGTCGGAATCCACGCCCTGGATGCCCACCTTGGCAAAGATGGCGGTGAGGGCGGCGAAGACGGCGGACAGCGCGGCCCAGAAGAACCAGCTGTGGGAGGTGGTCGATTGCATGTGCGTGCTGCCTTTTTGTACTGCCGGTTGCGCTGCTTTGTCGCCCTGTCAACGTGCCAGTCCTTGCCGCGGGCTGCGAGCCCAAATGTAGCGGGAAGCCCCTGCCTCTGGAAGCGACCGTTGGCGGTTTGCATGCATCAGAAAGACAGCGCTCATCGCCCCTCAAAGCTGGCAGGTTTTTTCGCAAAAAACGCCTCGATCCCTGCACGCATGTCCTGCGTGGCGGCGCAGCCGGCAAAGGCTGCAGTCTCGGCGATCAGCTGCGCCTCCAGGTCGCGGTCAAACGATGCGCGCATCAGCCGCTTCATGGCGCCGTAGGCCAGCGTCGGGCCATGCGCCAGGCGGTGGACGATGGTGGCGGCGGCTTCGTCCAGTTGCTCAGCCGGCACCACGCGGTTGACCAGGCCCAGGCGCAGCGCGTCGGAGGCGCTGAGCGTGTCGCCCAGCAGGGCCATCTCAAGTGCGTGGCGCAGGCCCACCAGGCGCGGCAGCGCCCACGAGGCGCCGACGTCGCAACTGGTGCCCAGGTTGATGTAAGCGAGGTTGAAGCGCGTG
>Ga0208518_100095_pt1 | contig 48443 bp, 20 predicted proteins | sample LakWasM127_HOW14_2_FD_183937 | JGI IMG/M metagenome (GOLD analysis project Ga0208518, IMG submission 183937) | Freshwater sediment methanotrophic microbial communities from Lake Washington under simulated oxygen tension - Sediment Metagenome... | ecosystem: Environmental > Aquatic > Freshwater >...
TTGGCACATCCGGGTCAACCTCAAAGCGCAGCGCCAATTGTTTACTGTTTAGCAGTGACGACGTTACGTCATCCAAATACTGCATGACCGTCTCAAGCCTGAATTCGGTGTATTCCAACTTGAGCTTGCCGGCTTCGAGTTTGGAAAAATCCAGAATATCGTTGAGTATGCCCAGCAACCATTTAGCTGAGGTGTTGATTTTATTTAAATAATTGCGCTGTTTCCCCGTCAACTCGGTTAACAAGGTCAAATGAGTCATACCCATGATGGCGTTCATCGGAGTGCGAATTTCATGGCTCATATTGGCTAAAAATGCGCTTTTGATTTGTACCGCGGCCAACGCCTGATTAGTCATGTCTTGAAGTTCCTCAGTCCGCTTGGCAACCTGATTTTCAAGATTAGCCTGAATCCGCTGGAGTTGGCGAACACGCCATAAATAGGCGGCCAGCAACAGACTTAATAATAAGCCGACCACGAGTGTCCGGAACCACGCTGTTTGCCAATAATCCGGAGTAATAGTGATGGGCAAGCTGACCCCCGTTTCATTCCAAGTTCCTGCGTTATTACTGGCTTTGACGCGAAACAGATAGTGTCCTTGGTCAAGATTGGTGTATGTTGCAACACGGTTGCTGCTATCTGTTTCCATCCAGTCCCGATCAAAACCTTCGAGCTTGTAAGCGTAACGGTTGTGTTTGGGATCGGCGTAATGCAGCGCCGAAAAGCGCAGGGAGAACATCGACGACTGCCGTGACAATGTCAAAGCCTTAGGTTCGGTCACACTGCCTTCCAGATTAACATCGGCATTCTTAAAGTCATCGGCAAGCGAACGGTTGAGCACACTGATGTCGGTTATTGCAACAGACGGTGGTGTCTGGTTGTACCGAATTCGCTCAGGGTGAACAATGCCCAGGCCATTACTGTTTGCAAAATACAGCGTACCGTCCCGGTGCAGTATCTTCGATGACACTCCTGCCTTACCCGCCGCATAATCCCCTTCGGTCAAATAGAAATTACTAAACTGCATTTTTGTTTGGTCAAAATGCGACAATCCAGCAACGGTACTGAGCCAAAGCTTTCCTAGGCCATCAATACCGATGGATAGTACGTTGTCTGATCCTAAACCATTATGGCTATTGTAATTGCGAAAGCTTATGCCGCCATCTGCCGCAACTATCGCCTGGCTAATACCGTTGGTTGTGGCCATCCACACGATGCCATGACTGTCCTCCTGAAAATCTCTTATAAAGTTACTCGCTAGGCTGGCAGGGTTAGCAGGATCGAAATGAAAATTTTGGAATTGCCCGGTGGCGGGATCAAGCAGCCCCAATCCTCCGCCTGATATTTCCCCCCCTCCCACCCAAACCTTCCCGGAACGGTCAACTAGAAGCGCTACAATGGAATTGCCGGCAAGACTGTGAGGATTAAGCGGATCGTGATGAAACTCTCGAACAACGCCCGAAGTTGGATCATATTCAATCAAGCCACCGCCAGTACCCAACCATAGTGTGCCATGAAGGCCCGGGGCAATTGTATTCACGAAATTATTGGCAATGCTGCCCAGCGGTATTATTTGAGCTCGCTCCTGCCGAAGATCATAACGAATTAATCCATTACGGGTGCCTATCCACAGCGGCCCCTGAGGTTGTTGATACAAACTATAAATAGTACCGCTGGGCAATCCGTGTTCAGAGGTATTCTTGGCCGCCAGTTGTTTGACAATCTGCCGGGTTTTAGGTTCGATCAACGTCAATCCAGCCCGACTGCCTAACCAAAGTTGCCCCGAATCAGCAGCGGCCATCCCTGTTAATGCGTTATCGGTTTTGTCGTCTATGCCTTTCATTGTTCTTGGGACAAGTTGTTCAAATCCGTCAAAGGACAAATCAACGCGGCTAATTCCATCCGCAGTGCTAACCCAAAACGCCCCAGAGCGATCCAACAATAATGAAAAAGCTTGATTGCCAATAAGGCTGTTTGGATCTTGGTATTGATGTTGGTAACTGTCGAATTGTTGTCGAGCCTCATCCCAACGCAGCAAGCCGTTTAAAGTTGCTATCCAGATAGTTCCCGAGCTGTCTTCGACAAAATCGTAAGCCCTAAAATTTCCAGGGATTCCGGGGACCGGCAACTTCTTTTTCTGTGTCCAATCCTGCCCGGATTTCCAGAGCACAATCCCGGCCTCAGACCCCATCCACAAGCGTTGCTGGCTATCAACAAACAAAGCCCTGATATTATTTGCGCGCGGCGCATTGTCATGAGAGTCGACTTGATAATGTTGAAATTGGGCACTACCAGCAGGCAGGTAATCCATGCCTCCAGGCCAAGTTGCAATCCATAGACCACCCTGTTTATCAAGTACCAGCGTGTCGACGTTATCTCTGGCCAGACTATCGGGCTGAGCAGACTCATGCCGATAAACGCGAAATTGTCCCGTGTCGGGATCAAAGTGCTGTAATCCCTGCCGTGTAGCTAGCCATAATCCGCTTTTGCCATCCGAAACGATTTTGCGAATTTGTCGATTCTCCAGCGGATCGCCCTGATCGGGCTGTGGCTGGTATGTTTTAAAAGTGCTGGTTTCGGCTTCGAAAAGTGCCAGACCATCGAGAGTGCCAAGCCACAACCGGTGTTGTTGATCCTCAAGCAAGCTAGTGACTGTATCGTGAGGCAAGCTGCCTTGGGTATTGGGAACATGTTGAAAATACCTGGATTGATAGCCGTCGTAACGGTACAGGCCTGAGTTCGTACCCATCCAGATAAAGCCTTGATGGTCCTGAATCATAATCGATGGCGGACTGTACTTTACAACACCGCTTAAGGTAACGAAATGCAACTCAGGTGCTGTCGCATAAGCTACAGGAATCAATATCGACAGCCAAACCACCAACAAAGATAGTAGCAAAATGGGCATTTTTTTTCTCGATAGTGGTGGTATTAACATAGTGTTTAAAAAACAGGCTCCATCAACTTAAAAATCAGTAGATAACATGACACTGAAACTACGAGGTGCACCGACATAGTAAAACGGAGCGCTGCCGCCCACGCCCAATGCACGGTTGGTAAAGCCGCTGCCGCTACCGGCGTTCAGATTGAGGTAATTCTGATCCAGCAGGTTGTAAACATTAAGACGCACGGTCGGGTCGCGGAACCATCCCGTCGAAGGCAGACGATAGCCTGCATCAAAACTGACCAGCGTATAGCCGTTGATCGATTCATCGTTGACCAGCGTCGAATAGCGTGCGCCGGTGTACTTGGCCGACAAATTGCCCGACCACGGCCCATCGCGATATTGCAGCGCCGCGCCCGCCATATAGCTTGGCACGTCGGGAAACGCCTTGCCGGCAGTCGCTTCAACCGTATTGGCGGCGGTTTGTAGATTTTGTCCGATGCGGCTGTCGGTATAGGTGAAGGAACCGTACACGCTCCAGTTCGGCAAAAAACGCCAGGCTGACTCCAATTCAACACCCTGGGTCGTGGAATCGCCGACATTGTAGTTAGTGCTGATATTGTTGATGGGGTCGAAGGCTGAAGCAATACGGTTGCGGTAATCGATGTAAAACAGTGTGCCGGAGAATGACACATCCTTGCCGGTATAGCGGTAGCCCAAGTCCCAGTTGGTTGCCAATTCCTCGCCGACATTTACCGTGTTTAGCCTATAGCCGGTTAATTTGCCCTGATTGTTAAAGCTGCCGCCGTTAATCAAGCCATAAAACACCGAGTCCGGCGGTGCCTTGAAGTTTTCGGCGCGGTTGACAAACACTTGCTGGGTATCGGTGAACTGGTAACGAACGCCGACACTCGGGAGCGGTCTGGCGTAAGTTTGTTTAATGTTGTAATAAGCGCCTCCGCCTTCACTGGCGTAATTGGTGAAATCGCGCTGAATTTGGGTGTAACGCAAGCCCAGCGACAGGATGAGTTTGTCGTTCAGGAAACCGATGTCGTCCTGAGCGAAAAACGATTGCGAGGTATTGAGGGTCAGAAAGTCGCGGCCCTGATAAGGCGTGCCGTCCTGACGCAGTAGAAAAGCTGAGGTGTTGTCTAGCCAGGGATCGGCGCTATTACCGGCGGCGTCGAATGGCACAGCCGGCTGCGTGCGGCGGTGATGCGCATACTCGAACCAGTAGCCGGCCATTAAGCGATGATTAGCAACCTGACTGTGAAGACGGGCGGTAACGCCGGGGCGCTCGGTTTCTGTCACGGCACCGCTGTAAATCATTACCGTATCGCGTGTATCTCCGTCGTGATTGATGTCACGGATGCCGCCTCCGAGTTTATTGACTGCATTGCTTTCCGCCAGCGTCCTGAGCTGGTTGCCACCGGTTCCGTAGCCGTAGTTGTAATAAGGGTCAACATCCAGATGCAGATTGGGCAGCAGTTGGAATCGGCCTTTCAGTGTGGCCAGGTAATTGCGGTACGGATTGAGGTTAAGGTTGTAATAGAGGTCTGACGGTATTTTTTCGACTTGTGCGCTGCCATTGATCCCGGCCAGATGTTGCGGGGCTTGGCCGCCGAAATCGATATCGCGGCCCAGCGTTTGAATTTCGGCTAAGGTTAAAGTGCGCAGATTGTTGTTGAGCATCTCGTTAAACAACAAGCCGCCGGTAATACTGCTGCCGGGCGCCAGGTTGAGCACGCCTTTAAAATCCAGATGTTCGCGATCGGCGCCGCCGTAGCCTTTCCACTTTTCAGCCTCGGCTTTGGAGACCGAAATAAAAGCCTTAAAACGGTTGTCGCCCAGATAACCGGTATCGGCTCGCAAAAAGGTCTTGTAAGCGTTATAGGCACCGTAACTCTGTTGCACCCGGAAGCGTGAGTGATCGCTGGGACCTGAGGTGACAAAGCCTATCGAACCGCCGGTTGCCCCGACCATAGGCGCATCAGTTTCACTCGAGCCTTGGGTGACTGAAATCTCTTCCAGGTTTTCAAGATCAACCAGTTCGGAAGGATAGACGGCATAGTTGCCTGCATCGTTGATTGGCGCGCCATCAATGCTGACACCAATTTGATCGCTGTTGAAACCGCGCATCCGCAAACCGCCGCCAAATAAGCCGGTGGCGTCGTAGCTGTAAGTGTTAACTCCCGGCAGTAAATCCATGGCCTGATAGGCGTTATTAAGCGTGTTTTTCTGCTCGATGGCGGCGCGTGATACGACACTGCGCGAGCGCGCCGCGTTCTGCAGATTCATCAGGCCATTGCCGGGCGGAGCAACGCCTTCGACCACCATAGGTTCAAGCGTTATATTATTATCCGCCTGTACCGTAGCTCCAGCCAAAATGGCGGTCATAAAGACAATGTGTCTAGTTCTGCGTAGCACTTTGAGGAACATCCCTCTCCTAAGTCGATTAACTTACAAGAGTATAGTATAAATGCTTACGTAAAAGTTGTTATTTGCTTACACTGAAAAAAGCCTGATTGAGCACTTTATTTTCCTTGAAAGATCGGACTATTGAGGGCTTAGCTTGTTCATTCCAGTCAATGACAGCGGCTACTCTCTTGAAAGTTTGCCGGTGTGCGTCGATAACAGTTCCGGCTGATTGCCCATATCCGTTAGCACTGGGTCGGCATGATTTATCCCGAGCAACACCTCGGCGAATTCATCAGGCCGCAACACGAGATACGCATTCCACGCGGCAAGCTTCGCATCTGCCAACAATTCATCGGTAGCCTCCTGCTCCTTGGACAGACTGATTTGCGCCTGGGACACGGCATCAAGATCCGCATAGCCATCTTTAAATAACTGGCTCGTTTGCTGAAAAGTTAAGCGCGTTTGGGCGGTCTGTAATTGGCTGGATTTTGCGGAAAGCTCTGTTTGGATTTTGGCATCCAACACCGTTCTAAGCTTGGTCTCGGCATCGATCAGTGCCTGTCGATAGAGCGCATCGGCTTTCAGCACATCGGCATGCGCTGTTTCGACTGCCGCATATTCCGAAGTAAAGGGCCCCAAGGGTTGCTGAAGCACGACGCCGAACCGGTAACTGTTCGGCGAAGTCGAACTGACAGCCACATCGACACTATTCGGATCCTGCCCCAGCCAATCATACCGTCCGGTCATCGCAACAGTGGGATAAAAACTTGCGCGGGTCTGGTCAAGTTTATGCTGAGCCATCGCCGCCCGTTCTTTTGCGGCTTTTACGCCCGGATCGTCCTGGACAATCAGCTCAAGATCGTCATCATTCAAGTTCATTTGTTCCACATCGGGAATGGGAGCATCAAGCCGGAACACATATCCAGCGGGAAGGCGCAATCCCAGCGACCTTGCCAATACAGCAGACTTATCGAACAAGGCCTGACAAACCTGAAACATGCCCTGCTCGCTTTTGGCGAACGTTACTTTCTCCTTACTCAACGCAATTTGATTATCAACGCCTTCCTCAAACCTTTTTTCAGTACGCTGCAACACACCGCGCAACAATTTGCTCGTCTCGGCCTGGTGCAAAAGCGCCGTCTGCGCTTTGAATAAATCGTTATAGGCAATCAGTACTGTACTTAACGTTTCATTAGTCTGCCTGACAAGATCGTAAGCGCTGGCCTGAACACCTGCTTTTGCACTGCGGTATCCGGCCAAATCTTTACCGCCGTTAAAGAGATTCCAATTGGCATTCAACGAGGCGTAACTGGAATACTGGCTTCGCTGTCCGCCGACAACAGTTGACCCGACCGAGGTGGATTGAGCGGTCGGGTTTTGGGTGACAAAACGCTCCCCTTGCATAGAAACACTTGCCGACGGCAAAAACGGCGTCACTGCGGCCAACACCTGCGAATTGGCTTTTTTTAGCTCCAGCTCGGCTATCAAAACTTGCGGATGGTCAGACATCGCAACGGCAACAGCTTCCGCCAGGGACAGCGGCTTAAATATCGTCCCCGAACGACACGACGGCTCCTCGCCAATCTGCACTTTAGGCAGTTGACCGTCCGCTGAAAACACCGGAACGGAGACACCGACCCACACTACACAAACAAAACAGCGTAATACTTTATTGATCATATTTGATTATTTTTATTAGTTACTGATGTCGCACACTGTCGATTACAGCCGCGAAAAGATAGACCACAGATTGGACCGCATCCTTGTCCGAAAAGCCCGGATAGGCATATCCGCCGTAGGGCGGGCCGTGCGCACCCTAGTCACTACCAGATCATCTGTTACGAAAGCCACATAAAAACACCACGAAGGCACGAAGAACACGAAGTTATTGAGCGATTCCAGAACCCAGTTTGGGCATATCGGCTACCTGAAAGACATATACAGCGGTTTCAATGCTGATCAGTTAAATAACATTATCGCAAGAGTGCAGGCTTCGCCTGCTCTGGCAAGCAAAGCTTGCACGCCAGACACTCGCAACTTTAGTCATTAACTGAATTTTAAAATGCTGTTACTCGGCTGAAAGCCATATGTCATCAGAAAATATTTGATTCTTTAGACCTTGGTGTTCTTCGCGTCTTCGTGGTGAAAGTCTCTTTACTATTGTTAGTCATACTTAAGCTAACCGCACCACCTCATCCACCTTCAAACTCTCAGGCAGTTGATGGGTGATGAACAGCATGGTGACCTTGCCTTTCAGTTGATTGACGGTGGCTGCAAAGTGTTCTGCGGTGGCGCTGTCCAGGCTGCTGGTCGCCTCGTCGAACAACAAAATCTTAGGCTGCTTGAGCAAAGCGCGAGCAATCGCCAGCCGTTGTTTCTGTCCGCCCGACAGCCCTACCCCGCGTTCGCCGATAACGGTCTGGTAGCCTTCCGGCAGCTTCTCAATGGCCTCGTGAATTTCCGCCAATTTGCAAGCTTGTACTACTTGTTCGAAGGTGGTGTGCGGATTAGAGAAAATCAGGTTTTCATAGAGAGTGCCGGAGAACAGCACGGTTTCCTGTGGAACCACGCCAAAGTGATGGCGCAGCTCATTGGCAGAAAAGTGACGGATGTCGTGGTCATCGATATGAATACTGCCTTCGCTGGGTAGATAAAAACCCAGCATCAGTTTAGCAAGCGTACTCTTGCCGGAGCCGGACGGCCCCATCAGGGCAATGCATTGTCCCGGTGAAATACTCATATTGAAGTTTTGGTACAGGTAAGGAAGATTATCCGCATAACGGAAGCCCAAGTTGCGAATCTCCACCTTGCCGTGTCCGCCGCCTTCCCTTGCGGGCTTCAACGAATACGGCTCGGTGGGGGCATGCATCACATCGCCCAAGCGCTTGACCGCAATATTGGCCTGCTGAAATTGCTGCCATAATCCGACCATGCGCAGCACCGGCTGAGAGAGCCGTCCGGCAAACATCTGGAAGGCCACCAGCATGCCGATGGTGAAATCCTGAGTGGTCATCGCCAACCAAGCGCCAAGACAGAGGATGGTCATCGTCATCATCTGCTCCAAGGTATTGGCGGCCACGTTGTAGCTATTGGACAATTGCCGCGCGTTAAATCCGGCTTCCAGATAACCGGCTAAATATTCGCCATAGCGCGACACCACCTGTGGCTCCATTTGCAGGGATTTGACCGTTTCCATGCCGGACACATATTCGGTAACGAACGATTGATTGCGCGCACCGAGCAGAAACTGTTGATTCAACCGCTCGCGCATCAAAGGAGTAATGGCCAGACTCAACAGCACGATCAGCAGCAACATAGACAGTGCCGCAACCGAAAGCAGCCAGCTGTAATAGAACATGATCGCCAAATAGAAAACCAGAAACGGCACATCCAGAATCAGCGTGACGGCGGCTCCGCTCAGGAACTCGCGGATGCTTTCTATGCCTTGCAAGCGCGCTACCAACGTACCGGTAGAACGGTGCTCAAAATAGCGTAGCGGCAACCTGAACAGGTGCGCGAACACCTGCGCACCCAACACCGAATCAATGCGGTTGCCGGTATGCGTCACCAGATACTGCCGTACCCAGCTCATCACCGCATTGAACACCATGAAGATAGCCATGCCGACTGCGATCACCACCAGCGTACTCATCGAATGGTGGACTATCACCTTATCGATGACAGTCTGAGTAAACAACGGCGTAGCCAAGCCGACCAATTGTAAAGCCAGCGATGCCAGCAGCACGTCGCGCCAAACCTTCTTGTGTTTGAGCAATTCCGGCACGAACCAGCGAAAGCCGAACTCCTTTTCTTCATCTTCATCCGCACCCTTACTTTTAGGTGCGGCGAACTGCAACACATGTCCGGCGCAACGAGCAGTGAATTCAATCAAAGGAAGATGTTGCGGCTCCTGGCTGCCCGGTTCAAAAAACAGAATTGTGCCTTTTTCCAGTCGCACCAACAGGGCGAGACCGTGCGTTTCCAATTGTTGTTCAACTTGCGCATCGGGTTCACTTGGCTCTTTGGCAAACTCTGGACCATCTGGCGGATTGAGTGCTGCAAAGCACGGAAGGTTGAGATGTTCCATATCCGCATCCTTCACCTTGCGCCAGCGGCCTTTAAGTCCCAGCTCATGCAGGGCATGTTGCAAGAGTGCCGAATTATAGGGTGAAGGGAACTGGCGCAACGCCATTGCCGCATCAAACGGCACACGATGCACCTGACAGGCGCATTGCAATGCCCAAATAAAAGTTTCGGTACTGATCGGCAAGAGATGCTTCTTGCCGTTCACCATACGGTGCAGTGCATCCTTCATCGTTCACGCCCTGCTTCAAGTTTATACGCCATCGTTTAGCTTAACCTCGCTATGCCTTCGTTCAACCCGGACAGGTCGTGCAAGAGCTGCGGATTTGTACCGAAGGAGAGGTTGCTCAGAACGTCTTGCGCCGCAGTCTGGCTAAAGCCGCTAAAGTTGCCGTTTTTGCCATACTGGTTAGCAAGATCACCGCCCAAGGCTTCGCTGTCGCTGGCGGACAAATGTGCGCTAAGCAGGCTGTCGGTGGCGTGCCAGTGCATGAAGTTGGCGTTGCTGCCGCGCGTCTGGTCGAAAGCGTTGACGATGGCGGTGAAGTCGAAGTTCTGGATCGATTTGTTCAGTAACGGATCGTTTGAAGCGCGATCGAATCCGGCAATTGCATCGGCCACTACTTGCAGGTTGAGGACGCTCTTGTGGTTGGCAATGGTGTCGTACCAACCAGTCAGGGTGACTTGGTCGGTATCCCCCACCTCCAGAATCAGATCGTTACCTGATTTGGACAGGGCAAGATCGGAATACTGGATGCCGCCTCCCAAGCTCAATGTGTTATCGGTTCCGACTCCGCCATTGACGACATCCATGCCATCCCCGCGGTTGAAGGCGATGATGTCTGCTCCTTTGCCGGTGCTGATAGTGTCGTTGCCGGTACCGCCAATGAACATTTCATTGGCGGAGTTTCCGCTCAGCGCGTCGGTGCCCGAACCGCCGTCCAACAGGTTGGCTCCCGCTGTATCGGACAACGTATCGTTCCCAGCTCCACCTTGCAGGATGTCATTACCCGCATTACCCTTGAGGGTGTCGTCGCCAAGATCGCCATTCAACAGATCGCTGCCCGTACCGCCAGTCAACACGTTATTTCCACTGTTGCCGATCAATACATTGTTCAAGCTGTTGCCCGTACCGTTGATCGCTGACGTACCGGTCAGGATGAGATTCTCAACGTTGGAGCCCAAGGTATAGGTGATGGAGGACAGCACCGTGTCGATCTCTGTGCCCAGACTGGACGTTTCTTTCACCACATCGCCCGCGTTGTCCACTATGTAAATGTCGTTGCCTAAGCCGCCGATCATGGTGTCGGCACCGGTACTACCGTTCAGCACATTGACTGCCTCATTACCGGTCAGTGTGTTGTTAAGGGCATTGCCGGTGCCGTCAAGAGTACCCGTTCCGGTCAGTATGAGCTTCTCGACATTCTCACCCAGAGTGTAGGTGATAGAACTTTGTACCGTGTCGGTACCTTCGTTTATGTTCTCGGTCACCACGTCGCCGGTGTTGTCGACTATGTAAGTGTCGTTGCCTACGCCCCCCGTCATCGTGTCCGCACCTATGCCACCGTCCAACACGTTATTCCCGCTATTGCCGATTAATAGATTGTCCAGGGCGTTGCCTGTACCGTTGCGCCCGGCTGTACCGGTCAAGGTGAGATTCTCAACGTTGTCTGACAACGTATAGGTCACGGAGGATTGGACAGTGTCGATACCTTCGTCCTGATTCTCGGTGATGACATCGTTTACGTTATCCACCACATAGGTATCGTTACCCAAGCCACCCAATAGCTGATCGCCTCCCGCACCACCATTCAACACGTTGTCCTCACTGTTGCCGATCAGCGTGTTATTCAAGCTGTTGCCGGTACCGTTGATCGCGGACGTGCCGGTCAGGATGAGGTTTTCCACGTTTGTACTCAGTGTGTAGGCGATGGAGCTTTGCACTGTGTCGGTACCTTCGTTCGCCTTCTCGCCCACTACATCACCGCTGCTATCCACCACATAGGTATCGTTGCCGGCACCGCCCTTCATGATGTCGGCACCGGTGCTGCCGTCCAGCACATTGTCTGCCTCATTACCGGCCAGGGTGTTGTCGAGCGCGTTGCCGGTGCCGTCGAGAGTATCCGTTCCGGTCAATGTGAGCTTCTCTATATTATCACCCAGGATGTAGGTGATAGAACTTTGTACCGTGTCGGTGCCTTCGTTTATGTTCTCGGTCACCACGTCGCCGGTGTTGTCGACTATGTAAGTGTCGTTGCCTACGCCCCCCGTCATCGTGTCCGCACCTATGCCACCGTCCAACACGTTATTCCCGCTATTGCCGATTAATAGATTGTCCAGGGCGTTGCCTGTACCGTTGCGCCCGGCTGTACCGGTCAAGGTGAGGTTCTCGACGTTGTCTGACAACGTGTAGGTCACGGAGGATTTCACTGTGTCGGTGCCTTCGTCTGCATTCTCAACAACGATATCTCCTGCGTTGTCGACAATGTAAGTGTCATTACCCGTATTGCCACTCAAATAATCATTACCGACACCACCATCCAGGATGTCGTTACCGTCGTTTCCGTAAAGAGTGTCGTCGCCGCCTAAACCTTGAAGTGTTGAATTTGCACCCACCCAAGCTTCTAAGTAATCGGCTTGTTTCGTCCCTAAAATGGGAACAGCAGACACAAACGTTTGTAACTGAGCTGCATCCCATACCGTGCCATCGGCAAACACCACTCGTTCAATGCGGTAGTCGTTTCCATATCCCCAGTTATGGATCGTCAATCGATCGGTGGTGCCGTTAACGCTTAATACTAGATCGCTGTCGCTACGTGAGAAGATGATGTTGTCCACAGCTATCCCGGCACCAAAGCGAATGGTATCCACATTGCCTGCGGTAGAATCACTATCGTCAATAATATCTTGCCCGCCGCCTAATCCAAACACATAGACATCATTCCCCATATCACCACTCAAATAATCGTTTCCGGTGCCGCCATCCAATGTGTCGTTGCCATCATTTCCGTAGAGAGTGTCGTCGCCGCCTAAACCTTGGAGTGTTGCGTTTTCACCTGCCCAAGCTTCCAGGTCATCGGCCTGTTCCGTACCCAAAATGGGGACAGCCGACAAAAAACCTGCATCCCATACCGTGCCTTCGGCAAACTCCACTCGTTCGATGCGGTAATCGTTTCCATATCCCCAGCCTTGTATCGTCAGTTGATCGGTCGTGCCGTTAATACCCAGCACCAGATCGCTACCATTACGAGTGAAGGCGATGTCGCCCACAGCAATCCCGGCACCGAAGCGAACGGTATCCACATTACTTGCACTAGCGTCGTACTCGTTAATCGTGTCTTGTCCGCTCCCCCGGTTGAACAGGTAGGTGTCGTTGCCTGTATTGCCGCTCAAATAGTCATTGCCGGTACCGCCGTCCAGAATATCGTTGCCGTCATTCCCGTAAAGAGAGTCGTCACCGCCTAAGCCTTGGAGCGCCGTGTTTTCACCGGCCAAAGCTTGTAAAACATCGGCTTCTTCTGTTCCTGAAATGGAAACAGCAGGCACAAGCGCTCGTAATTGGGTTGCATCCCATGCCGTACCATCGGCAAACTCAATACGTTCGATACGATTGTTTATATCGTAACCCCAATCGATTATAGTCAGTTGGTCGGTCGTACCGTTAATACCCAGCACCAGATCGTTACCGCTACGTGAGAAGGTGATGTCGCCTGCGGCAATCCCGGCACCGAAACGAACGGTATCCACATTACCCGCGCTAGAGTCGCTATCCGAGATCGTGTCTTGCCCGCCACCCTGATTGAACAGATAGGTGTCATTGCCTGCTCCGCCTTGCAAAGTGTCGTTTCCGGCTCCACCATCTAATGTGTTGTTCTCCGCATCCCCATACAGCGTATCGTTGCCAACCGTGCCAACGATAGGTATCGCTGAAATTTGTGTTTGCAAATAAGCTGCACTCCACACCGCACCATCGTTAAACTGCACTCGTTCAATGTGATAAACATCTCCATTACACCAATTATGTATCTTCAATTGGTCGCTTGTACCGTTGATACTTAACACCAGATCGTTGCCGCGCCAACTTAAGATAATGTCGCCCGCGGCAATCCCGGCACCGAAACGAACGGTATCGACATTGCCCACGGTAGAATCGCTATCAGAGATCGTGTCTTGCCCGCCACCCAAATTGAACAAATAGGTGTCATTGCCTGATCCGCCTTGCAAGGTGTCGTTTCCGGCTCCGCCATCCAGAAAGTCGTTACCGTCATTCCCGTAAAGCACATCATCATCGCCTAACCCCTGGAGCACTGCATTTTCATTCGCCAGGGCATACAGAGAATCGGCCGCTTCCGTCCCCGAGACGGGAGTAGTGGATGCAAGCGCTTGTAACTGAGCGGTATCCCATACCGTGCCATCGGCAAACTCCAGTCGTTCGATACGGTTGTAATCTCCATTGTTCCAGCTCTGCAAAGTCACCTGATCGGTAGTGCCGTTAATACCCAGCACCAGAAAATCACCGCCGTACCCGCCCTGTGAATGTAAAAACTTGATGTCGCCCGCAGTAATATCGGCACCGAAGCGAATGCTGTCCACATTGCCCGCAGTAGAATCGCCGTCGTAAATAATGTCTTGCCCGTCACCTAAGCCAAACACATAGACATCATCCCCTGCTCCGCCACTCAATCGATCATTGCCGGCCCCACCATCCAAAATATTGCTTCCGTTACTCCCGTAAAGAGTGTCATTACCGCCTAAACCTTGGAGCGCAGTATTTTCACCGGCCAAAGCTTGTAAGACATCGGCTTGTTCCGTTCCTAAAACGGGAGCGGCAGACGCAAACGCTTGTAACTGAGCTGTATCCCACGACCTACCATCGGCAAACTCCACTCGTTCGATGTGGTAGTAATCCCCATATTTCCAGTTCTGTAACGTCACTTGATCGGTCGTGCCGCTAATGCCCAGCACAAGATCATTGCCGCTGCGACTGAAGGTAATGTCGCTCTCGGCAATCCCCGCACTGAAACGAAGGGTGTCCACATTGCTTGCGGTAGAGTCGCCGTCACAAATAGTGTCTTGCCCATCGCCTAAGCCAAATACATAGACATCATCCCCTGATTCACCATTCAAATAATCGTTGCCGACACCGCCAGCCAAAATGTCATTACCATCGGCGCCATAAAGCGCGTCGTTTCCTTCCATCCCCTGAAGAGTGCCGCTCTCGCTCTTCCACAGGCTTAATGTATCATCGCCGACAGTCCCGGCAAGAGTCGGCACAGGAATGTGTGCCTGTAAATAGGCTGCATCCCACGCCGTGCCGTCGGCAAACTGCACCCGTTCGATGTGGTAATAATCCCCATATCCCCAGTTTTGTACCGTCAGTTGATCGGTTGTGCCGTTGATGCTTAACACCAAATTATTGCCGCTACGGCTGAAGGTAATATCTCTCGCAGCAATCCCAGCGCCAAAGCGAACGGTATCTACATTGCCTGAGGTAGAGTCGCCTTCATAAACAGTGTCTTGCCCGCTGCCCAAGTTGAACAAATAAGTGTCATTGCCTGAGCCGCCTTCCAAGGTGTCGGTTCCGGCCCCGCCGTCTAGCGTGTTATTCCCTGAGTCTCCGGACAGGTAGTCGATACCGACCGTGCCAACGATAGGTATCGCTGTGAACTGTTCCTGCAAATAGGCAGCACTCCATGACGCGCCATCGGCAAACTCCACACGTTCAATACGGTAGTAATCCCCATATGTCCAATTTTGTACCGTCAGTTGATCGGCCGTGCCGTTGATGCCAAGCACCAGATTATTGCCGCTACGGCTGAAGATGATGTCTCTCGCAGCAATTCCTTCGCCAAAGCGAACAGTGTCCACATTGCCAGTCGTGTAGTCGCCCTCGAAGATCGTATCTTGCCCGCCGCCCAAATTGAACAGATAGGTATCGTTGCCTGGCCCGCCTTGCAAGGTATCGTTTCCCGACCCGCCGTCGAATGTGTTATTTCCTGAATTCCCGGACAAGTTGTCGTTGCCGGCCGTGCCAACGATAGGTATAGCTAAGAACTGTTCCTGTATATACGCCGCGTTCCACAACGTACCATCGGCAAACTGCACTCGTTCAATCCGGTAATAATCCCCGGACGCCCAGTTCTGTATTTTTAGCTGATCGGTTGTGCCGTTGATGCTTAGCACCAGATCGTTATCGCTACGACTGAAGATAATGTTGCCTGTAGCAATTCCGGCACCGAAGCGAACGGTATCTATATTGCCCGCGGTGTAGTCGTAATCCGAGATCGTATCTTGTCCGCCGCCTCGATTAAACAGATAAGTGTCATTGCCTGCTCCGCCTTGCAAGGTGTCGTTTCCGGCTCCGCCATCTAATGTGTTGTTCCCTGAGTCCCCGGACAGGTTATCGTTACCGCTCGTTCCCGTGAGTGGCAGTCCGGATAATTGGGACGGCAAATCAGCCGCTCCCCATACCGTCCCATCGGCAAACTCTACCCGTTCAATGCGATGAGCGTCTCCGTTGCCCCAATTTTGTATCCTCAATTGATAGGCTGTACCGTTAATGCTTAACAGCAAATTACTGTCACTACGGCCAAATCCAATATCACTCGCAGAAATTCCGGTGCCAAAACGGATGGTATCCACATTGCCCGCTGTCGTATCGTACTCATAAATAGTGTCTTGCCCATCGCCCAGATTAAATACGTAGATGTCGTTGCCTGATCCGCCTTGCAAGGTGTCGTTTCCGGCACCGCCATCTAGCGTGTTATTCCCTGAGTCTCCAGACAGGTTATCGTTACCGCTCGTTCCCGTGAATGGCAGTCCGGATAATTGGGACGGCAAATCGGCCGCTCCCCACACGGTCCCATCGGCAAACTCTATTCGCTCAATGCGACAAGCATCTCCATAACCCCAGTTCTGTACTCTCAGTTGATCGGCTGTACCGTTGATGCTTAGCAGCAAATCATTGCCATTACGGCCAAATTCAATATCACTTACTGCAATGTCCGCCCCAAAGCGGATGGTATCGATATTGCCCGTTGTCGTATCATATTCATAAATAGTGTCTTGTCCGGAACCTCGACCAAACACATAGGCATCATTGCCGATACCACCTTGCAGGGCGTCATTTCCGGCACCGCCATCCAACGTATCATTGCCTGTTCCACCTTGCAGGCTATCGTTGCCAACGCCTCCCATCAGAGTATCGTTGCCTGCACCACCAATCAGCGTATCATTACCCCCCAAACCATTGATGGTGTCATCCTCGGCTGTACCCTCAACGTAGTCCGCATTCTCAGTGGGCGCATTCGCTAGTGCTGATAGTACCGCCACATCCCACACCGTCACCGGGTCGTCCGCAAACAGCACTTGCTCGACCTTGTAGGCATCTCCGCTAAACCAGTTCTGCATGGTTAGCTTATCTGTCGTGCCATCCGAATTGTTGATGCTGAGATACAGGTGTGATTGATCCCGCGTGACTTTCACATTGACAGGCATTACGCCGGAGGCAATCTGCACCTTGTCGAGATTGCCTGCTGTCGTGTCATAGTCGAATATCGTATCTTGACCGGTTCCGCTGCCAAACAGGTAAGTATCATTGCCGATACCACCTTGCAGGGCGTCATTTCCGACACCGCCATCCAACGTATCATTGCCTGTTCCACCTTGCAGGCTATCGTTGCCAACGCTTCCCATCAGAGTATCGTTGCCTGCACCACCAACCAGCGTATCATTACCCCCCAAACCATTGATGGTGTCATTCTCGGCTGTACCCTCAACGTAGTCCGCATTCTCAGTGGGCGCATTCGCTAGTGCTGATAGTACCGCCACATCCCACACCGTCGCCGGGTCGTCCGCAAACAGCACTTGCTCGACCTTGTAGGCATCTCCTCTAAACCAGTTCTGCAAAGTCAGTTTGTCTGTTTTGCCGTTCGGGTTGTTGATACTTAGGTACAAGTTAGATTGATCCCGCGTAACCTCCACGTCCGCAGGCAGCACGCCAGATACAATTCGCACTTTATCAAGGTTGCCTGCTGTTATGTCGTAGTCGTAAACAGCATCCTGTCCGAAACCTCTACCAAACACATAAGTGTCATTGCCGGTACCGCCTTGCAGGGAGTCATTACCAGTTCCACCGTCCAGCGTATCGTTACCTGCGTCACCCAATAATGTATCGTTGCCGGCTAAACCATTGATAACATCGTTCCCGGATAAGCCGCTCAAATAATCAGCATTCTCTGTCGGCACATTGGCTAATGTGTTGAGTGCCGCCACATCCCACACCGTAGTCAAGTCATCTGCAAACACCACTTGCTCGACCTTGTAGGCATCTCCACTAAACCAGTTCTGCAAAGTCAGTTTGTCTGTTGTGCCGTCCGGGTTATTAATGCTGAGGTACAGGTGATATGGATCCCGTGTGACCTTCACGTCCGCAGGCAGTATGCCGGAGACAACCTGCACTTTGTCGAAGTTACCTGCTGTTGCGTCGTAGTCGGCAATAACGTCCTGTCCTGAACCTCGACCAAATACGTAAGTGTCGTTGCCGATACCGCCTTGCAGAGAGTCGTTTCCGGCACCACCATCCAGAATGTCGTTGCCTGCATCGTCTTGCAAAGTATCGTTCCCAGCCCCGCCGTTCAGCACATCATTTCCCGCTCCCCCCATCAAACTATCGTTCGCACTCGAACCGACTGCAAACCAGCCATTGCCATCCGGTGCAGAAAAAGCGCCGGCCGACATTGGCAGCCATACATTCTTACCGGTGAAGTCCAGTGCATTGTTAAAAAGTTGTGCATAGGCGGAAGCGGCAAGCCCCGGCTTCATTGTCGCCGGTGTAAGATCAACTCCGTCCAACTTGAGCTTTACCAGCATAACAGCAGCGAAATCGGCATCGGCTTCATTAGTAATGGCGTTGAGGTGCTGTTGCAAGCTGACCTGCAACAGCGATGCGTCGATCGCCACAAAGCTATCAAGTGCAAGCGAGTAGTAGGCGCCTTGTAACCAGTCTTTGCCCGTCGCCTGTAGGGTGAAATTAATAGCTTCGCGGTTGGCAAAGCTCCGGTATTGAGTTTCGATATAGTTAGTGTCCCAAATTTTTTGGGCTCCTGGACTGGTAGCGCCAAAGTTGGCTGCCTCAATAGCGCTCTTGCGCACGTTCTGTCCGGTGAATGTTTCCAGCATCCACACTTTGTCCTCCGTGGTCAGGGTGGTACGGGTAACGCCATGAGCGGCATGAGCCGCGGCAAGCCCTGACCATTGCGCCAGGAAGCCGTCGAAATTGGCGAGGATGCCGTCCCTGCCTTGGCTGATGAGGTCTGCCGCAGCTTGTTTGAGGCCGGCGCTTTCCTGATAGGCAACGTGCAGGCTTTTGACCAGTCCGTAACCTCTGAGCCAAGGCAGGTCGAATACATCGGCGGACAAGGTTGGGGCTTGGTCCAGCGGGCGGTTGGGGTTGGAATCAGTCTGCGCGAAGTTGACGGTGAGGTGGATGTCGGCGGCCAGTTGGGTTTGACCGTTGCGGGTAAAGCTGCCGGTGGCGGTGATCAGGTTGTCTGCCGCAGGTAAGTTGGCCGAGGTGGCGGCAAGGTTGATTGCGCTGATGTTTAGGTCGGTCAGTGTGCGCAGTTCTCCGCTCTGGGTGATACCGTCCTGATTGCTGTCTTGCCAGACGCGCAGCCGGCTATAGCCGGTGTCTTGGGCGTCTATGGCGCGATCTTTATTGGTATCGAGGCCCGCGAGTTCGACAAAACCATCTTGTGTGGCGGAACCGAAAAGCTCGCTCAGATCGTCTATCGCTCCGTTGTTGTTCGCATCGAGAGCCAGCATGCCGTCTTGGGCGGCCACCCAGCCGGATTTTTCAGCGATACCGTCGCCGTTGAAGTCGAAATAGGTCGTGGAGCTGGTGCTGGCAACGGCGTCAATTTGGCCGTTGCCGTCAAGGTCTAACGCCAAGGGATCCCAGCGTCTGACCGAAGCGGTGGGGTTGTAGCCAGGACCAGGCAGCGGATTGCTGGAACCGGAGCCGGAGCTTGGACTGGGGGATTCTTGTTCGTCGAGGTAGATGCCGAGCTGGCCGTTGCTGAAGTTCTCTATGGTGAGTGGATCGTTGACTTGGAGGGTGGTGCCGTTGAGGGTGAATGTGTTGCCTGCGGCATCTGTCCAGATGGTCTCGCCTTTTTTGCGGGTGGCGAAGCTGAGTTGTTTGTCGTTGAGATAGATGGTGCCTTTGCCGTCCGAGTCACGGATGGTGTCGCCGTCGTCGGCGTAGTAGGTGTCATTGCCAGCTCCACCTTCTAGGATATCGCCACCTGCGCCGTCGTCGCCATGGAGGATGTCGTTGCCGATGCCGCCGTTCAGGGTGTCTTGTTCTGCACCTCCCACAAGCACATCATCCCCGTCTCCGCCGGTTAAGGTATCGTTACCGGCACCGCCATAGATAACATCATCTCCAGCTCCTCCACCCAGTGTATCGTTGCCGCCTTCGCCTAGAATCAGGTCGTTACTCAACCAAGGCGATGTGTCGCTGAGGGTATCTTTTCCCATAAGGTTATCTTGCCCGCCTATGGTTGCGCCCATTATGGAGCTGTCAATCCCGACCAGAATGTCACCGTTGATGCTAATGGGGATTCCTTGGTTGGTGACATATTCGGCTATCAGATAATCACGAGCCGGTTGAAGTGCGTCAGCCAATGTTTTCACTGTGCTCCCAAAATCCGCATTTGCCCTAGCAATTTGAGCGCTATACGTTTCTTCGTAGTCAGATATTTGGGTAGGATGCCGTTGCAACATCTGGTAAATTTGTTTGGCTTCTTCATTACTTACATTGCCGGCATCGTTGTAAAGTCCAAATAGATCGGATTCGTAGTAACGGCGTTTGGCAATACCAGAGAGCTTATCCCCATTGGAATCGTACCGTATTTCGTACCAAGCTTCTGCACGATCACCGGATTGCAATGCGGCCTTAAGACCCGGGCCTAGAAGTTTTCCGGCATTGTTCCAGGCGAAGGAAACCAAAGATAGTCTTTCTTGTGCTGTTTGTGGAATATCAGGTAACCATGCATCCACCTTGTCTTCATAATCGCCAATGAGCTTATCAAATATGCCACGAATTTCTCCATCGTTTTGAAATCGAAAATCAGCACGAGTTCTATGAGATGAGGGAATATCGTTATTGTTAAAACGACGATACATGACATCATTAAGCAGCGTATCTAATTCTGAATTGCTGGCATGACTGGCATTGACGATGGATTTAATCTCTTCTTTATAGTTATACTCAGTAGAACCTTGGGGTGCATCAACATTAAAGCCAAAAGCACTCAATACCTCATTTAGCACATTAGCTGACCTGAGGTTAAAACCGATACCGACAGTGGGAATACCTTTGGAGTCCAGATAAGGCGTGGGTTTTGGATTGCCTGTTTCCTCGACATTCAATAGCAACTGATAACGTAACGCCGCATAGCTTCCATCACTTAATAAGTTGTAATTCAACACGATTTTTTCCCCTTACTTGATGTAATCAAAAACACAAACTGACCGCATTCCTTTCTCATAGCCGCCACGCGCAGAAAAAGGCTCTTGCAACTCTAAACTATTACGAAATCCTACCCGTCCCGAATCAAACTTGACCTCAACTCCAGACTGTCTAGCCATAATATAGGGTTTATCGTCATGCACCGTGAGGTCGAAACCATGATGCAGATAGTCATAGCGGACATCGACCTTACTAATATTGTCATCGACTACCGCGACTTGAGCAGGCAGACCAAAAAGATAAGAACCATCGCCTCTTTCACATGGCAAATCATCGAATCTGACGACATGCTCTTTCTGACCATCTCGATCAAGATCTATCCAGGTGTGCCATAAGCGCGATTGCCCCTCATTGATGCGCTGTAACATGTCCGGTGAAATAGGCTGCCATTTCTCTTCCGGCTCGCGATAAATACGCTGCTGCATATTTTGAATAACTTTAAGATAAGCCTTGGGATCGAGAGACTCCCAATGAGGTGTTTTTAACGTATCGATTGCCGGGTTGTTTTTCCATTCGCACGAAGTTCTGGGGGTTGCGTTTGTTGGAAACATGATTTTTTTCGATGAATGGCTTTTTTTCCATTTAGTGGCAGGCATGTCCTCGCAAAAGCTGTTGAGATTCTTTAAAAAATCCACGCAGACCGGATAATGGCCGCTCGCCACCTCCGGCCATTTCCGTTCCAGTAGACGGAAGCAAGCTTTCGGTTCAGTAAGCATAGCTTTCAAACTGACTAGGCGAGTGCGGTAGGCTTGGATTATGCAAGCCACATCATTACAGGTATCACGCATCTTGAGCCACTGCCGCTGCTCAGTCTTCAAACTTACCGGATCTGCCGCATGCGCCTGCGCTTCCTGATAAGCTGACTGCATTTCCTTATCCAATTGCGATGCTTGCTCGTTTCCGCAAATGAGTTTTTCCACTTTTGACTGTGCCTTCGCACAGTCAAAACTCACCGCTTGAGCAGATGGTACCGAAATTAAACAACTCAGTAGCGTAGCTACTCCCCATGCCTTTCGTTTATTGTATTTGTTCATGCAGCCTTCTTCTTTAGATTTGGAAAATAGGGGACGGAGCCCGATATTTTTATGTTCATCATTACACTCATTTTCTTCTTAAATTGTGTGTCCGGTTTAGTGTAACTACATCAAACCAATGGTATTAAGAAAACCCACCATGATTCTTTTTCATTCCTGCTCTCCTATCCATTTCATCATTTGTAATCCCGCTCGTCAGTGCGTATTACGTACAGCCCGCATGATATTTCGCAACGATGCCATTGTGGCTTATTAAGTTGCGGTTATATGCAAGCCTATACTGAACTTTTTTAAGCCGTAAAAGGCGGGAGATATACTGAAAATAAATCTAGTTTTTCAACTAAGCCGAATTAGGGCGAGTTTGCATCACTGCCCATTCAATGCCCATAATTTTATGATGGTAATCATGTTTTTTAGTCGCGTCGCTCCTATCCAGTAGCAATAAGGGACGGAGCCCGATATTCAAATAACCCTGTAGCGTCAGTGCAATCCACGCGCTTCGTCTGTTGTATTCATTCATGCTGCTGTCCTTCTTTTCGTAAATAACAAGAAGCCTCTACCACGGTTATTTTTCATTCCTGCTTCCCTAACACAGCCCATCATTCTGCTCGTAGCGTATCATTGCCGTGATGTTAAGCAACGGCGTCATTGTGACTCAAAAATCTGCCGATGTATTGCCAGCCAAATCTGATCCCTTGTAGGCCTATATCTACAAATACCCTCAATATCGTATGGATACTGTATTGCCGCCGATAACTGTTGCTCGAAAAACTTCCATTAATGAAAAAATAGTTTCGTCGAGGTGAAACAACGCGAAATCCAGCGCATTAAATTTGGTTATGATAGTTTTCAACTATCATCTCTACTTTGAAGAGTTAAACGGCACCGGCAGTCTAAACTTCTCAGGATTGGCGGGACACATGCCGCAAAACGGCTCCTCCTCGCGTTGAAAGAATTCCTCGAGCTGCTCGGCGGTGCAATTTGACTCTAACGGTTGATATTGCAAGTACGGTTTCCAACTATCGGAAAGCCGATACTTGGCGTCTTGCAGTTTCAGGTAGGCTAATGGCGCGCACTTCCATATTTTTCCTTCAAACAGCTGCGGACAATGCTTGGCCGGGCAACGCTCCCAACTTTGCCTCGGCAGTCCGTCTTTAAACGGCTCCATGGCGTTTCCGCTTCCTCGATACACGCGAGTCCAATGCTTGAACGACAGGTAGATATTGACTCGAATCCGGTAATTGCGAACCCAGCTTTTCAATAGCTCCATGACAGGCCGGAGTTTTTCTGCATATTCCGGCCCGTCGTGATGAATCGACAGATAAATACTGGTGTTGTGATCGCGTTGCAGGATGGCGGGCAAGGCTGGGTGCCGGTGCAGAAAGAAGCCATTGGTTACCAGACGCAGATGCGCACTTGGCCAGACTCTGCGGGCTAGCAGAACGAACTCCGGCAGGTCGGGATGAATGCTGGGTTCGCCTCCCAGCAAGGAGAAAGTATGTGGGATCAGCCGCCGATTCCACAGTTTCATCGAGTGCTCCGCTTCGGCTAATGAAAGAATGCCTTTGTGGCCTTGGTTGGAATAGTGGGAGCAGCTCTCGCAAGCAAGATTGCAAGCATGGACAAGGTGAATTTCCAGGTGGGCGATGCTTTTCATGCTACTTGCTACTACTGATGACTTAAAACCGTTTCGATCACTCGTACCGCAGAGCTGACCGCTTGATCGGGATGAAAACCGCTATGCTGCGATGCAAATGCTTTCGCCGCCCATCGAAAACGATCTTCATCCAGCAACTGTTGCAGGGAACCCAGAAAATCCGCTTCATTACGATTTGTCCCCATAACTAATCCAGCCCCCAGTTCGTCAACTCGGCAGCTAAACATATATTGTTCAACGTTTTGAGGCACCAACAATAAGGGCACTCCTGCCAAAAGCGCGCAGCACACCATACCCGATCCGGCATAAGACACGACAAGATCGGCCGATGAAATAATATTGTCCAGCTGGACGGGGTTAACATAGACTCGCAAGCGGTTCGCAATAGCACGATTCAAACGCTTGAGACCGGGCACTACACAGATGACTTCGGCATCGAGTTCGGCTAATGCTTTTAACAAGTTTTCTATACCCGGCACACTGGGACGAAGATAAGCGAGTATCTTCCGCCGATGTGTGCCTTGCCATTGCACGGCTTGCCCGCCTGCATTCGAAAAAATAGGACCGGCGTATTCTGTTTCGTTGCGAGAGCCATAGTGATCCAGTTCCGCAAACGTGGTCAAGACTGCTCCTTCGGTGTTAAACAAATCGACCAAGCATTCAAGCGCCGGACCGCCGAAAGCATGACAAACGGAGTTGATGCTACGTAAAACTGTTTCTTCGGCATGTTGCAGGCGTTGTTCGGTTATCGATTCCCAAGCGCGGATCGACGGTAATGGCGCAATGTTAGGCGGTAATCCGAAGCCATTGTCAATGCAAACGGCTGGAATTTTAGCGATACGAGCGGCCAGCAATGCTGTAGGAGAATAATCGGCTACCACGACATCGGGCTGAAAAAGCTGGAACAAACCCAGCCAACTGCGCAACATGCCGGATAGACCGTCTTGCTGGCAATAACCTTCGGCGATCAATAGTTCGGCATAGTTAATCGGCTGCGCCGATAAGCAGGCATGTCCGTGCCAAAACGGTGCCTGCGTGAATGAGAATCCTTGCGGCTCCAGCAGTGCTGCGGCAACTTCGGTGTCGCGCACGGCAAAAAATAGTTCATGTCCAAGCTGGCGTAACTGCACTGCAATAGGTATGAGCCTGGTAAGGTGGCCGAAATTGGCTCCGAGCTCCCAGCTTACAAATATTCTACTCATGTCTTATTGTTCGGAAAGTTTTGTAGATACTCAGAAAATGAGGACGAAGCCCGATATTCTGTTCGACATTTCTATTCATTCCCAGACTCATCGTTCGTGCCCTGCTTCAAACACCGCTTTTTGTACCGGAGATAGCAGATACTCCAGCACACTGCGATTGCCCAGGTTGATTTCCGCAGTCACCTGCATACCGGGCGTGAGCCGGTAGCGCTTTCCGGCGTTCTCCAGGAAGGCGCTGGGCAGGCGAATAACGGCGCGGTAACCCGGCTCATCGCGTTGGCCTTTATCCGGTTCGGTCGCATCGGGACTTACTTGACTGACTTCGCCGTTGACCATGCCGTATTTTTGGAACGGATAAGCCGCCAGCTTCACTTGCGCATGTTGCTGGGGTTGTACAAACCCTGCATCCAGGTGGGTGATCCATACTTCCGCTTCTATCGGGTCATTCTTGGGCACAACGGTCATCACTACCGTGCCGGGCGAAACCACGGTGCCGGGGGTGTGGGTGGCGATGTCTTTGACGATGCCGTCCTGCGGCGACTTGAGTTCCAACAGTTCGTGGTGGTGCGCCTGTTTCTGGTTTTCCTGTTGCAATTTGCGGTACTCGCCTTCGGCCTGCACCCGTTCGTTCTGTAACTCCTGGCGATAGTTGGAGGTGACCTGGGCGATCTGCTGTTCGGTTTGGCGGATCGTTGAGCGCAAGCTATCCACGGTGTAGCTTTGCGCACGCAGTTCTTGTTCCTTTTCGATATGGTCGCGGGATTTCTCGTTGGCCATGAATTTTGAAACCGAGCCGTCTTTAACCAGCCGCTGAAACGCCTCGTCATGTGCCTTGTAAATCGGCACGGTCTGTTTAAGCTTGGTTTCGATTTCCAGCGCGCTTTGCAGCTCTTGTTGGGCTTTGCTGCGTTGAGCGCGTGCCGTACCGAGGGCATCGGCGTAGGCTTTTTGGCGGGCAATATATTGAGCGTTGACTTGGGCGAACAACTCAGGCGGATCATCGCTATTCGGCTGGAGCGGAACGTCCGCAAGTTGCGCATCGGCACGGCGCAATTGCATGCTTTTAAGATGCAGTTCGCTTTCCAGCGACCGCCCGTCAGCGTCGGAGAACTGTGTATCCATGCGCGCCAGCACCTGCCCGGCGTGTACTTCATCGCCTTCGCTGACCAGTATCTCCTTGACGATACCGGCATCAGCCGGTTGCACGATCTTGACCGAGCTTTGCGGCACCAATTTGCCTTGGGCTACTGCGATAATATCCAGCCTGCCGAAGATTGACCACAGCAACATGCACAGCAACAACGCCAGCAGGCACCATAACACCGCACGCGGCAACGGCGAAGGCGGCTGCTGCTGCAAGCGCTGGATGTCCGGGGCAAAGTCGTAAGCGTCGGCCTGTAGTTTGTTGCGCCATTTCTTCTCTGCCATTGATTAGCTCAACCGCACCGTGCCAGTCTGCAATTCATCCAGCGGGTGTAGCTGTTGGGCGGATGTACCGAAGTTGGTATCGCTGATCACCGCCTGCGCCGAAGCAACGCCCATACCGGCCAGGGAGCCGTTCAGGTTGTACTGGTAAGCCAAATCGCCACCCAATGCCTCGGTATCGCTACTTGCCAGATGGCTCGTCAGCAAGGAGTCGGTCAAATTCCATGCCGCCAGGGTAGGATTGGTCCCAAGTGCCTGGTCGAAACTTTTCGCCAATGCGGTGAAGTCGAAACGCTGCACTTGCTGGTTCACCATCGTATCAAGCGATGCCGGGTTGTAAGTCATGTTATCCAGAACGATTTGCAAGTTGACTACGCTACGATTGGCAGTACCGGCAAACCAGTCTTTCAGGATAATCTGGTCGTGAGCCTTTCCTGAACCTGTTGAAAGGCCGGTGTCCAGTATCAAATCGCGTCCTGATTTGCTCATTGCTAAATCCTGATAATCGATACCGCCACCCAGCGAGATGGTGTTGTCTGCACCGGTACTGGCAACTACGGTATCTTGTCCATCGCCGCGATTGAGGGCGATGATGTCCGCGCCGGCACCGGTGGTGATGGTATCGTTGCCGACGCCACCGATAAATAATTCATTGCCTCCCCCACCGTTCAGCTTATCTGCCCCATTACCGCCATCGAACAGGTTGTTGCCTGAAATATCGGTCAGGATATTGTTACCTGAGCCGCCTTGAAGTATGTTGTTATTGAGGCTGCTGGCGCCAGGATTGCCCGTTGAGGTCCCGGCGCCATCGTTGAAATTAGTAGCGAGGCCTGTCGGAACCGCGTCCTGCCCATTACCCACCCCTTCATTACCATGACTGATCGAAATGCGGAAAATATCCGAGGTAGCGAGGCTATCGGCAGTGCTGCCCGTGGCGGCCACCCTGTCTGTCGCAGTCAGCTTGATGTCCAGATAACCGACTGTCTTCGGCGTCATACCGGAAAAAGTCTGGGTGATGGGATCGAAAGTGAGCCAATCCGGTAGCGGTGAGCTATCAGCCAATGTTGCCGAGTAGTCGAGCGTATCGCCCTGATCTATATCGGCGAAACTCCCGGACGGCATCTGCCAGGAAAAGAATTTATTGAAGGTGAAGTCCTGATCGGCCAACGGCGCAACCAGAATGGGTACATCGTTCGTCCCCTTCAGGTAGACGTCCAACCCCGAAGCAACGCTGGTAATACCATCGGTCACGGCAAAGTCGAAATGTTCTGACACTTGTGCCGTGCGTCCCAGCGACTGAACCGTAGCGGATGCGTTGTCCACGTTATAGGTGTAGCTGCCGTCCGCATTCAAGGTAAGCTGTCCATAGTTGCCTTGGAAGATACCGGCATCAACCACGTTCAGGATAGTCCCTTGATCGACGTCGGTATCATTGCTCAGCACGTTGCCGGTTGTCGATATAAAGAGGTCTTCCTGCACGGCGGCCGTGTCTACGGTTGTCAGCGGCGCATCGTTGCTGCCGGTAATGGTGACAGTGAGTGTCGATGGGGTGGAAATCAGCCCGTCAGTGGTTTGGTAGTCAAATATCTCGGTGACTATTTGACCGGCCGCCAGCGATTGCACCGCTAAAGAGGCGTTGTCCAGACCATAGGTATAGCTGCCGTCTGCGAGCACTGTCAGGCTGCCGTAACTGCCTGCCCTGATGCCGAAATCCGCCACGCTGAGCACTGCGCCTTGATCGACATCGGTATCGTTGGCAAGGACATTGCCGGCGGTTGTTAGGGTGAGGTCTTCCTGCACGGCAGCCGTGTCTACAGTCGTCACCGGCGCATCGTTGGTGCCGGTGATTGTTACGGTAAGCGTCGACGGGGTGGCGATCAGTCCGTCGGTGGCTTGATAGTCAAAGATCTCAGTAACTATTTGACCGGCAACCAGCGATTGCACCGCGAGCGAGGCGTTGTCGAGAGCATAGGTATAGCTGCCGTCTGCTAGCAGTGTCAGGCTACCGTAGCTGCCGCTGAACACGCCAACGTTCGCCACGCTGAGCACGGTGCCTTGATCGACATCGTTGTCGTTACTCAGGACATTGCCGGTTGCCGTAATGTTGAAGTCTTCTTGAACGGCTGCGGTATCCGTTGCCGTCACCGCCGCATCGTTGACCCCGGTGATAGTAACGTTCACTACGCTGCTTGCAGTAGCGCCTTTGCTGTCGCTGATGGTGTAACCGAAGCTGTCTGAAATTGTCTGTCCTGCACCCAGTTCCTGGAAGCGGTTGCCGATGTCGTACTGCACCTGTCCGTCAGCGAGCTGTACGGTCGCTCCGATAGCGGATGCGCCAACGCCAACGACGGAGATAACGTCGTTGGTATTCGGGTCGGTGTCGTTCGCCAGCAATGCCACTATCGGCACACTCACCACGCCGCCGTCCTCGTACACCGTGATCGCATCTGCATAAGCGACAGGCGGACGGTTCAGCAGTCCTTCTATACCCGCTCGATCAAGCGATGAACCATCGCCAAACTCGATGCGATTCACACCTTCGCTCTGTACAAACCAGTTGGTCAGGGTGATGCTGTCGGTTGTGCCGAACAGGTTCACGATCATATTGTCGCCATCGCGTACGCCTTCCAGGTTAGCTTCGATCAGGTTACCGCCGATGTAGAGTATGTCGCCGCCCAGCGTATCCATGATGATGTCTGCACCATCGCCGGGATTGAATACGTAGCGGTCGTTGCCCATACCGCCCAGCAGGATGTCGTTGCCTTGTCCACCGATCAGGGTATCGGCACCGGCACCGCCGTCAAGCACGTTCGCACCGCTATTGCCGGTGAGGATGTTGTCGAGCGCATTGCCGGTGGCGTTGATGTCCGCCGCGCCTGTCAGCGTAAGGTTCTCGACGTTGTCCGAAAGGCTGTAGCTCACTGTGGATTGAACGGTGTCGATACCTGCATTAGCCGCTTCCACTACCACGTCGGCCATATTGTCCACCACATAGGTGTCGTCTCCTATCCCGCCTGCCATGGTGTCTGCGCCGATGCCGCCGTCCAGCGTGTCGTTGCCTTCCATACCGGTTAGCGTGTTATTGCCGCTGTTGCCGACAATAAGGTTATCCAGCGCGTTGCCGGCGCCGTTGATGTTAGCTGTACCGACAAGATCAAGGTTCTCGATGTTGCTCGCCAGCGTATAGCTAACCGAGGCCAGCACGGTATCGGTACCGGCATTGGAAGCCTCCATCACCATGTCGCCGACATTGTCCACCACATAGGTATCGTCGCCCACTCCGCCTGCCATGGTGTCTGCGCCTGCGCCGCCATCGATCAGGTTGTTGCCGCTATTGCCGGTGATGGCATTATTGAGCGCATTGCCGGTTGCATTGATCGCATCCGCACCGGTCAGAACGAGGTTTTCCAGATTATTGCCCAAGGTGTAGCCGATGCTCGATTGAACACTGTCCGTGCCTGAATTCAGAGCTTCCGTCACCACATCGCCGGCATTGTCCACGACATAAGTATCGTCGCCCGCGCCGCCCGCCATGGTGTCCGACCCGGCACCGCCATCCAGTATGTTTGCGCCGCTATTGCCGGTGATGGCGTTGTCCAGCGCATTGCCGGTAGCATTGATTGCAGCCGCGCCGGTCAGCGTGAGATTCTCGACGTTGTCGGAGAGGGTGTAGGTTGCCGACGCGAACACGTTGTCCGTGCCTTCCCCGATATTCTCCACGATCACATCAGCTGTGTTGTCCACGTAATAGGTGTCGTTGCCGCCCATACCGGCCAGTACATTCACGCCGCTGTTACCGGTGATGACGTTATCCAGTGCATTGCCGGTTCCGTTGACGGCGGCCGTGCCGGTCAACGTGAGATTCTCGACATTATCGGAAAGCATGTACGTGACGCTGGACTGAACACTGTCCGTACCGGCATTGACGCCTTCCACGACAACATCGTTGATGTTATCGACGATGTAAGTGTCGTTGCCAGTGCCGCCCGCCATATTGTCCATACCTAGCCCACCGTTCAGCACGTTCGCGGCACTGTTGCCGATAATTGTATTATCGAGCGCGTTGCCGGTACCGTTGATCGCCGCTGTGCCGGTCAGGGTCAGGTTCTCGACGTTGCTCCCCAGCGTATAGGTGATCGAAGACTGCACGGTGTCGATGCCCGCATTCAGTGCTTCGTTGATCACATCGCCGGTATTGTCCACGACGTAAGTGTCGTCGCCCGCGCCGCCCGCCATGCTGTCCGCGCCTGCGCCGCCATCCAGCATGTTCGCGGCAGCATTGCCGGTGATCGTGTTGTTCAGCGCGTTACCGGTACCGTTGATGGCAGCGGCCTGTCCTGAGCCTGCCGAAGGGCCGGTCAGCGTAAGATTCTCGACGTTGGCTCCCAAGGTGTAGGAGATGGAAGATTGCACCGTGTCCGTACCCGCATTCAGCGCTTCGGTCACCACATCGCTTACGTTGTCCACCACGTATGTGTCATCGCCTGTGCCGCCTGCCATGCTATCCGTGCCCAGCCCGCCATCCAGTGTGTCGTTGCCCGCGTTGCCGGTCAGCGTGTCGTTACCGTCCAGGCCGGCGAGGATATTGTTCCCCGTATTGCCGACAATCACGTTGTCCAGCGCGTTGCCCGTGCCGTTGATGGAAGCCGTACCGGTCAGGGTCAGGTTCTCGACATTGTCGGTCAAGGTGTAACTGATGCCGGATTGAACCAAATCGGTGCCTTCGCCAATATTCTCGATGACGATGTCGCCAGCGTTGTCCACCACGTAGGTATCGTTGCCGATTCCGCCCAGCATGGTGTCGGCCCCTGCACCGCCGTTCAGCGTATCGTTGCCTTCCAGACCGGTCAGCGTGTTGCTGCCGCTGTTGCCGAGGATAATGTTGTCCAACGCATTGCCTGTGCCGTCGATGTTGGCCGCGCCGGTCAGGGTCAGGTTTTCGACGTTGTCGGTCAGGGTGTAAGTGATACTGGATTGAACAAGGTCGGTGCCTTCGTTAAGATTTTCTACGACGAGGTCGCCGACGTTATCCACCACATAGGTGTCATCGTTAAGCCCGCCGGACATGGCGTCCGCGCCTGTTCCGCCATCCAATATGTCATTGCCCGTTCCGCCCAGCAGCGTATCATCGCCGACACCGGCATAAATCGAGTCCGCGCCTGCACCGCCATCCAACACGTTTGCGGCCCCATTACCGGTGATGATATTGTTGAGTGTATTGCCGGTACCGTTAATGACATCCGCCCCGGTCAGGGTCAGGTTCTCGACGTTGTCCGTCAGGGTGTAGGTGATATTGGACTGCACAAGATCGGTTCCGGCATTCAGGCCTTCCGTGACGATGTCGCCGACATTGTCCACCACATAAGTATCATTGCCTGCGCCGCCTGCCATGCTGTCCACGCCTGAGCCGCCATCCAGCGTGTCGTTGCCTGCATTGCCGGTCAGCGAGTCGTTCCCGGCAAGACCGCTGAGCACATTGTTACCGGCATTGCCGACGATCACATTATCCAGCGCATTGCCCGTGCCGTTGATGGAAGCTGTGCCGCTCAGTGTCAGGTTCTCGACGTTGTCTGTCAAGGTATAGCTGATACCGGCTTGGACATTGTCGATACCTTCGCCCAAGTTCTCTATGACGATGTCGCCTGCGTTATCCACCACATAAGTATCGTCGCCCACGCCGCCCAGCATGGTGTCCACACCCGCGCCGCCGTTCAACATATCGTTGCCTTCCAGGCCGGTCAGCGTGTTGTTGCCGCTGTTACCGAGGATGATGTTATCCAGCACATTGCCCGTCCCGTTAATCGAAGCCGTACCGGTCAGGGTCAGATTTTCGACGTTGTCGGTGAGCGTATAGGTGATGGATGACTGGACAAGATCGGTGCCTTCATTCAGGTTTTCGATAACGAGGTCGCCAATGTTATCCACCACATAAGTGTCATTGTTCAAGCCGCCCTGCATGGTGTCCGCACCCAGGCCGCCATCCAGCGTATCGTTACCCGCATTGCCTTGAAGCAGATCGTTTCCGGCTTCGCCGTAGAGAGCATCGTTGCCATCGCCGCCGATAAGACTGTCGTCACCTGCACCAGCATAAAGGGTATCTACCCCGGCACCGCCATCCAGCATGTTCGCCGCCACGTTGCCGGTGATGATATTGTTCAGCGCGTTACCGGTGCCGTCGATAACATCCGTACCGGTTAGGGTCAGGTTCTCGACATTGTCGGTCAACGTGTAGGTGATATTGGATTGCACCAGATCGGTTCCGGCATTTAGGCCTTCCGTGACGATGTCGCCGACATTGTCGACCACGTAGGTATCGTTGCCCGCGCCGCCCGCCATGCTGTCAGCGTCCAGGCCGCCGTCCAGGGTATCATTTCCGGCATTGCCGGTCAGCGTGTCGTTCCCGGCAAGGCCGCTGAGCACATTGTTACCGGTATTGCCGACAATCACGTTATCCAGCGCATTGCCGGTTCCATTGATGGAAGCTGTGCCGTTAAGGGTCAAGTTCTCGATATTGGCCTCCAGCGTGTAGGAGATCGAAGACTGGACGGTATCGAACCCTTCATCGGCATTCTCGGCCACCACGTCGCCTGCATTGTCGACGACATAGATATCGTCGCCCGCATTGCCCTCCATGCTGTCCGAACCCGTTCCGCCATCGAGTAGGTCATTGCCGGTATTGCCGATCAATGTGTCGTTACCCGCCAAACCGTACAGGCGATTATTGCCGGTGTTACCAAGCAGGATGTTGTTTAGTTCGTTGCCGGTGGCATCAATGTTCCCAATGCCGGTGAGCGTGAGATTTTCGACATTGGACGCCAGCGTGTAGCTCACAGAAGAGAGCACAGTATCGATGCCCGCATTGAGAGCCTCGACCGTCTTGTCGCCGGCATTGTCCACGATGTAGGTGTCGTTGCCAGCGCCGCCGGTCATGGTGTCCGCACCTGCACCGCCGTCCAGTACGTTCGCGCCGCTGTTGCCGGTGATGGCGTTATTCAACGCATTGCCGGTTCCATCAATGTCGGCTGTGCCGGTCAGGGTCAGATTCTCGATGTTGTCGGATAGCTTGTAGGTCTCCGAGGCAAACACGCTATCCGTGCCTTCGTTGAGGTTTTCGACAACGACATCGGCTGTGTTGTCCACAGTGTAGGTGTCGTTGCCCGCCATGCCGTTCAGTACATTGTTGCGGCTGTTGCCGATAATGATATTGTCCAGCGCATTGCCTGTACCGTTGATGTCCGCCGCACCTGTCAGGGTCAGGTTTTCGATATTGTCGGAAAGCGTGTAATCCGCCGAGGCAAACACACTATCCGTGCCGTCGTTGAGATTTTCCACGACGACATCGGCGGTGTTATCAACGATGTAGGTATCGTTGCCTGCGCCGCCTGCCAGGGTGTCGATGCCCAAACCGCCGTCCAGAACGTTATCGCCGCTGGTACCGGTGATACTGTTATCCAGTACGTTGCCGGTGCCATCCAGATTCGCCGGAGTCTGTCCTGAGTCTGCCGAAGGAGTGAGGACGAGGTTTTCGACGTTGTCGGTCAGGGTATAGCTGATGGAGGACTGCACGGCGTCGATGTTATCGTTCACGTTCTCGGTAACGACATCGCCAATGTCATCTACAATATAAGTATCGCTGCCCGCGCCGCCTGCCATAGCATCCGCACCAAGACCGCCATCTAGGGTATCATTGCCTGCGCCGCCAATCAGCGTGTCATTGCCTTCAAGGCCGCTCAAAATATTGCCGCCATCATTGCCGATGAGGACATTGCCCGACATGTTGCCGGTACCGTTAATGGATGTATTGCCGGTAAGCGTAAGATTTTCGACGGTGTTAGCCAGTGTATAGGCAATCGAAGATTGAACAGTATCCGTGCCTTCTCCAGCATTCTCGACCACCAGATCACCGATGTTGTCGACGACGTAAACGTCGTTACCTGTGCCGCCCAACATCGCATCGGTACCTGTGCCGCCGTCCAACAAGTCGTTGCCGGCATCGCCGACCAAGGCATCGTTACCTGCCATGCCATAGAGCGCGTTATCGCCGGTATTGCCGATCAGCACGTTGTTCAGTGTATTGCCGGTGGCGCTGATGTTGCCCACCCCAGTCAATGTCAGGTTTTCGACATTATCGGACAGCGCATAATCCACCGAAGCAAAAATACTGTCTATGCCTTGTGCAGCATTCTCAAGCACCATATCCGCAGTATCGTCCACGACGTAGATATCATTGCCTGCTCCGCCTATCAAGGTATCTGTACCAGCACCACCGTCCAGTTTGTCGTTGCCTGCATTACCGTAAAGTGTGTCACTCCCTTCCATCCCGGAAATGACATTGTCGCCACTATTGCCCGTCAGGATGTTATCAAGTGTATTACCGGTGCCATTAATGTTTGTCGTACCGGTCAACGTGAGGGTCTCGATATTGTCCGACAGGGTATAGCTGGCGCCGCTTTGCACGACATCCATACCTTCGCCCGCTGCTTCGATCACGATATCGCCCGTGTTGTCAACTAGGTAAGTATCGTCACCTGTCCCACCAAGCATAGTGTCCGCGCCTTTGCCACCGTTCAGTATGTCGTTTCCTTCCAAGGCAGATAGCGTATTAGCTGCATCGTTGCCGATGATGACGTTATCGAGTGTATTGCCGGTGCCATTGATGTTGGCTGCGCCGGTCAAGGTCAGGTTTTCAACATTATCGATGAGTGTGTAGGTAATGCTTGATTTGACTAGGTCAACGCCTTCATCTGAATTTTCGATCACCGCATCGCCGCTGTTGTCTACAACGTAGGTATCGTTGCCGGTACCGCCGATCAGCATATCCGCGCCTGCGCCGCCATCCAGCGTATCGTTGCCATCCAGGCTTGTAAGGGTGTTATCGGCAATGTTACCGATGATTACATTGTCCAACACGTTGCCGGTACCATCAATAGTGTTGCTGCCGGTCAGGGTAAGGTTGTCGAGATTGCCTGCCAACTCCCAGGTTAAGTTGCTTTTGACCGTATCTACGCCTTCTCCGGCCAGTTCCACGGTCTGGTCGGCTAAGCTGTCCACTACATAAGTATCGTTGCCGGTACCGCCGATCAGCATATCCGCGCCCGCGCCACCGTCCAGCGAATCGTTGCCCGCCAGTCCTGTCAGGGTGTTGTCGTTCCTGTTGCCGATCAGTACATTGTCGAGTTCATTTCCGGTGCCGGTAAGGGCTGAGCCTTCGGTAAGAGTGAGATTTTCGACACTTGCACCCAGCGTGTAATCGAACGGAGCGATGATAGTATCCGTGCCTTGTCCTGCCTGTTCGATAATGGTGTCACCAAGGCTGTCGAGGATATAAGTATCGCTGCCGTTGCCGCCCGCCATACTATCATTGCCAATGCCACCATCCAGTATGTTGTGGCCGCTGTTGCCGACGATGATATTGTCGAGCGCATTGCCGGTTCCATTAATCGCACTGCCTCCAGTCAATGTGAGATTTTCGACGTTGTCGCCCAACCTGTAGTTTATGCCGGATTGTACGGTATCGATGCCTTCGCCTGCGTTTTCCGTAACGATGTCGCCGGCATTATCGACCATGTAGGTATCGTTGCCTGTACCGCCAATCAGCGTATCCACTCCACCCTTGCCATCCAGCGTGTCGTTGCCTTCCAAACCAATCAATGTGTTGGCGGCATCGTTACCGGTGATGAAATTGTCGAGGACGTTGCCGGTGCCGTCTATGGCTACCGGAGCTTGCCCCGAGTCTGGCAAAGGGCCGGCCAGTGTGAGATTCTCGACGTTATCGGTAAGCGTATAAGTGATATCGGACTTGACCAAGTCCATACCCTCGCCCGCCGCTTCGACTACTGAATCGCCGATGTTGTCGATGATGTAAATATCATCGCCCATGCCTCCCTGCATCATGTCCGCGCCCGCTCCACCGTCCAATGTATCGTTGCCCGCCAGCCCAGTCAGGGTGTTGTCGTTACTGTTGCCGGTCAGTACATTGTCGAGTTCGTTCCCGGTGCCGGTAAGGGCTGTGCCTTCGGTAAGAGTGAGATTTTCGACATTCGCGCCCAGCGTGTAATCGAAAGGCGCGACGATAGTATCCGTGCCCTGCCCTGTTTGTTCGGTCACGGTGTCGGTCAGGCTATCCACCACGTAGATATCGTTGCCCTTGCCTCCCAGCATAGTGTCGCTGCCTGCGCCGCCATCCAAGGTATCGTTGCCTGCATTACCGATCAGTGTGTCATTGCCGTCCATGCCGTAAAGCGCGTTGTCCGCTGCATTGCCGGTGATGACGTTATCCAGTTCGTTGCCGGTGCCTGACAGGCTGGCCGTGCCTACCAGTCTCAGATTCTCCACATTAGCAGCCAGGGTGTAGCTGGCGCGCGCATCGACGGTGTCGATGCCTTCGCCCTCCAGTTCGATGACGGTGTCGCCTGCGTTGTCGACGACGTAAATGTCATCGCCAATCGATCCGGTCATGCTGTCGGCACCGCTGCCGCCGTTGAGCCAATCATTGCCGTCGCTAATCAGGATGTCGTCGCCCCCGCCGCCCATTAGGATATCGCTGTTAGAGGTTCCTATCAATGTATCGTTGCCGCTGGATCCCAGTTGCAGGGCGTCAAGCTGCAAAGCCGCGCCATCGGCGAATGTTATGTTGTCAAAGCGCTGAGCATCGGCGAGACCATTGAACCAGTTGGCGATGACCAGGCGGTCTTTACCATTGACGTGGGCAAAAACCAGGTTGTCGCCGTCTCTAGAGATGTCCAGGTCGCCGGCCAGGATGCCGGATCCGAAGACTATGGCGTCGATGCCGGTATCGCCGGTCATCTCAATAATGGTGTCCGCTCCGTCGCCGAGGTTAAAGCGGTATGTGTCATTGCCTGCGCCGCCGTGCAGCAAGTCGTTACCGGTGCCGCCGGAAAGACTATCGTTACCTGCGCCGCCCAACAGCAAATCGTTGCCGCCGTTACCCACAAGAGCCTGTCCTGAGCCTGTCACAGGATCATACACCTGCGCTGCCACGATGTCGTTGGCATTGCCGCCGCTGACTTGTCCGGCCGCATCGGTGTGAATGCCGCCGCTGTAGCCGAATTCGGATAGGGTGCTGAGGACAGCAGTATCCGACGCATCAGTAACCGCCCAATCGGCGAGCAAGGCCAAGCCGTCCCAACCTGCCGCCTCCAGCTTATCGCCCGTCAACCGGCGCAGTTCAAGCAAATCGCCTACGGCAGTGTTGGCATTGACGGCATGTTGGTTGGCAAGCAGGCTGTCAAGTGCGCTAAAGTCGAGGTCGATACCGCCCTCAGTGACTGTCAGGCTAATGCTGTCCAGATAAGGCTTGAGCCGGGTTTGCAGGATCAGGGCATCATAGACGGATGCGCTCAGGCTGTTATAACTTTGGGTCAGGAGGTTAAGCCGGGCCTGCTCCATGTTGTACATGACCGGGGTATCGATACCGAGGCCAAAACCTGAGCCGCTACCGCCCGCAGGCGCGCTAGTGCTGAAGGCAGCTAAGGTGGTACTGCCGCTATTGGACGCTATCGGCGCAAAATCACGGCCGTTAAAGGCTTCCAGGGTTTTGAGCAGGCGTTCGATACTGTTTTGCTGAACCCGGATGTTGTCATATTTAGTCTGGATGTCATTGGTCAGCGAAAGACCGCTGGGACTGCCGTTGTTGATGCCGGAGTAGGCGCCTAAAAGTCCGGCATAGCGAGCATTGTAGGCATCGAGAGCGCTGGCCCCGGACGGTATAAAGAACAGGTCTTTGTTTTGGGCGTCGGCGGTTTCAAAGGAGTCGTTGAAGTTGGCGCTGTCGGCCCATTGTTGCAGGATGACACCAATGGCGGCCTTGAGTTGCTCGCGGGTGGTATTGGAACCGAGCTGGGCGAGGGTGGCGGCCAATTCAGGGGACTGGCTGGCGGCTTCGCGCAGGTCGCGCACGGCACCACTGCCTTGCATGTCGGGCAGACCGGTCACGGCGCTGGTGTCGAGATGGTCGGTAAATTCGCGGTGGAAAGTGTCGTCGGCGAGGTTAACATCGGCCAGCCCCGAAGCGGCGCCGGTGCCGCCGGTAGTGCCGTCGGTGCGGGTATAGGTGCCGAGGTCGGCGATTTCGTTGCCGCCGGGAAGGACTTTGCTGTGCTCGGTCTTGCCGACATTGATGCCGGCGATGCCCAGTTCGTCTAGCGTTTTCAGCTCACCGGCTTGGCTGATGCCGTCCTGGTTGAGGTCTTGCCAGACGCGCAGGGCGGCAAAGTGGGCGTCGCTGCTGTTGACCTCGCCATCGCCATTGCTGTCTTGCTGGGCGAGCGCATCGAAGCCGTCCATGGCTTTGCCGGTCACGTTGCCCGCAGCATCAAGCAACGGGGTTGAGTCGCCAAACAGTTCGGTACCGTCGTCGATGCTGCCGTTGCCGTTGCGGTCCAACACCAGAAAGCCGTCGTCCGCCTTGATCCAACCGGTGCCGGACTTGACGCCGTCACCGTCATGGTCAAACAGGATAGGGTTGGTCGAACTAGGCGGGACGGTTTCGATGCCGTCGCCGTCGAGATCGAGGGTTAAGGGGTCTTTTTTAGGACGGAAGTTTTGGGCGGCGGTGAAGGAATCGCCGGTGAGTGGGTTGATGTCATCGCCATAGGCGGGTTTAAAGAAAAAATCCAACATGGCCTTTAGAAAATTATCCAACAAAGCTTGAGGTGGCGGAAAATCCTTTCCATAATGTTCTAATATATATTCTAATCCAGTATCCAAACCAGGCTCTATAACCCCATCAAAATCCTTGATGGGCACCCCCATAATATCTCCTAAGATATGATAGGCGGAATTGCTGTTAATGATATTATCAATGGGATCGATAACCCCGAGCGGAGTGTAAGGTAGATGAAGGCTGTTGAGATAGTCCATCGAGTTGGTTGCTGCATCCCAGCGAGCTCTTACGTCTGCCTCAGTTCCTTGATACATAACGCTGGAATCAGAGCTGTAAGTGTCTCCATATTTGTGTGGGGGATCATAAAATTGGAGTTCATCTCCTATAGTGCCTATCGTTAATATTTCCCCTGTTTCTGGATCCGTAGCAAGTCCATGGAGTTCTTGCACAATATTGCCATCGGGATCCCGTAACACCCAAAAATCATGGGATGCAACTCCCAATATGTCATAACTTTGTGCTTCAATTTGATAATAGCCTGTTCCGCTCATCGCAGTCTCCTGATGGATTTGATTGTTTTGGATTCTTCGTAAAGGTCTTTGTCGAGTTCATAGAACTCACACCCGATAATGTTAACGCTCACACCGAGAATGCGGTCTTCTTGCGTGGTAAGCAAATATTCAAAACTACTTTTAGTTAGATAAACTCTGCCGATTTGCCAGCCATACACATACAATTCTTTAATGCCATCTATGAACTCCTTCATCAAAGTGCAGTGAGTTAGGCTTTTCTCACCTTTGTTTTCTGTTCGACACTGCGCCCCGCTAGCTTTTAGAGTATTAAATACTGTTTTTGCAGCAGTTCCTTGCGGAAACAATTCATGAAAAACTCTCATTCTGGATGCCTTGTATCTTTCGATAGCTGATTCATCAAAAGTATTTTTTGGAGGGAAATTAAAGCAACCGTAGTGTCTAATATTATCTTTCAGCTTGCTGTCAAGTTCGGTATTCAAAAACAAATGGCTATCTTCAAAAGGCCCTCCGAAAATACGCCCCCCTTTTTCGCAGCCAGTGATAAGCAAGGAAAACAGCATAACCATCCCAAGCATCCATCGTTTCCTTTCTTTTGGAAAAAAATCAATTACGCAAAATTGGAAATATAGTCCGATAATAATAGGGGACGGAGCCCGATATTCTATTCGACGTTCCAGCTCCATTTCTTCCTCAAACCAAGGGCTAAAAAACGACATATCATGACTCTTTTTCATTCCTGCTTTCCTACATTCATCATTACGTAATTCCGCTATTCAGTATCTCGTTTAAACCTCATATTATTGTGCTTCAAAAAATACCCACTATATGTCCTTCAAAGCTGACGCTCCTGTACGTATTTATACTTAGATGGCCTTAGCATGCGTAGATACTGCATTCTCGACGAGGATATTTATCGAATAAATTTTTCCGCCAAAGAATAAATTGCGATGTGGCTCACGATATCGGATTATTTTCCGGACCAATCAAGCCGCCATTCTCCATTCATTATCATTCGCCGCCTGCTTTAGGTATTGCCCGTCATTCTCGGGAAAGCCGGTTCGGCCCGGCATCAAAATGAAGACGGAGCCCAATATTCTGACTGAACCTGTCACAAGATCATACACATGCCCTGCCACGATGTCGTTGGCAATGCCCCCGCTGACTTGCCCGGCCGCATCGGTGTAAATGCCGCCGCTGTAGCCGAATTGAAAAAGACAGGGTCAGTCCTTACATTTGACATAAAAGAAAGTAGAGAATGTCAAATGTAAGGCCTGACCCCATCTGTGTGACCCCATCTGTGGTGTGACCCCATCTGTGGTGTGCATCTGTGGTGTGCATCTGTGGTGTGCATCTGTGTGCATCTGTGTGCATCTGTGTGCATCTGTGTGCATCTGTGTGCATCTGTGTGCATCTGTGTGCATCTGTGTGTGACCCCATCTGTGCGCACCAGAATGCCGTCTTGGCTATTGACCCTGCCAGTCTGTTCGGCAAAACCGTTGCCGTCATGGTCGAAGTAGGCCCCGTCTTGTAGCCCGGTGGTGGTGATGCCGTCGCCATTCAGATCAAGGGCTATCGGGGAGCGGGTAATGGTGGCTTTGGCGACTTTCTTTTTAATGTCGGTGATGGGGGTGATAGGCTGAGGACGAGGTGGTGGCTCAACACACGGATCAGACGGCTGCCCATTCTCCTCTGCACCAGGTATCCATCCCTCACGACGCTTGAGCACATCCACTAACTGATCAATATCAACGTCATTAATTTTTGTCGAAGTTGTATCATTGATGTTCATTTGCGGTATTATGTAGCAACTGCACAAAGCTTTACGCCAAATAAGTCACTAATATAACACCTGTTTATTAACTTCCAAACAGGTGCCACATGGCAGAATCCCACGTTATTTCCGGCCTTGTTGCCAAGCGTTCCGAACTGGCTGGATTAGTTCAGCATTATCAGTCAGAGATTAGTCGGATTGCTGGCGATCTTGGCCATATCGATGCCACCATCAAGCTGTTTTCCCCGGAATTCGATCTGCGTACAGTACGCACCAAGGAACACCGGGAGCGCAATCAGTATTTCAAATCGGGGGAATGTCCACGGATGACCTTGGATATTTTGCGGGAGAGTGGCGATGCACTAACGAGCCGACAGATCGCGGCGGACATGTTACGGCGTAAAGGTCTGGAACTGAGCACAGAGAGGCTAGATCAGCTCCAGAAGAGCGCCTTGAATGTATTGAAGCGGCTGGAAGATAAGGGGTTGGTTATGCAAGGCCTCTCAAAAGGCATATCACACACCTGGAAAATCGTTTAAGCAGCCAATCGTTCGGCTGGGCGCTTATTGCCTTGCCAGTATCCGCACCAGTCCCGATTAGTCCGTGTCATTGCGCATTTTTTCGCAACATCCATAAAGATTTCACCATTGGGTAAGCGCCGGGTATCTTCCCGGTAAGCGGCTTCATTGGCATAATTAGCCAAGTACAAATTGCCGAACTTATGCGTCTGGCCGTACTGCATCCGGCGGAACCGTGAGAAGTAGGATTCCGCTAAATTGTTGGTAATCCCGGCATCGCTACGATATTCCAGGGCGTGATTCACGCGGCGGGTATCGAATTTAGCATGAAGCACATCATAGGCGTTGGATTCATCGACGCAAATCATTGAGCCTTTTTTCACAAACTCGGTAGCCAGCTTGCTTACGTCGGACTGATTTTCTGACTTGATAACGAAAGTCAGTGTCTTGTTAGCTCCTTTGGTTTCGCTTGCTTCTGATTCTTCACGCTGACGCATTACGAACACGCAACGCTTATCAGGACGTTGATTTTCTGCCAAACGGCGGTCTATGCGGTCTTCTTTCTTGTTCTTAGGGCGGATATGCCCGTTTACATAAGCGCCGTCCATGTGAATCTCACCGGATAACTGGCGGTCGTCGCGCTGTTCCATTAACGATTCCCTGATCTTGTGTGCCATAACGAAAGCAGTTTTATATTGAACGCCAAGGTCACGGCCTAGTTGCAGTGCCGAAATACCTTTTACCGCATTGGAGTAAATGGCGATAGCACCCAGATACACACGAAGCGGTAACTTGTGAAAAGCGAAGATCGTACCCGAAGTCACCGAAAAGGTGTGATTGCAATCCTTACAGCGCCATTGTTTACGTGTCCGTAAAAAGTAGTGGTTGCCAATAGTCGAGCAATCAGGACAGGCCACGTCACTATCTTCACCCCAGCGAACGTCCTTAAAGAGCTGAAACGCTTGATCGTCAGTTAATTCCATAACCTTGCGAACGGATAGAGTTCTGGCTTTAGCTGAAAGTAAAAAGTGTTGTGACATGGCATTACCTATAATATCCGCTTATTTGCAGACATTATAGCATATAAGCAGATTAAAGCTTGTTATTTTTGCGTCTTTTTCTCCTTTTATGCAGATATAACGGCGTATGTGCTATACTATTTTTCATGAGTCTGCCTGGAGAACTTAAATGACCGATGACGAATGGAAACAATATGCTGCTCAAGCCCTTAAGGCTGAATTAGCTAAGGCAGGTGTAGGGTATGAAGACTTAATCCAACGCTTACATGCCATTGGTGTTGATGAAAGCTACAAAGGAATCGCCTCAAAGATCAACCGAGGTACATTCAGCTTTTTATTCTTTGCTCAGTGCATGAAAGCACTCGGCAAGACAGAAATTCGACTATAAAGGGTAACTGTAGGGGTTGAAAATCATGGTTACAGCCTTATTACAGTATTTGCGCATGTGCGCAACCGTGCTGGCCGTTAGTCAGCAAACTTAGGAGATACGTAGTATATGAGTAACAGCCTATTTATAAACCCTAACTTTCAAGGCATGTACACTGTTGAGCCGGCCCATTCGAATACTCCACTTGCAACGTGTAAAACACAAGAGGAAGCAATAGCTTGGGCGAAGAAAAATCACCCGGAACGTCCCTGCCACGTTGCGCGTGTTCGTCATCTAAATGACAAGAAAATACCTGATCATTGGCGTAAAGTGCACTAGATTTTCGCGCTGGATGCTGACCTACGCCAATGGTGGTCAGCATCTACGAAAAACATTTTCATTTATTTTTAGGGAATCAAAAGATGAGAAATTACAATAATAATTCAAGTGACACTGCAATTATGCTGATCTTACTTGTTGTTTTGCCGTGTCTTGCGGTTATCTATTGGATACAAGATTATTTTGGTCTTGATATTCAAACCAGTTCAGAGGTTTTTGGCCGACATATAATATTTTTAATCTCATTTTTTATAGCTTGTTTTTTTGTGATTAAAATTGAGCGGCGCATCATATTAATACTTCCCTCCAGCTTTGCCCTGTACATTCTTTATTGTTGGCGTCCAGCTTTTAGTTATTGGGCTAGAAATGATTTTAGAAACATTGTTTATGACAATGATATAAGCTATTCATGGTATGCCAACGGTTGGATTCAAATGCTAATAGCAGCAACAATTGTTTCAGGTAGTCATTGGTTGATTAATTATTTTGATAACCGATGAACGGCAATATGAGTAATTGTTATTAGAATAAGAACAAAAAACAAATAAATCCCTAGCGCACCACACATTACAGATATAACGTAATTTAGCCCTGGAAAACTTCCTGCTAAAAGGAATATAAGGCTGAAGATGCTCGTATTGATTGCGTATGGATCAATCAGTTTTTTGTTACTCCCTTTTGTAAATACTTGATGATCTTTCCGAGATTGCCCATCCAAAATTAAGCCTATAACTCGTCTTTGATCTATTGTTAAAGCATCTATCCAATTAAAACTTTGTCTAAAGAAGCTATACTTTAGAATCAAAGGAGCCATAACAATAATGGCCGATAAAGTACAAGTGAATATAATCATTCTATTGCGCAAGGCGGCATCAAAATCACCGGTAGACAATATCCAGATTATGGGCAGACTGTGCAAAAAATAAAGCGCAGAAATTTTTCCATGAATACTTAATTTTCTCAACATACTGTCTCGCAGTATGTTGATTTATAAGTGTTTGTGCGATTGCTACATAATACCGTTCATTTGTTGCTTTATATATGCCTCATAGGCAGCAGTATCGTTCTCTGAAGGGGGAGCATATTTGTTTATAAAGTCATGTATCGACATCGCGCCGTTGCCGTATGAAGGCCCTGTGATCAGAGATTTCTTTGCAGCTGCACCAACAGCCTCGTTTGGAAATATTGCCATGCCACCTCTATCACGCCCAATCGCACCATGATTCTGTGCAAATGTACCATACCTCAAATTGCCCGGATTATTGTTGCGCCAGCTTCTGGAACCACCGTTTTTCACAGCCCACTGACCCCAGTAGCATCCGTATACCTGACAAATCTACCTTTTGCACCAGACCCAACATGCGATTGACTATACGATTGATCACAAGACATTTTATTTCCCCTTAATGAATGACTATTATTTTCTTCAAAATTTCAGGTAATTCAGCATCGATAATATTTTCTACTTCTGTACTTTCTCCTCCGTAAAGCTTACTCGTCGAGTACTCCAAAATCTTACTGCTTCCCTTCCCAGAAATTGTGTAAATTGCAATCTGATATTTATGCGCACTATCAATTCCCTCCCCCGCCCGCCATAGCCGCTCTGCAGTAATCAACATCAAACCTCGTCCAACTTGCGGTACTTCGCTGCTGATTAGTTGATACTCTCCCACACCAGCTAAAACACAATTCGGTAAAATATTCACAAAACCAATACGCTTTGAGTCGTACACCCAAATATCGATGGCGAACAATCCGTCAACTGTCCCAGTATGATCACTTTTTACCAGCACACCATGAACCCCTGCATTCTTAGGTAAAGGGGTCAAGCTATTCACCATCTGAAACGGGTATTGATAACGCCCCAGTTTTTTAATGATCGAATGACAAACATTTTTTGCTTCTTTTTTGAAACACAATTTTGCAGGATAGACACTGTAATCTGCTTCTTTCACTTGATAAGCAGACACTTCCCAACCATCTACATCACCGCCTTCTAACAAAACAGAATAAGATTTGAAATAATCGTCTGCCGCAATGCTAATGCTGGCGTAAGTAGTAAACGTAACAAATACGACAATACGAAAGATTAGGATGAGTTTGTCTGCCAAAGAAGGCAGCTTCAATTTGTTTTTCATCCAACAAAAATGGGGCTGGAGTCCGATATTTAGGGATGTACCACGATTCTTTTTCATTATTGTTTTCCTTCACATTCGCTGCGAGACAGGAGTCTAGTAGTCCCCAGAAGCGATAGCGCATGTGTTTTCACGAAGCGCTTTTTGCGTAGTGAAAATGCAGGCTTTCCGAAATCGCGTCGAGTCATTGCGAGAATGATGTTGGATACCCCTTGCTGGGTATCCAACGAATGAAGCAGGACGGCTGGGGCAGCCGCAGGCATTAGCGGTCGCGTAGCTTTTGCCGCTTGTTGGGCAGGGATGCCCATAAAAGCTTTCGCAAAAATAGCGACTCCCCGGCACTTTTCATCATTCGCCGCATTGCCGATCAGGGTGTCGTTGCCGTCCATGCCTTGCAGGAGGTTGTCCGCTGCATTGCCGGTGATGATGTTGTCCAGTTCGTTGCCGGTGCCGCTGATACTGGAAGCCCCCATGAGGCGCATATTCTCGACATTAGCTGCCAGGGTATAGCTCACCCGTGCATCGATAGTATCGTTGCCTTCGCCCTCAAGTTCGATGACGGTGTCGCCTGCGTTGTCGACGACGTAAATGTCGTCGCCGATCGATCCGCTCATGGTATCGGCACCGCTGCCGCCGTTGAGCCAGTCGTTGCCGTCGCTGATTAAAATATCGTCGCCCGCGCCGCCCATCAGAATGCCGCTGTTCGAGGTGCCTATAAGGGTGTCGTTGCCGCCCGATCCCAACTGCAAGGCATCGAGCTGCAAGGTGGCTCCGTCTGCGAATGTCACGGTATCCAGCCTATGGGCGCCATCGGCAAGGCTACCGAACCAGTTGGCGATGGAAATTCTGTCTTTGCCATTGATATGGGCAAAGACCAACACGGTAAGACGCAATCCGTAGGGCGCAATAGCGGTAGCATATTGCGCCGCATGATGGCTTTTCTTATCCTCACAATTCTTAACCATGCTCACCACCGACAAAATTAATATCAAGAGACGTTGCCCAATTTAATGGATAAAGCCCTTGCCCAACATAGCGATGAAAAGTTGAATAAGGCCAATCCGAAACCCGTTTAACCAAACCATGCTTAACTGGATTGATATGGCAATAATCGATATGTGCCGCATAATCCGCATCATCCCGAATTACATGCTCCCAAAAGCGGCGTTGCCAAAAGCGGCGTTGCCAAATTCCCCGCTCACCGAGGGCAACACGCACAGCAGATCGTCTTTCCGTAATCGGCAATGCTTTAGAAAACCCTTGTTTGATGACTCGCCAACGGTTGGCATTGCCATCATCACCAATAGGCAATGTCCATACGCAATGCAAATGTTCGAGCAAGAACACCCAGGTATCAATATGAAACGGCCAACGTTTACGGGTTTCCTGAACAACTGAACGAAGGGTGTCAATATGGCGTATCAAAAGATCATTGGCATATCTTTCCAACAGATTGACAGTAAAAAATAAGTTCCACCCGGAACGCGGTAACGACGATAGTCTGGCATTGTTGTTCCTTATAAATCTTCGTTAATATTTCGCATGGATAAGCGTGTTTTGTTGTTTAGGCTTTTCATGCGGCGCAATACGCTGCGCTATTGCGCCCTACGGATTGCGTCTTACCGCGTTGTTCTCATTCTCCACCATTCCCGCATGAACAGGATTCAGCTCGATGTACCGGTAGCACGTCAGCAGGTGTCCTTCCGAATCAATCAGCCTGGACTTATAACGCCCTTCCTATAACGTGCCGCTATGACGGTAGACATGGTTCTCACGTATTGCACATAGCGGCTTCCAAGGTAGCGCATCATGTATGACAGGCTTTCGTCGGCCTCAGGCGTGACCAACAGATGATCGTTGTTTGTCATCAGCACATAGGAGTGAATGTTACAGCCATCTCGCGTCGCGCCTTCCAGAAGGCTGTCCAGATAGGATTGATAGTCCTTATCTGCGAAAAAACAGGCGCACGGTTGTTTCCACGCTGAACCACGTGTTGCGGCACACCTGCATGTCTTACACGGGCTCTACGGGACAAGCTTGTCGTACTGCCTCGCAGATAGATTCCTGAACGCTCTTTTGCCTAGTTTGGAAACTCCTGACGGCTTTCCATGGATTATCAGTGACCGAGGTATTCATCAAATCTACCGAGATACACTGTCTTTAAACGGAATTTATTAGGTTTTTAAACAGCTTCTTAGCTATTGGGTAATCATTTATTCAACAATCACTTCATCCGATGTCGAAATACGCTTCAATCGATCCATCAACACATTCCAGTCAACGCGTGGGTTATAGCCGATCACATCAATCCGCGGCAGGCCGCCGCCGGTAATAATGGCATAGCCGGATTCTCTAGCCTCTACGCCCATCAATTGACACACGCCGTCATGCAGGTAACAACCCAGACCCAGCTTGTCGTAGCCGAAGGTTTCAAAAAATCGTAAAAAACTTTTGGACAGTAGATCAGCTGCACCGCCGCCACCGATGTTGGCGATGTTTTGTACCGCTTTTTGACTGATCCTGTGCCGCGAATCATCGTTTTCCGGCGTGCCCAGCCACGCGAAAAAAGTGACCGGATGCCAGTTTTCCATGTACAACTGCCGGACATAGCCCGATAGCTTGCCAGTGATACCGCCGAATTTAAACTTGCCGGTTAACTGATCCAGATCCATGTTTTCGATCTCCAAGTCGCTGTGGAATTTGGGGAAATCGGTAAATAATCCCGAAGAGGCAAGATTGCTGATTTTAACTTCACCGTCGAAAACCTTGACGATCAGTTCGCCGCCCAGACTCAGGGTTTTGCTGCTGTACTCGACGCGGGGAATATGACCGCTGATGGTGCCGGATAACGGTGTCCAGTTTAGGACCCGAGACAGTTGCTCAAGCGACACATTACTGAC
>Ga0208518_100100_pt1 | contig 45650 bp, 48 predicted proteins | sample LakWasM127_HOW14_2_FD_183937 | JGI IMG/M metagenome (GOLD analysis project Ga0208518, IMG submission 183937) | Freshwater sediment methanotrophic microbial communities from Lake Washington under simulated oxygen tension - Sediment Metagenome... | ecosystem: Environmental > Aquatic > Freshwater >...
TTGGTTTTTCATAAAATTCGCGACGACGCACTTCTGCCAATACACCCGCTTTTTCACAAGCGCGTTTAAAACGGCGAATCGCAATATCAAAAGGTTCGTTTTCTTTGATTTTTACTGACGGCATTATTATTCCCGAATATGTTAATATTTAAAAAGTTAGGATTGTTACATCCACTGAACAAACAGAACCCTTAATTATACCTTTACTTTTATAAATTTCAAAAACTCAATGTACGTTTTAGGCATAGAAACCTCTTGCGACGAAACCGGCGTCGCGATTTATCACTCCGAACAAGGCCTGTGCAGCCATCTTTTATACAGTCAGGTTGACATGCATAGCGAATATGGCGGCGTTGTTCCCGAGCTGGCATCACGCGACCACATTCGGAAATTAGTGCCGTTGATCAAGCAATGCTTGCAGGAAAGTCAGCTAACCGGCAGCGATATTAACGGCATTGCTTACACGGCAGGACCCGGCCTGATGGGTGCGTTGCTGGTTGGCGCGGCAACGGCCAGAAGCCTGGCTTGGGCCTGGCAAGTTCCGGCGATTGCCGTTCATCACATGGAAGGGCACCTGTTGGCGCCGATGTTGGAAGAAAATCCGCCGGAATTTCCATTTGTTGCGTTGCTGATTTCCGGAGGACATACCCTGCTGGTGCAGGTTGAAGGTATCGGTCGCTATCAATTATTAGGTGAATCCCTTGATGATGCCGCCGGTGAAGCTTTTGACAAGACTGCGAAAATGCTGGGCTTGGGTTATCCCGGCGGGCCGAAGCTGTCGGCATTGGCAGAACAGGGTACACCGCAGATCAAATTCCCCCGCCCGATGACCGACCGCCCCGGCTTGGATTTTAGTTTCAGCGGCTTAAAAACATTCACCATGAATACCATCAACGCCTCAGGCAAAACCGAGCAGGACAAAGCCGATGTCGCCGCCGCATTCCAGCAGGCGGTTGCCGAGACGCTGAGCATCAAATGCAAGCGCGCCTTGCAACAAACAGGCCTGAAAAGACTGGTTATTGCCGGAGGCGTCAGTGCCAACAAGCAAATTCGCGCAAGCTTGACCCAAATGGTTGCCAAGGAAAACGCCCAGCTTTATTTTCCACGGCTCGAATTTTGTACCGATAACGGCGCAATGATCGCTTATGCCGGTTGTCAGCGTCTAATGGCGGGTCAGCAGCAAGGGCTGGAGATTTATGCACGGCCTCGCTGGCCGATTAGTGAGTTGAATTAAATTAGGCGAAAGGTGAGTTCGTAGGGCGGTTTCGCGGCAGCAAACCGCCAATCACACCAAAAGTAGGCGCTTAAGGCGACGCACAACGCCGATGACAGCCTGTCGCAGTTGCGGCGGATTGCCTGTCGGCGAATCCACCCTACGATAATCCGCCTTACAGCTTTAAAGGGGAGTTCGTAGCCGGGTAGGTCGGGCATGCTTTATGCCAGACATTTCTATGCTTCAATTGGTCAAAATGTCGGTCAACGAAAATATGTTGCCCGACCTGCTCGGTTTACAGCGTTACTTTATCCATATCGATAAATTCATAGTATCGCTAGTCTTTCTTCTATAATTTGCATGAGCAATAGCAACGCCAACACTAGTTAGCTCCAGATTTTTTATGGGTGAGCTATCCCATACTTCAAAGATTCTTTTTATGGCTGGTATAGCAAGAATAAGAAGTTCCTTAACTTCATTTTGTTGCATAGTTGTTCTTTCAAAAAGACTTTTAAGTTTTATGATTTCCTCATCTGAAAATCCTTTTTCCTTGCTCATTGATTCTAAAACCACATCATCATAGAAGTTGAATTGTAATTTCTCAGGGTTGTGGAAGCATGGAATTAATAGCCCTTGAAGTCTAATGTCATTACTAAATTCGCTTTCAATATCTTCTAAAGAAAAGCCTTTAGAGAAAAAACCCTTGTAGGTTTGTCGAAGATTGTTTTCTAATTGTCCATAACTACCAGCTCTTACATGTCCACACCCTAAATATTCAATGTGATTGTAATATGTTTGTTCGCTGGTTAAACCATCAATAAATGGACATATTTTTGTTGTGAAGTAGTTAACTAAGCCAACATAAGTAGCGCAGTCAAGTCGACGCGTCAGTAGTAGCAAAAAATTGAGCGTAATTGTATCAAGTTGTTCAACAGTTAGCTTTGGCGCTACAGTCAGCGCTTCATCTAAAACTATTTGTAGCATGTTTCTCTTTGGTTCCGCTGCACGATCAACCAATATATCAACAAGCAAATCGCCAAGCTCTTGATCGCCGCTCTTTGCATACTGCTTTTGAACCGTAAACAGCGCATCTTGCATAGCTGGCTGTTCAAATTCTTTTATAGCTTCTGGATTCCGTTCATTTAATTTCAAGAAAAATTTTTCTGTAACATCTTCTGCCCGTTCTTGCGCAGTTGCTGCCGCTTCGGCACGTAATCTAGGAAAGTTTGAATTAAAAACATCGAGAGCAATTTCCTTTGCATCAGAATATGTTAAGCCATAATGATTTGTCGTATTTATTGTAGCGATTTCACTTTGTAGGTTGGTTGAGTTATCGCCAGCATCCTGCTTTTGTGATTTCTTAAACATCTTTTTTATTAATCTCAACATTTCCGCCTACTTGAATATTGGTTGAGTTTTTTCCAGATTTTTGTTTTTGGCTGATTTGCTTTGTATTATCCTTTTTAAAGAAAAATTTATTTATTAGTCCATAAATAGCAGGAACGGCAATTCCACTAATTAGCACCAAGTAATTGTCAATTATCCATTGCATCTCTATCCATCACCCCAATAAAAATGTAAGTAGAATAACATGCCTCATGAGGCGGAACATTATCCAAAACACTTTCAAAAGAAATTAGGCTCTCGGCATGAATTTCAGCCTTTAGCCTTGCTCGACTCTTCCCCAGCCAACAACCGCTGAATATTGCTCTTATGCCGCCATAGCAAGAAAACCATCATCACTGCGGACGCCGCAACGATAGCTTCGTCGCCGACTAAAAACCAGGCAAAAACCGGCGACAGGGTCGATGCGACTAACGCGGACAAGGATGAAATCTTGCCCAGCTTATAAACCAGGTACCAGGTTGCCATGAACGCAAGACCAAGCGCCCAGAAAAAACCGAGCAATACGCCGACCGATGTCGCAACGCCCTTGCCGCCCTTAAAGCCGAAGAATATCGGGTAAAGGTGGCCTATAAACGCCGCCAATCCGGTCGCAGCAACTAACTCGGCGGGCAGTTCCAATACATTCGCGGCATAGACCGGAAGTAATCCTTTCAGCGAATCACCCAGCAGGGTAATCGCCGCCGCTTTTTTTCCGCCGATGCGCATTACGTTGGTCGCACCGGGATTGCCCGAACCCTGTTCGCGGGGGTCCGGCAAGCCCATCAGGCGACAAATAATAATTGCACTGGAAATTGAGCCTATCAGATAGGCAGCCGGAACAAACAACCATTCAACCATTGAGTAACCTTTTCATCATCAGAACTTGTAAGCAAAGGGCGTTTCCCTGATACTTAGCGCTTTTAAAAAACACGCATCATAACCGGAAAACACAATGGACATCATATTTTTAGGCGGGTTGGAAATTGAAACTATCATCGGTATTTATGACTGGGAAAGAGTGACCAAACAAACCGTCATTCTTGATATTGAGATGGCTTTCGATATTCAAAAAGCCGCCGAAACCGATGATATTCAATACACGCTTGATTACAAAACCGTTTCTCACCGCATTATTTCTTTTGTTGAGGCCAGCCAGTTTTTGCTGGTTGAAAAATTAATTTCAGAAATAGCCGACATTATCCGTAACGAATTTAATGTGCCTTGGGTGAAAATAACCCTGAATAAAAAAGGCGCGATCCGCGGTGCCAGTGATGTCGGTATTATCATTGAGCGTGGAGAAAGAACATCGTGACCAGAGGCTACATCAGCATCGGTAGCAACATAAACAAGGATGAACATATCCCAGCCAGCCTGCGGGCGCTTGAACAAACTTTTGGCGAACTGACGGTTTCAAGTATTTATGAATCCGAACCGGTCGGCTTTACAGGCGATGTTTTCTACAATCTTGTGGTCGGTTTCGATTCCGATTTGGAAGTGAAAGCGGTTGCCAAGCAACTCAGGCAAATTGAGCTGGATAATGGCCGCACGCGCGACAGCCGGAAATTTGCGGCGCGCACCCTCGATCTGGACCTGATTCTATACGGCGACCTGATTGTCAATGATGGCCGCTTGCAAATACCAAGGGATGAAATTGAACATTACGCCTTTGTGCTTGAGCCTTTGGCCGAAATTGCCCCAAGTTTGCAGCATCCTGTCAGTCACATCAGCTACGCCGAACTTTGGGAACAATTCGACAAGAGCGATCTCAGGCAAAAGCGCGTTGCACCATCCTGGGCTTCAACAAAATAGGGTGCGTCCGCCATCGACGGTCAGTATCTGGCCGGTGATGTAACCGGCATCCTTAATCAAAAAAAGCACGGCTTTGGCAATATCAAGCGGTTCGCCGCTACGCTTTAAAGCCACCCGTTGCAGTATTTCCAGTTTGGCCTGTTCGGATAGATCGTTATCAGGCCAGAGTATCGCTCCCGGAGCCACGCCATTGACCCTGACCGCCGGTCCCAGCTCTTTGGCTAAAACCTTGGTCATGGCGGCCAGCCCGGCTTTTGAAATACTGTACACGGGATAACCGCTTAAGCCCCGTTCGGCATGGATGTCGATAATATTGACGATGCAGCCCTTATTGTCGGCCAAGGTTTTCGCCAGAGCTTTCGCCAGGAAAAACGGGGCTTTTAAATTGCCTCCTAATAACTCATCCCATTGTCGTTCGGTCACATCAGCCATAGCCGTCGGATAAAAGGAGGAGGCATTGTTGACCAGCACATCGATACCGCCCCAGGCGAGACAAGCTTCCCTGGCAACAGCCTCCAGCTCGGCCATGTTCAGCAAATCGGCCTGCATGATTTTTGCCGAACCGGGGCGCTGTTGATTCAATTCATCGCAAAGCTGCTGCGCTTCCGCTGCCGAAGACCGGTAATGCAGAAAAATATTACAGCCCTCGCTATGCAGTAGCCGCGCACAAGCCGCGCCTATCCGTTTAGAGGCGCCGGTAATCAACACATTTTTTGCATGACTGTTCATCGTGTTTTCAATCGGCTTTGTAGATCAAGCTTTTACTTGCGACTTCGTAAACATCTTTGGAAATCGCTTCGGTGGTTATAATCCGTTCCAGTTGCGCTTTCATCAGTGCTTGCCTGCCTTCGTCATATCTGCGCCACGCCGTTAACGCACCGACCATGCGCGAGGCAATCTGCGGATTCAAGGTGTTCAGCGCGATAATCTGGTCGGCGAGAAATCGGTAGCCTTGTCCGTTGGCCGCGTGAAAATGCAGCGGATTGGATTGGCTGAATGCGCCGATCAATGACCTGACCCGGTTTGGGTTTTTTAGATCGAACGCAGGATGCTGCATTAACGCCTGTACGGTCGCAAAGGTGTCGGGCATGCTGCTCGAGGCTTGCAGCGTAAACCATTTATCTATAACCAGCGCTTCCGCTTGCCATTGGCGGTAAAAGCTGTCCAAGCACTGCTGTTTGGCGGGATGCGGGTTATTGACAATGACCGTCAGCGCCGCCATTTGATCGGTCATGTTCTTGGCGGTGTTGAATTGCTGCTGGGACAAATGATGAATGTCTTTGTTTTCGAGCTTGCTTAGATAACTTAAGCAGGTGTTTTTGATGCGTCTGCGACCGATTGCGCCGGCGTCGAATTTGCCGGACTCATCCCGATGATTATTCAGGTATAAAGCCAGGAGCTGTGTTTGCAGCTGCTCGGCCAAAGCCAGTGTGACAAATTCGCGGGCGGCATGGATGGCTTCTACATCGACAACCTGCATTTGTTCGGCCAGATAGGTTTCCGAAGGCAGGTTCAACAGCAAAGAAAAATACGACAAGTCGTCCCACGGTTGTTCCAGCACCTGTTTAAAGGCATTAATCATAATGGGATTGACGTGCATGTCCCTGCCGTTTTGCAGATCGGCAATCAGCCCCGTAATAATCTGTCCGGCCAATTGCTGCCCGGCTTCCCAGCGATTAAAGGTGTCGCTGTCGTAGCTTAACAAGAACGCCGATTCTTCCAGGCTGCGTTCCATCACCAGTTTAACCGGCGCTGAAAAGCCTCTCAGGATAGAAACCACCGGCTGCTCGGCTAAACCTTCAAAGATAAAGGCTTGTTCGGACTGGGTGAGTTGCAGTATGACTTCATCGCAGGCTTGATCGCCGTCTTGCAGCTTGCAAGGCGCGACGGAGCCGTCTTTATTAAGCAAACCCACAGTGACCGGAATGTGCAGCGGTTCTTTAACCGCTTGTCCTGGCGTCGGTGGGCAGCTTTGGCTGATGGTTAAGGTCAGGGTTTGTGCGGATGGATCATAGTGCTGCCGGGCAGTTAATAGCGGCGTTCCGGCCTGGGCGTACCAGCGGCGGAATTGGGTCAAATCGATGTCGTTGGCGGCTTCCATGGCGCTGACGAAATCATCGCAAGTCACTGCTTGTCCGTCATGACGCTCAAAATACAAATCGCTGCCTTTGCGAAAGCCTTTCGCGCCGACCAGCGTACGGATCATGCGCACCACTTCCGCGCCTTTTTCATACACGGTCAAGGTGTAAAAATTGTTGATTTCAATATAGGCGTCAGGGCGTATCGGATGCGCCAACGGCCCTGCGTCTTCGGCAAACTGACGGGTGCGCAGCATGTTGACATCTTCGATGCGTTTGACGGCCTTGGAGGTGCGGTCGCCGGTAAATTCCTGGTCGCGGAATACCGTAAAGCCCTCTTTCAGGCTGAGCTGGAACCAGTCCCGGCAGGTGATGCGGTTGCCGGTCCAGTTATGGAAATATTCATGGCCGATGACGGCTTCGATATGTTCATAATCAAAGTCAGTCGCGGTATCGGGCCGGGCCAGCACGAATTTGGTATTGAATACGTTAAGCCCTTTGTTTTCCATCGCACCCATGTTGAAGTGGCTGACGGCGACGATCATGTATAAATCCAGATCGTATTCGCGGCCATAGACCTGTTCATCCCAGTGCATGGCGTTTTTCAGCGATTCCATGGCATGGTCGCATTTATCGATGTCGTGCTTTTCGACAAAGATTTGCAGGTCGATGTCGCGGCCGGATTGCGTGGTAAAGCGGTCTGCGATGCAGTCGAGTTGTCCTGCAACCAGCGCAAACAAATAGCACGGCTTGTTGAACGGGTCTTCCCAAGTTACCCAGTGGCGATTATCCGATAATTCCCCTTGGGCGATTTTGTTGCCGTTGGATAATAAAACCGGATAACGGTCTTTGCCGCCTACCAGGGTGGTGGTGAACAGCGTCATCACATCGGGGCGATCCAGAAAATAGGTGATTTTCCGAAAGCCTTCCGCCTCGCACTGGGTGCAGAGCATGCCGTTGGAGAGATACAGGCCTTCAAGGGCGGTGTTGGCTTTCGGGTTAATCGCGTTTTCGATGCTCAGCACAAAGCGTTGTTGTTGCGGAACAGCATTAATGATTAGCGAGTCCTGGGTTTGCAGGTATTGATCTTTGCTTAAGTCATTGCCGTCGTCCAGATTAATGCGCATCAGTTTCAGGTTTTCACCCGCTAAGGTCAGCGATGTGTCGCGCGACTGGCTGGCCGGATTGCGGCTCAGGGTGAGTCGCGAGCTGACCAGGGTGTTTTCGTCATCCAGGGTAAAATTCAAGGCGACGCTGTGAATCAGGTATTCGGGGACGGTGTAGTCTTTTAGATAGATGGTTTGTGGATTAGGGTCGCGCATTATTTATACCTGCTGTTGTGATCGGAAGATCTGATGTTTGGGGTGGCGAACAGCGCGATTAACAGCCAGGCTGCCAGAAAGCAAACGCCGCCGAGAGGGGTGATCATGCCTAGCCAGGTATGATTGAGTAGTGCCAGAGCATACAAGCTGCCGGAAAACAGCACTATGCCAGAGAACATCAGCCATCCTGCCCAGTGTAATAATTTGGAGTCGGGCGCTTGCCGGTGGATCAGGGCAACGCCGATCAGGCCCAGCGCGTGGTACATTTGATAGGTCACGCCGGTCTGGTAGACGGCCAGCATTTCCGGGCTGATGATGGTTTTTAAGCCATGAGCGCCGAATGCGCCCATGCCTACGCCGATTAATGCGCTTAACGCGCCGAGCGATAAAAAGATCGATTTCATCATTTTTCCAATAGTCTGGGCATCAGTTGTACCAGATTACAGGGGCGGGTGCGGTGATCCAATTGTTCCTTGATCAGCGCATCCCAAGCGGTGCGACAGGCTCCCGATGAGCCGGGCAGGCAGAAGATGTAGGTCGCATTGGCGACGCCGGCAATCGCTCGGGACTGGATGGTTGAGGTTTTAATGTCCTGATAGGACAGCATCCTGAAGATTTCGCCGAAACCGTCCAGCAGCTTGTCCAGCAACGGCGCAACCGCCTCAGGCGTGCCGTCCCTGCCGGTGACGCCGGTGCCGCCGGTGCTGATCACGACATTAACGGCATCTGCGGCAATCCAGTTTGAAACAGCCGCCCTGATTTGATAAATGTCGTCAGGCACTATTTTCTTTTCGATAACCTGATGACCTGCGTCGGTTGCGCGTTCCGCTAGGGTTTTGCCTGAAACGTCGTCGGCATCGGTGCGGCTGTCGGAAACGACCAGTATTGCGATGTTAAGGGGGATGAAGTTTCTATCTGTAGTCATGTTTTTTAAAGGCGAAGGGCGAAGGGCGAAGGGCTAAAGGCGAAGGCGCAAGGTTCGAAAGTATGCCTCTTTCGCCTTTTGCCCTTCGCTTTTCATCTGATTACTTTAACACAACAAAGAATCCTTCCTGTCCTCGCTGGATGTTAATCAGCAAAGCGCCGTTCGGATCAATTACTTGTTGTAACTCTTCAAGATTGCGGACGCGATAGCGATTTGCCGACACGATGACGTCGCCGGGACGCAAGCCCGCACGCCATGCATTAGACGCCGTGTCGATTTTTTCTATCAAAACGCCTTCGATCTGGTTTTTTAGCGGCGTGCTTAACAGCGTACCTTGCAAGGTACGATGCAACTTTTCTCCCGCCAGTTGCGGCATTTCCTGCTTGCCGATCGTTGCGGTAACCGCTTTCTTTTCGTTGTCGCGGAAGTATTCCAGCTCAACTTTATCGCCAATTTGCATCAGGCCGACGATATTGCGTATGTCATGACTGTTTTTAATGGGGCGGCCATTCGCCGCAACAATAATGTCGCCCGGCTCAAGTCCTGCTTTTGCGGCGGGTGAGTTACTTTCTATCCGGCTGATCGCGGCTCCCTGTTTGTTTTTTAAATTAAACGCATTGACCAGCTCGGGCGTCAGGTCCTGTGTGGTTACGCCCAGTAAGCCGCGCCGAACTTCTCCGTGTTTGACCAGCGACTCCTTGATGGTCATGATCATATTGGTCGGAATCGCAAAACCGATACCGACGTTACCGCCGCTGGGGGCGAGGATTGCGGTGTTCATGCCGACCAGTTCGCCGCGCAGGTTGACCAGCGCGCCGCCTGAATTGCCGGGGTTGATAGAGGCGTCGGTCTGGATAAAATCTTCATAGCCTTCTATACCCAGGCCGGAGCGTCCCAAGGCGCTGACGATGCCGGAGGTTACCGTCTGTCCCAAGCCGAACGGGTTGCCGATAGCGACAACAAAGTCGCCGACTCTCAGTTGGCTGGAATCGGCAATCGGCAGCATGGTTAAGTTCTCGGCAGGAATCTGGATGATAGCGACATCCGCTTCAGGGTCGGTGCCGATTAATTTAGCGGAAAGCTGGCGGCCGTCATTCAATGTCACCGTGGTTTTGTCCGCCTTATCAATGACATGGTTGTTGGTCAGGACCAGTCCTTGATGGCTGTCGATAATGACGCCGGAGCCTAAGCTGTTTTTTTGCTGTTGCCGCATCTGGTTGGGGACATTAAAAAACTGGCGGAAAACCGGGTCCTGCATCAGTGGATTTTCACTGACCAGAATATTGGTTGAGGTTGAAATGTTGACCACGGCCGGCATGCTGCGCTCAAGCATGGGGGCCAGCGACGGCAATGCCTGTCCGTCCGCATAGGGCGGCAAACCCGCTTGTGCAACTGGGGCTATGCAAAAGTATAAGGGTAATAAAGTTATAAAGAACAACTGTTTTACTGATTTAGTATTCATTATGGTTTTCCGGTGTTTGTGAAACATGCGCAATCTATAATATATGAGTAAAAATGTTTAATACAAGGTATGTTAAAGTAGATTTTTTAAACAATCAGCGCTGTCATTTAACCGTTATCTTGCTTAAAATATTTAAATGACTATAGATGTCAATTCTGAAGATGGGCTGATTATTCGTAAACTAATTCCGCTCGCAACATTGCCGGGCGCTCGGTTTAATGCGCTATGCGCTGAAATGACGGTCGAAGAAACACAAGACGGTTTTTTGTTTAAAAAAGGCGATGTATCCCCCCAGCTTGTTTATCTGATAAGTGGTGAGGTTACTCTTCAGGCGGCTGGACTGGTTGTTGACGTCATTGCCGCCGGCAGTGATTCCGCCAAGTTTGCGTTGGCGCACCAGATCCCAAGAAAAATTGATGCAGTCGCGAACGGAAGAGTGCGTTTTTTGCGGCTGAATGCTGATATTGTTAATAATCCACTCTCCCTTGCTTATAAAGAGGACAACAGTTACATGGTCATTGACGAGACTGAGGGCGATCCAGACGACTGGATGACAGCGTTATTGAGATCGCCTATTTTTCAACGTCTTCCCCCCGCTAATTTACAAAAAATCTTAATGAGTTTGGAAGTCGTTCATTTTAAAACGGGCGAAACCATACTCGAACAAGGCGGCATAGGGGATTATTATTACCTGATTAAAAATGGGCAATGCCTGTTAACGCGTAAGCCGTCACCCAACGCAAAAGAAATTAAATTGGCTCAGCTGGCAAACGGCGATACGTTTGGCGAAGATTCATTGCTTTCCGGCGCTCCCAGGAACGTAACCATTACGGCGTTGACGGATATCGTTTTATTGCGCCTGGACAAAAAGCAATTTATATCCTTAATTAAAGAGCCTTCTTTAAAGTTTGTCGACTATGCGGGAATGCAGGAAGCGATAAAACAGGGCGCGGTTTTGCTGGATGTCCGTTCGCAGGATGATTATGAACACCAGCATCTTGATGGCAGTATCAGTGCGCCTTTTTTCTCCTTAAGGATGCAGCTTAAGGCAATAAGCCATGAAAGGCCTGTCGTTGTCGTTTGTCAGGATGGTAAGGTCAGTGAAGCCGCTGCATTTTTATTGCTCAGGCATAAAATTGACGCGATGATTTTGAGCGGTGGGATGGAAAGTCTTGCGGCATACGCACCATCCCCAGAGATAAAGCCGAATATTACGTCTGAGTCGGAAAATGAAGCGCTTCTTTCCGGTGAAGGTCGCGTTGAAAGTGATGACAGGAAGCAGTCCGCCAATATCTTGGAAGATCAGGTAAGCGCCCTTAAGCTTGAAAATGAAGCGCTCAAAAGTGCCAATCAACAGCTCAATGATAAGTGCATAAAACTGGAATTTGACAAACAACATGCCGAAAAGCAATGTCGAATATTGCACAAGCAGATGGAGAAACTAACCCAAGTACTGGATAAGCTAAAAGGAGGTTAGGTTGGGTTGCCCTCAGGGCATAAAAGCGGCAGGGTAGCCCGGCAGTCAGAATTGCAGATGCCGGGTTACGATATGCTGGGTTTGTGCCTGTGGGGCAGTTGCCGAGAGCGCCAAAAGCAGGCGCTTCAGGAACGCAAACCGAAAAGAAGTTTTTAAAGCCAAATAATTATTTGATTTTTGCTTCTTTGTAAATAACGTGTTTACGAACAACAGGATCAAATTTTTTGATCTCCATTTTTTCGGGCATAGTCCGTTTGTTTTTTGTTGTTGTATAAAAGTGTCCGGTTCCTTCGGTCGAAATCAGTTTAATTTTATCGCGCATTTTTTTATCCTCTTAAGAGATGTCGCCGGCTTTACGCAAATCCGCAAGAACGGCGTCAATACCTTTCTTGTCGATGATACGCATGCCTTTGGTGGAAATTCTGAGGCGAACCCAGCGGTTTTCGCTCTCTACCCAGAATCTGTGGTGTTGCAGATTCGGACAAAAGCGTCTTTTAGTTCTGTTGTTAGCGTGTGAAACGTTATTACCTGTAACTGGGCGTTTGCCTGTTACTTGACATACTCTGGACATGATTAACCCCTAATGCGTGCCTAAATTCAAAAGTTAGCCGAGCTTTATACCAAAAAATCTTTTCAAGGTAAATAACAATCTATAAAATAAGACGAAAGGTGAAGGGCAAAAGGCAAAAGAAGCGGCCTTTCGCCTTGAATCTTTTGCCTTTCGCCTAAAGTACTTATCAGGAAAAAATAATGCCCATTAAGCTCGGCATGGTCATGGATTCCATCGACCATATCAACATCAAGAAAGATACCAGTTTTGCCATGTTACTCGAAGCACAATCCCGAGGCTGGGAGCTGCATTACATGGAGCTAAACGACTTGTTCCTCCGAAACGGCAGAGCGTATGCCAGAACGCGGACGATTAAAGTTCAGCGGGATGAAAAAAAATGGCACGAGTTTACGGCGGAGCAGGACATTCCTCTGGATGAGCTGGATGTGATCATGATGCGCAAGGATCCGCCTTTCGACCAGGAATATATTTACGCAACCTATTTGCTGGAACGTGCGGAAAGCATGGGCGTTTATGTGATCAACAAACCGCAGTCGTTGCGGGATGCCAACGAAAAGCTTTTTACCGCCTGGTTTCCGCAGTGCTGCGCGGAAACTCTGGTTGCCAGAGAGCCAGCCAGAATCAGGGACTTTTTGCTGGAGCAGGGCGAAATCATTTTAAAACCGCTGGACGGCATGGGCGGCACCTCTATTTTCCATCTGCGCCAGGGGGATCCCAATCTCAGCGTGATTCTGGAAACCATGACCCAGTACAACAGTCGCTACGTGATGGCGCAAAAATACCTGCCGCAAATTGTAGACGGCGATAAACGTATCTTGCTGGTTAACGGCGAAGTCATACCCTATGCCCTAGCGCGTATCCCCGCCAAAGGCGAAACCCGGGGCAATCTGGCGGCGGGCGGACGGGCCGAAGGCCGACCATTAACCGATCGGGATCGCTGGATTGCCGAGCAGGTCGGGCCTACATTACGGGACAAAGGCCTGGTTTTTGTCGGCATTGATGTGATTGGCGATACGCTCACCGAAATTAATGTCACCAGCCCTACGTGCGTTCAGGAATTGGATCGCCAGTTTGGCTTGAATATTTGCGGTCAATTAATGGATCATATTGAAACGACCCTGCAATGAGAGAAAATCAGGTAATGTTTGATCCGCCTGCGCCGCTGTCTAATAACGATTCGTTATTGGTCGCCTTATTTTTAGCGGCCGTCATTCATGTTGTGATCGGGCTGGGGATAAATTTCACCGCGCCGCAGCCGGAGCAAGTCAGCCGGTCTATTGATATTACCTTGGTCAATATGCCGACCCAAAAAGCCCCTGAAAAAGCGCACTTATTGGCTCAGGAAAATCAGCTTGGCGCGGGCGAACAAAGCAAGAAGCCGGAACCGCCTCCGCAACAACTGCCCAGCCAAGGTAATAACCCGGACAAGCAGGTAAAAAAGAGCGAGCCCGAACACAGCGAGCCCAAAGCGGCGAAAAAGCTGATCACCCAGAAAAAAGCGGAAAAAAAGATCGTGACCGCAAGCAAACCGGATACCGGCCAGCATACTGAAAAACACCCGCAATTGACGGCGGAAATGCTACAGCAACAAATTGCGCAATTGGGCACCGAAATCAGGCTTAACCAGCAAACTGCCGAGCAAACCAAGATAAAATTTGTTGACTCGGTCAGCGCCCATAAATACGTCGCCGCCCAATACATGAAAGATTGGGAAGACAAAGTGGAGCGTACCGGCAATCTTAACTACCCGGAAGTGGCGGCCAAGAAAAACTTTTCCGGCACTTTGACCATGGATGTCGGAATAAAAGCAGACGGCAGTATTTACAGCATACGCATCAACCAATCCTCGGGAAATCCGGCATTGGATGAGGCGGCTAAAAAAATTGTCCGGATGAGTGCGCCCTTTGCGCCATTACCCGTAGAGCTGCAAAAAGAACTGGATGTTCTGGTGATTACCCGGGTTTGGAAGTTTTCTGATGAATCGGGCATGACCTCGCGATAATGCAGTAACGTAGGCCGGAAACGCGCGGTGTGTGCCGGAATGAACCTACGGGGGTTGGTAATGCCGGGGGTTTAGAAAATTTCGGATGAATCAGGCATGGCCACGCTATAAACATTTGCTTAAGTTATCATAAACTTTGATACTAATATCCATGAACCAAGCTACTTACTTAACCGACCAGTTTATTATCGCCATGCCCAATCTGGCGGATCCCAATTTTTTCCATACGGTTGCCTACTTGTGTCAGCACAATAAGGACGGTGCCTTAGGCATTGTCATCAACCGGCCGACAGACATGAAGCTGGGCGAAATTTTCAAACAGATGGATATAAAAGTCACTGCGTCCGCTGCGGCTGAAACGCCCGTTTTTGCAGGCGGTCCGGTGCAACAGGAACGCGGCTTCGTGGTGCATACTTCAGGCGGAGACTGGCATGCGACCATGGCGGTTTCAGAGACTATTTCCCTGACGACGTCCCGAGACGTGCTTGAAGCCATTGCCGCAGGCGAAGGCCCGGAGCAGTATCTGATCGCTTTAGGCTATGCCGGTTGGAGCGCCGGGCAATTGGAAAAAGAAATCATGGATAATTCATGGCTTAACACGCCTTCCGGCAAGCAGGTTCTGTTTGATACGCCGGTCAACTTGCGCTGGAGCGCGGCCGCCGACCAAATCGGCATTGATATTAATCAGTTGACCGCTCCGGCAGGACATGGCTGATTTCAGGCTAGATTCGTTTGAACGCAAACCAGACGCCGCACTTGCTCCCGGCAGGTTTGCGGCATACACACCATCCTTGGCGATCGCCGCACTTGTTCCAGACAAGTCAGCGGCATACACACCATCCTTGGTGATATAAACTATGCAAGACCCCTTACTAGCCAAAACTAACGCCGATACCTATTTAGGTTTTGATTTCGGCACTAAAAAGATAGGCACCGCCGTCGGTCAAACCACCACCGCTACCGCAAGTCCGCTGCAAACCATTCGTTCGATTAATCAAAACCCCAATTGGGAAATAATCGGCAAGCTGATACAGGAATGGCGCCCGGCCGGTCTGGTGGTCGGCATCTCGAAGCAGGCCGACGGCTCTGACAACCCGGTAACGCCTCGCATGCTGAAATTTTGCAGACAGCTGGAAGGGCGTTATCAACTACCGGTTTTTCAGCAGGATGAGACCCTGTCGACATTCGAAGCCAAACAACTGTTGTTTGACGAAGTCAATGTTAGCGCAGGCAAGCTTTGGGAAGTGCAGGACCAACTCGCCGCCCAGCTTATCTTGCAAACCTGGCTGAATGAGCATACCCATATAGGGTAGTTAGAAAAATACGACTGTATGGATGCAGGAGGTAGAGCAACGCAGGAGCAGTTGCCGAGAACGCTGATGACGCTGATAATTATGATCCAATAAGATTTTTCTTGTTTGAAAAAGCTTTATGCTTAAACACCGGCTTCAGTAATTTCTGAATATTTATAATTATCTGTGTTCATCATATTCATCCGCGTCATCTGCGTTCCATTTGATTTGGTAACGCTGAGTAGTTACAAAAAAGGACCATTAAGTGTTAAAAATCCCCGAATTATTAGATAACCTGGAAGCCGAGCTAAAACGCATTATCGACGAGCGGCAGCTGGTTAATCCGTTGATGATAGGCATCCGTACCGGCGGCGTGTGGATTGCCGAGCAAATGCACCGGCGTTTAAATATCGGCGAACCTCTGGGGTTGCTGGATATTTCGTTTTACCGGGACGACTTTTCGCAAATCGGCGTCAATCCCAATGTAAAGCCCAGCCAGTTGCCGCCTCATATTGAAGGCCGCGACATTATCCTGATCGATGATGTTTTTTATACCGGCAGAACCATCCGTGCGGCAATGAATGAAATTTTCGATTACGGCAGGCCGAACCAGATCGTTTTGGCGGTGTTGATAGAACGCGACGGCAGGCAAATCCCGCTTAACCCGGATTGCGTCGGCGCAAGGATCACCTTAAATGCCGATCAGCGGATCAAATTGACCGGGCCGGAACCTTTGGCCGTTCACCTGGAAACTATTGAAGCGGTGGCATAAGCAATGACTGATAACCTGCAATTAAATGCGGAAGGCAAACTTAAGCACTTTCTGACCATTGAAGGCCTGAGCAAGAGCTTATTGACGGAAATTCTCGATACCGCCGAATCGTTCGCCGGTATGTCCGAGCACCAGGTTAAAAAAGTGCCCCTGTTGCGCGGCAAAACCATCGTCAACCTGTTTTTTGAAAACAGCACCCGTACCCGCACGACCTTCGAACTGGCCGCCACGCGCCTGTCCGCCGACGTGATCAACATGAATATCGCGACCTCGGCAACCTCAAAAGGCGAAAGCCTGCTGGACACCATACGCAACCTGGAAGCCATGTTTGTCGACATGTTTGTGGTGCGTCATGCGCTCAGCGGCGCGGCGCACTTTATCGCCCAACAGACCGCTCCGCATATTAGCGTCATCAACGCCGGAGACGGACAGCACGCCCATCCGACCCAGGCGATGCTGGACATGTTTACCATACGCCAGATCAAGCCGGATTTCTCCAGCCTCAGGGTGGCTATTATCGGCGATATATTGCATTCCAGAGTGGCGCGCTCGGAGATTCAGGCCTTAAATACCTTGGGCGCGGCCGAAGTCAGGGTGATTGCTCCCAAAACCTTGCTGCCTGCGCATGTAGAAAGTCTAGGCGTGACTGTGTCGCATAATTTGACCGAAGGGCTGAAAGATATTGATGTGGTGATGATGTTGCGCTTGCAGAAAGAACGCATGACTTCAGCGTTATTGCCCAGCGAAAGCGAATACTTCAAATGTTTCGGACTCACCGAAGAGAAACTGAAAATCGCCAAACCCGATGCCATCGTCATGCATCCCGGCCCTATCAACCGTGGAGTGGAAATCGATTCCAAAGTCGCGGACGGCCCGCAGTCGGTGATACTCAAGCAAGTCAGCAACGGCATCGCCGTGCGCATGGCGGTCATGGCGATGGCGATGCAAAAGCAGGGAGTGACAGCATGATGTTACGCATAGATCAGGGGAGAATCATCGACCCTGCAAACAACATAGACCGCATCGGTTCCGTTTACATCGCAGACGGCAAGATCGTTTCCGTGACTGACGAACCTGTTGGTTTCAAGCCGGATACCGTCATCGATGCCGAAAATCAAATCGTATGCCCCGGTTTTATCGATTTGAGCACCCGCTTGCGGGATATGGGCCACAGCCGTAAAGCGACCTTTAAAAGCGAAGTGCTTGCCGCAGCCGCAGCCGGTATCACCACCCTGTGCCTGCAACCGGATACCGTACCGGTCATCGATACGCCTGCCGTTGTCGAGCTGATCAAGGAGCTGGCGGAAAAAGCCGATTATCCGCAAATCTATGCAGTCGGCGGGCTCACCCAAAAACTGGACGGCGCGGAACTGAGTTCCATGTTGTCGCTTAAACAGGCGGGCTGCATTGCCGTCGGTAATGCCAATCAGCCGGTGAAAAACCTGTTGATATTAAGACGGGCCATGGAATATGCGGCCAGCCATGATTTATTGCTGATGTTTCGCCCCAATGATTTTTGGCTGAGCAATAACGGTTGCGCGCATGAAGGCGCAGTCGCCACCCGCTACGGCTTGCCCAGTACGCCGGAAGCCGCCGAAACCATCGCCCTGGCGCAATGTCTGGAATTGGCCGAGCTGACCGGTTGTCGCGTACATTTTGGCCAGTTAAGCTGCAAACGTTCGGTGATTAAAATACACCAAGCCAAAAAATACGGCTTGAAGGTCAGCGCGGATGTCGCCATTCATCAGCTGCACCTGACCGAAAACGACATGACGCCTTTTGACAGCGCCTATCATGTATTGCCGCCATTACGTACCGAGGCGGATAAACAGTATTTAAGAAAAGGCCTGGCTGGAAGCACCCTGAACAGCATCTGTTCCGACCATCAGCCGCATGACCTGGACGCCAAGCTGGGGGCGTTCCCCGAGACCGAGCCGGGCATGTCATCGCTGGAAACCCTGTTGCCGTTAATGCTCAAACTGGTCACGCAACACGCGATAACGCTGGAACAGGGCATCGCCTGCTTAAGCGCTAATCCGGCGCGGGTGCTGCGCTTAAATAGCGGCGCGTTAACGCCGGGTTTTTCGGCCGACGTGTGTATTTTCGACCCGGAACTCGAGTGGCAGGTGAATTCGGAAAACTGGAAAAGCCAGGGCGTCAACACTCCGTTTTGGGGTCAAACCCTGAAAGGACGGGTAACCCATACCTTGCAGGCCGGCAGGATTATTCACCGGTTGTAGGGTGGGAAGATTTTTGTCCACGAAAAACACGAAAATATTGCATCGTTCCCACTGCCAGTGTTCGTTGTTATGCCCAAGCATTTCCGAGCAGGTCATTCCGGCAGGGATTGCCGGACCCGTTAGAGCGCGTAGCGAATCCAGAGCACAGGGATGTGAAACTTCACTTGCCCAAGTATCTGTAGAGCCCCAGCGTGGGAATTAACGATAATCTACAGTGCATCTCTTTTAGACATTTTCGTGCTTTTCGTGCTTTTCGTGCTTTTCGTGGACAATACATGACATCAATTTAATAACGGAAAACCAACATGATGCAAAAAAGAACAGCTCACCAGATCGCCGATGTGCTGATTGAGGCTCTGCCCTATATCCAGCGCTTTAAAGGCAAAACCATCGTGGTTAAATTCGGCGGCAACGCCATGGTTGACGAAGAACTCAAACACAGCTTCGCACGGGACATCGTGCTGATGAAGCTGGTCGGCTTAAACCCGATCGTGGTTCACGGCGGCGGCCCGCAAATCGGTCAACTTCTGGAAAAACTCGGCAAAACCACCGGCTTTGTCGACGGCATGCGCATCACCGACAGCGAAACCATGGACGTGGTTGAAATGGTGCTGGGCGGGTTGGTCAACAAGGAGATTGTCAATCTAATCAACATGCATGGCGGCAAAGCGGTCGGTTTGACCGGTAAGGACGGCAATTTCATCCGCGCCAAAAAGCTGCATCTTACTCCCCGCGACAAGCTTGCCCCGGAGATTATCGATTTGGGTCATGTCGGCGAAGTGAGCAGCATAGATCCGGCGGTTCTCGATATGCTCGGAGCCAGTGATTTTATCCCGGTTATCGCACCGATCGGGGTCGGCGATGACGGGCATTCCTACAACATCAATGCCGATCTGGTCGCCGGAAAAATCGCCGAGCAATTGAAAGCCGAGAAACTGATTTTACTGACCAATATACCGGGCATTCTGGATAAGCAGGGCGAGCTGCTGACCGGCTTGTCGATCAAAAAGACCGAGGAGCTTATCGCCGACGGCACCATTTCCGGCGGCATGATTCCCAAAACCCGCTGCGCGACCGATGCGATAAAAGGCGGGGTCACCAGCGTGCATATTATTGACGGACGTGTCGATCATGCGGTGCTGCTGGAACTGTTTACCGATCAGGGGGTTGGGACTTTACTGCTTAAGGGGTAGTTTTTAAGGTTTTTTTTCACCACGAAGGCACGAAGAACACGAAGGAAAAGCTAAAGTAAAACTTCGTGTTTTAATGCTGGAGTGTGGGATGTGCTGAACGCAGTGAAGCGCATCAATATCAATCATTCCATCGCGAGCGGTGCGCTTCGTGCCTCAGTACATCGTACGGCCCTGATTGCCCGTTCTGTTCGGGGATTGCATTGTGGATCCGTGCGATGCTCGACAAGAAGGTCGCTAAACTTACCGAGGTTTAGTTTCAATTATATGGCAAGCCCTTATGAGACTTGCCTAATATGGGATTTATTGGCCCCTATACCCTATTTATCTGCCATATAATTGTAAATAACCCATTTTAGCTTCGGCCTTTTTAGGAAGAACGGATTTATGAATAGCTCAATTAACAGAACGTTTGAATACTTAAACGGTCTACTGCGTGAATTTATTGCATTACCTAATGAAACCGAGTGTGTTGAATTTAAACAGAACAATACAGATCCAGAGCAAATTGGCGAATATATTTCTGCTTTAAGTAATTCCGCTGCTTTATCCGGCAAGGCTAACGCTTATTTGGTATGGGGAGTTGATGATGCAACGCATGCGATAGTCGGAACCAATTTTAGTCCTTCTGCTGAGAAAAAAGGCAATGAAGAGCTTGAAAGTTGGCTGTTAAGGCTTCTTAGTCCCAAACTACACTTTCATTTCTATTCGTTGGATATTGATGAAAAAAAAGTGGTTATTCTGGAAATTGCAAGAGCGGCACATAATCCGGTTCAATTTCAAGGAAAAGAATTTATTCGCGTGGGTTCCTATAAAAAGCAATTGAAAGACTACCCTGATAAAGAACGTGCTCTTTGGCGCATATTCGATGAAATCCCTTTTGAAGAAATAATGGCATTGGAGCGTGTTACGGATGAAGACGTTCTAAAGATACTGGATTATCCGGCTTATTTTGATTTACTTGGACTGGCGTTGCCAGAAAATCGCCAGGGCATTATTAGCCGATTGAAAGACGATGATTTAATTGCGCCTTGTGATGCGGGCGGTTGGAATATTACTAACTGATGTTACGCAGTTAGTGGAATTTCGACCGCTTTAACATTAAGGAGTCGCTAGCGCGACACTTGATTGAATCGGGCTATCGCACCCGAAGGCGAGTTACTTTCTTTTGCTTCGCCAAAAGAAAGTAACCAAAGAAAAAGCGACCCGGTTGCCGCTTGCTTCCTGCGCTCCTCGCTTTTATCGAGGGTCAGCAGAAGGGGCTCCTGCCCCTCTGCTGACGCGCGGCATCCCTGCCGCGCCCCTAACGGGCTGTTCTCGATAAAAGCTCCGGTGCTCGGCGCGGCAAACGGGAGAAATACCAGCCGTGCGTAACATCAGTTACTAATTTAGCCGCAATTCTGTTTGCTAACCAGTTGGCAGATTTTAAGAAACTGAAAAGAAAGACAGTCCGTGTCATTGTTTACAAAGGTAACAACCGCGTTGAGACTATTCGTGAACATGAGGAAAAAAGGGCTATGCTTGCGGCTTTGAAAGAATTGTAGGTTTCATAAATGATTTATTGCCTCGAAACGAAGTGATTAAAGCTTTTAGAAAAGAGTCGCCCATGTATCCTGAGCTAGCGGTCCGTGAGCTGGTTGCTAATGCGCTTATTCATCAAGATTTTTTCGCCAGGGGAACAGGGCCGATGGTAGAGATTTTTTCTGATTGTTTAGAAATAACCAATCCTGGCATACCCCTCGTCGCTCCTAATCGCTTTTTAGATAGTCCGCCCAAGTCTCGCAACGAATCAGTAGCGTCAATGATGCGACGCGTTGGAGTGTGTGAAGAACGGGGTAGCGGCATTGATAAAGTCGTTTTTCAAACCGAGCGTCATCAGTTACCTGCCCCGTTATTTGAAGTGACGGATGAGCATACGCGCTCCATCCTTTTTGCATATAAGCCATTAAATGATATGGGTAAAGAAGACCGTGTTCGTGCTTGCTATCTGCATTGCTGTCTGAAATGGGTTGAACGAAAGCCTATGAATAATGCTTCTGTTCGTGAGCGATTTGGCATTGAAAACCAGAATAAGGCTTTGGCATCAAGAATCATTGCACTGACTATAGATTCGGGTTTAATAAAACCTCACGATGCTGATGCTGGCGTACGAAACAGGCGTTACATTCCTTCTTGGAGCTGATGAAGTATTTAGTTGATGTAGAAGATTTTTATTAGCTAATAGAGTCTGCAATTACCTGAAAACTATCAGTAGCACTTTGTTGATGGTTTGTTGATGTAGAAGTGTTCCATTAGCTAATAGAGTCTGCAACTACCTGAAACTACCAGTAGCACTTTGTTGATGGTTTGTTGATGTAGGAGTGCTTCATTAGCTAATAGAGTCTGCAATTACCTGAAACTACCAGTAGCACTTTGTTGATGGTTTGTTGATGTAGACATGTTTCATTAGCTAATAGAGTCTGCAACTACCAGTAGTACTTTGTTAATCGCTAATCGCCGAGAAGGTACCAGTCAAGTAGGTACCTTCTCGGCGACTATGGTATGCAAAGCATATCTTATATGACTTACCAGCCAACCCCGTTACTTACCCACTGCCGCCTCAATAAACGGCCTGAACGCCGACCTAATATCACGCACCTTCTGGCTGGCGCAAAGCTCAGTGCCCAGCGATGATTCCCGGCAGTGAATATCGAGAAAAAGCTGCTGCTTTTTATTTTCATCTTCTATTTTTGAAACCGACAAGCTCAGGTCGCTGTCGTTTGCGGGCGCGCGGCCCATAATCAATTTGTCGGTATCGGTGTCAATCGGTGTCGTGGCATTGGCTTTGATAAAGTCATGTGCGTTAGTCCAGGCCTTTACGCATAGCGCATCGGTTTCGCAGGCATACAGGCCGATCTCATCGGCGACTTTAGCTTGTGCTGCTTTGTCAGTCGCTTTCGATGGATCTGTATTTTCCTGGGTTAAGAATTTAAAGCGCTCAATGTTGGCTTCGAATTCGGCTTTGGCGCGATTCTTTTTTTCGATTTGCTTGTTTATTTCGGCATAAGCGACTTGTATCTGTTCTTCTGTTTGCTTGATTTCGTCCAGCAAGTTTTTTGGCACTTTTTTGCCGTTACGTTCGAGTTCTGCGGCTTTCTTTTGTTGGGATGCCAGTTGATCTTCTACGCGTTTTAAATTGCCTTGAGCCATATTCCGCTGGGCATCCAGAGACTGCAAGGTTGCGTAAAGGCTCGCTTCCATGTCCTTCACATTACGAAAAGTGCTGAGCAGCACTTTGTCGTTGGCCGCTTGCTGGGCGATGATTTTTTCCTGGGCTTTTTTCAGGGCGTTCAGCCGGTTATCGATAGCCTGCTGTTCTTTGGTTTTTTCCTTTTCGGTGACTTCAACAACCCGGCCTTTTTCGTTTAGCGACTCCCTGCGCAATTGAGACTGTTCCGGCGGCACCTGGTCGGAGAAAATGGTTTCTCCATTCTCATTGACCCATCGGTACATCTTTTTGGCAACTGCGGACTGGCTGCTTAGACAAAGGAAACAAACTAGAAAAAAACTGACTGAAAAAGTGCGTGCTTGCATGGCTGAGGTGTGATTTTTTCAAGAAAAATAAATTATAAAGATAGCAGATACTGAAGAGTAGGCGAAGGGCAAAAGGCGCAAGGCGAAAAAACAAGCCGTTCTTTAGTCTTGAACCTTCTCGTATTTATGCAAAACGCAACCGTTACAAAGAAATATCAAAGTGCAGGGAATCCGGCAGGGAGGGGAGCTTTTTTGGCGAATTAATGGCGATACGTTTTTCCCGCCCGGATTCGCCCGTTATGAGCTTGCAGGCCGATTTGCTGACGCCAAACTCATCGGCTATGAATGCAATCAGGTGCTGGTTGGCTTTGCCGTCGATCGGCGCGGCTTTGACTCTCAACTTCAAGCGCTCGCCGTGCAGTCCCGCCCATTCATCCTTGCTGGCTTTGGGCTGAACATGGAGATTCAAGGTTAAAACTCCATGTTCCCAATGGTACCAGTTCAACCGATCAAACTGGCGAGTTGATGCAACGGCGGCAGTATGACCATTTTCGCCAGCTGCAACAGCATCAACGCGGCCAACGGCGACAAGTCTATGCCGCCCAGGTCGGGAATAAATCTGCGGCAGAGGTTAAGCACAGGCTCGGTCAGGCTGTACAAGATAGACGACGCGGCATTAAACGAGCCGGGATTCATCCAGCTGAGGATGGCTCTGGCAAATACCGCATAGATGAAGATGTTGATCAGCAACGACACCAGTTGGGTCAGCGATAAAATGGTCAATGCGCCGATACTGATCGCGACGCCTTTCAGCAGCAATATGGAAAAATCGGCCAGTGTTTGCAGGGCGAATACCAGCACCAGCGAGGACGTATCAATCTTGCCGATAGACGGCACAAAGCGGCGCAGCAGTTTTAACGGCGGATGCGTCGCCTTGACCAGGAATTGGGAGATAGGATTGTAAAAATCGGCGCCGCACCATTGCAATAAAAAGCGCAGCAGCACCGCCAGGATATACAGTGAAAACAGCGAGTCGATGACAAAAATAGCCGGGTCGGTCATGTAGCTAGAATCCATTATGAATTCTCCATTTGTTTAGACATTTCAATAGAGCGGTCTCGTGCCGCGTGTAACGCTTTTGAAACCAGCTCGGTAAAACCGCCTTGCTCAAAAGTCTCTATGGCCTTTTGCGTGGTGCCGCCGGGCGAGGTGACGCGCTTGCGTAACTGCTCAGGCGATTCGGCCGATTCCAGCGCTATTTTGGCCGCGCCCAATGCCGTTTGCTGCACCAGCAAACGTGCGGTCTCTTGGGTCAAGCCCAGTTCCAACGCGGCTTTTTCCATGGCTTCCATCAGCAGGAAATAATAAGCGGGACCGCTGCCGGAAACGGCGGTGACCGCGTCCAACTCGGCTTCATCCTCAACCCACAGCGCAATGCCGACCGAACGTAAAATGTTTTCTGCCAGGTCGCGTTGTTCGCCTGTCACCTTGTCGTTGGCATGCAATGCGGTAGCGCCGGTCAACACCAGCGCCGGGGTGTTGGGCATGCAGCGCACGATGGCGGTATCCGCGCCCAGCCAGCGGCTCAAGCTGTTCTGGTTAATGCCGGCGGCGATCGATACCACCAGCGATTTTTTTTGCTGAATCTGCGCGGCGATGCTTTGCGCCACAGCGCTGAGTGTCTGGGGCTTGACCGCGAGGACCACGACATCGACCGCATTAATGATGTCGTCATTGTTTACCGACGTGTTCACGTTTAGCTGTTTTTTCAGGGCGGTTAGCGTGTCCGGGCTAATATCCGACACCCAAATCTGTTCCGGAGCATGGCCGCTGGCAATCAATCCGCTGATCAGGCTGGATGCCATATTGCCGCCGCCGATAAAACCTATCTTGTTTGTTTTCATGGTTGATAATGTGTTGGTTGAGTTGAAAGTATTTTACCCTATATAAGGTCGGCATGATAAATCACAAGCCTTTTGATCTGACAAGCTGTGCTACATTACGCGCATCAAACGATAAACCCATATAAATTGCTGCATAACTATTAAAATAGAACGCAGATGACGCTGATAGTTATGATTAAGTAAGATTTTTCTTGAATTGTCTGTGTTCATCATAGTTATCGGCGTCATCTGCATTCCATTGTGCCTATATGATTGAAACCATTTACATCGAAGAAGCCATCCTGCAACACCCGCGTGTGTTGGACATCGTGGCGCGCTTCCCGCAAGCCAGGAAAATAACCTGCGGCCGTTACGGCGAAGTGTTTAACCCCAAAGCACAAAACTTCCGCCTGCAAAAGCAACAGCCCGCTTTGATACTGGCGGAAAAATATAAAAACTTTGTGCTGTCTGCGCCCGTAGGTTACGGCATCGGGGCGGAAAGGAATTACTATTTTTCTCACATGCTCAATTGCCTGTACGATTGCCGCTACTGTTTTTTGCAAGGCATGTACCAGTCGGCGAACTATGTGCTGTTTGTCAATTACGAGGATTTCCAGCAAGACATCCGGCAACTGTGCGCAGATTCACCTGATGAACCGCTGCATTTTTTTTCCGGCTACGATTGCGACAGCCTGGCCTTGGAGCCGGTCACCGGCTTTGCCGAGCAGTTCTTGCCGTTTTTTGCAACGCTGCCCAACGCCTGGCTGGAACTAAGAACCAAAAGCACCCAGGTCAGAAGCCTGTTAAATCGCGAGCCGCTGCCGCGCTGCATCGTGGCGTTCAGCCTGTCGCCGGATGACATCGCCGCAAAAGTCGAGGATAAAGCGCCGTCGGTGCGGCGTCGTTTGGATGCATTGTGCAAATTGCAGGAACAGGGCTGGCAAATCGGCTTGCGCTTCGATCCGCTGATTTATCAATCCGGTTACCGAGAGCAGTACCGGCAATTGTTCGAGCAGGTTTTTTCCCGTATCGATTTAAACCGGCTGCATTCGGTCAGCCTTGGCGTGTTCAGATTGCCGGAGAACTTCTTTAAAAAAGTGCATAAACTTTATCCTGAAGAAAAACTCTTTGCCGGGCCCTTGATTAGCCAGCAAGGCATGGTTTCCTACAAGCAGGAACTGGAGCAGGAGATGATGCACTACTGCACCGAACAACTCTTAAATTACATTCCAGCCGACAAGTTTTTCCCATGTACGTAACTTCGCATAAACAGGCGATGAAAAGTTTTGTATTTACCACGAAGACACGAAGGACACGAAGAAGAAATAAAACTTCGTGTCCTTCGTGTCTTCGTGGTGAAAATTTTAAATGAGATCCTATTTATGAACTCTATAAAACGCACCGTTCTGGTGACCGGAGCCAGCTCCGGCATCGGCCGCGCCATCGCCAGGACTTTATTGCAACAGGGCCATCATGTCATCGGCGTGTCCCGCGATAGCGGCAAGTTTATCCGGCAGATGGATAACTTCACTCCCGTGCAACTGGATTTAAGCCGGTTAAACGAACTGCCGAAAAAAGCCCGCGAACTGGAGCAAGCCTTCCCCGAAATCGATGCGGTGGTTCTGTGTGCCGGGCGAGGGCAGTTCGGCTCGGTGGAAGAGTTTTCCTATGCGCAAATTGAAGACTTGATGACCCTGAACTTTACCAGCCAAGCCTTTTTAGTTAAGGCGCTGCTGCCCGCCTTAAAGCGTAAAGATCACGGCGATTTGATTTTTATCGGATCGGAAGCGGCTCTGAAAGGCAGCCGCAAAGGCGCGATGTATTGCGCCGCCAAGTTTGCGGTGCGCGGCTTTACCCAAGCCTTGCGCGAAGAGTGCGGCAAAAGCAATGTGCGGGTCTGCCTGATTAATCCCGGCATGGTCAAAACCGCGTTTTTTGAGCAACTGTCTTTCGAGCCGGGCGATGAGCCAAGCAACTTTATCGAGCCGGAAGATGTCGCCGAGGCGGTGTCTTACGTGCTTAATTCACGGGCGCAGATAGTGATCGATGAGATCAATCTGAGTCCTTTAAACAAGGTTGTGAAGTTTAAAAAGCCTTGATTGGAAATGGGAGACAATGGGTTACTTTCTGCTCTAGTCTTATATCGACTCGGCTTGTTCATGGATCTCAATATGTTCCGGCATTTTGCCGTTTACATTTAACCAATATTTATAACGTTCCAGTTTGTCAGAGTAACTTAATAGATATTCATCGCCTCTTCTTGTCATTATTATAGAAAAACTATCATTTCCATTCCTAGGTACAGGAGGAATATAGTTTTTTATAATAAAACCATACATTTTAAGCTCATCAGCTATATTCTTAATTTCAAATGCTGAAAATGTCTTATTTTTATCTTCAGCTCGGTTTGGAAAAAGCCTGTCCAATATCATTTCTGAGATTTGATACCAGCGATATTCATGCTTTTCTGATGTTGAAATGAATGGAATTAGTGATGCCAAATTAAGCAAATATTTTTTTGTTTCAACTTCAACTTCTACTAAATTAGGTTTTTGTATAACAATAGGTGGATTAGATTTCGTTACAAGCTCTGATAGATAACTGGATGTTGACTTAATCTCCACTTCTACATTTTCTAGGCGGTTAAGCTTGCTATAAATATAGGCGTAATCTTTATCCTCGCTTCCTGTAAATATACTCGGCTCAATCTCTGATAGAGTTTTATTTAGTTCTGCATTTTGCTTACGGAGTTCATTAATCTCAGTTAACAGCTCCTCACTAGATACCTTGTCGGCCCTAACCCAACCAACTGCTGGAAACATTTTTATTGTTTTTGGCAAGCTTAGAGCCACAATTCCCGGAAGTTCTTCGGTGTTTTTCCAAAATTTAACGACTCTACCTGTAGCAACTTTATCGCGGAAAGTTTGTAGATGAGTACGCAGTTCTGGGTCTTGCTCTGATTTATCAAGTGTTATTTGATTTGGGTTTTCGTGTAACAGAGCAATGACTTTTAAGTTACGTTCCAGAGCATATTCATATTCCTGTTCGGTATAACTGATACCTTGAGCTGTTATAGAACCGTATCTACCGCCGATAATTAATAAGTAATAATCGCAGTCATCTATGATGCGTTTTATAAATTCAAATTGATCTTCATCGGTAGCGGGAAAAAGCTCCATTCCTGCAGGAATACAGTCCAACTCCATTAATGTTTGAATGACTTTATGTCTCTCATCTTTTAAGTCAGCGTAAGTAGAACTAACAAATACTTGATACCTTTTTTCCAATTGCTATCTCCGCTGTTTGGTTTGTTTTTAATTAAATTGGATATTCATGCTTACGATATTAACAGGATGTCGAAAACCCACCAAATTTCAGCTTTCCGCTGGACTTCGCTGTTATCGTACTGAAATGTCGAGGCTCTCACTAAGGGACATTGTATAATTGTGTTGTGTTCCCTTGAATGTGAAGTCATTTTTACACTCGCATGATGGATTTGCGGCTAACGTTTAAACTACCTACGGGCTGATTAATGTTGTTGTCACAGGGAAAACCAAATAATTAACGAGGCCGTTTAACTATGAATAAGAATCCACTCACTCCCGCAGAACTAAAAAAAATCATCCAAACAACGCAAGCGATAGAAGGTTATAAACCTGCTAAGGCGGAGGTTGTCCAGAAAGTTCAGCAATTACGGGTACAGTATGGCATCCAAGTATTACCTCGAAAATAGCCCGATTTATATTGACGGCACGGATATTCCTCGTAATAAAGCGGGTATAACGAATAGCGACGAGTTACACGAATTAGAGCGTGAATTGCTTGAGGAGGCCTATCAGGTTTTTTATGACGAATTGGATGATAACACGGTATTTGACGAGACTTATTTCAAAGCTTTACATCGCAGAACGTTTGAAAGCCTGTACGATTGGGCGGGAGAATATCGGCATTTTAATATGATTAAGGGAACAAGCCGCTTTTGTCAGGGCGCTTATGTTGAAAGTGCCTCGCATAAGCTGTTTGCTGAATTGGCAAAGGCAAATTATTTAAAAAATACCGGGATTTCTAAAGGCGAATTTGTTCGTCAATTAGCATATTTTAAATGCGAGTTAATCGCCCTACATCCTTTTTATGAATTAAACGGCCGCATCACCCGTTTGTTTTTTGACATGATTGCGCTATATAACGGCTATCGTTATATCGATTATTCCCACATTGCCCCCGAAACTTACATTAACGCTTCAATTCAATGCGTGCAATTTGCTGATTGTCGGGCGATAGAAAAGATTATTGCTGACGGACTAAATTTAAACGACGATGAATGAACTGCACCTGCCGGATAAGTTTTTAATGGATGGCTTGGATTACAAAGAAGATAAAGCTAATTTCGTCACACAATCGTTAATCATTGAAGAAGACTTGCAGGTGGCAGAATGTTCACACGACTGATTGTTTATTTCGCTTACTTCCTGAAAGCATCAAAGCGCTACCAGCGCACCAAGCTGTTTTTCTATGACCTGTTGGAGAATGCCGGCAGCCCGCTTAAATCATATTTCGATGTTTTTATGATTTGCCTGGTGATGCTCAGCGTTTTTTTGCTGATTTACGAAGTGGATCATAAATTGGGCGAAAGCGAGGTGTTGTTCGAGCGTTGCGTAATCAGTCTGTTTATCGCCGAGTATTTGTTGCGGGGTTGGCTGTACAGCGACAATCACAAAATCATTCTTGAGCATTATGAAAAGGCCGAATATTTGAATGTTCCTTTTCGTCTGGGCAAGGTTGCCGGAATCATTCTTGCCAAGAAAATAAAGTATATTTTCACCCCTCTGGCCTTGATCGATTTGCTCGCTATTTTGCCGACTTACAGGCCGTTGCGGGTCATGCGGATATTTCTTCTTTTTCGCCTGTTTAAGCTGTTCCGCTATTTTAATAGCATCAAAGTATTTGCCAGGATCTTGGTCAGCAGGCGTTTCGAGCTCGTTACGCTGGGCATTTTTTTGGGTTTTCTGGTGTTTATCGGCAGCACGGCCATTTATCTGTTTGAAAACCCCGCTAATGGCGGGCAGGTTAAAAATCTGTTCGAGGGGTTTTACTGGGCGGTCGTTACCGTGGCAACCGTCGGCTACGGCGATATATCACCGCAGACGACCGGCGGACGCATCATTGCAATGGTATTGATTCTGGTGGGGCTGGGCGTCTTGTCTTTTCTGGTTTCCATCATCGTTACGGCATTTAATGAGGAGATGGACGAGTTGCGCGAAAACAGCACTTACGCCGCACTGAACCGCTTTGATGACTTTATTATTATTTGCGGATTTGGCCGGGTAGGGCAGCATATCGCCAGGCAACTTGAAAAAGACCAACTGAATTTTGTTATTATCGATCCCAAAGAAGCTAACGTCTTAAAAGCAAAGCGCTTGGGCTATCTGGTTATCCATGAGGATGCCAGCAAAAACGGCGTGATACAGAACGCGGGTATTAATAACGGTGCAACGGCGGTTATCTGTACGACCGGCGATGATGTTATCAATGTTTATATCACGCTGACCAGTCGGCATTTAAACCCGGGTATCAAGATTATTTCCCGCGCCAACAATCAGGATAATGTAAAAAAACTCTACCAGGCGGGCGCAAGCAATGTTATCCAGCCGTTTGAAATAGCCGGCATGGTGGTCGCCGAATATATCGGCCAGCCGGTGGCTTTTGAGGCGATTTTGGGCATCATCCGTGAGGAAAGCCACATCATCATGGAAACATTGTGCGTGTATCCCGGCTCATTCATTGAGCGGATGAGCATCGCCGAGATTGACTTTGAAAAAAGGAAGCTGATGTTGCTGGGGATAATCAGCGCCAATCCGGTGCATCAAAAACATAAGAACAGCTATCCGATAAAAAATCAGCATTTTTATTTTAATCCGGAGTCATACTTTGTATTACGGGACGGCGACTTGCTGGTCGTTATAGGCAGGGAATACTCTATCGACTATTTCCGTGATCAAATTGAAAAAAGCCGGTTAAAACGCGGGAGAAAACGATGAAACGCATTGCGGTATTTGGCTACGGTGTGATGTCTTTGGAAGCGATGAGCCGATTGAATCAGGAGCAATGCAGCATTATTTTTATCGGGAAAGACGATGCCGAAGCCGCACTGGTCGCAGAAAAAGGCTTTGACACCACAGTCATTGATTTTCGCAATGACGATGCGCTTCGAGCGATAGGCATAGGCACTGATGTCGATACCCTGTTTTGTTTTTATCCCAGGGATTTCGACAATGTGTTTTTAACTATTTCAGCGCGGGCGATTGATAAAAATATTACCATTGTCGCGATTGTCGACGACCCTGAATCCGCTGAAAAATTATTGGCCGCAGGCGCTAATAAGATCATCGATCCCTATGAGATTTGCGGCAGGAAAACCCACGAAATGTTAACCAAACCGGACATCAGCAATATTCTGGACCATACTGTTTTCGGCCGGTATGACTTGAATATGGCGCAAGTGGAAATCCCTAAAGGCTCCTGTCTGGAAAACACCAAAGCCAGCGACTTAAAGTTGAATGAAAAACATAATCTGATTCTGATCGGCGTTGTCGATAGGGAATTAGGCGATCAATTGCATTTTGCAATCGGCGAAAAAGAGCACCGCCTGGATGCGGGAGATATTCTGGTGGTGATGGGGCCTTCACGGGAAATAAAAGCGTTTAAAAAAGAGGTCGAGCAATGTTGAGCTTGGCGAATTCAACCCGGATAAAGGACCTGGATGTTTAAAAATCCTTTTATTAAACAACTGTTCGGCAGTTTTCTGGACTTGGCGCCTATCCTTGCGGTTGTTTTGGTGTTCCAGGTTTTGGTTATCCGACAATCTATTCCCGATGTCGGTAATTTAATCGCGGGCACTTTTTTCGTTGTTCTCGGCCTTACCCTGTTTGTTCACGGGCTTGAGCAAAGCCTGTTCCCAATCGGCGAATCGATGGCTTATGCGCTCGCCCGCAAAGGCAGTTTGTTCTGGCTACTCACTTTTGCCTTTTGTCTGGGTTTTGGCGCGGCGGCCGCCGAACCGGCGCTGATTGCGGTTGCCGAAAAAGCTGCAAACATTGCGAGTAATGGCAAGCTGATAGAACAAACCGATGCGGCAAAGGCCGGATATGCACTGGGCTTGCGCATTACCGTCGCGTTGTCTATCGGTCTTGCCATTCTGGTCGGCGTATTGAGAATTATCCGGGGCTGGCCGGTGTATTACCCGGTTTTTTTCGGTTATGTTTGTATTGCCATCATGACGCCTTTCGCGCCTGTCGAGATCATCGGCATCGCCTATGATTCCGGCGGCATCGCTACGTCCAGTATTACCGTTCCGCTGGTGACCGCCCTGGGTGTCGGTTTGGCGACATCAATCAAAGGCCGTAACCCGATGACCGATGGTTTTGGGCTTGTGGTCTTGGCGTCGGTGATGCCGACGATTTTTGTGATGGCTTACGGGATGGCCATATGATCGACTGGATAATGCATTTTTCGCTGAAGCTGTTGGAAACCTGCCGCGATATTTTTCCGGTTGTCGTCATTATGATCGACTGGTTAATGCATTTTGCGCTGAAGCTGTTGGAAACCTGTCGCGATATTTTGCCGATTGCCGGCATTATCATCGGGTTTCAGCTGTTGGTCATTCGAAAACCTTTGGCTCATCCCCGAAAAACCATTATCGGCTTCTTCTATGTCTTGCTGGGTATTGTTTTTTTTCTGGAGGGACTGGATTTAGCATTGTTCCCGCTGGGAAGTTTGATGGCGTCGCAACTGACGACGCCGGTGTTTCTGGGCATCAATCTCGGCGAGCAGAACGCAAGCTGGCAAGCCTATTACTGGGTGTACATATTTGCCGCCAGCATTGGCTTTGCAACGGCGTTGGCTGAGCCTTCCCTGCTCGCTGTCGCCCTTAAAGCCGAACAAATTTCAGGCGGCACGATCCGGGCCTGGGGATTAAGAATTTCTGTTGCCATCGGTGTGGGTTTCGGTCTTGCCCTCGGTACCTTTCGAATTGTTACCGGTTCGGAACTCTATTTATACATTATCGGGGGCTATCTCATCGTCATGATGCAAACCCGGTTCGCCCCTAAGCTGATTATCGGTCTGGCCTACGATTCGGGCGGGGTAACGACATCAATGGTGACCGTGCCGCTGGTTACCGCATTGGGTTTGGGACTGGCCTCTGCGGTGCCCGGTCGCAACCCGCTATTGGATGGCTTCGGCTTGATCGCCTTTGCCAGTTTATTTCCCGTTATCGCTGTCCTGGGTTACGCGCAAATCGCGCAATGGCTTAGCAAAAGCAGTCTTTCATCCAAACCTTGAGGAACACCATGCATTTCAAATTAATTATCGCATTTGTCGAAGACGACAAGACTGACCTGGTGCTTGAGACGGCGCGTGAAAACGGCGCTAAAGGTGCAACCGTCGTCAGTAATGCTCGCGGCGAAGGCATGAAACAATCGAAAACCTTTTTCGGCCTGACTCTGGAGACCCAGCGCGATGTCTTGATGATGCTGGTCGAAGAACATCTTAGTCGGCATATACTGGAAGCCATTGCCAAAGTTGCTCAATTCGACAACAAACCCGGCACCGGCATTGCCATTCAGATCGATGTTGAAGATGCCGTTGGCGTCATGCATCAGGTTGAACAGTTAACCCATGAACTTGAGGACAAAATATGATTGAGCCACGCATTGTAATCCGCGTCAAAGATGTAATGAAAACCGACTTTGCCACCATCGACGGCGTTGCTACCATAGAAGATGCCCTGAAAAAGATGAAATCGCTTAAGACCTCAGTGCTTATTGTTAATAAACGCCATGAGGATGACGAATACGGCATGATTAATTCCGGCGATATTGCCCGTCATGTGTTGGCGAAAGACCGTGCGCCGGATCGGGTCAACGTCTATGAAATCATGAGTAAACCGGTGATTTCGGTATCTCCCGATATGGACATCCGCTATTGTTCGCGTTTATTTGCCAACTATAATCTGGTCAGGGCGCCGGTTATTGAAAATAACAAGATTATTGGTGTGGTCAGTCCGAATTCATTGGTGTTGGATGGAATGTATAAGGCTTGTACGTAAGGTTCAAGGCGAAAGGGAAAAGGCGAAGGGCGAAGGGCGAAATTTACGCTGGTTCCCAAGCTCCAGCTTGGGAACCCAGATAGCGAAGCTCCAGCTTCGCGAGACGGGAAGCTAGAGCTTCCGGCACCGAATTCCCAAGCAGGAGCTTGGGAACCAGCAAATCCTTGTAAATCCGTCTGATCAGTGTCGCCTAGCGGCGCCTACTTTTAGCATCCGCGTTCTATTATTAGCGGAGTAGTTACAATTAACTCTTTATTAAGGTAGTGTATCATGTTGAAATTGTTAAGATTTAATTCGAGAATCTGGTTTTTTCTGGGCTTCCTCGGTTGTGTGTTTTTGCTGTCGATGGGCGCTTATTTCCAATTTGTTCAAGGCCTGGATCCCTGTCCCTTGTGCATTTCCCAGCGCATTGCCATTTTGCTGACCGGTCTGGTTTTTTTAAGCGCCGCACTCCATAATCCGGGACAAACCGGCGTCACCGCTTATGCCATATCAGGTGCGGTAACGGCTTTGTGCGGCGCGGCTATTTCAACCCGGCATGTCTGGATACAACACTTACCGGCCGATAAGGTGCCGGAATGCGGTCCCGGTCTGGAGTATGTGCTGCAAAACTTCCCGTTGTTTGAAACGGTCAAGTTAATGCTGAGCGGTACCGGAGATTGCGCCAAGGTGGATTGGACCCTGTTGGGTTTCAGTATGCCTGAATGGACATTGCTGGCTTTTGTAATGCTGGCAACCCTGAGCCTGCTGCAAATCTGGAATTATAAAGGGTCGGATGATCGCTAGGGCATTGGCTTTAAAACAGGTTTTAGAGACCAGTCTTCTATGACAGTACACAGGATTTAAGCTGATCCTGACAATCCACATTTCATCCTGTACCTGACACATGCAATCACTGATTGATCTTTTCGGTCTTAAAGACCTCATCCCTCATGGCTATTGCCTGTCGTGGAGCCCGGTATTACTTTGGCTGCACGTAACTTCAGATCTGCTGATCACGCTCGCCTTTTTTTCCATTCCCCTGATGCTGGTCTATTTTATCCGGCAGCGGAAAGATCTGCCCTATGCGTGGTTGGTTGCCCTGTTTGCCGGCGTTATTGTCGCCTGCGGCACCGTGCATTTACTGGCGGCTATCACGGTCTGGATACCTTTATATTGGTTGGACGGCTTGCTTAAAGGCTTTACTGCGATTATTTCGGTTGCCACCGCCGTGTTGATGCTGCGGGTTATTCCCGGCGCCTTGTCTGTGCCCAGTGCCGCACAACTGCAAGCCGAGATACAGCAAAGGAAAACAGCGGAACATGCCTTGCGCGAAAGCGAAAATAAGCTCGCCACCATTCTCGACAGTGTCGAAGCCTTTATTTATATCAAGGATTGCAACTATCAATACCAGTACGCCAATCAGCCGGTGCAGCAAGTATTCGGCAAAGCGCTGGAAGACATCATCGGAAAATCAGACGATGCTTTTTTTGATGAGGCTACCACGGCAAAATTGCGCGAAAATGATCGCCGTGTCCTTGGGTTGGGTGAGCGTACAGCGGCCGAGAATATTTATATCCACAAGGATAGCGCCATTGCCCGCACCTATTTTACCGTTAAGCAACCGCTACGCCGGGAAGATGGCAGTATTTACGGTTTGTGCGGAATTTCTACCGACATCACCGAGCGCAAGCTGATGGAAGAGGCGCGGAAAGAGGCGTTGAGCCGCCTTCAGAAAATCGCCGGCCGGGTGCCGGGCGTTGTCTATCAATATCGTTTGCGGCCCGATGGCAGTTCCTGCTTCCCTTTCGCCAGTGAAGCCATCCATGATATATACCGGGTCAGTCCGGAGGACGTTCGCGAGGATGGGGCCAAAGTGCTTGCCATTCTTCACCCGGACGACTACGACGGTATTGGCGCCTCCATCCAGCAATCGGCGCGAGACTTGACTCCGTGGCGCTATGAATATCGGGTCAAGTTCGACGATGGCACGGTGCGCTGGCTGTTTGGCAACGCGCTACCGCAGAAAGAAGCGGACGGCTCCACGCTCTGGCACGGATTCATTACCGACATCACCGAGCGCAAGCAGATGGAGGAGAAGCTACGCGACAGCGATGCTTTTAATGTCAGCGTACTTAATTCGCTGACCTCGCACATCGCCGTGCTGGATGCGCAAGGTGTTATTGTTGCCGCCAACAACGCATGGCGGCAATTTGCGCAAGAAAACGGGTTATTGAAATCCAGCCAGGATATGCTGGGATTTAACTATCTGGATGCATGTAACAATGCCTTTAATCAACCTTATGGCGATGAGGCAAGTGTTGTTCGGGAGGGCATTACGGCGGTGCTGGATGGCGAGCGGGAAACGTTTCACTTAGAGTACCTGTGTCATTCGCCCAATCAGCAGCACTGGTTTTATATGAATGTGTTGCCATTGCAAGGCTCATGTCGCGGGGTTGTGGTCAGTCACAAAAATATCACCGAGCGCAAAAAGGCGGAAGAAGTAGCACTGGCCGCTTCTCAATACGCTCGCAGCCTGATTGAAGCGAGTTTGGATCCCTTGGTGACGATTAGCGCAGAGGGCAAGATTACCGATGTCAACACCGCCACGGAACAGGTGACCGGCGCGGGCCGAGACAACTTGATCGGCAGCGATTTCGCGGACTATTTCACCGACCCCGGGAAAGCGCGGGAGGGCTATCAGCGGGTGTTTTCTCAGGGATTTGTGACCGATTACCCGCTGGCTATTCGCCATGTGTCGGGCAAAGTTACCGACGTGCTTTATAACGCCAGCGTGTACCGTGACGGCAATGGCAACGTGCTTGGCGTGTTCGCCGCAGCGCGCGACATCACCGAGCGCAAGGTAATGGAAGATGAGCTAAAAAACAGTGAGGCAAAATTCCGTTCGATTATCGAAGTTTCCCCGGTGCCGATGGCGTTGAATGATGAGCGGTTGAACATTACCTTCCTGAATCCGGCGTTTGTGCAAACCTTCGGTTACACCACAGATGATATTCCCACGGTGGCAGACTGGTGGCTGAAAGCTTACCCTGATCCGGATTACCGGCACTGGGCCGAGTCTACCTGGCAAACGACACTGGAAAAAGCCAAACAGGAACAGACCGGTTTCTCGCCCATGGAAGTGGCTGTTCGCTGCAAGAACAACAGCGTTAAAATCGTGTTGGTGACGGCTGCCGAGGTGATTCATAGCGATGTTGCCGGTATGCATTTGGTGGTGCTGTACGACATTACTGAGCGTAAACAAATCGAAGCCGAGCTGACCCGCTCCAACGCCGAGCTGGAGCAATTCGCCTATGCGGTATCCCACGATATGCGCCAGCCGTTACGCATGGTGACCAGTTATTTATCCCTGATTGAAAATGCATTGACCGGCCAGCTGAATGAAGAAACGCAACAGTTTATCGATTTTGCGGTGAACGGCGCAAAACGCATGGATGCGATGATTTTGTCGTTGCTGGAGTATTCACGGGTAGGCCGTGTTTTTGAAGCTAAAACACGGCTTAGCAGTCAGGCATCTTTAGATGAAGCGCTGGCTTTTCTTAACCCTGAACTCAGTGCTTGCGGCGGCGCAATCAAAGTGACCGGCGATTGGCCTGAATTGTTTGCCAGTCGTGATGAATTAACGCGCCTGCTGCAAAACCTGATCGGCAATGCGCTTAAATATCACGACGAAAATCAACCGCCGCAGGTTGATGTTCATGGAACGATCAGCGCCGGATCGTTACGGGTGGAAGTGCGCGATCAGGGTATCGGTATCGAGCCGAGTCAAAGGGATCGATTGTTTAAGGTATTTTCGCGTCTACAGGCGCGCAGCCGCTTTGACGGCACCGGCGTCGGCTTGGCTTTGTGCCGCAAAATCGTCGAACATCACGGCGGTACCATCGGCGTAGAATCGGCGGGCGAAGGACAGGGCTGTGTGTTCTGGTTTGAGTTGCCCATTGTGAATACTGTAATTTCGGAATAGAAATGCGCCCATCATGTTTCTACGCCCTAATGGGCGGTCAAATTTTTAGAATAGTAAGATACCCAATGATTTTTTTCATTTGGAGTTTTCGAGCACGGTTCAAACAACAAAAATGCGCCATTTGGAAAATCCCCATTATTTTAATGTTCAACGCGGCATTGATGGGTTGCCAGGATTCATCGTCCGAAAACCAAGAGCAGCGGGGTGCAAAGCCGCTACAGAAAATTACGGTTGCGTATACTTATCAGCCGCAAAGCACCCTGGTTCATGTTGCTGTGGCTAAAGGCTATTTCGTAGCGGAGGGGCTCGATGTCCAGCCGCTGATGCGCACCTTTGGCAAGGCAGCGCTGGAAACGGTTATCGGGAATCAAGCTGATTTAGCGACAGTCGCGGAAACGCCGATCATGTTCAATGTACTCAAAGGCGAAAAAATTTTCGTGCTGGCCAACATAGAAGCCAGCTCAATGAATAATGCCGTTGTCGCAAGAAAGGGCGCCGGTATTTCTGCGTCCGGCGACTTGAAAGGCAAACGCATAGGCTTCACGCCCGGCACCTCGGGGGATTTTTTTCTGGATTCGCTACTGACGGCAAACGGCTTGACCCGTAGCGAAGTCCAACCGGTCGCCATGAAACCGGATGAAATGCAGGATGCCATGATGGCGAAGAAGGTCGATGCAGTGTCCACCTGGAACTATCCGCTGACACAAATCAGTCGGCAACTGGGGGATGACGGAACGATCTTTTATGACCGGGAAATCTATACCGAAACTTTCAACATTGCCGCGCGGCAGGAATTCGTTCAAAACAATCCCGAGACAGTCGAACGCTTTCTCCGCGCCCTGATTAAGGCGGAGGATTTCGTTGCCAAGAACCCGGATGAAGCGCAAGGCATCATGTCTGTAGCGACAGAAATAGACAAGGATCTCATCCGCGATGTCTGGAAGGACTTTAATTATCACGTCGTGCTCGATCAAACGCTGCTGCTCACGCTGGAGGATGAAACAAGGTGGGCGGTTAATAACAAGCTGACCGACCAGACCGACATGCCCGATTACCTGAGCTACATTCATCTTGATAGCCTCAAGGCCGTTAAACCCGAAGCCATCAGGATGAACCGGTAAACAATGCGCATTACTACCCGATTAAGGATCACGTCAACTGTTACGGTAGTTGCTCTCGTCATACTGGCACCGATGCTTATTTGGTCGTTCAGCGAATTCAAGAACGCAAAAAACGACTACCTTCTTGCCGACACGATCAAGGTTAATTTTTTTGAACGGGCCTCATTCAGGGATCAGTATTTCCTATACCGGGAGGAGCGAGCGCGGATGCTGTGGGAAAAAAACAAAGAAACCGCAGATCAGCTATTGCATCAGGCCAACAGCCAATTCCATCGTGAACAAGACCGGCTTAATTTAGAACGGTTGTGCAAAAGCATTGAAGATACCGCCGTTATTTTCCACCGCATCGTCAATAACACCGAGATATTGAAAACAGCCGCCGGCAATCGCCAGGTTTATCAAGAACTCGATAAAAGGCTCTACAGTCAACTGCTGATGAAGGCCGGCGCGGTCAGAGATATGGCGACCGCTTTGCAGGATGCAAGTGCTCGGCGTATTCAGTTGAGTTATGAATATATGACCCTCATTGTCGGTGTGTTTGCATTCACGCTGGCGCTAACGACCATTCTGACCTCAATACAACTCGACAGGTTGATACGCAGACGTTTGGAGCCGTTGCATGATGGTGCAAAAATTGTTGCCGACGGCGACCTGGATTACAGGATCCGGTGTGGAGGTACTGATGAATTTGCCGAACTCGCCTTGTCCATCAATTATATGACGGAAAGCCTGCAAGTTTCCGCCAAACAGCTTGAGGCAGAAATCACCGAACGCAAGCAGGTTGACGATAAGCTGGCGCGCGCCCATGCCGAATTGGAACAGTTTACGCGTATTGCCGCACATCATTTGCAGGAACCGGCGAGGCGTCTGGTGAGTTTTGCGCAACGCTTGCAATCACGCCTACCTACAGAACAGCTAAACGAGGACGCTATAGCCTCGTTGCATTTTATTGAACAAGGCGCAGCACGGCAAAGCGCTCTGGTGCGCGATATTCAATTGTATCTTGCCGCCGATCAGCCGCGCAGTACGATGGAAACGGTTGCCGTTACGGCCGTTATTGCCGGCCTGCTGGAGCATCGAGCGACGCTAATGCGTGAAACGGGGGCGCAGGTCGATTACAATGACGCGCCTTCCGTTCATATCGATCGTCCCCGGCTGAAAGATATTTTCAGTATTTTGCTGGACAATGCCCTGTGCTATCGTCATCCTAAGCTTACGCCGCAGATACGGATTAGTGGCGAAGCGAAGGCAGGCCGGGTCATTTATCGCGTTGCAGATAATGGCGTCGGCATTCCGGCGGAGTACCGGGAGCGCGTTTTCGGAGTATTTGAGCGTTTGCAGGTCAATGACGATCAAAGTTCCACGGGCATCGGCTTGGCCATCGTCCGGCGTATTATTGAAAGCTGCGGCGGCTCGGTAACGATACAGGAAACACCGGGCGGCGGCACGACCGTGTTATTTGATTTACCTGCGTAAATGTCGGCTTATGCTAACCCAATCCAGACAAGAGATTTTATAATGACCGAAACCGGCAACTCCCACTTCGTTGAAATTTTACTGTTGGAAGATGAACCCTCTGATGCCTATTTAGTGAAAATGGCGTTAAAGGAAGGCAAAGTATTGGCGCATTTGCATCATGTGGTTGACGGGCGTGAAGGATTGGATTTTTTAAACAGGACGGAAAAATATGCCGATGCGCCGCGTCCGGATTTGATTTTTCTTGATCTTAATATGCCGCGTATGAACGGCAGCGAATTTCTAACCGTTATCAAGGCGGACGATCGTTTTAAAGGCATTCCGGTGGTGGTGTTGACGACTTCCGATGTGGAAAAAGACGTCATCTGTTCTTATCAACTCGGCGCCACCAGTTACATCACCAAGCCTATGGATATGTCGCAGTTTATCAAGGCCATTCAGCAGATTGGCGAGTATTGGTTTAGCCTGGTGCGCTTGCCGCAAGGTTACAAGCTATGAGCCGAGGCCAAGCGATTCGGGTATTGCTGGTAGAAGACGAAGACGGCGATGCGCATCTGGTAAAAATGAAACTGGGACAAACGCAGAGCGGGCATTTTGAGGTAACCTGGACGCAATCGCTTGCTGATGCGCAACGCTGTTTGGCGGCGTCGTCTTTCGATGTAATTCTGCTGGACTTGTCATTACCCGATTCGGAAGGCTTGGCGACCGTTCACAGTGCGCGAGTCATGGCGATCGATATGCCTATTGTAGTGCTCAGCGGACGCGGCGACACCGATTTTGCATTGACCACCCTGGAGGCGGGCGCTGTAGATTACATGGTCAAGGGTGATTACGGTTATGATGGCTTGGCGCGGGTGATTCGTTACGCATTGTTACGAACCGAGATGGAGGCGCGCAACAACTTGCTGATCGCGGCATTGGAGGCGGCGGCAAATGGCGTTGTCATCACCGATAAAGATGCGACTGTTATATGGGCCAATTCCGCTTTTGGTCGATTAACCGGTTACAGCCCTGAAGAAGCGGTGGGAAATAATCCGAATCAATTGACCAAATCCGGCTTACAGAATGCAGACTTTTACAAGGAGATGTGGGCAGCTCTTCTGGACGGTCAAAATTGGCGCGGCGAGCTTGTTAATAAGCGCAAAAATGGCAGCCTTTATCACGAAGAACTAAGCATTGCCCCGGTAAAAAACGGCACCGGCGAAATTACCCATTTTGTCGGCATTAAAGAAGACATTACCGAGCGCAAGGAGATGGAAGCGCAATTGCAAAAATTGGCCAGTACCGATCCTTTGACCGGACTATTTAACCGCCGCGTATTTTTGGAGAAACTGGAGCTGGAAAGAGCGAAAGTGGCACGATTGCCCCATTATTCAGCGGTGTTGTTAATGCTGGATTTGGATTTTTTTAAGCGCGTCAATGACGCTTACGGCCATGCCACCGGCGATATAGTGTTAAAGGTGTTTGCCGAAATAGCGCGTAATACCTCGCGCGCCATTGATATAGCTGCGCGTCTGGGTGGCGAGGAGTTTGCTATTTTGCTGTCCGGGGCTGACAAGAACGACGCCCTGATCATGGCGGAACGCTTGCGCGAGCAAGTTGCAAAGACCGTTATCGATCATGACGCAGGCCCGGTGCAGATTACCGTCAGCATCGGCGCAGCTACGCTATCGGTTGATGATATTAATGGCGAAGCGGTGTTGCATCGCGCAGATGTGGCTTTGTATGAAGCTAAAGACCGGGGACGTAATCAAACGTGCTGGTTTGGGTTTTAGCAAGATAGGCAGGATAAACGGCTTTATTGTTTGCTCGTGCCGCGGCCGTGCGAAGGGTCTCCCCTACAAAAAATATTGATTGGAATAAATAGCATGAAAAGTATTTTATTGGCACTGTTGCTGGCAAGCAGTTTTTCATCGTTGCACGCTGCAGAAAAGCCAAGCTCTTTACATCAGGTAGTCGAGGGAAAGCAGCGATCTGCTGAGCATAAGAATCGCGATAAATACCGGCATCCACAGCAAACCTTGGCGTTTTTTGACGTAAAGGACAATATGACCGTCGTCGAAGTCTGGCCGGGCGAAGGCTGGTACACGGAAATTCTCGCACCTTATCTAAAAGATCACGGCAAACTGTATGCAGCGCATTTTTCAGCCGATGCCGACGAGCCTTATTTTAAAAAGAACCTGCATGAATTTGTTAAAAAGATAAAAAGCCAGCCGAAAGTTTACGGCAAAGTTGAGTTAAGCGTATTGCAGCCGCCGAAATTTTTGCAAATCGCCCCTGAGGCTTCAGTTGACCGGGTTTTAACGTTTCGCAATGTGCATAATTGGATGAAAAACGATCAGGCCGCCGCGGTCTTCAATGCGATGTACAAGGCATTAAAGCCCGGTGGAATTTTAGGTGTCGTGGAGCATAGAAATTCAACGTTAAAGCCGCAGGATACCAAAGCGCTATCCGGCTACGTCACTGAAGACTATGTGATTGCGCTGGCAAGAAACGCGGGCTTTGAGTTTCTGGATAAATCCGAAATCAATGCCAATAGTAAAGATACCAAGGATTATCCCGAAGGCGTCTGGACTTTGCCGCCTGCTTTAAAGCTTAAGGATAAAGACAGGAAGAAATATCAGGCTATCGGCGAAAGCGACCGGATGACGATTAAATTCATCAAGCCGCATTAAAATTGAGAGTGCTAAGTTTTAGCCCAGCGCTTTTACATAGTAAACAAACATTAGAATGCCGGGTTATACCGCTTCATGCCGTTGCATTAGAACAAGAAAATATGCTCTTAATGGTTAACTATATTGATGGATTTCGCACAGGCCTCGACTCTATCTGCATATTAGCGAGGAATCAAAGTTAAGAGCGGGTGCGAAAGCTTTTTACTGACCAGTGTTATTTGTTAAGTAACTGAAAAATAAGTGTAAATAATTGTCGACTTAAAAGTGTTCAATGTAACAAAACTGTAATAAAAACCGCTAGTAAGCGTTGTTAAAAACTATTTTTACACAGAGTTATCCACAGATTCTGTGGGTAACTCAAATAGTCTAAATCGTATAGAGACTTAGCCTTAAAACATCAAAAATAATTCAAACATTATGGCCAAGTTGCAAAACGGGAATGAGCTGATTTTCAGGGTTGCCATTGCCGTTCCTGTTTATCGATTATTTGATTATCTCGCCCCGGAGCAGTTTGAGCCGACTCATATCAATCCGGGCATTCGCCTGGAAGTGCCGTTTGGGAAAGCTAAAAAAATCGCCTTTCTGGTCGAGTGCGTTCAGCATAGCGATGTAGCAATCGGTAAATTAAAACGTGTCGAACGGATACTGGACGAAAAGCCGCTATTATCAACAAAAGACTTGGCGTTGCTGCATTGGGCCAGTCGGTATTACCATCATCCGTTAGGCGAAGTTTTCAGCGCGGCTTTCCCGGTGGCGCTACGCCAAGGAAAATCAGTCGTTATTCAAGCAGAAAAACGCTATGCCTTGACTGGCGCGGGCAAAGCTATCGATAGCGAGCTGTTGAAGCGGACGCCCAAACAAAAAAGCGTACTGGAAAAATTTCAGGCACACCCACACAGTTTGTCCGAAGCGGAACTGTCCGCATGGAATGAAAACTGGCGCACGTCGGTAAAGCAGCTGGCAGACAGGCAATTATTGCAGCTTGCCGCATCATCAGAGTTCGGGGCAAGTGCTTCGGAATCAATCATCAGAAACACGGCCTTGCAGTGCAACCCGCAGCAGCAAGCGGCGATAACTGCGGTATGCGATAGTCTGGGGCAATTCGGCGTTTTTTTACTGGAGGGCGTGACCGGCAGCGGCAAAACCGAAGTGTATATGCAGATTATCCATACCGTGCTGGAACGGGGGCAGCAGGTTTTGGTGTTGTTGCCGGAAATCACCCTGACGCCCCAGCTTGAGGAACGGTTCAGGCAACGATTTACCGTCAGCATTGCCATTTCGCATTCCAAATTGACCGACCGGCAGCGCGCTTGTGCCTGGCTTACCATGCAGCGGGGTGAATGTTCCATTTTATTGGGGACCCGATCCGCCTTGTTTACGCCGCTAAAAAATCCCGGCTTGATCATTCTCGATGAAGAGCATGATGCCTCGTTCAAACAACAGGAAGGCTTTCGATTTTCCGCCCGCGATGTCGCCGTGGTGCGCGGCAAACTATTAAATATTCCGGTATTGCTGGGCTCCGCGACGCCTGCGCTGGAAAGTCTGCATAACGTCGATAACAAGCGTTACCGCTTGCTGCATCTGCCTGAAAGGGCGGGAGATGCAACTGCGCCGGTCTTGCAGTTGTTGGACATCCGGAACAAAAGAATGCAGGAGGGACTGTCCGAAGCGCTGGTTGCGGAAATACACAAAACCCTGGCAAGAAATGAGCAGGTATTGTTGTTTCTAAACCGGCGAGGCTTTGCGCCCACCTTGATATGTCACGGTTGCGGCTGGGTTGCGCGTTGCCGGCGTTGCGATGCTAATCTGGTGATTCATTATGATGAAGGGATATTGCGTTGCCATCATTGCGGGCAGGAACAACGCCTGATTAAGCACTGTCCCGCCTGCAAAACCGGGGAATTGACGCCGTTGGGATTGGGCACTGAGCGGGTGGAAAAGGTGCTGGCGGAACTATTCGCCGGTAAAACGATTGTTCGCCTGGACCGGGATTCCACCCAGCGCAAAGGCTCATTGGAAAATTATTTGCAGCAAATCAATCAGGGCTCGGTGGATATTATTCTGGGTACGCAAATGCTGGCGAAAGGCCATCATTTCCCCAATGTGACGCTGGTGGCGATACTGGATGTGGACAGCGGTTTGTTCAGCATTGATTTTCATGCCCCGGAAAAGC
>Ga0208518_100103_pt1 | contig 44189 bp, 38 predicted proteins | sample LakWasM127_HOW14_2_FD_183937 | JGI IMG/M metagenome (GOLD analysis project Ga0208518, IMG submission 183937) | Freshwater sediment methanotrophic microbial communities from Lake Washington under simulated oxygen tension - Sediment Metagenome... | ecosystem: Environmental > Aquatic > Freshwater >...
CGTGTCGATCACGGTCAAGCTGATCAACCCCATCGCCATGGAAGAAGGTCTGCGCTTTGCTATCCGCGAAGGCGGCCGCACCGTCGGCGCGGGCGTTGTTGCCAAGATCATTGCTTAAAGCAACTTAGGGGTATAGCTCAATTGGCAGAGCGTCGGTCTCCAAAACCGAAGGTTGTAGGTTCGATTCCTACTGCCCCTGCCACCTGATACGGTGGTATTCAAAGCCCGCTACACAATGGCGGGCTTCGGCGTCTTAGGCGATGCTGGGTTTGATAGGAAAAATGGCATGGCCACTTCACAAATAGAAACTGTCAGTACTGGTGTTGACAAGGCTAAGCTGGCCTTGTCTGTTGTGCTGTTGCTGGCGGCTTTGGCGGGGTTTTATTTTCTTGCCAAGCAAGGGGCCATGGTCCAATGGAGCGTGCTCCTTGGTGGACTGGTGTTGGCGGTTGGGGTTTTTCTGGTTTCCGAGAGCGGGAAGCGATTCATTGCTTTTTGCCGAGATTCCTATCGGGAAGTCAAGAAGGTCGTTTGGCCGACCCGCAAGGAAGCCGTCCAGATGACTATGTATGTATTCGGTTTCGTCGTGGTGATGGCATTGTTTCTTTGGTTGACCGACAAGACGCTCGAATGGGTTTTTTATGACCTGATTCTGGGTTGGAGGAAGTAATGACAGTTTCGGCCGATATGGAAGGTGTGAGTGCCTTGGGAACCGCCGATGCTGGCAATCCCGAGCTTCGCTGGTACATCGTGCACGCCTACTCCGGCATGGAAAAAGCTGTTGAGCGAAACATTGCCGAGCGCATCGCCCGCGCCGGTATGCATGCCAAATTTGGTCGTGTATTGGTGCCGACTGAAGAAGTGGTGGAAATGAAGAGCGGGCAGCGGAAAACCACGGAGCGGCGCCTGTTTCCTGGGTATGTGTTTGTCGAGATGATCATGGATGACGAGTCCTGGCACCTGGTAAAGCACACCAACAAGGTGACCGGTTTCGTCGGGGGCGCCAAGAATCGGCCAGCTCCCATTTCTGAAGCCGAGGTGCAAAAAATCGTCAGTCAGATGCAAGAGGGCACCGAAAAACCCCGGCACAAGACGGAATTCATGGTGGGCGAACTGGTTCGCGTGAAGGAGGGGCCTTTTACCGATTTCAACGGATCGGTGGAAGACGTCAATTACGAGAAGAATCGTCTGCGCGTCTCCGTGATGATTTTTGGGCGCTCCACCCCGGTGGAATTGGAATTTGGTCAAGTCGAAAAGACCTAAATTGGTATTGGCGCGGTTGCACTTTTCGGCTCGGTGCAATTGTTTATCGAGAGCTGTAAACCCCGGGGAGCCAAGTCTGCACAGCAGACCACGGCGCATGCACCCGCAAGGAGTCAACCATGGCGAAAAAAATCGTCGGTTTTATCAAGCTGCAAGTACCAGCTGGTAAGGCCAATCCCTCACCACCGATTGGCCCAGCACTGGGTCAGCGCGGCCTCAACATTATGGAGTTCTGCAAGGCATTCAATGCGCAGACCCAAGGTGTCGAGCCCGGCCTGCCTCTGCCGGTGGTCATTACCGCTTTTGCGGACAAGAGCTTTACCTTCATCATCAAGACGCCGCCCGCAACGGTTTTGATCAAGAAGGCCATTAAGCTCGACAAGGGTTCTGCCAATCCGCTGAGCACCAAGGTTGGCAAGATCACGCGCGCGCAGCTCGAAGAAATCGCCAAGACCAAAATGAAAGACATGAACGCTGCCGATCTTGACGCAGCAGTTCGTACCATTGCTGGCTCTGCCCGTTCGATGGGTGTGACCGTGGAGGGCGTGTAAATGGCCAAGCTCACGAAAAAGCAAAAAGCTCTCCAGGGCAAGATCGACAGCACCCGTCTATATCCTTTGGCAGAGGCGTTGAGTCTGGTCAAAGTGGGTGCTACGGCAAAATTTGATGAGTCCATCGATGTGGCCGTGCAACTCGGTGTCGACGCGAAGAAGTCTGACCAAGTGGTCCGTGGCGCTGTCGTCCTGCCAAACGGTACCGGCAAAACGACGCGGGTCGCAGTGTTTGCCCAAGGCGCCAAGGCCGAAGAGGCGAAGGCCGCCGGAGCCGACATCGTCGGTATGGACGATCTGGCTGCCATGGTCAAGGCGGGTGATATGCCTTTTGACGTCGTCATTGCTGCCCCCGATGCGATGCGCGTCGTTGGTACCCTCGGTCAGATTCTGGGCCCACGCGGGCTGATGCCCAACCCGAAGGTGGGTACCGTCACTCCCGATGTGGCAACCGCCGTGAAGAACGCCAAGGCCGGCCAGGTCCAGTTCCGTGTGGACAAAGCAGGCATCGTGCACAGCACCATTGGCCGCCGTTCGTTTGACGATGACAAGTTGCAAGGTAACTTGGCCGCTCTGATCGACGCGCTGGCCAAGGCCAAGCCCGCGACCAGCAAAGGGCTGTACTTGCGCAAGGTGGCGGTCTCTTCCACGATGGGCGTGGGTGTCCGCGTCGATACGCAATCGATCGCGGTCTGAAGAAATGTCCAGGTGGGCTGAATGCTTGCCTGAACCGGTGGGCTGTGTGCATTTCCATGCACGCAGGCCATCCAAGACCGCTGGCGTGCAAAGGTGCACTTAAATCCCTTAGGGGCCAGCGCAGATGGCGATCCCGCTGCATAGGGTTTGAACCTGAACAGTTGGTCGCTGCAACCAGAGTGTGCTGTTTGGCCTTTCGGCTGAGTGGCACTTTTTAAGGAGTAGACCTTGAGTCTTAATCGCAGTGAGAAAGAAGCGGTCATCAGTGAAGTGACCGACCTCGCCGCAAAAGCTCAAACGCTTGTGCTTGCGGAATACCGCGGCATCACGGTCGCCGACATGACCAAGTTGCGTTCCGATGCGCGCAGCAAAGGCGTTAGCCTGAGTGTTCTCAAGAACACCCTGGCCCGCCGCGCTGTTGCCGGAAGCAGCTTTGACGTGGTTGCCGACCAGATGACCGGTCCGCTGATCTATGGCTTCTCCGAAGACGCCGTGGCTGCCGCGAAAGTGGTGGCCGACTTCGCGAAAACCAACGACAAGTTGGTCATTCGCGGCGGCGCATTCGGTGGCAAGGCCCTGGACGTGAATGGCGTGAAGCAACTCGCCAACATTCCTTCGCGGGAAGTGTTGTTGGCGCAGGTGTGTGGGCTGTTGATGTCGCCAATTTCCCGTACCGCAGTGGTGCTGGGCGCGCTGGCGGCGAAAAAAGGCGAGAGCGAAGCTGTGGCGGCCTGAAGCCCCGCAGTCGTTCAACCAACCAATTGTTAGGAAATCAAAATGGCATTCGATAAAGACGCATTTTTGACCGCGCTTGACGGCATGACGGTCCTGGAACTCAATGAACTGGTGAAAGCCATTGAAGAGAAGTTTGGCGTGAGCGCCGCCGCAATGGCGGCCCCTGCTGCGGGCGGTGCTGGTGCTGGTGCTGCTGCTGCTGAAGAACAGACCGAATTCAACGTGATGCTGCTCGAAGCCGGCGCCAACAAGGTGTCCGTCATCAAGGCCGTGCGCGAAATTACGGGCCTGGGCCTGAAAGAAGCTAAGGACGTGGTCGACGGCGCTCCCAAGGCAGTCAAGGAAGGCATGGCCAAGGCCGACGCCGAAGCCGCCAAGAAGAAGCTGGAAGACGCTGGCGCCAAGGCCGAGCTCAAGTAAGCTCGCCCTCTCATGGGCTGGGGTGCTCCGAAAGGAGCCCTCAGCCTTTTGGCGCTTCTGGGCGCCAGGCAGAGCGCACCAAAAAACAACGGCGCCGTTGTTTTTTAGTGTCTTCTGACGAACCCGACAGCAGAAGACGCCTTGGTTCGGGCGATGTGCAACGCATCGCTGTCCGCCATGGTTGGTAGTGGCCAACCGCCAAGCCTGCAGTGCCGCGCGCTGCAGGTCCTACGTCGCAGACCCAGGACTCAAGTCTTTGCCCGGAGATCTCATGGCCTATTCCTTTACCGAACGCAAGCGAATCCGCAAAAGTTTCGGCAGCCGCGACAGCGTGCTCGAGGTTCCCTACCTGCTGCAGATGCAGAAAGACGCGTATACCGCGTTCCTTCAGGCGAATGTATCGCCAAAGAAGCGTTCGATAGAAGGCTTGCAAGCGGCTTTCAATGCGGCCTTTCCGATTGTCTCGCACAACGGTTTCGTGGAAATGAAATTCCTCGAATACAACCTGGCTAAGCCCGCCTTTGATGTGCGCGAGTGCCAGACACGTGGCCTGACCTTTGCGTCCGCCGTCCGTGCCAAGGTGCAACTCATCATTTACGATCGTGAGTCTTCTACGCCCCAATCCAAGGTGGTCAAGGAAGTGAAAGAGCAAGAGGTCTATATGGGCGAAGTTCCGCTCATGACCGACAAGGGCTCGTTCATCATCAACGGTACCGAGCGTGTCATCGTCTCGCAGTTGCACCGCTCGCCTGGCGTGTTTTTCGAGCACGACAAGGGAAAAACGCACAGCTCAGGCAAATTGCTTTTCTCGGCGCGCATCATTCCTTACCGCGGTTCCTGGCTCGACTTCGAGTTCGACCCCAAAGACATTCTTTATTTCCGCGTGGACCGTCGGCGCAAGATGCCAGTCACGATTCTGCTCAAGGCCATTGGCCTGAACCCCGAATCGATCTTGGCAAACTTCTTTGTCAACGACAACTTCCGCTTGATGGACAGCGGGGCACAGATGGAATTCGTGCCCGAGCGCCTGCGCGGCGAAGTGGCACGTTTCGACATTACGGACAAGTCTGGAAAGGTAGTCGTCGCCAAAGACAAGCGCGTGACTGCCCGTCATACCCGTGAACTCGAAGAGAGCAAGACCACGCACATCAGTGTGCCCGAGGACTTTCTCATCGGTCGCGTGATCGCTCGCGCCATCGTCGATCCCGATACCGGCGAGATCCTGGCCAAGGCCAACGAAGAGATCACCGAAGCACTGCTTAAGAAGCTGCGTTCCTCGGGTGTGCAGGAATTGCAGTGCATCTACACCAACGAGCTCGATCAAGGCGCTTACATCTCGCAGACGCTGCGCATTGATGAGACCGTTGACGAGTTCGCTGCCCGTGTTGCCATCTACCGCATGATGCGCCCCGGCGAGCCGCCGACCGAAGATGCCGTACAGGCACTGTTCCAGCGCTTGTTCTACAACCCTGACACCTACGATCTTTCGCGCGTCGGGCGCATGAAGTTCAACGCCAAGATTGGCCGCGATGAGTCGACCGGCCCCATGGTTCTGACCAACGAGGACATCCTCTCCGTGGTCAAGATTCTGGTGGATCTACGCAACGGCAATGGCGAAGTGGACGACATCGACCACCTGGGCAACCGGCGTGTGCGTTGTGTCGGCGAGTTGGCCGAGAACCAGTACCGTACCGGTCTGGCGCGCATCGAGAAGGCGGTGAAGGAGCGTCTGGGCCAGGCCGAGCAGGACCCGCTCATGCCGCACGATCTGATCAACTCCAAGCCGATTTCTGCGGCTCTCAAGGAGTTCTTCGGTGCTTCGCAGCTCTCGCAATTCATGGACCAGACCAATCCGCTGGCCGAAATCACCCACAAGCGCCGCGTGTCGGCTCTCGGCCCGGGCGGTCTGACGCGCGAGCGTGCAGGCTTTGAAGTGCGCGACGTGCACGTCACCCACTACGGCCGCGTGTGTCCTATCGAAACGCCTGAAGGCCCGAACATTGGCCTGATCAACTCGCTTGCTCTGTATGCGCGTCTGAACGAATACGGTTTCATCGAAACGCCGTACCGCCGCGTGATCGACGCCAAGGTGACCAATGAAATCGATTACCTGTCGGCGATTGAAGAAGGCAAGTACATCATTGCACAAGCCAACGCGACCCTGAGCGACGATGGCCGTTTGACCGGCGACTTGGTGTCTGCCCGCGAAAAAGGCGAGTCAATTCTGGTCGGTGCAGAGCGTGTGCAGTACATGGACGTGTCGCCCGCGCAGATCGTGTCGGTGGCCGCGTCGCTCGTTCCGTTCCTGGAGCATGACGACGCCAACCGCGCACTCATGGGCGCCAACATGTCGCGCCAGGCCGTGCCTGTACTGCGTCCAGAAAAACCCATGGTGGGCACTGGCATTGAGCGCGTGGCCGCGGTGGACTCCGGCACTGTGGTTACTGCGACCCGCGGTGGCGTAGTGGACTACGTAGATGCAACCCGCATCGTGATTCGCGTAAACGACGCTGAGGCGGTCGCAGGTGAAGTGGGTGTAGACATCTACAACCTCATCAAGTACCAGCGCTCCAACCAGAATACGAACATCCACCAGCGACCCATCGTCAAAAAGGGCGACAAGCTGACCAAGGGTGACGTGATCGCGGATGGTGCCTCGACCGATCTGGGTGAGATCGCCATCGGTCAGAACATGCTGATCGCCTTCATGCCCTGGAACGGCTACAACTTCGAAGACTCTATTTTGATCAGTGAACGCGTCGTCGCCGAAGACCGCTACACCTCGATTCACATCGAGGAGCTCGTGGTCATGGCGCGCGACACCAAGCTAGGGGCCGAGGAAATCACGCGCGATATTCCTAACCTCTCTGAGCAGCAGCTCAACCGTCTGGACGAATCCGGCATCATCTATGTGGGTGCCGAAGTCATGCCTGGCGATACGCTGGTGGGCAAGGTCACGCCCAAGGGTGAAACCACGCTGACACCGGAAGAAAAGCTGCTTCGCGCCATCTTTGGCGAAAAGGCATCGGACGTAAAAGATACGTCGCTGCGTGTGGATCAAGGCTCGCAGGGCGTGGTCATTGACGTCCAAGTGTTCACGCGCGAAGGCATTCAGCGCGACAAACGTGCCCAGCAAATCATTGATGATGAGCTCAAGCGTTTCCGTCTCGACTTGAACGACCAACTGCGCATCGTGAGCGACGACGCCTTTGCGCGTCTGGAAAAACTGCTGATTGGTCGCGTTGCCAATGGCGGCCCGCAAAAGCTCGCCAAGGGCAGCAAGATCGACAAGGCGTATCTCGATGCGCTCGACCGCTTCCACTGGTTCGATATTCGCCCCGCCGAAGACGACGTGGCGAGCCAGTTGGAGAGCATCAAGAATTCGCTTGAGCAGACGCGTCACAGCTTTGACCTTTTGTTTGAAGAAAAGCGCAAGAAGCTCACGCAAGGCGACGAATTGCCCGCTGGCGTGCTGAAGATGGTGAAGGTGTACCTGGCTGTCAAACGTCGTCTGCAGCCGGGGGACAAGATGGCCGGTCGCCACGGTAACAAGGGTGTGGTCTCGAAGATCACCCCAGTGGAAGACATGCCGCACATGGCGGATGGCACGCCTTGCGACATCGTGCTCAACCCACTGGGCGTTCCTTCGCGCATGAACATCGGGCAGGTGCTGGAAGTGCATCTGGGCTGGGCTGGCAAGGGCATCGGCCAGCGTATTGGTGACATGCTGCAGCGGGAGGCGGCTACGGTAGAGATTCGGCAATTCCTTGACAAGGTCTACAACAGTGCCGGTCGCAAAGAAGACCTGGAGAAGATGTCGGACGACGAGATCCGTGCCATGGCGCAGGAATTGACGAGCGGCGTCCCATTTGCCACTCCTGTGTTTGATGGGGCGACCGAGCAGGAAATCCTCGACATGCTGAAACTCGCGTATCCCGAAGAGATCGCGAAAGAGAAGGGTCTGACAGCAACACGCACCCAGGCGCAGCTGTACGACGGCCGCACGGGCGAGGCGTTCGAGCGCTTCACTACGGTGGGTTACATGCACTACCTCAAGCTGCACCATCTGGTGGACGACAAGATGCACGCACGCTCGACCGGGCCGTACTCGCTGGTGACGCAGCAGCCGCTCGGCGGCAAGGCGCAGTTCGGCGGCCAGCGTTTCGGCGAAATGGAAGTGTGGGCGCTGGAAGCCTATGGCGCTGCGTACGTCCTGCAGGAAATGCTGACGGTGAAATCCGACGACGTCCAAGGCCGTACCAAGGTGTACGAGAGCATCGTCAAGGGTGAGCACACCATTGAAGCGGGCATGCCCGAATCGTTCAACGTGCTGGTCAAGGAAATCCGCTCGCTGGGCCTCGACATGGAACTGGAACGCTCCTGAACGCCAAGCTCCTGTCGTGCGGGCCGAATGCGCAGCGTATGCGCCGGCCCGTCCCAACCGTTTAAGGAAAGAGTCATATGAAATCCCTACTCGACCTGTTCAAGCAATTCACGCCCGACGAGCATTTCGATGCCATTCGCGTCGGCATGGCCTCGCCCGAGAAGATCCGTTCCTGGTCCTTCGGCGAGGTGAAGAAGCCCGAGACCATTAACTATCGCACCTTCAAACCTGAGCGCGACGGTCTGTTCTGCGCCAAGATTTTTGGCCCGATCAAAGACTACGAATGCCTGTGCGGCAAGTACAAGCGCCTCAAGCACCGCGGTGTCATCTGCGAGAAGTGCGGCGTTGAAGTCACGCAGACCAAAGTGCGCCGTGAGCGCATGGGCCACATTGATCTGGCCGCGCCGTGCGCCCACATCTGGTTTCTGAAGTCGTTGCCGTCGCGTCTGGGCCTGGTGCTCGACATGACGCTGCGCGACATTGAGCGCGTGCTGTACTTTGAAGCCTATGTGATCACCGATCCCGGTATGACGCCGCTGAAAAAGCGCGACATCATGTCCGAGGATGACCACGACGCGAAACGCAAGGAATACGGCGATGAATTCGTCGCCAAGATGGGAGCTGAAGGCATCCGCGATCTGCTGGAATCGATCGAGATCGACTCCGAGATTGAGCGCCTGCGTGGTGATCTGACCGGTTCCGAAGTCAAGGTCAAGAAGAACGCCAAGCGCTTGAAGGTGCTGGAAGCGTTCAAGAAGTCCGGCATCAAGCCCGAGTGGATGGTGCTCGAAGTGCTCCCCGTGCTGCCGCCGGATCTTCGTCCGTTGGTGCCACTCGATGGTGGCCGCTTCGCCACGTCCGACCTGAACGACCTGTACCGCCGCGTGATCAACCGCAACAGCCGTCTGCGCCGCTTGCTGGAGCTGAAGGCCCCGGAAATCATTGCGCGCAACGAGAAGCGCATGCTGCAGGAAGCCGTGGATTCGTTGCTCGATAACGGCCGACGTGGCAAGGCTATGACAGGTGCCAACAAGCGCGCCTTGAAATCGCTTGCTGACATGATCAAGGGCAAGAGCGGTCGCTTCCGCCAGAACTTGCTGGGTAAGCGAGTGGACTACTCCGGCCGGTCGGTCATCGTGGTGGGCCCGACACTCAAGTTGCACCAGTGCGGCCTGCCCAAGCTGATGGCGCTCGAATTATTCAAGCCCTTCATCTTCTCGCGCCTCGAAGCCATGGGCATCGCGACGACGATCAAGGCGGCCAAGAAGGAAGTCGAATCCGGCACGCCGGTGGTCTGGGACATCCTGGAAGAGGTGATCAAAGAGCACCCAGTGATGCTTAACCGCGCGCCCACGCTGCACCGTCTGGGTATCCAGGCCTTCGAGCCCATTTTGATTGAAGGCAAGGCCATTCAGCTGCATCCGCTGGTCTGCGCGGCCTTCAACGCCGACTTCGACGGTGACCAGATGGCGGTGCACATTCCGTTGTCCGTGGAGGCACAGATGGAGGCCCGCACGTTGATGCTGGCGTCCAACAACGTGCTGTTTCCCGCCTCGGGTGAGCCCTCCATCGTGCCGTCGCAAGACGTGGTGCTCGGCCTGTACTACGCTACGCGCGAGTGCATCAATGGCAAGGGCGAAGGACTTATTTTTGCCGACATTGGTGAAGTTCAGCGAGCATTGGACGCGCGTGAGGTGGAACTCGCGGCGAAGATCAATGTGCGCATGACCGAATGGGTCAAGAACAAGGCCACGGGCGAGTTCGAGCCCAGCACCAGTATTGTGGAAACCACCGCAGGCCGCGCCTTGCTGTCGGAAATCCTGCCCAAGGGGTTGCCGTTCTCGAACATGAACAAGGCGCTCAAGAAGAAGGAAATTTCCAAGCTGATCAACGTGTCCTTCCGCAAATGTGGGCTCAAGGAAACTGTGGTGTTTGCCGACAAGCTGCTGCAAAACGGCTTCCGTCTGGCGACGCGCGCCGGTATCTCGATTGCTATCGAAGACATGCTGGTGCCGCCTCAGAAGGTAGGCATCATTGAGGCAGCGGAAAAAGAGGTTAAGGAGATCGAGCAGCAGTACGTCTCGGGTCTGGTGACCTCGGGTGAGCGCTACAACAAGGTGGTGGATATCTGGGGCAAGGCCGGTGACGAAGTCTCCAAGGTCATGATGCAGCAGCTGGCCAAGCAAAAGACCATCGACCGCCATGGCAATGAAGTGGATCAGGAGTCATTCAACTCCATCTACATGATGGCCGATTCAGGCGCCCGCGGCTCCGCCGCCCAGATTCGCCAGCTTGCCGGCATGCGCGGTCTGATGGCCAAGCCCGATGGTTCCATTATCGAGACGCCTATCACGGCGAATTTCCGTGAAGGCCTGAACGTGCTTCAGTACTTCATCTCGACCCACGGCGCTCGAAAAGGCCTGGCTGATACGGCGTTGAAGACCGCCAACTCTGGCTATCTCACGCGCCGGCTGGTCGATGTGACGCAGGATCTGGTGGTTACCGAAGAGGACTGCGGTACCTCAAACGGCGCTTTGATGCGCGCCATTGTCGAGGGCGGCGAGGTCATCGAATCGCTGCGCGACCGCGTACTTGGCCGCACCGTTGCCGAGGATGTGCTGCATCCGGAAACCCGTGCAGTGCTGGCAGTCGCTGGCCAGATGCTGGAAGAAGACCTGATCGAAGAGCTGGAAGCTGCAGGTGTCGATGAAGTCAAGGTGCGTACGGCGCTGACTTGCGAGACACGTTTTGGCCTGTGCGCATCCTGCTATGGCCGTGACCTGGGCCGTGGCGGTCTCATTAACCTTGGCGAAGCGGTTGGCGTGATTGCCGCACAGTCCATCGGTGAACCTGGTACGCAGCTCACCATGCGGACGTTCCACATCGGGGGCGCCGCTTCCCGTGCGGCCATTGCGGCCAGCGTGCAAGCCAAGTCCAATGGCGTCATCGGCTTCAACGCCACCATGCGCTATGTGACCAACTCCAAGGGTGAGTTGGTGGTGATTTCCCGGTCTGGCGAAATTACCATTCACGATGAGCATGGTCGCGAGCGCGAGCGCCACAAGGTGCCGTATGGCGCGACGCTCGCCGTGAAGGCAGACCAGCAGGTCAAGGCAGGCTTGATCCTGGCCAACTGGGATCCGCTGACCCGCCCCATCATTACCGAGTTTGCCGGCAAGGCACAGTTCGAGAACGTCGAGGAAGGCCTGACCGTTGCCAAGCAGGTGGACGATGTCACCGGCCTGTCGACATTGGTCGTGATCGACCCCAAGCGCCGTGGCTCAGCCAAGGTGGTCAAGCCCCAGGTCAAGCTGATTGATGCTTCCGGCAACGAGGTCAAGATTCCCGGAACGGATCACTCCGTGACCATTGGCTTCCAGATCGGCGCGCTGATCCAGGTGCGCGACGGTATGGATGTGGGCCCTGGCGAAGTGCTGGCCCGTATCCCGATCGAAGGCCAGAAGACACGCGACATTACCGGCGGTTTGCCGCGCGTGGCTGAACTGTTCGAGGCGCGTACGCCCAAGGACAAGGGTACGCTGGCCGAAGCCACTGGCACCATCTCGTTCGGCAAGGAAACCAAGGGCAAGATCCGCCTGCAGATCACCGATCCGGAAGGCAAGGTCTGGGAAGAGCTGATCCCCAAGGAAAAGAACATCCTGGTGCACGAAGGCCAGGTGGTGAACAAGGGCGAATCCATCGTCGACGGCCCGGCCGATCCGCAGGACATCCTGCGCCTGCTGGGCATCGAAGAGCTCTCGCGCTACATCGTTGATGAAGTGCAGGACGTGTACCGCTTGCAGGGTGTGAAGATCAACGACAAGCACATCGAGGTGATCGTGCGCCAGATGCTGCGGCGCGTGGTGGTCGAGAATTCTGGCGATTCGAACTACATCGCCGGCGAACAGGTTGAGCGTTCGGAAATTCTCAACACCAATGAGGCGTTGCAAGCTGAGGGCAAGCTGCCGGCAACTTACACCAACTTGCTGCTGGGTATCACCAAGGCATCGCTGTCCACCGACTCGTTCATTTCGGCAGCGTCGTTCCAGGAAACAACGCGCGTGCTGACCGAAGCGGCCATCATGGGCAAGCGCGACGAACTGCGTGGTCTGAAGGAAAACGTCATTGTCGGCCGCCTGATTCCAGCCGGTACTGGCATGGCCTACCACCAGGCGCGCAAGGTGAAGGATGCTATGGATGATGCAGAGCGGCGCGCCATCGCTGAAGCGGAAGCTGAGGAAATGGCCGGTGCCACCGAGACCGAATCGGTCGAAGGTGCTGGCGACGACGCAGCAGCTGACTAACTGTCGAGCGCGGCGGGGGCTTTTGCCCCTGCCATGTCACACTTCGATCCCGGCCTGCCCTGAATGGACAGACCGGGATTTTTTCATGGCAAATCGGTCCCGCTGATGGAACTCTGCGCCGATGACGCTTTGCATCCTAGTGTCGTGAGTTGGAAGTTCGTTTCAGAAAGCTGCCGAGAATCGCCGCCATGCCGCGTTACAAATCCTCGCGATAGCTCCGGCTATCGCTGTGGTTTGCGCCTTGCCTGACGCCGATTTCGACATCTTTCACTTTTTCAACCTACTTCCAACTCACGACACTAGCCAATTTGCAGGTTGAAGGAAACACCATGAAGCCATCGGCGACGACCGATTCGGATCAGACCCCCGCTGCCGGTACGCGCTCGGGCAGCCTGAGTGCGCTGCTGCAGCTTGCTGCAAGCGGCCTGCTCCAAATACGCAAAGGGCGTTCTGGCGCCGTAGCGCTTGACGGCGCCGCGCCTGGCTTGCGTCCAGGCGCGCAGGCCCTCCTTTACCACGTGCTGCGCCACTTGGGACTGGCAGAGGCGCTGCGCAGTCGACTTGCACCGCGCACGCCACCGCCAGCGGCCGACGCTTTGCTCTGCACAGCGCTCGCGCTGGCCGCGGCACCTGAGGGCATGCCCTATGAAGGGTTCACGCTGGTCAACCAGGCAGTGGAGGCCGCCAAAGGTGATGCTGCCACACGCAAGCAAGCCGCGTTTATCAATGCCTGTTTGCGGCGGTTTTTGCGCGAGCGCGATGCCTTGCTGGCTGCCGTAGCGGCAGACCCCATTGCACGATGGAACCACCCGCGCTGGTGGATCGCCCGCATGCAGAAAGAGTGGCCGGACAATTGGCAAGGCGTGCTTGCCGCCAACAACTCCCAGGCACCCATGGTGCTTCGAATTAATGGGCAAAAAACCACGCTAGCGCAATATGTGAAAGCGCTTAAAGCTATCAATATGAGAGCGAATGAGCAGCCGCCTCATGGTGTGGTCCTTGAGCGTGCCGTAGCCGTGCACCATCTCCCGGGCTTTGCAGAAGGTGTGGTGTCGGTGCAAGACCTATCGGCACAGAGAGCCGCGCCCTTGCTGCTTGCTGGTTTCCCTCCCGGTGCGCAGCTGCGGGTACTTGATGCCTGTGCAGCGCCTGGAGGCAAAACTGCACACGTGCTTGAATGCGCCGGAACCAGCGCGCAGATTCGTGTTACCGCGCTCGATATAGACCCAGTCCGCTGCAAGCGCATCGAGCAGAACTTGTCCCGTATCGGGCTGCAAGCGCAGGTGCTGGCGCACGATGCCGCCAAACCGCAGGATTGGTGGCAGCAGTGCTGCGCAGGGGAACCCTTCGATGCCATCTTGCTGGATGCGCCCTGTACGGCGTCGGGTATCGTGCGGCGCCACCCTGATGTCCGTTGGCTGCGGCGGGAATCCGACATTGGGCAGCTTGCCCAAGTCCAGGCGCGGCTGCTTGCAGCGCTCTGGCCTTTGGTCAAGCCGGGTGGGCGTCTGCTGTATTGCACTTGCTCTGTCTTCCGCGCCGAGGGTGACGATCAGATTAAATTGTTCCTTGCCCACAACAGCGACGCGCGTCTGTTGCCCTCGCCCGGCCATATCCTGCCTGCTGCGGCAGACAGTCGCAACGGGCTCCCCGACAATGTGCACGGGGGACAGGATGGGTTTTACTTTGCCCTGCTACAAAAAATGGAGCGTTGATTTGCGTCTCGTGCGTGCAAGCCGTCTGTTGCGAGCATTTGCTTGGCTGCTGTGGTGTGCTGCCACTACGGCGCTTGGGCCCCTCGCGCATGCGCAGGGCGCGCCAGCCGTGGCGCATATGGAGGTTGAGCGAAGTCTGGAGGGCCTCTTCCTGAACGTTTCCATGGAGTTCGGCTTGCCTTCGCTGGTGCAGGAGGCGTTGCAGCAGGGCATTCCCATGACTTTTGTGGCCGATGCCGAAGTCACGCGATCGCGTTGGTACTGGTCTGACGAGAAGGTGTCCTCCGTGCAACGCTTCTTGCGCCTGAGCTACCAGCCGCTGACCCAGCGCTGGCGCTTGAATGTGTCCTCGGCGCCGTTCAGCACGTCTGGTCTTGGCGTGTCGGTGGGGCAGTCTTATGACCAACTCTCCGATGTGCTCGCCGCAATGCAGCGGATTGCACACTGGAATATTGCCGACGCGCAGGTGCTGGATACAGGCTCCCCATACCGTGTTCACTTTCACTTCCAATTGGATATGTCGCAGTTGCCACGGCCCTTGCAAATTGGCGCCCTCGGCCGATCTGGCTGGAACCTGAGCATTGCGCGGACCGAGCGGGTTCCGCTCCTGAGCACACCATGAGCACTGGCGTGGACTTGCCCCCGCGCTCGCGTGCTGCGCAGCCGTCGCGCGCAGCGCGTTGGGCGATCGGGGTGGGTGTTGCCATCACCGCTGCCATCGCCCTGGTGCTGATGTTCTTGCTCACGCTTGCCACCAACAACCGCGCCTTGTACGAGCGCAATTACAGCTGGTTGTTTGCCGTCAACGTCGTCGTGGCGGTGGCGTTCCTGGGCCTGCTGGCATGGATCGTCGCGCGCCTTGCGCTGCGCTTGCGCCATGGCAAGTTCGGCAGCCGCCTGTTGGTGAAGCTTGCCGCCATCTTTGCCTTGGTTGCGTTGGTGCCGGGGGCCCTGATCTATGTCGTGTCGTACCAGTTCGTCTCGCGCTCCATTGAGAGCTGGTTTGACGTCGAGGTGGAAGGTGCGCTTAACGCAGGCGTGAGCTTGGCCCGCACCACGCTGGAAATGCAGTCGACCGAAGCGGCCTCGCGCACCCGTACCGCTGCCGCGCAGCTCGCGCAAGTGCCCAGCGCTGCCGCTGGACTGGTGCTGGAGCGCATTCGCGACCAGCTCGGCGCCAGCGATGCCGCGCTGTGGAGCAGCTCAGGGACTCTGCTTTCGATCGTTGGCCAGTCGCGATTCCGCCTGGATGCCGAGCGACCGAGTGCACAGCAGCTGCGTGTGGTCCGCCAACAGGGGGCCTGGTCGCAAATCGAAGGGCTGGACGACTTGGGTGACCATGCCACACCACAGGCCTTGCAAAACATCCACGTGACCGCAATAGCCGTGGTCCCTACCACCAGCCTGGGTCTGTTTTCGGCCGAACCGCGCTATCTGCACGTGACGCTTCCCCTGCCGGCGGTGCTGGTGGGCAATGCGGTGGCTGTCCAGGAGGCGAATCGCGAATACCAGGAGCGCTCCCTGGCCCGCGGGGGGCTGCGTCGCATGTACATCGGCACATTGACCCTGAGTCTGTTTCTTGCGGTGTTTGGCGCGGTGCTGCTGGCGGTGCTCCTGGGCAACCAGCTTGCGCGGCCCTTGCTGGTGTTGGCCGAAGGCGTGCGCGAGGTCGCCCAGGGCAACCTTAGTCCGAAGGCGTCGCTTCAAGGCAGAGACGAGCTGGGAGGCCTGACGCGTTCTTTCGCCTTGATGACTCAGCAACTCGCCGATGCACGTGCTGCAGTGCAGAGCAGCATGCTGGCGGTGGACACGGCGCGCGAGCGTTTGCAGACGATTCTCGACAACCTTACTTCTGGGGTGATCGTGATGGATCCATCCGGGCGTGTGCAATCGTTCAACCCTGGAGCTGAGCGAATACTGCATGTGCCTTTGATGCCTGTGCTGGGGCATACGCTGGGGGAACTGCCGGAACTGGTGGAGTTTGACAGGGCGGTGCAGCGCCAGTTTGACAGCTGGCTGTTGCAACGTGACGGGGCGGGGCCGGCGCATTGGCAGCAAACTTTCGAGTTGCACGCTTCGCCTGATGGCGCTCAGCAGCACGCTACGAGCCTCGTCGCCAGGGGAGCCGGCATGCCAGAAAACGCCAGGTTGCTGGTGTTTGAGGACATTACCGAAATCGTTTCCGCACAGCGCGCACAAGCCTGGGGCGAGGTGGCGCGCCGATTGGCCCATGAGATCAAGAACCCGCTGACGCCCATTCAGCTATCGGCCGAACGAATGGAGATGAAGCTGTTGCCCAAGCTGGCAGCGTCTGATCAGGCCATGCTCGCCAAATCCGTCAAAACTATTGTTCAGCAGGTGGAGGCCATGAAGCGGCTGGTGAACGAGTTTCGCGACTATGCGCGCCTGCCCTCGGCAGACCTGCAAGCGCTGGATCTCAATGCGCTGGTGCGGGATGTACTGCACCTCTATGAGCCCGGTGACGTGCGTGTGCCGGTCCATGCCAGGCTTGATCCGCAGTGCCCGCCCATCCTGGGCGATGCGCAGCAATTGCGCCAGGTACTGCACAATTTGGTTCAAAACGCGCAAGATGCAACCGAGCAGATGCTGGCATCCGACCCACAGACAGAGCGAGCAGTCCTTCTGACCACTTCCTTTACCGCAGAGTCAAAGCGCGTACAGCTGGCGGTGTTGGATCAGGGGGCTGGTTTTCCGCCGCATATTCTCCAGCGTGCGTTTGAGCCCTACGTGACAACCAAGGTACGCGGAACGGGCTTGGGACTCGCCGTTGTCAAGAAAATTGCCGACGAGCACGGGGCAGCAATCAAGCTGGCCAACCGTGAACAAGATGGGCGAATATGTGGCGCGCAAGTGTCGCTATCATTTGCGACTGTGCAAACGGCGGCGACGTGAGGTTGGCACGCTGCAGATTCAAGGCATTTCCCACATGGCAAACTTATTGGTGGTCGACGACGAGCTAGGCATTCGGGATCTTCTTTCCGAGATTCTGAATGACGAAGGCCACAGCGTCGATCTGGCAGAAAACGCAACGCAGGCGCGCATTGCCCGCAACGCCAACGACTACGACTTGGTGTTGCTCGACATCTGGATGCCCGACACCGATGGTGTTTCACTGCTCAAGGAGTGGGCGGCGACCGGCCTCCTGACCATGCCCGTCATCATGATGAGCGGTCACGCGACCATTGACACGGCAGTGGATGCGACGCGTATTGGTGCTTTTGCTTTTCTGGAAAAGCCCATTACCTTGCAAAAGCTGCTCAAGGCAGTCGAGCAAGGATTGGCGAGGCACGCCTCGCGTACAGCGCCATCGGTGGCGGTCGTATCCGCCGCTACCGTTTCAGCACCTGCACCGTGTGCCGATCTCACCGTTCCGCAGCTTGCTGCAAGCATGGAGATGGATGCGGGCCCACATGCACACCAAGGCTTTGATCTTGACCGCCCCTTGCGTGAAGCGCGCGATGGGTTTGAAAAGGCCTATTTCGAATTTCACCTTGCACGCGAAGGCGGCTCCATGACACGTGTAGCGGAGAAGACAGGACTTGAGCGCACCCACCTCTACCGCAAGCTGCGCCAACTGGGCGTGGATTTGGCGCGCGGGAAGCGCAATTAGTTGCCGAACATGGCGGAGGCGTCAAGATTTCGAAGCTATAATTTAAGGCTTAGGCCCGGTAGCTCAGTCGGTAGAGCAGAGGATTGAAAATCCTTGTGTCGGCGGTTCGATTCCGTCCCAGGCCACCAGTCAGCATGCGCCCCAGCGCCCGAAAGGGTTCTGGGGCGTTTCTACATTTCCCTCGTGTTTCTAAAAAACCAATGGGCAGATAGATTGCTGGCTCACAGCTTGTTTATTGCCTCAATGGGCTGCATACAGCGGCAGCATCTTGTTGCTAGAGCTTTCATAAGCGTGGCAACACCGCGGCTTTTCATGCAGTGGGCGATGCATTGCCAGCTAAAAGCCGCTCGGTTTGCGAGTGGCAGCTGGCCTGCTTATTGCTGCGCCCTTGCTGCCGAATGCGGCGGCAATTTCACTTATTCAACACACCGTTGCGCTTCTCATGCCTCTTTTGAAGGAAACCACCCTGGGGATTGACTTCGGTACCTCCAACTCGGCGATGGCCGTGCGCCATGCCAGCGGGCCAGCGCGAATGCTCGCTTTGGAGGGCACTGCCCACACGCTGCCAACAGCGCTGTTCTTCAATGCTGAAGACCACCGTACCCATTTTGGGCGCGATGCGGTCGGGCAGTATCTGTCGGGCACTGAAGGGCGGTTGATGCGCTCGCTTAAAAGCCTGCTGGGCAGTGCCTTGCTGCAAGACAAAACGGCGGTGCATAACAGCTTGGTGAGCTATCAAGACATCATTGGTCTGTTTTTGCGCATGCTGGCGCAAAAGTCCCTTGAAGTGCTGGGAGGCATGCCTGGGAGGGTGGTGATGGGGCGTCCGGTGCATTTTGTGGATGGCGAGGACACCCGTGACCGGCAGGCCGAAGAGGCACTGCGCCAAGCGGCGCTGGCGGCAGGTTTCGAGAACGTGTCGTTCCAGCTTGAGCCCATTGCAGCCGCGCTGGACCATGAGCAGCGCATCACGCGGGAGTCCCTGGTGCTGGTTGTGGACATTGGCGGTGGCACGTCTGATTTCACGGTGGTGCGTCTGGGACCCGAACGCATGCGCTACACCGACCGCCGCCGCGATGTATTGGCCACCACGGGGGTGCACCTAGGCGGCACGGACTTTGATCGCCGCCTCAGCCTGGAGCTGCTCATGCCTCTGCTGGGGTTTCGCCATCTGGGACCCACCGGGCGCGAGGTGCCAAGCAGCGTATTCTTTGATCTCTCGACCTGGCATCTGATCCAGTGGCTGTACGCCCCCAGTGCCCTGCGTGATGCCCGGAAATTGCGAGCCGATTACACCGATGCGCGCCTGCATGGGCGGCTGATGCAGGTGCTCAACGAGCGCCTGGGGCACCGCATGGCCAATACGGTGGAGCTGGCCAAGATTGCCGCCTCCATGGACGGTGCCGATGCGCCCATGCCGCTGGATTGGATCGAGCCGGGGCTCGGTGCTGCGGTCACGGCCCAGGGGCTGGGGCATTGCCTGGCACAGCCGCTTCAACAGGTGGTGGCCTGCGCCCGTGAATGTGTGCAACTGGCTGGATTGGGTCCGCAGGGCCTGGACGCCATCTACCTCACGGGCGGCTCTTCGGCCTTGCGGCTACTGCGCCAAGCCTTGAAATCTGCGTTCCCTGACACGCCGCAGGTCGAGGGTGACCTGTTTGGTGGCGTGGCAGCAGGTTTGGCGGTTTCGGGCTGAAGAACCTTGCAAGCGTCCGGTGATGGCTGCGGTGAACGAGCGGCGCGGGTGGCTCAAGGGCGCGAAACACTACTAAATAGATAGCTGTTAGCGCTTATGAACAAAGCGCTAGAGGCTATTTTTGATGAAATTCAGCTCGCCTCGCCGTCTGGCGTGGCACCGTCGCGTTTCCATTGCAGGGCCGTGTCGTACAGCGTATTGCGCGATGCCCCCGTGATCTCGGCCGCCAGGCGCACGGCGGTCTTGAGGGGAAGCTCCTGCAGCAGCAGGCGCAGCACCTGCAGGTTTTTGCCGTCGTCGCTGGCCAGTGCCGTGGGGTGCAGCAGCACTACGAACTCACCCCGGGAGCGCTGGGGTGAGCCCTCCAGCCATGCCGTCAGCGCCTGTGCGGGCTGGGTGGTGATTTCTTCAAACTGTTTGGTGAGTTCGCGCGCCAATGTCACCGGGCGTTGGCCCAATACCGCCAGGGCCTGGGCCAGTTCGCTGATGCGGTGGGGGGCTTCCAGCAGCACCACGCAGCGGGCCTCATAGGCCAGTTGCTGCGCAATCAGGGTGGCGCGTTCGGCGCTCTTGGCGGGCAGGAACCCGGCAAACACAAAACCGTCTTGTCCGCCACTGTGTGCCACGGCGCCGGCAGCACTCAGCGCGGTGGTAATGCTGCTGGCGCCGGGCAGGGGTACGGCGCGCAGCCCGGCAGCCTGCACCGCAGCGACTAGGCGGGCGCCAGGGTCGCTGATGGCTGGCGTTCCAGCGTCGCTGACATAGGCCACACGCTGCCCCTGCTGCAAGCGCGCAATCACAGTTTGGGCACCCTCCTGCTCGTTGTGCTGGTGCAGCGCCAGCAGCTGGGCGCCGGTTTTCTCAATACCGTAGCTGCGCAGCAAGCCTTGCGTGTGCCGCGTGTCCTCGCAGGCGATGCTGTCTGCCAGTTGCAGCACGTGCAAGGCGCGCAAGCTGATATCGGCCAAATTGCCGATCGGCGTGGCGACCACATACAAGGTGCCTTGGGGATAATGCTGAGCCGATGCAGCGTCGCTGGCGGCGCGCAGGGCAGAAGCGAAAGAGGCGCTCAATGGGATTCTTTCAAAAGGCGGTGCGCCTCGCACCGACCGCCAAGACCACGCGTGAGCATGGCAACGAGGCTGAAGACTGGGCTCTCGCACACTTGCAAGCTGCCGGGCTGCAGCTCCTGGAGCGCAATTATCGGACGCCAGGGCGTGGCGGCGGCGAAATTGACCTGATACTGCGTGCGCCCGACGGCACCGTCGTTTTTGTCGAAGTGCGGCGCCGTGGTACGACAAGGTTTGGCGGTGCCGGCGCCAGCATTCAAGCGACCAAGCAGCGGCGGATCGTATTTGCGGCACGCCATTACCTGATGCATCTGCGTGCGCTGCCCCCTTGTCGTTTTGATGTGGTGCTGGTCGAGGAGGGCATCGAATGGTTGCAGGCTGCTTTCGATGCCGGCTAAGCCAGCATGTACGTGTTGCTACAAAAGCTGTAACACGGCAGGTTTATGATCTGCGCCTCTGCGCCGCAATTAGATTTTTATGCTTGAGCAACGCATCCAACAGCACTTTATTGACAGCGCCGACCTCAAATACCAGGCGGCGCAATTGCTGTGCAAACCTGTTTCCGACGCTGTGCAGGCGTTGCTGGTGTGTGTGACCAGCGGCGGGAAGATTCTCGTCTGCGGCAACGGCGCTTCTGCGGGCGATGGCCAGCAGTTTGTTGCGTCGTGCGTCGCGGGTTTTGAGCGCAACCGCCCTGAGCTGGCGGCGCTGGCCTTGAGCGTGGACGGTTCGCTGCTGACCGGTAGCGCCGACCCCAGCCAGCAGTTTGCGCGACAGGTGCGCGCACTCGGTCAGGCCGGAGACGTCTTGTTGTTGCTGTGTATTGCCGGGAACGACGCCAATCTCTTGGCAGCCGTCTCGGCAGCGCATGAGCGCGAGATGATTGTCATAGCGCTTACCGGGCGCATTTCAGGCGCGCTCGGTGGGCTGCTTCGGGAGACCGACATCGGAATCGGCGTGCCGCATGAGCGTGCAGCGCGCGTTCGCGAGGTCCATGCTTTGGTGCTCAATTGTTTGTGCGACGGCATAGATGAGCAATTGTTTGGTGAACAGGAGATTTCATGAAATTTGTCTATCCGACCAGGCTCCTGGTCAGTCTTTTGGCCGCTGCCACGCTGGCAGGTTGCGCCGCACCACTGATTCTTGGTGGTGCTGCAGTGGGCGGAATGGTGGCGATTGACCGTCGCACCACCGGCACCCAGGTAGAGGATGAGGGCATCGAACTGCGTGCCACCAACCAGATTTTTGGCGACTATGGTGACAAGGTGCATATCAACGTCACCAGCTTCAACCGCCAGGTACTGCTGACCGGCGAAGTGCCAACGCAGGAAGTGCGCGATGCGGTTGCGCAAAGGGTCGCCAAGGTGGCGAATGTGCGCTCCATCGTGAACGAGCTGGCGGTGATGCCCAGCACGCCCCTTACGCAGCGCTCCAACGACACCTTCATCACCGGAAAAATGCGCGCCAGCTTGGTCGATGCCAAGGACCTGACAGCCAGTGCGTTCAAGGTCGTGACCGAGCGCGGGGTGATTTACCTGATGGGTATCGTCAGCCAACGCGAAGCGAAGCGGGCAACGGCCATTGCCCGTGGTGTGACCGGCGTGCGCAAGGTGGTGCGGGTGTTCGAGTACGTGAGTGACGACGACTTGGCGCGCATGAATGCGCCTGCTCGTGCTCCCGTGACTGACACCAACAGCGGGACGGCGCCGGCCAAGTAAGGCGCGGCGTGCGGATCAGTCGAACCGCTTGATGAGGCTTGACGTGTCCCAGCGCTGCCCGCCCATGCGCTGCACGTCGGCGTAGAACTGGTCCACCAGTGCGGTGACTGGCAGTTGCGAGCCATTGCGGCGCGCCTCGGCCAGCACCAGTCCCAGATCCTTGCGCATCCAGTCGACGGCAAAGCCGAAATCGAATTCACGCGCCGCCATGGTTTTGCCACGGTTATCAAGCTGCCAGCTTTGTGCTGCGCCTTTGCCGATGACGTCAAGCACCTGGGGCAAATCAAGGCCTGCGCGCTGGCCGAAGGCGATAGCTTCGGCCAATGCCTGCACCAGGCCGGCAATGCAGATCTGGTTCACCATCTTGGTCAACTGACCGGCCCCCGATTCGCCCAAGCGGGTGAAGGCGCGCGCGAAGGCCATGGCGAGCGGCCGAGCGGCGTCAAAAGCGGCCTGATCGCCACCGCACATCACGGTAAGCTGGCCGTTCCTGGCGCCGGCTTCGCCACCCGAGACGGGGGCGTCGATAAAAGCGAGGCCCAGCGTGCGCGCCGCGCCGTGCAGTTCGCGCGCCACCTCGGCCGAGGCCGTGGTGTGGTCCACAAAGACGGCGCCCGGCGCCATGCCGGCAAAGGCGCCGTCGGCCCCCAAGGTCACGGCGCGCAGGTCATCGTCGTTGCCGACGCAACAGAATACGAAGTCGGCACCTTGCGCAGCCTCACGGGGAGACTTTGCATGTTTTTGGCCGCTAGCGCTTGCGTACTCTGCGCACCATGCTATCGCTTTGGAAGCGGTTCGGTTGTACACCGTGACCGAATGGCCAGCGCGTGCCAAATGTCCGGCCATGGGATAGCCCATGACGCCAAGGCCCAAAAAGGCGACTTTCTTCGCAGGTGTGGCTTCGTAGGTGCGTGCAATGATCGAGGACATAGGCAATAAAAGTAGCGCCGCCGCTGGGACGGCGTGCAACCGCCGTGTGGACGGCGGGGGGTGGATCAGACGATGACGAAGTGCTCGGTGCCGGCTGCCAGATCGGTGGTCTTTGCGCGCTGGCTGCTGAGCTTGATCTGCAGGCGCAGGTCGTTGAGAGAGTCGGCGTTGCGCAGCGCGTCTTCGTAGGTGATGACATTGGCTTCGAACAGGTCGAAGAGCGCCTGGTCAAAGGTCTGCATGCCGAGATTGCGGCTCTTTTTCATGATCTCCTTGATCTCGGCGACCTCGCCCTTGAAGATCAGATCGGAAATGAGCGGTGTGTTCAGCATGATCTCTACCGCTGCAGCGCGGCCCTTGCCGTCCTGCTTGGCGATCAGTCGCTGCGAGACCAGCGCGCGCAGGTTCAGCGACAGATCCATCAGCAACTGCGCGCGGCGCTCTTCGGGGAAGAAGTTGATGATGCGGTCCAGCGCCTGGTTGGCGCTGTTGGCGTGCAGCGTGGCCAGACACAGGTGGCCGGTTTCGGAGAACGCAATGGCGTGCTCCATGGTTTCGCGGTCCCGGATTTCGCCCATCAGAATCACGTCGGGAGCTTGGCGAAGCGTGTTCTTCAGTGCTGCTTCCCAGCTTTCGGTGTCGAGCCCGACCTCGCGCTGAGTCACCACGCAGTTCTTGTGCGGATGCACGAATTCCACCGGATCTTCCACGGTGATGATGTGGCCGAAGGTGTGCTCGTTGCGCCAGTCCACCATGGCGGCCAGCGTGGTCGATTTGCCCGAACCCGTGGCGCCCACCAGGATGCACAGGCCACGCTTGGTCATGGTCACGTCCTTGAGTACCTGCGGTACGCCGAGGCCGTCGATAGTCGGTAGCGTGAGCGGAATCACGCGCAGCACCATGCCCACGCGGCCCTGCTGGATGAAGGCGTTGACCCGAAAGCGCCCGATCCCGGAGGGCGAAATGGCGAAGTTGCATTCCTTGGTGCGCTCGAAATCCGCTGCCTGCTTGTCGCTCATGATGGCGCGCGCCAGCGTCAGCGTGTGGCTGGGTGTCAGCGGCTGGGGCGAGACTTTGGCAATGGCGCCATCGACCTTGATGGCGGGTGGGAATTCCGCCGTGATGAACAAATCGCTGCCGCCGCGGCCGACCAACAGCTTGAGCAGATCGTTGATGAATTTACTGGCCTGATCGCGTTCCATCGCATAGTCCTCTCAGCATCGGCGCAGGCGCCGCCCAGTGCAGTGCGCAACACCCTTTCCCGGAAAGGCCCGAGAAGGCGGTGCGCCGCGCATTGCAGTGCTTATTTTTGGTTTTCACTCAAACGCGCGCTCACCGCGCGCAGGCGCAGCGAAAGCTTGCGTGCCAGCAGGGCCACCAGACTGGCGGCCAATTGCGGGTCTTTCACCATCATGTCGTCCATGCCCTCGGCGGAGAGGACGGCGATTTCGCAATCGGTTAGCGTTGTGCAGGCAGAAAAGCGGATGCCGCTGTCGAGCAGCGACATCTCGCCCAGGATGTCGCCTGGACGCGTCTCCGCCAGGCGCAATTGTTCCCCCCAGGGTTGAATGCGGTCTACCGCAATGGTGCCTGTCAGCAGCACCACCATGAAATTGCCATATTCGTCCTGGCGGATCACGTCGCGGTTGGACTGCACGTGGGCAAATTCAAAGAACTGCTCCATGCGCCGCACCGCATCGTTGTCCAGGTGCGCCATGTATTTGTCCTTGGCCCACAGCGCCTGCAGCAGCTTGCCGCCGCGGCTGGCTGGGAGGCGTTTGGCACCCACTTCCACCGCGCGCGCTTCCCAGGGCACCAGCATGTTCGAATCGACACCCTGGTTGGCGAAGGCGGTAGAGAAGAAGACGGAATCGCTGTGCTCCGCCTGGGACTTGGCGCTGCGCGTATTGCGCAGCAGGCCGAGAATGCCTTTCATGGGGTGCTCCGGTGGGCGGCCGCTGGGTCGCCAAAAGACGAAAGAAAACGACGAAGAATGGGCACGGCCTCAACCCGGGAAATTGTCCGGAATCTTGGCTTTGCTGCGGGCTTCGGCGGGGCTGATGATGTTGCGGCGCACCAAGTCGGTCAGGTTCTGGTCCAGCGTCTGCATGCCCACGCTGTTGCTGGTCTGGATGGTGGAATACATCTGCGCCACCTTGGCCTCGCGAATGAGGTTGCGGATGGCACTCGTGCCCAGCATGATCTCGTGCGCCGCCACGCGGCCCGAGCCGTCTTTGAGCTTGCACAGGGTTTGCGAAACCACCGCCTGCAGCGACTCGGACAGCATGGCGCGGACCATTTCCTTTTCTTCGGCGGGGAACACGTCGATGATCCGGTCGATGGTCTTGGCGGCGCTCGACGTGTGCAGCGTGCCGAACACCAGGTGGCCGGTTTCTGCCGCGGTCATGGCAAGGCGAATGGTTTCCAGGTCGCGCATTTCGCCCACCAGGATGGCGTCCGGGTCTTCGCGCAGCGCCGATCGCAGGGCAGCGGCGAACGACAGCGTCATCGGGCCGACTTCGCGCTGGTTGATCAGGCATTTCTTGGATTCGTGCACAAACTCGATCGGATCTTCGATGGTCAGCACATGGCCGTATTCGCTCTCGTTCAGGTGGTTCACCATGCCGGCGAGCGTGGTTGACTTGCCCGAGCCCGTGGGGCCGGTCACAAGCACCAAGCCGCGCGGCTTGAGCGCGAGGTCGGCGAAGATCTTGGGGGCGTTGAGTTGTTCCAGCGTCAGAATCTTGCTCGGAATCGTGCGGAACACGGCGGCGGCGCCGCGGTTCTGGTTGAAGGCGTTGACCCGAAAACGTGCCAGGCCTTCAATCTCGAACGAGAAATCGACCTCCAGGAATTCTTCGTAGCTCTTGCGCTGCGAGTCGCTCATGATGTCGTACACCATGGCGTGGACCGTTTTGTGGTCCAGCGCGTCGACGTTGATGCGCCGCACGTCGCCGTGGACCCGGATCATGGGCGGAAGGCCTGCGGAAAGGTGCAGGTCAGACGCCTTGTTTTTGACGCTGAACGCCAGCAGTTGGGTGATGTCCACGGGATTCCCTCGGTCGTTTGGTACGCTTGGCAAACATTATGACCACGATTGCATGCAAGTTCCAAGAGGTGCGCACCCGTATCGACGCCGCGTGTCGGGCCGTCGGACGCGACCCGTGCGAGGTTGGGTTGCTGGCGGTTTCCAAGACCTTCTCCGCAGACTGTGTTGCCCAGGTGGCACGTCTCGGTCAGCAAGCCTTTGGTGAGAACTACCTCCAGGAGGGAGTGGACAAAATCGCACAGTTGCGCGCAGCCGGGTGGACCTCGCTGGTGTGGCATTGCATTGGTCCGGTGCAGGCCAACAAGACGCGGCTGGTCGCTGAGCACTTTGACTGGCTGCAGACACTGGACCGCGAAAAGATCGCACGGCGCCTTGCGGATCAGCGGCCTGCGCAGCTCGCACCCTTGCAGGTGTGCATTCAGGTCAATGTCGACGGCGGTGCCAACAAAGCTGGCGTAGCGCCGGACGAGGCGCTCGCCCTGGCACGTGTAGTGGCGCAATTGCCGCGTCTGTGTCTGCGGGGGGTGATGAGCATTCCCGAGCCAGCGCCGGATTTCGATACCCAGCGTGCCCTGCATTTGCGCGCCCGCAAGGTGTTCGACGAGATTCGGGCGGCTGCCGTGCCAGGCTGTGAACGCTTCGATACGCTGTCGCTGGGCATGACAGGCGACCTTGAGGCCGCCATCGCTGCGGGGAGCACTCTGGTGAGGGTCGGAAGCGGCCTGTTCGGCACGCGGCCGCAGAGAGCCTGAGTCAGCGCTTCTTGCGCGGCGCTGCGTTCATCGCCCCTGTGCAGTCGTCTTGAAGCCAGCGGCCCTCGGCGTCCATGGTGGTCTTGCGGGGCCTGCCATTTTCCGTCACGGTGCTTTCGTTGTGCATCGTATAGGCCGTGGGGCTGGAGAAGGTGACGGTGGCCTCGCCTTGCACCACGGGATCGGTGCACTGGTAGCTGTAGGCCACGGTATTGCCCGAGCGGTTGGCGGGCGTCGTCTTGCAGTTGCCTTTCTGCAGGGGCACTTCAAGGCGCGATGCCTCCTCTGGCGTGACACAGCTTTTGACGCGCATGCCGCTTTGTCCGTCCATGGACACGCCTTGTCGCGCGAGCATGGCTTGCATCTGCGTTCGCTGCGCTGGCGGCATGCTGGCCATCTGTGCCTGCATTTGTGCCATGGCGTCCTGCGTGGCCTTGTCGGAATGCTGGATGTGCGTGCTGATTTCCCACAACCCAGGCTTGACCGACTGGGCCATGGCAGGTGCGGCCAGGGTGCAGCCGGCGCACAGCAATGCGGCAGGCCAGAAACGGAGAGGGCGGTGCATGGCGGCTCCTTGTGAAAAACGGGGTGAGAGCAATTGTTGCCTTTGAACCCCATTCGGGACAAGCCCTTGGGACGCTGGCGTCAGGACGTATTGCCACTGCTTGCCAGCATGGCCAGTACCGCCAGCAGCATCACGGCAAACGCCAGCCACCCAAAAATCCGGTGGCGCAGGCTGAGCGTGTGCTCGCCCAGAATCGATTCGCGTGAACCAATCACCATCAGTACGGCCATGATAGGGACGGCGATAACGCCATTGACCACGGCACTCCAGACCAGCGCCTTGATGGGGTCCAGCGGCGTGAAATCGAGCAGCGTGCCCACGACGGTGGCGCTGATCAGCACGGCGTAAAACCCCTTGGCTTCCCCCAGGCGGTGGTCCAGCCCGGATCGCCACTCGAACACGTCTGCTACGGCGTATGCCGCCGAACCTGCGAGCACCGGCACCGCCAGCATGCCGGTTCCCACAATGCCCAGCGCAAACAGCGTGAAAGCAAAATCGCCTGCAATCGGCTTGAGCGCTTGCGCCGCCTGCGCGGTGGTCTGGATGTCGAAATGCCCATTGGCGTGCAGGGTCAGCGTGGTCGCCAGCATCACGCACAGCGCAATGACATTCGAAAACCCCATGCCAAATTGGGTGTCGAGCTTGATGCGGGCCAGGTGTTCGCGCATGAAGCGGGTGCTGTTGATCGGCTCCTCCAGTGCCTGGCCGCGCTGGCGCAACTCGGCCTCTTGCGAGGCTTGCCAGAAAAACAGGTAGGGGCTGATGGTGGTGCCCAGCACGGCGACCACCATCATCCAGTACGCACTGCCGGCACCTGCTTCAGGCAGGATCGACTGGTGCAGCAAGGTGGCCCATTGCACATGCAGCACCAGCACCACCACGACATACGAGAGCAATGCCAGCGTCAGCCATTTGAAGACGCGCACCATGCCATCGTAATTGAACCAGACCGGAAGCACGGCGCACAGAGCGCCAAACAGCAAGGCGTGACCGTGCTGGCCACCGCCCACTACAAGCTGTAGCGCTTCGCCCATGGCGGCAATATCTGCTGCGATATTAAGGGTGTTCGCCAGCACCAGCATGACCACCAGCGACAGGCTGAGCCAGCGCGGCAGAACGCGGCACATGGTGGCGGCCAGTCCGCGGCCGGTGACCCAGCCAATGCGTGCGCTGACCATCTGGATGGCGATCATCAGGGGTGTCGTGATCACCAGCGTCCATGCCATGCCCACGCCAAACGCGGCGCCCGCTTGAGAGTAAGTCGCAATCCCGCTCGGATCGTCGTCGGCGGCTCCGGTGATCAGGCCGGGGCCCAGCTGGCGGCTGGCGTGGCGGATTTCGTCCGGTAGGAGGTGCATGGCAGCAAAGCGGCTAGGGTGGCGTACGAACAGCGTGGCCCGCGCGATTGTGCAGCCAGGGCTGGCGTGCAACGCAGCTGCCCAGGAGAAATTTTGCCGTGCTAAGCTGGCTTTTTCACAGGGTCGGCCGAACATTCGTGCCGTTGCGAAATCGTTGCTGAAGGAGGCTACATGCCTGGATTGCTTGCTGATATTGACCCGGATGGTTTGCTGGAGTTTTCCGTGGTCTACACCGACCGCGCGCTCAACCACATGTCGCAGCGCTTTGCCGGTGTGATGAAAGACATCCTGGCGACGCTGAAAGACGTCTACCACGCCCAGACCGCCGTGCTGGTGCCCGGCAGCGGCACCTTTGGCATGGAGGCCGTGGCGCGCCAGTTTGCCAACAAGGAAAAGGTGCTGATCGTGCGCAACGGCTGGTTCAGCTACCGCTGGAGCCAGATCTTTGACGCTGGGGGCCTGGGCGGCGGCGCCGTGGTCTGCAAGGCGCGGCGCCAGGGCGAGGGTGCGCAATCGCCCTGGGCGCCTTGTCCGGCAAGCGAAGTGGCTCAGGCCATCCGCGCCGAGAAGCCCAAGGTGGTGTTTGCGCCGCACGTTGAGACCGCCAGCGGCATCCTCCTGCCCGACGACTACCTGCGCACCGTGGCCGATGCGGCGCACTCAGTCGGCGCGCTTTTTGTGCTTGACTGCGTGGCCTCGGGTGCGATGTGGGTGGACATGCAAGCCACGGGAGTCGACGTGCTCATCTCGGCGCCGCAAAAGGGCTGGAGCGGCTCGCCCTGCTGCGCCATGGTGATGCTCTCCGAGCGTGCTCGGATCGCCATCGAAGACACGCAGAGTTCAAGCTTCTCCTGCGACCTGAAAAAATGGATGCAGATTGCCGAGGGCTACGAAAAAGGCGCGCACGCCTACCACACCACCATGCCCACCGATGCCTTGGTGAGGCTGCGCGATGTGATGCTGGAGACGCGCGATTACGGCTTCGAGAAGGTGCGCCAGGAACAGATGGCGCTGGGCGACAAGGTACGGGCGCTGCTCGAATCGCGCGGTTTCCCCAGCGTTGCGGCCGAGGGGTTCAAGGCGCCTGGCGTGGTGGTGAGCTTCACCACGGACCCTGGCATCCAGAGCGGCAAAAAATTCGTGGAAGTCGGCTTGCAGACCGCTTCGGGCGTGCCGCTGCAGTGCGACGAAGGGCCGGATTTCAAAACCTTCCGCCTCGGCCTGTTTGGCCTGGAGAAGTGGCACAACGTGGACCGCACGGTGCAGCAACTGGCCACTGCTCTGGACGCTATTGCGGCCAAGGGTTGATCGGACAAGCAGGCAACTTTTTTCGGTTTGCGCCGTCCTTCTACTTTTCCCTCCTTTCATTTTCATGACCTCTTTTGTTCGCACCTGCAGCGCCCTGGGCGCATTGGCCGCTCTGGCGGTTTCTGCTGTTATTCCGGCGCACGCCGCAGCGCCTGTTACCACGGCCAGTGGCCTGATTTACGAAAGCCTCAAGGAAGGCACCGGCCCCAGCCCCAAGGCCAGCGACACTGTGCGCGTCCACTATCGCGGCACCTTCCCCGAATCCGGCAAGGAATTCGACAGCTCCATCGCGCGCGGCCAGCCGATTGAGTTCCCCTTGTCGGGCGTGATCCCTTGCTGGACCGAAGGCGTGCAGAAAATGAAAGTGGGCGGCAAGGCCAAGCTCACCTGCCCGCCAGCCATTGCCTACGGCGCGCGCGGCGCGGGCGGCGTGATTCCGTCCAACGCCACGCTCAACTTCGAAGTCGAGCTGCTGGGAATTAAATAAGGGCAGGGCGTGCAGGACGCCAGCATTGAGCTTGTGCGCGCCAAGCGCCTGGCACTCGCCTTGCTGGTTCTGGCCGCTGCGGTGTTCGTCGGTACGAGCCTGGCGCCGCCGCATCTGGCGGTGCTGGCACTCAAAGCCGTGGCCGAGGCCGCCATGGTGGGCGCGCTGGCCGACTGGTTCGCCGTGCGCGCGCTGTTTCACCGCGTGCCCTTGCCGTTCATCTCGCGGCACACGGCCATCATTCCGCGCAACAAGGACCGCATTGGGCGCAACCTGGCGCAGTTTGTGCGCGAGAAGTTTCTTGACACCGATTCCCTGGTCGCGCTGATCCGCCGCCGCGACCCTGCCGCCCTGGTGGCCAACTGGCTTATCCGCCCGGCCAATGCCCGGTTGGTGGCGGCGCAGGTGGCGCGCATGCTGGCGGCCGCGCTGCAGGCGCTGGAAGACGCGCAGGTCGAGCGCTTTGTGCAGCGCGCGCTGCTCTCGGTGGTGGGGCAGATGGACCTGGCGCGGCTTGGCTCCGAGCTGCTCGCCGCACTCACCCAGGGCGGGCGCCACCAGCAATTGCTCGATCAGGCGCTCTCGCGGCTCATCGCTGTGTTGCAAGAGGAGGAAACGCGCCAGCTCATCGCCAGCACGCTGGTCGGCTGGCTCAAGCGCGAGCACCCGCGCAAGGAAAAGCTCCTGCCCACCGACTGGCTGGGCGACAAGGGGTCGGCCATGGTGGCCAATGCGCTGGAGAGCCTGCTGGCCGACATTGCCGCGCACCCCGAGCACCGGCTGCGCGCGCAGTTTGACGAAGCGGTGCACGAATGGATAGCGCGCCTGCGCAGCGACCTGGCCTGGCTGCAGCGCGCCGAGGATTTCCGCCACTACCTCAGCCACGACGCGGCGCTGGCTGAGTATGTGCAATCGCTCTGGCGCAGCGCCCGTAGCGCGTTGCTGGCCGACCTGGCGCGGGAAGACTCGGGAACCGCAGCGCGCGTGCGCCGCATGGCGCTGTGGCTGGGCCACGCGCTGGCGGGCGACGAGGGCCTGCGCGCTTCGCTCAACGTGCGGCTGGAGCGCTGGGTGCAGGGCCTGGCGCCCGAGGCGTCGCGCTTCATCGCCCAGCACATCGAGCAGACCGTGAGCGCCTGGGACGCACGCGAGATGTCCGCGCTCATCGAGCTGCACATTGGGCGCGACCTGCAGTTCATCCGCGTCAACGGCACGCTGGTGGGCGGGCTGGTGGGGCTGGTACTGTTTGTGCTGTCGCACGCGGGAGAGCTGGCGCGTGCCCTGGGCATCTAACAGCCTGTTCAAAGTCATTTTTGGAGATTGCACTCCAGCCCTTCGGGCAAGGTACTTGTGCGACACCAAAAAGACTTTGAATAGGCTCTAAGGCTCATGCCTTTCAACGTCTTTGATCCCCCCGTTCCCGTAAGCTCGCAGAGCCTAAAGAAACCGGGAGAAGATCATCTGGCAGGTTGTTGTTGAGAAGTACGAGCAGCAGGCGCCAGCTGCGGTGATGACACGCCTGGCGCTGGATCGGGCGCTGCCTGCGCAATGGATAGACGAAGTGTTCGATCAACATCGCCAGCGCCAATATCCACGCGAGTTGCTGTTCTCCAGCGTTGTGGAGCTGATGACGTTGGTCACGCTGGGGCTGCGGCCCTCGCTGCATGCGGCCGCGCGCAAGATGGCTGATCGCCTGCCGGTGTCGTTGGCGGCGCTGTACGCCAAGGTCAAACGCACGGAACCGGCCCTGCTGCGGGCCTTGGTGCGGGGCAGTGCCCAGCGCTTGGCGCCGGTGACCACTGGCCTGAACAACCAACCCAGCCTACCGGGCTGGCAGTTGCGCATTTTCGATGGCAACCACCTGCCCGCCAGCGACAAGCGTTTGGCGCCACTGCGCGGCTTGCGCGGCGCCGCCTTGCCGGGGCATACGGTGGTGGTCTATGACCCGGACAGCGCGCTGGTGTGCGACATCGTGGCCTGTGAGGATGCCTATCAAAGCGAGCGCATCGGTGCGGCTGAACTCATTGACAGCGCGCAAGCGGGCCAGGTCTGGATCGGAGACCGGCATTTCTGTACGCAGCCCCTGCTGTGCGGGCTGCAACAGCGTGCAGCGGGCTTCATTGTTCGCGAGCACACCAACCACCCCAGGCTGCAGACAAGGGGCTGCTGGGGGGAGTACAGCACCATCCCTACTGGCCGGGTTCGCCAGCAGCACATTGTGTTGGCAGCAGGTGAGCAAACTCCCGCGCCAGTTGCGCAGTGGCGGCGTATACAGATCGAGCTGGACACCCCCACCGAGGCGGGGGACAGTGCCATTACCTTGTGGAGCAACCTGCCCGAGCACATTGATGCGGCCACCATCGCGCAGCTGTACCGCAAGCGCTGGCGTATCGAGGGCATGTTCGGGCGACTTGAATCAGTGCTGCACAGTGAAGTACGCACGCTGGGCCACCCCAGAGCGGCGCTGCTGGGCTTTGCGGTGGCCGTGCTGGCTTACAACGTGCTGGCGTTGCTCAAGGCGGTGACCGAGCGGGTGCATTGCCCAACACACCCCGGGCTAGAAATCTCCACCTATCACCTGGCGGTGGAGATCTGCAGTACCTACGAGGCGATGATGTTCACGCTACCGGCAGAGTACCTGCCTTGTGCCGATGACGATCCCGGGCAACTGCTGCAGCGATTGCTGCTGTTAGCTACCCGGCTCAATCCCAGGCAGTTGGCTACCAGCAAACGCGCTCCCAAATCCGCTGCGCCCAAAGGCTATGTCGATGGCTCTACCGCACGATCACATGTCTCTACTGACCGGGTACTCAGGGCCGCGGCTCAAAGACGTTGAAAGGCATGGCTCTAAGGCTCTAAGGCGGGCAAAAGCTCTCTTATTTATAGCTATAAGCGCTTGTGGGATAAGCGCTAGATGCCTAAAACACTTGAAATTCTATTCGCCCCGGGTCTGAATCTTGCTGAGCGACCGCCCCGGGGCGATCGCCTCTGGGTCGATCGGGCAGTGCCCTCGGGCAGGCCGGGCAAGTGCACCTTGCACCCCATTCCGATTCACGCCATCGCGGCGACCATTCGGTCTGCCTTATTTCTCGGTGCGCTCTGCTTCCTCCGCCGCGTGGGCCCTGGCGATGGCCAGGATTACGTCGCGCGCCAGACGGCGTTTGGGTACTGGAAGGCGCAGATAGATTTCGAACAATTCGCGATCCGGGTAGCCTAGCCCGGCATGCCAGATGGGTTGCCGTTCGCGTGCCTGGTGTGCTTCGCCTTCGCCATAGCCCAACTCCTGCACAGGCACGCGCAACCAGTCTGCCAAGGTGACGAGTTTCTTGTGGTCGGGCATGGTTTCCCCCTGCAGCCAGCGCCGAACGCCGTGCAGCGTCATGGGCTTGCCCCAGTGGCGCATGTTGAATTCCCGCTCCAGCACTACCGGCCTTGGTTCGTAGCCGGCTGTCGCCATTGCATCGCGTAACCGTCGCGCAAATTCTTTCTTGGCATCGTCCATAGATGCTCAGGCTACGGGGGTGGCTTTTTTCTGGAGTGACTTTGTAATATAGTTACGCTGTAAATTTGATCAATAATTACACAAAAATTGTAATTGCTCTGCCTTGCGCGGCATGGTGCTTCCTGCTGGCTTGGTTTTCCCCGGGATAGGGATAGTGATGACCCAGCATCCAGAAACACCTTCACAGTCGTTGCCCGACAACACGCATGATGGGAAAGACGATTCACCTGCATTCCTATCGAAGCCGCCGCGTTTGACACGTGACCAGCGAGAGGCTATTGAGGTCAATATCCGCCGTTTGCGTGAATTGCTTGAAAGAAAGTATTCGCGAAATTCTTCGGCCGAATAAGAAGCAGGAGGGCACCCTTGAATTGCAGGATGCTCAGTGACCGGCGATGTCTCACCCGCCCCGGATCTGGCTCAGCGAGCGACCCGGTGTAATCGCTTCGGGGTCGATCAGGCAGTGCAGGAGGGCGGGCAGGCGCGTGGCCTTTGCGGTTTCGCGCAGGCGTGCGAAAGCCGGGGCGAAGTCCTCGGTGCGCTCCACACGCTCGCCATGGCCGCCAAACGCCTTGGCGTAGGCGGCGAAGTCGGGGTTCTGCAACGCCGTGCCGCTCACCCGGTGCGGGTACTCGCGCTCCTGGTGCATGCGGATCGTGCCGTACATGCCGTTGTCCAGCAGCACCACGATGATCGGTAACCGGTACTGCACGGCGGTGGCGAATTCCTGGCCGTGCATGAGGAAGTCGCCGTCCCCCGCGAACACCACCACCGTGCGCTCGGGCCACAGACGCTGCGCGCCCACGCCAGCGGGCAAGCCGTAGCCCATGCTGCCGCTGGTGGGCGCGAGCTGCGTGCCGAATTGGCGAAACGGCCAGAAGCGGTGCACCCAGGTGGCGAAGTTGCCCGCGCCGTTGCAAAACACCGTGTCTTGCGGCAGTACCTCGCGCAGGTGCTGCATCACCGCGCCCATCTGCAGGTTGCCGGGGATGTGGATCGGCGCCGGGTCGCTCCAGGCCTGGTAGGCGGCGTGCGCGGCGTGCACGGCCTGCTGGCGCTGCGGGCTCGGTGCCTGCGCGGCCTGTGTGGGCAGCGCGGCGCAAAAGGCCGTGGGCGAGGCGTTGATGGGCCACTGTGCCTGGTACACGCGGCCCAGTTCGTCCGGGTCGGGGTACACATGCACCAGCGGGATTTGCGGCGTGGGAATGTCGAGCAGGGTGTAGCCCTGCGAGGGCACTTCCGAGAGCCGCCCGCCGACGAGCAGCAGCAGGTCGGCGCCGCGCAGGCGCGCCAGCAGCGCCGGGTTCACACCCAGGCCCAGGTCGCCCGCGTAGCAGGGGTGCTGGTGGTCGAACAGCATCTGGCGGCGGAACGAGCAGGCCACGGGCAGGGCGTGGGCGGCGGCGAAGTCCTGGAAGCGCGCCACGGCTGCGGCGCTCCAGCGGCTGCCGCCGACGATAGCCACGGGCTTGCGTGCCTGGTCCAGGCGTTCGAGCAACTGCGCCATTTGCGCCGGGCTCGGGGCCGCCTCCATGACTTGGTAGGGGCGTGCGGTGGGCGCGTCGGCGCGCTCGGTCAGCATGTCCTCGGGCAGGGCCACGACCACCGGGCCGGGGCGCCCGCTGCAGGCCATGCTGAAGGCGCGCGCGACGATCTCGGGCAGGCGGCGCGCGTCGTCCACCTCCGTCGCCCACTTGGCCAGCGCGCCAAAGGCGGCGCGGTAGTCCACCTCCTGGAAGGCATCACGCCCGCGCGCGCCGCGCTCGATCTGGCCAACGAACAGCACCATGGGCGTGGAGTCCTGCATGGCGATGTGCACGCCCGCCGCCGCGTTGGTGGCGCCGGGGCCGCGCGTGACGAAGCACACGCCAGGGTGCCCGGTGAGCTTGCCGTGGGCCTCGGCCATCATCGCCGCGCCGCCCTCCTGGCGGCAGACGGTCAGATCGATCGGCGCGTCGTGCAACGCGTCGAGCACGGCGAGGTAGCTTTCGCCGGGCACGCAGAAGATGTGCTGCACGCCGTGCAGCACGAGCTGGTCGACGAGGATCTGGCCGCCTGTGCGGTTGGCCGGCGTGGAGGAAGAAGAGGGCATGTCGGAGGGCATGGGCGGTCTCAGATGATGTTGCTTTCGATGAGCGGGCGGCCGTCGAGGATGCGCTGGAAGGCCAGCGGCTCCAGGTCCAGCGTCTGCCAGCGGCCTGTGTGAATGCGCTCGGCCAGGCCGCGCCCGATGGCCGGGCACTGCTGCAGGCCGTGGCCGGAGAAACCATTGGCGAAGTACAGGTTGTCGCAGGCCGGGTGCAGGCCGACGATGGCGTTGTGGTCGAACGCATTCATCTCGTAGTAGCCCGCCCAGGCGCTGCGCAGGCGCAGCGCCTCAAAGGCCGGAATGCGCTCCGCCAGCGTGGGCCACACGTGGTTTTCGAAGGCGGCGTGGTCCGGTTCGAGCGGGGCATCGTCGGGGTCTTCGCCTTCGGATGGGCAAAAACCTGCGATGAAGCCCGCGCCTTCGGGCCGCAACCAGATGCCCGAGGGGTCGATGAGCAGCGGGCAGCCGGGCAGCGCCTCGGGGCAGGTGAAGTGGAACACCGTGCGCCGCTTGGCAAACACCGGCAGGTCGATGCCCAGCCACTGCGCCACCGGGCGCGCCCAGGCGCCTGCGGCGTTGACCACGGCGCTGCACTCCAGCCGCTGGCCATCCGCCAGGCGCAGCGCGCTGATGTGCCGCACGCCGCCGCTGGCCTGCGTGTCCACGCCCACCGCATCGGCCTGCACATAGCGCACGCCCTGGGCCACGGCCTTGCGGCGCAGGGCCTGCAGCAGGCTGTAGCCGTCGAACCAGCCCTCGGCGGACAGGCCCAGCGAGCCCAGCGAAATTCCGTCGGTGGAGAGCCAGGGGAAGCGCTCACGCAGTGCGTCGGGCGTGAGCAAGGCCACGTCGGCGCCCATGCCGCGCTGCACCGCATGGTTGTCGCGCAGCACGGATTCGCCCGCCGGGCTGGCCAGGTACAGGTAGCCCGCTTCGACCAAGCCGATGTCGGGGCGTTCGCCGCCCACCTGCAGCCGTGCGCCAATGTCGCGCAGGAATTCAATGCCGAATTGCGAGATGGCAATGTTGATGGGGCTGGAGAACTGCTGCCGGATCGAGCTGGCCGACAACGCCGACGAAGCCTGCGCATAGCCCGGGTCGCGCTCGACCACGGTGACTTTGCAGTCCGGGCGCTGCCGTGTCAGGAAATAGGCGATGGCGCTGCCGATGGCGCCACCGCCGATGATGGCGATGTGTGTATGCGAGGAGGAAGAAGCCATGGTGTGCCCACCTTCGGTGACAGGGGCGCCGCGCCAGACCAGGGCACCCGTGGAGCGGGCTTTGCCCGGCCACTGGGTGCGTCCTCCTCCCGCAGGAGAGGGGGGAAGGCGCGAAGCGACGCAGGGGGTGTTCGCCTCTACACGTCGAAGCGCACGCCTTGCGCGAGGGGCAGCGCGTCGCTGTAGTTGATGGTGTTGGTCGCGCGGCGCATGTAGCCCTTCCAGGCGTCCGAGCCCGACTCGCGGCCGCCACCGGTTTCCTTCTCGCCGCCGAAGGCGCCGCCGATCTCGGCGCCCGAGGTGCCGATGTTCACGTTGGCAATGCCGCAGTCGCTGCCGGTGCTGGAGAGGAAGCGCTCGGCCTCGCGCAGGTCGGTGGTGAAGATGGCCGACGACAGGCCTTGGGGCACGCCGTTCTGCAGCGCGATGGCCTCGTCGAGGCTGGCGCAGGTCAGCACATAGAGGATGGGTGCGAAGGTCTCGTGTTGCACCACGCCGCTTTGCGCGGGCATGCACACCAGGGCCGGGCGGGCGTACCAGGCGTCCTCGCCCAACGCGGCGCATTCGCGCTCGCCGCCGTGCACTGTGCCGCCCTGTTCGCGCGCCTGGGCCAGAGCGCTCTGCATCTGCTCAAAGGCAGCGCGATCCACCAGCGGGCCGACGAGCACACCGTCCGCCAAAGGGTCGCCCACGCGCACGCTGGCGTAGATGGTTTCCAGCCGTGCCAGCAGTGGCGCGGCCACGTCGCGGTGCACGATGAGGCGGCGCAGCGTGGTGCAGCGCTGGCCCGCCGTGCCCACGGCGGCGAAGGTGATGGCGCGTGCGGCCAGTTCCAGGTCGGCGCTGGGCATCACCACCATGGCGTTGTTGCCGCCCAGCTCCAGGATGCTGCGGCCAAAGCGCTGCGCCACATCCACCGCCACGGCGCGGCCCATGCGCGTGCTGCCGGTGGCGCTGACCACGGGCACGCGCGGCGAGCGCGCCAGCAGCTCGCCCATCTCGCGCCCACCCAGCAGCAGCGTGGCCAGGCCGTCGGGGGCGACCACGCCTTGCTCGGCGGCAAACTCGTCCAGGGTCTGTTGCAGCAGGTGGTGGCAGGCGATGGCGCACAGCGGGGTTTTTTCCGACGGCTTCCAGGCCACGGCGTTGCCGCACACCAGGGCCAGCGCGGCGTTCCAGGCCCACACGGCCACGGGGAAGTTGAAGGCCGAGATCACGCCCACCACGCCCACCGGGTGCCAGGTTTCCATCATGCGGTGGCCGGGGCGCTCGCTGGCGATGGTCAGGCCGTGCAACTGGCGCGACAGGCCCACGGCGAAGTCGCAGATGTCGATCATCTCCTGCACCTCGCCCAGCCCCTCGGAGCGCACCTTGCCGACCTCCAGCGACACCAGCAGGCCCAGCGCCTCCTTGTGCTGGCGCAGCTTCTGGCCCAGGCGGCGCACCAGTTCGCCGCGCACGGGCGCGGGCGTGGCGCGCCACTGCAGGAAGGCGGCGTGTGCGCCCTCGATCAGGGCCTGCGCCTGCACCGGCGTGTGGCTAGACAGCTGCGCATACGCCACGCCGTCGCGGGGCGCGCGCACGCTCAGGTCCTGGCCAAGCCAAGGGGTGAGGTCCAGGCCCATTTGCTGCAAAGCCGTGTCGAAGAGGGAGGTGGAAGAGGTGGTCATGAAAGCGCTGTGGAGCAGGTCGATGGACACCCCGGCAGATGCCCAGCCTGTGCCGGTGCCGTGGGTGGTGTGCCTGCCATGGTAAGTGCGTTCAATGCACCCGATAGCTGCTATATCCTCCATAGTTGTTGAGTTTTACGAACAATTCTGGAGCGGGTTTGCCATGCGCAAAGACATCCCCAGCCTGGGCGTGCTTCAGGCCTTCGAGGCCTCTGCACGGCTGCAGAGCTTCTCGCGTGCGGCCGAGGAGCTGGCCCTGACGCCCAGCGCCGTGAGCCGCCATGTCGCTGCGCTGGAAGATCGGCTGGGCGTGGCCTTGTTCGTGCGGGCCCGCCAGCGCCTGGCCTTGACGGACACAGGCCGCAGCTATGCGGCGCGCATCCGCCTGCATCTGGAGCAGATCGAGCGCGATACGCAGGAGATCCGGGTGGGGCGGGACGAAGGCTATGTGCTGCACCTGGCCGTGGTGTCCACCTTCTGCACGCAGTGGCTCATTCCGCGCCTGCCGCAGTTTGCGGCGCTGCACCCGCGCATCACGCTCAACCTCTCGGTGCGGTCCGAGGTGTTCGCTTTTGACGAGAGCGGTTTTGATGCCGCCATTTACTACGGTGACCGGCTCTGGCCCGACACGCAGGGCGGCATGGTGTTGCCCGAGGGGCCGTGTGTGCCCGTGTGCAGCCCGGCCTATGCGGCCGCACATGCCCTGCACGACGAGCAGGCCTGGCTGCACTGCCCGCACCTCACGCTGGCCAGCCGCGCCAATGCCTGGCGCGGCTGGTACGCCGAGTGCGGCTGGCACTACACCTTGAACGCCTCGCGCGGGCCGCGCTACGAATTGTTCTCCATGGTGATGGCCGCTGCCGCCGCAGGCCTGGGGGTAGGGCTGGTGCCGCAGTTGCTGGCGCAGGAGTCGCTGGACAGCGGGCGCCTGGTACCGGCGCACCCACAGGTGCTTGCGGGCGAACAGGGCTACTGGTTCGTGCAACCGCAGCACCGGCCTGGGGCTGAGGCACTGCGAGCGTTTCGCGACTGGCTGTGGGCGCAGGTTTGATCAGAACCAACCGGCGACCAGCGGAATCAGCAGCGACGCCACCACCACCTGCAGCCCCAGCGCCAGCGCGGCCCAGGCGCCAGCGTCAGCGTTCACCTGCAAGGCGCGTGCTGCGCCGATGCCGTGGGCCGCAGTGCCCATGGCAAAACCGCGCGCCATCCAGCCGACGGGGTCGGTGCCGATGCGCAGCAGCGCAAACAGCGCCTTGCCGCTGAGCGCGCCCACCAGGCCGGTGACAACGGCAAACACCGCCGCCAGCGAAGGCACGCCGCCGATCTTGTCGGCAATGCCCATGGCGACGGGGGCGGTGACCGATTTGGGCGCCAGCGACAGCACGGCTTCGCGCGGCAGGTCCAAGGCCCAGGCGATGGCGACCGCGCTGCCCGCCGCCGCTGCGCCGCCCACCACCGCCGCGAGCGTGAAGCGCGCCCAGTGCGCGCGCAGTTGTACGCGCCGCTGCCACAGCGGCCAGGCCAGCGCGACCACGGCCGGGCCGAGCAGAAAGTGGATGAACTGCGCGCCGGCGAAGTAGGTAGGGTAGGCGGTGCCCGTCGCCAGCAGGCCGGCGCCCAGCACCACGATGGAGCACAGCACCGGGTTGGCCCACGGCGCCTGGCCCAGGCGCTGGTACAAGCCGAGCGCCAGCACGTACACCACCAGCGTGGCGTTCAGGCCGAACAGCGGCGTGGCCGAGAGGTACACCCAGAGCTGCACGAAGTCGGTCATGGCGTTTCTCTGTCCGGTGGCGCTGAACTGCTTATCCGTTTTCCATGGTGCGTCGCACTCCCCACGGCGCAGAGTACCCGCCTGGCCCAGGCCAGCGGCCACCGTGCAAGGGCCGCCCCGCAGCACGGGTGGCGTCCCCCTGTCCGCAGCGCGCAGCGTTGCGAGAGCGGGGGGAAGGAGCGCAGCGACATAGGGGTCACTTCATCAAGCGGCGCAGCACCAGCGCCGACACCGCCATGCCGATCCAGGTTGAGAGCACCAGCACCACCGCCAGCCGCAGCCCATAGCGGGCCAGCACGTCGAGCTGGGTGATGACGCCCACGCCCACCGGCACGAACAGCAGCGAGAAGTGCGCCAGCAGAAAATCGGCCACCGAGCGCACGCGCACCTGCACCGCGGGCCAGCGCAGCGCGATGAGCAGCAGCACCATGCCAATCACCGGGCCGGGGTAGGGCAGGTGCAGCAGCCGCGAGAGCGCCTCGCCCAGCGACTGCAGCGTCAGCAGAATGGCCAGGCCTTGCAGCATCTGCATCGCAGTGGCCGGTCAGTAGCGGGGCAGGTCGGGGTGCGCCAGTTTGCCGCCGCGAATCAGCATCTTGCCGTACTCGGCGCAGCGGTTGAGCGTCGGGATGAGCTTGCCGGGGTTGAGCAGGCCTTCGGGGTCGAAAGCGTGCTTGAGCGCCATCATCTGCGCGTTTTCTTCCCGCGAAAACTGCACGCACATGCTCGACAGCTTCTCTACGCCCACGCCGTGTTCGCCGGTAATCGTTCCGCCCATGGCCACGCTGGTCTCCAGGATCTCGGCGCCAAACAGTTCGCAGCGGTGCAGCTGGTCCGGGTCGTTGGCGTCAAACATGATCAGCGGGTGCAGGTTGCCGTCGCCCGCGTGGAACACGTTGGCGCAGCGCAGGTCGTACTTCTTTTCCATCTGCTGGATGGCCAGCAGGATGTCGGCCAGGCGCTTTCTCGGGATGGTCGAGTCCATGCACATGTAGTCGGGGCTGATGCGGCCGCTGGCGGGGAAGGCGTTCTTGCGCCCGCTCCAGAAGCGCAGGCGCTCGGCTTCCGTCTGGCTGACCGAAATGGCGGTGGCGCCGGCGCCCGCCAGCACGGTGCGCATGCGGGCGATTTCTTCTTCCACCTCCTCGGGTGTGCCATCGCTCTCGCACAGCAGAATGGCCTCGGCCGTCAGGTCGTAGCCGGCGTGGACGAAGGCTTCCACGGCGGCCGTCATGGGCTTGTCCATCATCTCCAGGCCGGCGGGGATGATGCCGGCGGCAATCACGGCGGCCACGGCGTCGCCCGCTTTGCGGATGTCGTCAAAGCTGGCCATGATGCAGCGCGCCAGCAGCGGTTTGGGGATCAGCTTGACGGTGACTTCCACCGCCACGGCCAGCATGCCCTCGCTGCCAATCACCGTGGCCAGCAGGTCGTAGCCGGGCGAATCGAGCGCGCCGCTGCCGAACTGCACGGGCTCGCCTTCCATGGTGAAGCCGCGCACCGCCAGGATGTTGTGTACCGTCAGCCCGTATTTCAGGCAGTGCACGCCGCCCGAATTCTCGGCCACGTTGCCGCCGATGGTGCAGGCAATCTGGCTGCTCGGGTCGGGTGCGTAGTACAGGCCAAAGGGCGCCGCCGCCTCGCTGATGGCCAGGTTGCGGACGCCGCACTGCACGCGGGCGGTGCGGGCGCGTGGGTTCAGGTCCAGGATGCGGTTGAAGCGCGCCAGCGACAGCGTGACACCCAGCGCGTGCGGCATGGCGCCGCCCGAGAGCCCGGTGCCGGCGCCGCGCGCCACCACGGGCACGCTCAATCGGTGGCAGGTGCGCAGCACCGCCTGCACTTCGTCTTCGGTCTCCGGCAGGCAGACCACCAGCGGGCGCTGGCGGTAGGCGGTGAGGCCGTCGCATTCGTAGGGCGTGGTGTCTTCCTGGTTCCACAGCAGGCTGTGCGCGGGCAGCACGCTGGCCAACGCGGCCACCACTTCGCGTTGGCGCGCGGCGCGGTCGGGTTCGGTCGGGGGCTTGGGCGCAGCGAAAACAGGGGCGGGTGTGGGCGACTGGGCGGCGGCGGTGTTCATGGCAGCACTGTAGCCAAGCGCGCGCGCTCCGGTGTGAGCTTTCTTTCAACGGCGCGTGAATTGCGCTGCGCAGAGCGCATTCATACTATGGAACAAATAGCTGCCAGCGCTTACTGGATAAGCGCTAGAGGCCAATTTGACTTGAATTTTTGCCCGCAAAGACGCTTCCTTGGGTTGCCGTGGGCCCGTCAAACCGGCGCGGCCCAGGCCAGCGGCGAAGCCGCTCAGGGGGATGTACCTGCCACTACAGCATGCTCTTGTGCAGCCAGTCGGCAAAGGCTGCGCATTCCCAGCGGTCCATCGCGCCGGTGCGCCAGCACAGGTAGTGCGCGTGCGGGCTGGGGGCGTCTAGGTCGAACAGGCGCACCAGGGTGCCGTTTTCCACCCAGGGCGCGCCGAGTTTCAGGCGCACCAGGGCGACGCCCATGCCGGCGGCGGCGGCGTCGCACATCAGGCCAACGTCGTTGAATTGCGAGCCGCCCGACGGTTCCTGCCAGGGCAGGCCGGCGGCGGAAAACCAGCTGCGCCAGGGCTCCAGGGGGCTGCGCAGCAGGGTTTCGGGGTCGAGTTCGTCCGGGCGCTCGAACGGCCCGTGTTCGCGCAGCCAGGCCGGCGAAGCCAGGGGCGTGACCACGTCGCGCGCGATTTCGCTGTGCTCCATGTCGGCGTAGTGGCCGCTGCCATAGCGCACCACCAGGTCGGCGTCCTCGGCCACGACGTCCATCAGCGGGATCGAGATTTGCAGCGCCAGATCGATCTCGGGGTAGGCCTCGCGGAAGTGGCGCAGCCGGGGAATCAGCATCACCCTGGCAAAGGTGGGGGTGACGGCGAGCTTGAGGCGGCGCTTGCCGGGCGCGCTGGCCAGGCCCGGAAAACGCTGCAGCGCGCCCAGGCCTTCGCGCACGTTGGCCAGGTAGGCAATGCCGTCGGTGGTGAGGGAAAAATCGGCACGGCCGAACAAGCGCGTGCCGATGATCTGCTCCAACTGCTTGACGCGGTGGCTCACGGCGCTGGGCGTCACGCAGAGTTCCTCGGCTGTCAGCGTCACGCTGCGCAGGCGCGCCAGGGCTTCAAAAGTGAGCAGGCACTGGATGGGTGGAATGCGCCTGAGGGGTGCAGCAATGTCGGCGGGTGAAGTCATGGCAGGCCGGGAAGTGGGCTAGCGAAACACCACCGTCTTGTGGCCGTTTTGCAGCACGCGGTGCTCGCTGTGCCACTT